>Ga0193729_1001193_pt1 | contig 13357 bp, 11 predicted proteins | sample U1c2metaG_FD_143036 | JGI IMG/M metagenome (GOLD analysis project Ga0193729, IMG submission 143036) | Soil microbial communities from a riparian zone of the East river system, Colorado, United States - U1c2 | ecosystem: Environmental > Terrestrial > Soil > Riparian zone | place: USA: East River... | reverse complement strand
TCCGATCACGAGCGAGCGGCTGAGTGGTTTGGCGCGCGTCATTCGGGGAAACGCGGTCGCGGCACTGGAGAATGTCGCGCTGTGGCACGAGCGCGATATTAGTCATTCGAGCGCGGAGAGAATTATCCTGCCGGATTCGTGCACGCTGCTGGATTATATGTTGGTGAAATTGCGCGAGCTGATTGAAGGGTTGCAGGTTTATCCAGAACGAATGCAGCAAAATCTCGCGATAACGAAGGGCCTTTATTTCAGCCAGTCGATCCTACTGGCGCTTACCCACGCGGGCGCGGAGCGGAAGAGCGCGTACGAAGCGGTGCAACGCGCCGCGATGAAGACTTGGAAGGGCGAGGGGACATTTGCCGAAAATGCAAAACATGAACCGGAGATAGCATCGCGGCTTTCAGCAGCGGAAATCGATCGGTTGTGCTCACTCGATATTCACTTCCAACATATCGACGCAACTTTCAAAGCGCTCGGTTTGGACTAGAACGCAATCGTCAGGCAGAAAGATCGATAAGGAAAAGCACGCCCGCGTTATCGGATCGGGTTGAGAAGCAACTCGGCGATGCGCGCGGAATTATCGAGCTGAATCGCAGCGGTCTCAAAAGCCGCTCCGCTTTTTTCTTCTGCGATGCCGTTAGAACTGAATGTGACGCGCACAGCGTTGCTGCGCCATTTTAAGATTAGCTGAGCAACTTGAAAGGTCGGCGATAGTTGAACGCCCACGAGCTCGAGTTGCGCCAGAAGTTGCATCGTCATCGCGGCGGCGGCCGCGGGCATGAGTTCTAATCGCTCGCGCGCTTGAGCGGGGATGACGGCCACATCGCCGATCTCAAATGCATTTCGCGTAGGCGCCGGTTGGAAAGGCTTTAGCGTTGGACTGAGACGAAGGGTTGTGATTCGGCCTTTGGCATCAAGCTCCGTTTGGCCGAGTTGAAAACCGGTTTTTAGCGGAAGCATCGCGCGCAGCGCGGCAGACGGCATATACAGTGAGACGGTGAAAGAAAAGGGCTTGGCGCGGACGGCGCCCATCCGCAGTTGCGGCGTGAATTGCATCGATACGACTTCCAAGAAAAGACCAAGGACAACGTCGTTTTGACGGCCCGATACGAGAGGCGCGGAAACGGTTTGAACCTTTGGCGCTGCCGTTGCCGATTCGGCTGGTTGCGTGGGCGGCGCAAAAACAATTGCCGGAATCGACTCGGAAGCATCCTCGCCCTCCTCGGGCCGCTTCGGTTCGCGCGCCGCAACCGCCGGGGCGTGGGTCGGCGCAACTGGTGCAACGGTAGCCCGAGATGATGACGCCGACCGCGAGCCGGCCGCCAAGGTTCGCTCCACAACATCGACAAGCGCATCCGACAAAAACGGCTTTGCAATGGTTGTTACCACATTCTCAAGGCGCGCCGCAGCAGCAGCCATTTCCGGAACGTGCCCCGACATCATCAAAACCGGAACGCGCGCGGTGCGTTCGTCCTGCAAAAGCCGGCGGCAGACTTCGTCGCCAGTCAGATCGGGCAGACTGTAATCGAGAAGAACGAGGTCCGGGATGATGCGCTCGATTTCTTTTATCCCGCTCATGCCGTTGAGCGCCGTTGTGATTCGTAAATTCGGGTCGGCCGTTGCGAGCACATCTTCCACAAAAATGAGCAGCATCTCGGTATCGTCGATCACAACAATTTTCTTGCCGGTTTTCGGGCGCGCTTCTTCTGACGGCAAGCTGCTCGGTTGCTGGCTTGTCTTGGCCCGTCGCCAAGCGTCAAGGAACACTACTGCCCAGGGGCCATGAATAGTGTGCGGTGCAGAGGCCGGTCTCTCCGCTTCACTCATCCGCGCCTCAGCCCAGGTGAACATCTCTTTCAAGGCATCCACACCGCTGCGTCCGTCCGTTTCTGCGTGAGAAATCTGGCCGTCTAATATGTGGACCGCTCCGGAACGTCCGGCGCTACCCTTTACCTCCACTGCGACGCTTCTTCCGCCCGCACATTGCAATAGCACAACGTCAGGCAGACTCAGGAAGCGCAGAGTTCCGCGCGAAATCGCCGATTCAGATTCTCTCCAGGGTCCGAGCAACGCCTGGACGGCGGCGCCGAAATCCGCCACCTCGAACGGCTTTTCGATAAATTGGAGCGCTCCGAACGATCTGCGTTCGGCCACGATCTCACGGGGAATTCCAGCCGCGATAATGAGTGCCCTCGCATCCGCTTGGACGCCTTGCATTTCGTGTAGAAATTCCGTTAGATTAGGATAATTAGGGTCGAAGTCGATTATGAACAGATCAGGAGCGCTTTTGCCAGCAAGAACGCGGGCTTCCGCGAGCGAGTGGGCCACATCGGTCGCGTGACGCGGCGCAAACTTCTTCAGCGCTGAGGCGATGGCGACCGCAAGCGCATCGTACTCTTCGATGAGAAGAACGCTACGATGCGGCGCGGTCCCGGCAGGGGATGGAAGCGAAGAAGGCACGTCGGCAACGACTCAGGAGCATGAAAATAGGAAAGGCGCGTGGGCATGTCAAAGCAAAGGAGGCGCAGAATTAGAACCACCACCTGCGGATCGGGATTCCTTATTCGTAGCGCAGCGCCTCGATAGGATCGAGCGCGGCGGCCCGGTAGGCCGGATAGAGGCCGAACCCGATGCCTATCGCCGAGCAAACCACTAGCCCGGCAAATGCCCACCCGAAGGGAAAAATCAAGTCAACCTTCAGCCAACGCGCGAGCAAATCCCCGCCGATCACGCCGAGAATGATTCCGACCACCCCGCCTGCTTCCGAAATAAAAACGGCCTCGGTTAGAAATTGGTGCAGGATGTCGCGACTTCGCGCGCCGATCGATTTGCGCACGCCGATTTCTTTTGTCCGCTCGGTCACGCTTACGAGCATGATGTTCATGATGCCGATGCCCGCCGCCACTAGAGCGATAAAGCTGATGACAAACGCGCCGATGCGCACCACGCCCGCTATCGAAATGAATGCGCTCTTAAGCGAATCATTGGAATAGATCTCGAAATCGTTTTCCTGATTCGCCCGCAACCCGCGGGCGATCCGCATCGCGCCGACCGCTTTGTCGAGCGTGCGATTATAAGTTTCCACTGAAAAGGCTTGGGTCGCGATGTTGACCGTGCGCTTGGCTTCGCCGAAATCCTCGAAGAATCGCGTGATCGGCATGATGCAAAGATCATCCTGGCTTTGACCGAACGCGGTCCCTTTTTCCGCGAGAACACCGATCACTGTGAAAGTGTGGCCACTGACTCTGATCACTTTGCCAATCGGCGTTTCATGCGGAAACAAACGCTTCTCGATCATCTTTCCGACGACGATTACGCTGCGCGCAAGATCGACATCTTCGTCGTTTAAATTTCGGCCGTAGCCGAGCGTGTATGCATTCGCTGTTAGAAAACTCCGATTTGCCCCGACAATGAGAAGACTCGGTGTCGTCTTCACGCCGTTGTAAACCGCCTGGCCTTTCACCTCGTAAGCGAAGCTCTTGAGACAAATCTCGCGCGCGCTTCCTTCCATCAACTTGTAATAATGCAACGCTTGCCGGTAAGTGATGTTCCGGCGGTTTTCATATTTTTTTTTCACGTTGCCGCTCGCGCTCATATTGGCGGGGTATTTCGCGAATTGAAAAATGTTTGAACCAAGAAAGCTCAATCCGTTCTCGATCGAATTTTGCAACGCGCCGATCGCAGTCATCACTGAGATGACAGAAAAGACACCGATCGTTATGCCAATCATCGTCAATGCCGAACGGAGTTTGTTCGCGCCTAACGAGTTGAGCGCCATTGCTATGATTTCGCCAAACAACATGCCGATCTTAGAGTCTTAGACTTGGGTTCATTCGTATCGTAGCGCCGTAACCGGATCGAGACGCGACGCGGACCAGGCCGGCGCGAACCCGGAGACTAATCCGGTCATCACCGACACAATCATGCTGGCGAGCACGAGAGCGAATGAGAAGTGGATCGGGAAAGATGGGAAAGCTTTTCCAATTCCGAAACACATCAGATACGCAACACTTAAGCCGATAAATCCGCCGAGCAGGCACAGCGCCGTCGATTCAATCAAGAATTGGAGCAAGATGGTGCGGCGGCGGGCACCGAGCGCTTTGCGCGTCCCAATTTCCTTCGTGCGCTCTTTCACGCTTACGAAGGTGATGTTCATAATCCCAATCGCGCCGACAAACAGGGACAGTCCCGTGATGAAGAGTCCGGCGATCGCGATCGAGTTTTTTATCGGATCGAGCGTGCTCTTCAATGCTTGTTGTTCGTTGATCGAGAAGTCGTCCTTTTTTTCCGGAGACAATCCGCGTACGCGGCGCATGAGTCCCGTCAGCTCGTCCTTTGCGTCGGCGAGTTTTGTTTTCTCTTTCACCTTTACTAAGATGTCCGAGTCGCTTTTCGCGCTGAAATATTTCTGGAATGCCGGCAGCGGCATAACCACGATCGAATCCAGGCTGAAGATTCCGAGAAAGCTTCCTTGCCGGGAGATAACTCCGATTACGTTGAAGGGTTGCCCGTTGATGAGCACCGATCTGTTGATCGGACTTGCGGAGGGAAACAACGCGTCAGCCACGTCGTAGCCGAGGACGCAAACGTTGGCACCGCTGCGAGATTCCACCTCGTTGAAAAAGCGCCCTTCTTTAAAATCGAACGTCGAGGTGATGATATAATCCGAAACCGTTCCCCGGACCAGGACGTTACTGACTTCGTTGTCCGCGTATTTGACGCTTCGGTAAAGCCCGGAAGCGGGCACGGCCACGACAAGGTTCGAGTTTGGTGTCGCTGCGATCATGCGATTGATCGGCTCGGCGTACTCAGTCTTGATCTTTTTGCGATCGCGATAATTCCACCAATCATCGACATTTTTCCACGGCCATTGCTCCACATAGAGAATGTCGTCTCCGAAGATCGACATGCTCTTGTCGAAGCCAATTGAAATTCCACCGATTGCGGTCCCCATTAACGTCACAGCGACGATGCCAATGATTACACCAAGCGCGGTAAGTGTGGAGCGCGTTAGATTCGAGCGCATTTGCGCCCCTGCAATCTTCCAGCTTTCGCCCAGCTCGTAGAGGAAGCGTTTCATTGTCGATCTTAGCTCGCCGCCGCCGACTCGAGGTGCGGCACAAACCCACGCTCGTCACTTTCGATCACGCCATCACGCAAACGAACCGTCCGTCGCGCGTGCGCAGCGATGTCCCGTTCATGCGTGACCAGAATGATTGTATTGCCGCGATGATACAAATCTTCGAGCAAGGCCATGATCTCCCCGCCCGTTTTTGAATCGAGGTTGCCGGTCGGTTCGTCGGCCAAAATAATCGAAGGCTTGTTCACGAGCGCGCGGGCGATCGCCACGCGCTGACGCTGACCGCCGGACAATTCGTTAGGCCTATGGTGAATCCGATCGCCCAAACCCACATCGATAAGAGCTTGCGTCGCGCGTTCTTCGCGTGTTTGCGGGTCCATTCCGGCATAAATGAGCGGAAGCTCAACGTTGCGCAAACTGTCCGAGCGCGGCAGCAAGTTGAACGTCTGAAAGACAAATCCGATTTCGCGATTTCGAATCGCCGCCAGCTCGTCATCATCCATTTCGGCTACGTTTCGCCCGTTGAAGTCGTAACGCCCAGAGGTTGGAGTATCGAGACAACCAACCATGTTCATGAGCGTCGATTTGCCGCTGCCGCTCGGGCCCATCACCGCGATGTATTCGTTACGTTGAATTTGCAGAGACACGCCGCGCAGTGCGTGCACGGTCTCTTCGCCCATTACGTAATTCTTAGTAATGTTTTCGATGTCAATGACAACCGGACCGAGCGGCCTGATTGAATCTCGCGCGTCCATCGTTCGATCGATATCACCTTACTTCGTGCCTTCTTTGTCGTAAGTCACCTTCGCGCCATCTTTCAGTTTGCGGCTGATCGCGCTGTAACTGCCAGAAATCACTTCATCGCCCGGTTGAATGCCGCTCTTTATCTCCATGTAAGTGTCATCCGAAATCCCCGTGGTCACTTTCACGATCTGTGCTTTGCTGCCCTTTTTCAGGAAGACGACCTTCGCGAGTTTTTCCCGTTCCTCTTTCTGTGCCTGTTTTTCCTGACGCTCATTGAGATAGTCTGCGTTGTTGTCGCCTTTGTCGCGCTCTGCTGCCTTTTGCTTTTTCTTTTCGATCTCCTCCGGGCTCAAGTTGCTGTCGCCGGTTCGAATCGTGACCGCCTGCATCGGCACGGCCACGGCGTCCTTTACCATGTTCGTTTCAATGTCCGCCGTGGCACTGAGCCCTGGCCGCAGCAGAACATTTTCTCTGTCCAGATTGATTTTTACTTCGAAGTTGGTCACTTCCTCTTGCGTGCCGGCGCCAGTGGTCTTTCCCGTGTTCGCAATTTGAGCCACGGTGCCGTTGAACTTGCGATCGCCATAAGCGTCAATCTTCACCCGCGCTTTGTCCCCGATTTTCACGTTCGGAACATCGTTTTCGTTAACATCGACAACTGCCTGCATGTGCTCGAGGTCGGCCACGCGCATCACTTCCGTCCCGGCAAACTGTCCCGTTGCGACGATACGCTCGCCCAGTTTGCTGTTTAAGATTGTCACCGTTCCATCGATCGGCGAGTACACCGTCGTCTTGGAAAGCGCATCGCGCGCCTGGCTCGAGCCCGCTTGCGCCCGCTCGATCTCATGGAGCGAGCTTTCGTAAGTGTTTTTCGCAACGTCATAGGCAGCCTGTGCAGCGTTGTATTCCTGCACCGAAATCGTTTTCTTCGCGAACATGTCCTCGGCGCGTTTGATGTCCTGCTCCGTTTTCATCATCGTCGCCTTCTGCTGAAGGTTGGTCGCCTTGGCCGAGCTGATCGCAGCCTCCTGTTGCGCGAGGAGCGCCTTGTAAGAATCCGGTTTAACCTTGACCAGCAAGTCGCCCTTTTTGATCGACATCCCGTCTTCCACTGGCAACTCGATGATCTCGCCTGCCACTTCCGGGGAGATTTTTACTTCTGTTTCCGGCTGCACTTTGCCGGTGGCGGAAACGGTTTGCAGGATGGTTTTGCGCACCGCCTTTTCAGTCGTCACCGGAATCGGCTTCTCGCGCTTCGAGAGGATGAAAGAAACAATGATCCAGAGCAAGATCAGTCCGATTGACCCGAAAATGATATAGCGCTTGCGACGGGCGCGCCGTTTCCGCGCAATCTGCGGCGCAACTGTCGGGGTCGTTAAGGCTTGGTGCATAAAGGTTTCGGGAGGTGAGGGAAAGCGTCAGAAACTATCTCACTTTAGACCCTTACAAAGCAAAACGGTTCACGAACATCGACAATTGGATGCAGGAAACGGTCCGCTGGATTCAACAAATGTCGGCTGTCTCCGCTGCGCAACGTTCGTAAATCCGCTTGGTGGCCCATGCCGCGTGCTCAGCAATCAATGGCTCCGGGTCGTCAGCCGCTCGTTCAAGCGCAGCCAAGTCTTCCACCGTGCCGACATTTCCCAAGGCCACGCAGACATTGCGTAGAAACCCGCGCCGCTTGATCCGTTTGATCGGTGAATTGCGAAATAGATTTCGAAACCCCGCTTCGCTCAAGTTCAAATAATCGCGCAGCGCCTTACCGATTGTCGATCTTTGCGCCGAGAACGCGCTCTCGCGCGAAATCTTCGCGAAGCGATTCCAAGGACACGCGTCGAGACAATCGTCACAACCGAAAATACGATTGCCAATCAGTGGTCGAAATTCCAGCGGAATCGAGCCTTTGAGTTCGATCGTGAGATAAGAGATGCAGCGCCGCGCATCGAGTCGATGCGGCGCAGTAATCGCGCCCGTTGGACACGCGTTGATGCAACGTTCGCATTTGCCGCAACGATCCCGTGCCGCAGGATCGGGTGACAACTCCAGCGTCGTCATAATTTCCGCGAGAAAAAACCAGGTCCCGAGACGTTCGCCGATCAGCATTGTGCTCTTGCCATGCCAGCCAATGCCGGCTTGCGCCGCATGATCGCGTTCCAAAATCGGGCCGGTATCCACGTAACATTTCTGTTCCCCGTCGAATTCGCGCAAGAAATTGTCGATCTTATCCAGCTTGGCCGCGGTCACATCGTGATAATCGTCGCCCCAGGCGTAACGCGCGATGCGTGCGCGCGTTCCTCTTTCTGTAGCGGCAGTCGTGTCGGCTGCAGCACCTTGAAAATAATTCAGTGCCAAGACAATGATCGAGCGCGCGCCCGGCAAAATCTTTTGCGGATCGCGGCGTTTCTCTTCGCCGCGTTCCATGTAGCTCATCTCACCCGCCGCGCCCTCTTTCAGCCAATCACGGAACTCCTCTGCATGAGTCGGAGGAGCGCACGCTGTGACACGGCATGAATCAAAACCAAGCTGACGCGCAAACGCGACAAGCTGCGCCTTCAATTTCGCATTCGAAATCGGGGAGCCCACATTATCGATATCAGAAGAGATCATTTTCGCGTTGTGACTAACTCTTCAACGTTCCTCAAGATTACGTCCGCAACTTCATCATGCGTTAGCGCCGACGTATCGACGCGAATATCTGCAACCTTCGCGTAAAGGGGCGCGCGCGCGCGCGACATTTCCGAGAATGTAGTGCGCGGATCTTCCGTTTGTAGCAATGGCCGATTGCTTCTACGCGATACTCTTTCGAAAAGCGTTTCTTCGTCCGCATCGAGCCAGACGATTGTTCCCAGTTGTTTCAAAAGATCGACATTTTCCTCACGCAGCACAATTCCGCCACCTGTCACGATGATCGTCGCTTCGCCTGCGGTTAATTCAACCAGCACTTGGGTTTCCACTTCGCGAAATCGGCCTTCACCGTGCGTGGAAAAGATTTCCGAAATCGACAGCCCGAATTTCGACGAAACGATCTCATCTGTGTCGAAACGGGCAAGTCCCGTCCGCCGTTGAAGACAACGCCCAACCGACGATTTGCCTGCGCCCATCATTCCGATGAGGACAATCGATCTCGGGGTCATGAGATAATATGCGATTGAAGATGGACAATGAAAAGATCGACATCTTTTGTAAGGCATCAGTGTCAGCCTCCAAATGCTTTCGGGGTTCGCGAAAACGCGCTACAATCGGCTTATGACTGCGCGGAAACCTTCGCCACTTGTCGCCGTTGTTATGGGCAGTGCCTCGGATTGGGAAACCATGCGCCATTCGGTCGAACTTCTTAATGAGTTTGCTGTGCCTAATGAACATCAAATTCTTTCCGCGCATCGCAGCCCGGAAGCTACGGCTGACTTTGCCCGAACCGCAGTGCGTCGCGGGCTGCGCGTGATCATCGCCGGCGCGGGCGGCGCCGCCCACCTGGCGGGAGTCATCGCCGCCCATACTTGGTTGCCCGTGCTCGGCGTGCCGATTCAATCGAAAGCGCTTCAAGGGCTTGATTCGCTTCTTTCCATCGCACAGATGCCGGGAGGAGTCCCCGTCGGCACACTCGCGATTGGCGCATCCGGCGCCAAAAACGCTGCGCTGCTTGCGGCCAGCATTCTCGCGATTTCCGATGATCGGGTTCGCAAAAAACTGGAAGCATTTCGGAAAAAGCAAACCGATGCGGTGCTCGCTCAGCGAGTGCCAAAGTGAGAACGAAAATCGTTTCCTCCCTCGATTGCGCGGAGGCGGTAACGCTTTTGCATGCGGGCGAAATCGTCGGCTTGCCTACAGAAACAGTTTACGGCCTCGCTGCTGATGCACTCAATCCGATCGCCGTAGCAAAGATTTTCGAAGCCAAGGATCGGCCACGATTCGATCCGCTGATCGTTCATTTGCCCGATCCCGATTGGCTGAAGAAAATTGTCGATCTTCCCGCGAAAGATCGACAATTGATTTTGAAACTAGTGGAGAAGTTTTGGCCCGGTCCGTTTACGATGGTTTTGCCGAAGAGGGAAATTGTTCCCGAAATTGTGACCGCCGGCTTGGACACGGTCGCAGTTCGAATGAGCGCGCATCCGGTTTTTGCCGAAATCGTGCGTTTATTTGGAAAACCGCTCGCCGCCCCAAGCGCAAATCGCTTTGGTCGAATCAGTCCGACCACCGCACAACATGTTCAGGACGAACTTGGCGGCAGAATTCCATTGATTATCAATGCGGGGCCAACCGAGCATGGAATTGAATCGACGATCATCAAGATCCGAGACGGCAAGATCGACCTCTTGCGCCGCGGTCCGATTAGCGCGGAGCAACTGTCCGAATTCGGAAAGATCGACATTGCCGCTCCGGCGGAAAAAGTCTTTGCGCCGGGACAACTGCCCTCACACTACGCGCCGAAAACGCCACTGCGTCTTGTGGAAGGTTTCGATTCATTTTCGCCAAAACCAAATCAGCATTGCGCGTTGCTTGCGTGGAACGCAATTGAAAATGACGAACGTTTCATCGCGATTCGAAATTTAAGCGAAGGCAAAGATCTTCGCGAAGCGGCTGCGAATTTATTTCGCTATTTGCGCGAGCTCGACGCGCTCGATGTCGATCTTATCGTTGCAGAACCAGTTCCTGATCAGGGACTCGGGGCGGCGATAATGGACCGGTTGCGGCGCGCGTCTCAGGGTTCGCTTGACGTACCAGACAAGCCTGGATGAAACCTTTGAAAAGCGGATGTGGTTTGTTCGGCTTGCTCTGAAATTCGGGATGATATTGGCAACCGACAAAGTAAGGGTGGTCCCGTAACTCGACGAGCTCGGCCAGCGCGCCGTCCGGTGACGTGCCCGAAATCATAAATCCTTTTTCGCTCATCCGGTCACGATATTTCATGTTGAACTCGTAACGGTGCCGGTGGCGTTCGAGCACCTCGTTACTGCCGTAGATTTTTTCCGCCAGTGTGCCGGTTGCGATTTTCGTCGGCCAGGTGCCGAGCCGCATGCTTGCGCCTTTGTTGTGCACGCCGCGTTGTTCTTCGAGCAACGAGATGACCGGCTCTTTTGCGTCCTTATCGAACTCGGTGCTGTTCGCGCCCTCGAGTCCGCAGACATTGCGCGCGAACTCAATCGTCGCGACCTGCATGCCGAGACACAGGCCGAGGTAAGGGATTTTGTGTTCGCGAGCAAAACGTGCCGCTTTAATTTTTCCCTCGACACCGCGCTCGCCAAAACCGCCCGGAATCAAGACGCCGGCCACGTCTTTCAATTTTCCATCGATGCCGTCTTGGAGCGTTTCGGCGTCCACCAGCTTTAAGTTAATCCCGCAATCCTGGCTCGCCGCCGCGTGGGTAAGCGATTCATAAATACTTTTGTAAGCGTCCTGCAAGTCGATGTATTTGCCAACGACTGCAATGGTCACCTGTTTTTTCGGACTGATGACGCGCTCAAGAAATTTTCGCCAGTTTGTGAGATCGGGTTCTGGCGTCTTGAGATGCAACAGATCGCAAACCAGCTGGTCGAGTCCTTCGGCGTGCAACATTAACGGGTATTCGTAAATGGTGCGCTCGACATCGCGCGCTTCGATCACCGCTTTCTCCGAAACGCTGCAAAACATAGAAAGTTTCTGCCGCACTTCGCGGTCGAGCGGTCTTTCTGTCCGGCAAATCAGCACCTGCGGTTGCAAACCGATTTCGCGCAACTTCGCGACGCTTTGCTGCGTCGGTTTCGTTTTTAATTCAGCCGCCGCCTTGATGTACGGAACGAGCGTGACGTGAATGTCCACGACGTTTTGCGGGCCGGCTTCGAGAATGAATTGCCGGATCGCTTCGAGAAACGGCAGGCCTTCGATGTCTCCGGCCGTTCCACCGATCTCGGTGATGACGACGTCGTATTTGCTTTCGTCGGAAAGTTCGCGAATGCGGTCTTTGATTACGTCGGTGACGTGCGGAATCACCTGCACGGTCTTGCCGAGATAATCGCCCCGGCGTTCTTTCAAGATGACGCTTTCGTAAACCTGGCCGCTGGTGAGATTGTTGTGGCGCGAGAGGACGCAATTGGTGAAGCGCTCGTAATGACCGAGATCGAGATCGGTCTCCGCGCCGTCGTTGAGTACGTAAACTTCGCCGTGCTGAAATGGGTTCATTGTCCCAGGATCGACATTGAGATACGGATCGAACTTCTGGAAGACAACACGCAAACCGCGCAGCTCAAGCAACGTGCCAAGCGAAGCCGCGGCCAGGCCCTTGCCTAACGAACTCACCACGCCGCCAGTGATGAAAATGTATTTCATCGAGCGATGCTCCTTCCCTTTGCGCCAGCAAGTTTTCGCTCGAGCGCGATTGCGTCTTGCGGCGTGTCCACGCCGGGCGATCCATGTTTCGTGACGAGCACATGAACTTTTACACCATTTTCCAGAGCGCGCAATTGCTCAAGGGATTCGGCCTGCTCCAGCGGCGTCGGTTTCCATTTCACAAATTGCAGAAGCGCTTTGCGCCGAAAACCGTAAATGCCTTGATGGCGCAGATACTTCACCGGCACGGATCGATCGCGAAGGAAGGGGATGGCGAAGCGCGAAAAGTAGAGCGCGTTTCCGCCAAGATCGACAATTACCTTCACTTGATGCGGCGAGGATGCTTCGGCGGCATTCGAAAACGGATGTGCCGCAGTGACGATGTCGATTTTGCGGTCGCGCTGTAGTTTCTCGACGAGTTTGTCGATCAAACGCGGATCAACCAGCGGCTCATCGCCCTGGATGTTAATTATGAACGCGAACTCCTTTGAACGGCGGACAACTTCAGCAATGCGGTCGGTGCCGCTTGTATGTTTCGGTGAAGTCAGCGCGACTTCCGCGCCCCAATCAAAAGCTGCGTTTGCGATCCGCATATCGTCCGTTGCGATGATCACGGAATCCAATTTTGTTGCGCGGTAGCAACGTTCCCAGACATGACGAAGCAGTGGTTTGCCTGCGATCAAATACAGTGACTTTCCAGGAAAGCGGGTTGAAGCCCAACGCGCCGGAATAATTCCGACCACCTCAGTCATTTGTAAGATCGACAATTAGATTTGCCGCGGCTGGCAGATCTTCCGCGACCCAATTCGCGCTGCTACCATCGGTCATTTTATCGAAACCGGTGCGAACGCGGATCGTGCGTACACCGGCCTTGCGCCCGCACTCGGCGTCGATCTCCTTGTCGCCGACGAGAAACGAGCGCGCAAGATCGACATGGTGATCGTGCGCCGCTTCCAAAATCATGCCGGGCGCGGGTTTGCGGCATTTCGACGGTTGCTCGGGAGTGTCCGGACAAAAGTAAGTGCCATCGATCAAACCGGGGCCAAGCTGACGCAAGACTTCCGTTTCAACCGCGCGGTATTGCTCGAGGGTGAAAAAGCCGCGGCCTATTCCGCTTTGATTCGTAATGATGATGAGCTTGTAACCTTTTCTTTTGAGACGGCGCAATGCTTCCGGCGCGCCCTCGAAAACATGAACTTGCTTCGGATCGGAGCAGTAATCGGCGTC
>Ga0193729_1001192_pt1 | contig 13363 bp, 18 predicted proteins | sample U1c2metaG_FD_143036 | JGI IMG/M metagenome (GOLD analysis project Ga0193729, IMG submission 143036) | Soil microbial communities from a riparian zone of the East river system, Colorado, United States - U1c2 | ecosystem: Environmental > Terrestrial > Soil > Riparian zone | place: USA: East River... | reverse complement strand
CATGGCTACCGCCGCGACCGTGCCGACCCGGACGCCTGCAACCGAGCAAGCGAGGAAGCCTGGCGGAACCCGTTCCCCGGCGCCACTCAAGGCATCTCAACTACCGATCATCCGTCTAGCGGCTTCCCTGAGAGATAGCCTGTCGAAGCCCTCGGATCGCGAGCTGATGTTCGTCAGCGGGCCCCGTGGCGCCGTTATTACTACCCTCCTTCAAGACATGCCGCACACTTATGCCCGCCGCGGCGCCGCCAGCCGCCCCCACCGGACCTGGATCGAACTGTCGGCAACCATTGATTTCATGCTTGCCACGTTGGTCGGCAACGGAGCCGGATGGAGCGTCGCGACGTTGCCGGCCATCAAGGTCAACTCGCACCCCTTCCGGCGGCTTGTGAAGGTCCGCTGTTGTGCACTTTGCGTCAATTTGCTGCCGAGCAGGAATTTGGTCGTTTTCTGAGCGAAGCGGACATCGAGCCACTCTTACCGAGCCTGACTTATGAGTACGTCCGTGCAAGAAATGTTAGAATCCTGGGATGACCGCCGCCGTCGGCCCTCGAAACCTCTTTAAAGTCGATGCAGGTGTTGTCCACGCGTTGATGCAAGCTCGTTATCAAAACTCCTCGCGCGGTCAGTTCATCTCACAAGACCCAGTGTTCTTGGGTGACCCAAGACAAAAAGTTCTCACAGTCCCGCAGAGTTTGAACAGTTACTCCTACGCAAACGACAATCCAATTACGAAGAGTGATCCGAATGGCAGACTTGGCGCGCTTGCCGCAGCACCATTCTTGCTTGAAGGCGGGGAGGTCGCCTCCGGTCCTATAGGATGGGGAGCGCTCGGTCTCACAGCCCTAATTAGCGGCGCTTATCTCTTACGTAGCCGCGGTGGTGATATGCTACAGGCAACGCAGATGGTTTCCGGTCAAGGTTACGATCCTGATCCTCGACCACCCTTAAATCGTCCGCCAGGAAGATGGGGAGGACTGCTTCTTACGGGAGCAGGCACTGGCTTCGCATTATGGGGTTTGAATGAGATAGCATCTCCTTATCTAGATCAGGCGAACTTCGCCACTCATTACAGCATGGCACTGCAATATGGTGCATGGGCTAACCCAAGCACTGGCGTCACAGTAAATAATGTCCTCTACACGCAGAATGTGCAGTACTCACAGCAAACACAGAAGGCATCGTATTCTGGTCCAACTGCCGCAGGCACCAATCCGCAATATGCGAGTAAGACTTATGTTCTGCCCAATGGTGCAATATCGGATTGGGGTGGTACAATCGTTGCGCCCGCCCCACAACCGACAACGATATCTAAGCCTAAATGATAAGTATGAGCTCACCGACCGAAATAGAAATTATAACGGACCTAATTTTTGTCGCCACCGGAGTGGGCGCTATTATATATGGACTGGATGGATGGCAGAAATATAGCAAGAGAGAACTTTGGTGGTCGGTAATGGGCGCACTGACAATATCTGTGGCGATAGCGTCTTATGTAACGCGATATATCTTGATGCTGGATGGTGAGATAGAGCTGTTGGTGTGGGGTAGACGGGGAGCAATGTTGCTGTTGGCTGCAGGCTGGGTACTTCTAGCCTACAAAATGGGATATTTCGGAAATTTTAGTAAGCTCCCGCAAGACTAGAAGTGGCATTTTACGGCTTCGGCGGATCGGCTGGCTTTTTACAGGTAGCAGCACAGCGGCGGCCGCTGCACACTTGCCTCATCGGCTCCGGCCAACCAGTCGTGGGGTGTGGTTGCGCCGGGATCATCCGTACCAACTTCATTAAAACTGTATGTGCGGTATATTGTGCAAATAGCTGCTTATGCCACCTCTTGAATATCTACCGGCGGTCGTCCTAATCGGATATGGTGCTTACAAATGGCACAAAACGGGCATGCGTAAGGATTTGTGGACGATGGCGTTAGCTTTACCCGGGCTCTTGGAGCATGAACAGACGCCCAACCCACGCGTTCTTGGATAAGTACACGGCCTAGTCAGGGGCGCTTTGCAATGGCAAAGTAGAATACTAGGAGGGTAAAGCAACATCTGCTCTTATGCATCAGTAAGACCGAGAGGAGGCCGTTTCGAAATGTCATCGTTGCTCGAAAAATGGCACCCAGTTACTTGCGACTTCGGCCTGATCCAGGCACCACTCGGGCTGCTGCTCTCGGAATTCGAAGGCTGGCATAGATCGTTCGGCACAAAGTACGAGCGAACACAAATTACCTCATCGCTTGCAGATGCTTTGGGCTCATTGCTTCCTCTCGCTAACAGCAAGATGCGGCGATTGTTTATCGCCACGCGCTCAGAGTGGGTCGCCTGCTTTCAGAACGGCATTCAGGGTTCTGACCCATTCCCTGCAATGTCCTATTTGGCCAGGCAGATGGGCGTTCTGGCCATGCGTGTCTGTTGCATGCCGGAGGGTGCGATCTAGCCGGCGACAATGTGGGACGTCTATGCACCTGAATCTCTCGGCGGTTGTCCGCCTCTCGGCTACCGTCGCTCGGTCGCCGCAGCGAATGATGGCGGTCGCTGGACATTCGATGAGTCAGGCGAGCGGTATCCCTTCGAGCAGATTGAACGCTATGGCGCGCGGCGTAAGCGGGAGCGTTTCACCCGTGAAATGTTGCGCGATTACCTTCGACACTTTGGCGTGGAGTTATTCGCAGACGAGTTTCTGTGCATCGATGCCGCAACGCCCGCGATCCGTTTGCAACAGGTAACCAACGTTTTCCACACGCCGGAGTTCACGCTTGAGCAGGTCGTGGCTGGCGTTCCGTGGCAGCAAAGCTTGTAGGTTGAGTTGACGCCATTGGAACGCATCTAATGTGCTACTGCGCCCTGACCGCGCTCGTCGAGAGGATGTCGCCTCTTGGCACAAAAGCGAAGTGACGACTGCATCGAGGAATGTCCGAGTTCGAGCAAAGCGGAAATTATCTGCTCTTTCTGAGTATTTCGCATTTTGACCCACAACGGTCATGACCACCTACCAAATAATTCGTCCCGACAGGCCCCCAAGACGTCTTCCCAGTGTCGAGTTTTGACAGCTACATTGCCGCATTCCGATCTTTGGGGGGCGGGCATGCAGCGACGCGAGTTCCTCGGACTGATAGGCACGGCCGCGTGGTTCCGCGACCGGGATATGCCCAGACCAACACCGGCTTGCCTTTGGTCGGGCTATTGATACCGGCCAAATCGGACACCACGGTCGCCAAGGAGATCGAATGAAGCGACGGGAGTTCATTTTGTCGTTTGCAGGCGGAGCTGCCTTGTTTCCGCTGTCTGTTCACGCGCAGCGGGCAGATCGCGTCCTGGTAGATACCCGGCCTCAGCCCGAACTAGGCGCGCCGATCTTCCCACTCGCCAAGGACTATCAGCCCGTACCTGACATCGTCTTTCGTGTGGTCTCCATCATGAGCGAAGGCGTGCGCCTGCATGCAGAGCTATTTTATCGTAAGGATGACGAAGGAAAGAAGCTGCCGACCATTATTATGGCGCATGGCTGGGGTGGCGTGGCGGCTGCATTTCGCCGCGATGCGACTGAATTGGCGCAAGCCAGTTACCTCGTCATCATCTTTGATTATCGTGGCTGGGGCGAAAGCGACGCGCGAATGATCCTGACCGACCCCGGTCCGGCGAGCTCCGGCACTGAAAAGAATACTGCGGAGGTGCAATCGATCCGCGGCTATATCGATCCGTTCGAGCAGGTCGATGACTGGTTCAACGTGATTAATTGGGCCGTGGGCGAACCGATGGTCGATATCATTCGGTTGGGATTGCGCGGCTCAAGTTACTCCGGCGGACACGTGGTCTACGTCGGGAGCCGCGACTCTCGCGTTAAGGCAATTGTGAGCCAGGTGGGCGCCATCGCGTCGCGGCCAGAAAATGCTCCCACCGGCTCCTACGCCAAAACCGCTCATGATCAGGCGACGCGGATGGCGCGCGGCGAAGCCGGCTATCCCGCGCCGTACAGCAAAGTCGTCGGGACCCTTACTGGCGCACCGGTTGGCGACAAGTTGTTGCGGTATTGGCCGAATGAGGAGGCAAGCCATCTGACGGCTGCTGCGCTCTTCATTGTCGCAGAGTACGAAGAGTTGGTCTCAAACAAGACCAATGCGGAGCGCGCCTATGAACGCTCGATAGGACCGAAGAAGTTGGTCGTGATTCCCGGCATTGAACACTATGGGATTTACAATGAGGCGCGCGGCCAAGCGATCAAGCTTGCGATCGACTGGTTCGACCAGCATTTGAAGAATGATTTGCCTCCAAAATAGCGGCGGAGTTTCTTGGGCCTCACGATCCCACCAATCCTGCTCTCCCGCGCCGACGAGGTGATCGAATAAGGCTCGCTATTTGGTGCGGTGCATGAGTCCGGATGTGGCACTTTTCGGACGTTAGCGATCAAGCTGACGATGTCGGCTCATCGATGTAAAGCGGACCTCGCAACTACGCGCGCCCAAGTCTGAAAATGACCAGAAGCGGAAGTCAGCCGCGTGCAAAGTCGGTCAGCTTTTTGGGATCATGCGCTAGGGTTCAAGGTCGATGGCCGCCTTGAAGCTTCCGTCCATGTACATCGGAACGGACTCGTGGCCATGGACGATTTTCCACGCGTTGCCGGCCTTGCGCAGGCACAGCGTGTTGCGGAACCAAACATTCGACTCCGAGCCGTCGGTGCGGTTTCCTGTCAGATGAACTAGGCCGTGGCAGAACGCGACGTCATCGCCGACTGTGATGTGCAGGTCTCCGATCTCATAGCCGATCTGGCCTCGCCATGTGGCGAACCAGTCCTGCAGCCCCTTGGGGTCAGCCCCGACGACTCGCAGCGGCGGTGCCAAGTCGAATTGAACGAAGTCCTGCGCCTGATGGGCGACCACTCCATCGGCATCTTTGACTCGCATGGCCTGCGCCCAAGAGTCGATCACCGATCGGACCTGGGCTTCGGCGCGTTTGGTGAGGGTTTCATTCGCCATGGTGATGTCCTTGTTCACGTGGGAGGGAAGAAGTCCCAATCCCAGGACGAACGACGTGGCGGCTTCCCGACACCAAGCCGGAGATTTTCTTCTTTGAATGGCGCGTCATCACGTCTCTGCCGAGCGTCAAGCGCAACGCTTAAGCGCTCGCATAAATCAGGTTCATATTTCGGCTTGTGGCACCTTTGAGACATGCCGCGATGTCCGCAGTTCGGTCGCTATCAGGGGAATACCGGACATGGCGCCGACAGCACGTTTCGGTCGAGATTGACCCCAAGCAGACCTCAGGGAATCGCCAATCTTGCGATTGCGTCGGCATGGATGCCCGCGCAGTCAACAATTGGGAAACCGGCATCTTTTTCATTGAACGCCAATGCAAGATCGGTCCCTCCAAGCATGATTGCCTGGGCTCTACCTTCATTGAGCAACTTTTGACTGACAGTGCTGAAAACCTTGCGTTGCGCCTCCGTCACAACGCCAGCCGTCGCCATGTCAATGTACGCTTGATGTACATCGTCTAAGTCTTGCCGGTTTGGCGGGATGATTTGCGCCGAAGGGACGCCACCGTAGAAACGTGTTTCCATGGCGGTGCGAGTTCCGAGGATACCAATGCGCTTGAGGCCGCGTTGCTCGATGGCTCGGTTGACTTCGGAAATCATGTCGACGACAGGCAGCGGTGATGACATCTTGAACTCGTCAATGCAGAAGTGACCTGCAATGGATGTGACCACGACACATTCGGCACCAGCGGCCACAAGGCGCTTCGTTAGCCTCACATAGATGGCAACCTGAGCTGCGGCGTTGTTGCTCGCAAGATTACTGAGGAGCGTTGGCGTGTCAGCGTGCACGATCGTCAGTTCAAGCGCAGCTTTCTTGCTGGCGAAGGTTGCGATCAGACGCCGATAATAAAAGTCGGTTGCCGCAGGGCCGATGCCGCCGATTAGGCCAATGTGCATTTCTTCAAACCCCGATGGCGACCACGCGCTGCGATTGCCTATGAAGCAGCCAATCCAAGCGGTCAGACAAACATATCTCCGACATCACGGCAATGTCTCTTCCTGGCACCTTTGAGTTCGAGGCCGTGCGGGCGGCGTTGAAGGCGCGCAGCCCGCAATGGATGCCGCCCCGCGCGGTCAGCGTCCGTGAGCCGTTCGATCCGTGTAATGAAGCGCTCTTCGCCGAGCGGACGGCCGATCGTTTCGGCGGCCCGCAGCCGCGCGAATGCGAGGGCGTCGCTCAGGCCCGCAAGGAAGCCCGCGAAATCGGGAATGCGATCGCGGACGGGCGTCAGCGCCGTGATGCCGTCGTTCTTGCCTGTGAGGTGGGCGCGGCTGCTCGACCAGCGCCAATCGCGTGCGCGGTCGACCAGACGCGCGGCGGAATCGCGAGCGGGCGGCAGCATATGCGGCTGTCGCTGCCCAAAATTGAGACTCTTATGGAACTACGTCTGTGGCGCTTTTATTTTCCAGGGAGTTCGCCGAATTCAGCGCCGCATCATCATCTGTGTGTTCATCTGCATCAGCTGCCTATTCGACTGTTGCATCGCCCACATCTGCTGCTGCATGGCCGCCTCCTGTGATAGCCGCATCCTTCTATTATCATCCAGGCATTGGACATAAGCCGGCGTTCCCGGTTTCAGCCCCGCGCTGCGGCAGGCCGCGTCGTCATTGGCTGCAATCTGCTCGGCGGTCGTGAAGCAGGCGCCCAATGGAAGCGCGGCTGCCACGATCAACAGAAGCCGTGAAAAGTGCATTTCCTTGCCCCCTCTCTTCTGAAGCTTCCATCTTATAGACGCAACTAAGGCGCAATTGCGTTCTTGAGATTCAGGGGCGCCTGGAAGGTGCCACCGCCCGCGCGGCTTCGCAATCAGCCTGTTCGCCGGTGTTTTGAATTCCGTCGCGGCCTTCGCGAAAGCCTCTTGTTCGTTGAGGTAGCGGGAAAATAATAGCGCTCGACGTGGACGCCCCTGCGTTCGTCGAGGGTGATCTCCAGCAATTCGTTGATGGGTTCGCGGTCGCCGAGGCGGTCCAGCGCGAGGGCGAACAGCCGCCTCTGAGTTACGGAATTACGATGACAGTGCATTTAATGCGCAGTGTTGTGCGCGATGCGCGGCGAGTTAAGTGCACTGTCACCGTAACTCGAGGTGGTCAACCGCGACTTGGATCCACACGCGGTCATCACGAAGAAGAGCGCTTCTTGAACTCCTCCCAGTGGCGCCTCATGAACTCGTCCTGCTCCGCCACTGTGCCTACCGATGCAATGTCGTCGACGGGATCAAATGTCCCGACCAGATCCTTCATCAAAGCGGGCTGACCGTGTGTGTGCACGTAGCTCTTCCAAGCGCCGGCATCACGTGACATCCCAGAAGGGCAAACGTTTGGCCGCGCTCCCTGACAGAGAACGCGGAATCCTTCGGGTTCGATCACCCGGCGAAATGCGCGGAGGCACTCGTAAAAGTCAGGCGCATCGAAACGACGCTCCTCACCACCGACAGGCCACGCAATCACCAGCCGACAGACGTCTTGGCTTAGATCGCTCAGTTTTGCCTGGAGGCTGATCTTCTCCGTTCCAGTACGTTGCACGTCAAGCCGGATGATCTCTGGTTCCATAGCCCCCGCCACGTCGTCTGCGCCACACCAGCGAGCCTGCATCTTGCCATGACGAAGCAGGCTGACCAAACGGGACCGCATTCATGTACGGACCTGGCCGGATGCATACCCACATGTCGCGCTGTCAACTCTCACGTCCGCGGCCTTCACCGGATGCGTACACCTTTGAGACATGCCGACCGACTCCAAAGTTGTCCGCTTTTCATGGAAGACCGGAAGTGACCGGCGGACGGTCAAAATGACGCGATTGACCCGACGCTGACTTCGCCGCCACTCTTGCGGTGCTATGCGAGCTCTCGGATCATCAATACCCCCGGAAATGTCAAACTTGGCCCCATCGGCACATCGATTGACGCGACTGTGTCGAAACCGGAAGCCCGATAGAACCATTCACCGTTCAATGTAGAAAAGCAGTGCATTTTGCGTATGCCGAGTTGCCGAGCGTCGCTGAAGCAACGAGCAAGCAGGGAAGTCCCAATTCTTCGCCGCACCCACTTGGGATGGGTCGCAAAGTGACGAATGTGGGCTTCCCCATCCGTGATCTCTCCACTTCCCGGGCGCGCTGTTGTCCAGCCTCCGCACCCGACGAAATTGCCGGGCCGTTCCTCCACAACATAGTAGGTGCCAGATGCCAGCAATTTTTCGTTGGCCCCGATCATAAACGGTAGGGTGCGGTCCAGCGTGTCGCTGTCGTACCGCGCGCGAAGCAAGCTCGAATAGCTTGCTGCAAGCAAAGTGCTGACCGCATCAGAGTCTGCAGGTGTGGCGACCCTTAATTGGGTCGACGCGTCGATCATCGGACGAACCACATTGTAGGCGAAGATCGCTATTCTCGCTCAAAAGCTCTTGCTAGTCGAGTATGGCAGCTCTTGGCACGTTTGAGACATGCCGACTTACGCCGGAAATGTCTGCTTTCTGGGGTATTTCGGAAGTCCCGTTTCAGGGTCGTCAGGACCAGTTTTGACCCCGAGCAGATATTCGCGAATGGAAACGTGTCGAGGAATGCGGCGGGCGGCTTACCGCCAGGCCGGCGGAATTCCTCGCTGATCAGCCGCGGCATCGCCGCGACGCGGCGCTGGCGCCAAAGAGCCGATGACCACTCAATCGCTGATCCGCCCGGAAAGCCTGTCGAAGATCGGCGCCTCCTCCTCAACGAGGTTGCTGAACGAAGATCGGCTGTGCATGCGGTCAAGGAATGCGCGCAGGCGTGGCCAGCGGTTGCGCGCGGGCGCAACGCCTGCATATCGCAAGTTCACATGGACGTTCGCGATCGCAATATCGGCGATAGTGAGGCGCTCGCCGACAAAAAACTCGCCGTCGCTGAGCTCGCGCTCGAGATAGTCCCAGAATGCGGGGAATTCCTTGTCGACCGCTTTGCCCGCAGCCTCCTGGGCGGCGACATCGGCCTCCGGCTTGCCGGCCAATAGCGGCTCTACGATAAGCGGCAAGAACACCTTGGAGCGGCCCAACGGGGCGAAGCCGTCATCCATGTAGTCCTCGAACCACAGCGCACGCGCGTAGTCGTAGGGCTCGGAAGGGTAGAGGGGCGGCATGGGAAAGCGGCGCTCGAGATAGGCGCAAATCACCGACGACCCGGCAAGCGCCCGATCGCAGTCCTTGAATGCGGGGATCTTCCCGAGCGGGCTCAGCTCACGCCAGCCGTCCGGAGGCTTAGCCACATTCACATTCTCGTGCCGGTAGAGGAGACCCTTTTCAGTTAATACGATACGGACCTTGCGGACAAAGGGCGAGACACTAGTTCCGAAGACGATGAGTGACATGCGATCCCCTCTCCCCATCTCCGATACAGAGCGAGACAACACTTGGCTGCGCGGCAGCTGACCGGACGGTCGTCGCATGCCCGGAAGCACGCCACACGGTCTTCGACCAAGCACGGTGCGCTAATGAATTTTAGCAACCCCCCGATCACCGCTGCAAGCTCGTGACGCACTTTGCGTCGCACTGTTCTTCGCGTGCGACCCATAATGCGGTTTGCGCTTCAAAATTCATATTATGTCGCCTGTTGGCACTTCGCGTCATTTCGCTGCCACGCAGCAATTTGGTCGTTATCTGAGGGAAGCGGACATCGAGCCACCCTTACCGAGCCTGATTTATGAGTACGTCCGTGCAAGGAATGTTAGAATTCTGGGATGACCGTCGCCGTCGGCGTCGAAACCTCTTTAAAGTCGATGCAGGTGTTGTCCACGCGTTGCTGCAGGCAAGGTATTACGATGGCAGTAAGGGCGAGTTCTTGAGTGAGGACCCTGTATTCCTTGGTGACCCAAGGCAACAAGTACTCACTGAGCCGCAAGGCCTCAATGCCTGGTCAGGCGCCGTCCGGCTAACCGGTTTTTCAAGAAGGTGCTCGAACAGCTTCGCGGCGATAACACCTTCAAGGACAAATTCGTGATCTGGATACCGTACGACGAATACGGCGGTATCGATACGATCGACCCCAAGACCGACAAGCTGCTGAAAGAGGGTTTGGTCTTTGACGCAGACATCCTCGGCTCTGGCAACAAGAAACAAGCCGACTTCTTCTTGTGGAAGGATGCTAATTTTTCAGACGCCGATTACCGGCAATGGTTCGGCAAACGCAAACCTTGCATCAAGGGTAGTGACTCTCATAACGCCAACGATGAGGTCGGCCGCCTGAAGGATCATAATTCCAAGCCCGTCGATCGCTATTGCTGGATCAAGGCTGACCCAACCTTCATCGGGCTGCGACAGATCATCAATGAGCCGGAAGACCGGGTTTTCATCGGCGCGCTCCCGCCGAAGCTGGAACGCGTCAAGGACAACAAGACTTTTTTTCTATCGCGCGTGCAAATCGGCAAGACTGACGATGCGCAGGATGTCGACACGTGGTTCGATTGCGACATCGAATTGAACCACGATATGATAGCCATCATCGGCAACAAGGGCAGCGGGAAGAGCGCACTTGCAGACATCCTTGCGCTTGCCGCTGAGACCTCGCGTCACGCTGACTTTTCGTTTCTCGACAAGAAGAAATTCCGGGAAAAGAGACTTGCCTCTAATTTCGAGATCACAGCGACGTGGGAGGATGGCACCGAGACTATCCACAACCTGCAAGATAATCCCGATCCCAACCGGCCCGAGACCATCAAGTACATCCCGCAAACATACCTTGAGAAGGTCTGCACCGAGACTTCGGTGGACGAAAGCAGCGCGTTCCAGCATGAGCTGCGTAAAGTCATCTTCTCCCATATCACGGATGCGCAGCGTCTCGGCAAGGATACTTTGGAAGAACTGATCGCCTACAAGACTGAAGAGATCGACGCCGAGCTGGCGCGGCACAAGAAGGAGTTGAGCCAGGTCAATTCGGACATCGGCAATCTACAACAAAGGGCGACCCCAGAATACAGACAGCAGATCGAAGAAGCGCTGAACGAAAAGACGAAGGAGTTGCACGCCCACAACACCAACAAGCCGCAAGAAGTGCCGAAACCCGATAACTTGACCGAAGAGCAGAAAGAGGCTTACGGAAAAATCGAAGCCGACTTGGCGACGCAAAATTCACTGTTGCGGACGATCGAAGAACAGATTCGGACGACAAGGCAGGAGCAAAAACTTCTCATCGAGCAGGCAGCCATCGTCGGCAAGCTAGAAGGCAAACTGGCGAATCTCGAAAGCGACCTCAAGGCGCAGGTGGAACAAAGTGCCGGGCAGTTTGCGGCGCTTGGGCTGGATGTCGTCCAGATCATCACTCTGACAATCAACCGCGCACCGCTGACCGCGAAAAAGACGGAAGTCAATGCGGCCAAGGCAAAGGCCGACGACGCCCTGTCTGTTGATCACGCCGAGAGCTTGCCTAACCAGCAGAAGGCGATTGTTGAGAAGATCACGGCGCTGAAGAACCAGCTCGACGCACCGAGCAAGCGTTATCAGACGTATTTGCAGCAGTTGCGCGTATGGGAAATCCGCAAGAAGGAAATCGAGGGCGCAACGGATGTCGCGGGGACGGTGCGTTATTTCGAGGCACAACTGGAATATCTAGATAAAACGAGGTGCATGAGTGCATTTCTGCCATCCGCGACGTGTATGCCGAGCTGTTCGCACCTGTCCAGGCGCTCATCGAAAACAGCATCATCAAGGAAGGGTTCAAGCTCTCTTTTGTCAGCTCTATCATCCAGCGGGGCTTCGGACGCGATTTCTTCGACCACCACATCAGTCAAGGCGTCAACGGTTCGTTCTGCGGGAAAGAGGCGGGCGAGCAGCGCCTCGCCGGATTGCTTGAAAATTGCGACTTCAACGACGCGGCCCAGGCGCTCGTCTTCGCACAGACTATTGAGGATCAGCTGAATTTTGACTACCGGACTGACAAAAAGCCCGCGATGCAGATCAGTGGCCAGCTTCGCAAGCATGCCAACGTTCCACCTAGCGGTGGAGGTGTACTCTTGGACGCTTATTAACACCCGCTTTGCAGTGCGCAGTGCGTTGCGAATGGCTTTAAGCTTGGCGGCTTTATTTCCGCCCTTTGCCGGGCGAGTCTCGTAAAGACCTTCGGGCCGCAGAAGTATCGGCGACCATCTTTTCCAGGCCGGCACAACATCTTCCGGTTCGAGCAAATCGAACAAATGGCCCTCAGCCGGGAGAATGTCTCCGTAGTGAGAACCGACGGCGGCGCGGACGTCCTTGGCCTGACTGGTTTTCTCCGTAATGACGATCTGATCTGCCATGACGGCCCGCTTGGGAGGATGGATTCGGCAACGTTTCAATAAGAACATATAAAGAACATTGCCGATCCACAAGCTCCCTTTTGCCCAGGCACACCGAATGCCGGATATTTACAGAATGTGAGCGGGGAGAGACGACACTCGCGGAGAGCTCAGGGTTGAGGGTCAGCAACTGAAATCCCTGATCAACGGGAAAAGCTATGGCATCGGAGAGCTTGAGTTTGTGTCACTGCAAGCCTGCGGCGCGACAGGGCGAAATCCGCTAACGGCCTACCTGGACGACTCAAAGTTGGTGCTGTGACCGGCGACGCGTACCCGGTGTTCTTTGACGCGGCCTGCCGATTCGGAGCGCGGATCATGAAATTCAAAGACGATGCCCGTTCGCGATTGCACGAAACGTCCGATCGCGACTGCGACAATATTCCAAACGTTGTGAGCAAAATTGAGCACGACGTCCGGAGCCGGAGGCGCAAACTGGTGGTGTCACCACACTGCCTGTGGCTGCCCTTCGGTTAATGAGAGTTCGCAGCGCCGATAAGCGAGGACAACGGAGGATGTTATGACCACAAGTTTTGCGTCAAATTTTCTTGCGTGTGGAGGGATTTTCGTTCTCTCCTTCGTTGCAATTGGGGCTTTTTGGTTTGCAGAACGGTTGCGGGGAGAGAGTGCTCTGCACTTTTGAGAGCCATGCCTGACGTCGACGTGCTCCTTTCCCGAATTGCCCGCGCAAAAGGCGCTGCCGCGATGATCGATAGTGCAATCCGCAAGCGGTTCGAGTTGATGGTCGCTGAACTCCAACGCGGACTTGCTGCGATCGAACAGCACCCGGTTTCCCAGAGAGACAGCGACAAAAATTGAGGCGGGCAACTGCGTGGCCTTGCGATTCGCGCACGGCTGGATCGTGTTGCATCCGTCCGGCGCTTACGTGACGCTCACTCAGGCCGGGGCGAACCTGTTCGCGTAGCGGCGCGCGTATTGACAGAGGCGTCAATCCATAAGGTCGCCCGGTTTCGTAAGGCTGGCCGCTCTGCAAAACCGCGCGGCTTGCCGTTGCCACAATTGTCGTCTCAAGTAGCCAACAGA
>Ga0193729_1001191_pt1 | contig 13370 bp, 12 predicted proteins | sample U1c2metaG_FD_143036 | JGI IMG/M metagenome (GOLD analysis project Ga0193729, IMG submission 143036) | Soil microbial communities from a riparian zone of the East river system, Colorado, United States - U1c2 | ecosystem: Environmental > Terrestrial > Soil > Riparian zone | place: USA: East River... | reverse complement strand
GCTTGTCCACCATGGAGTTGATGGCTTCCTTCAACTGCAAAATTTCGCCGCGCACATCGACGGTAATTTTTCGCGAAAGGTCTCCGCTGGCTACGGCCGTGGCCACCTCGGCGATGTTGCGGACCTGGCCAGTCAAGTTGCTGGCCATCAGGTTCACGTTGTCGGTCAAATCCTTCCAGGTACCGGCAACTCCCGGCACCTTGGCTTGCCCTCCCAATTTGCCTTCGGTACCAACTTCGCGCGCCACGCGGGTTACTTCCGCGGTGAAAACGCTCAACTGCTGAATCATGGTGTTGACGATATTCGCCAGGCGAAGGAATTCACCCTGCAGCGGCCGTCCATCCACATCCAGCTGCACGGTTTGCGCGAGATTTCCCTGCGCGACGGCAGCAATCGCGCGCGTCACTTCTGTTGTCGGGCGCAGCAAATCGTCGATCAGGGTGTTGAGCGAAACCTCCATTTCGCCCCATTCGCCGCGCGGCTGGTAGGAGCGAACGCGCTCTTTGGTTTTGCCTTCCTTACCGACCACATGACCGACACGGCGCAGTTCCTGCGCCATGCGCTGGTTGGCAATCACGATTTCGTTGAAGGTGTCGGCAATCTTTCCGCCTACTCCTGTCCAAACCCCTGGCAAACGCACGGAAAAATCTCCGTCGCGCATGGTTTGCAGACCTGCGAGGATTGCGCCAAGATCGGCCTTGGTAATTTCGGCGCCGCCTAGATCGCCATTTCCGGAAGAATTCTTGGGCTGTTTCGGTAAGGCGGCCTCGACCGCCGTGCCACTCCGTTCCGTGCGTTTCATGCTGGCACTCCTCGCAGATGGTTAGCGCTCTCTAGAAGCCGATCCAGAGCAAATTGGTGTGGAATCGCGAAAAAGGAATTGCGGAAATTCTTGTTTGCGGTTTGCGGTACTAGTCCGGAGTGGCACGACATGATGGTGGCCCGAAATCGTTTCTCCTCACAGAACGCGTCTCCCAAAGAACCTGTATGTGGCACCGAAAATATCGTTACGTCGGGAGAAAATACATACCGGGAAGCCTGTATTGAGCACAAAAAAGCAACTTCGAAGATATCAATCCTGATTCCCCTTCTTGTCGGAGCCGCGAGCTCTTGTAGAGCGAACCAGGCATCAGATGGCTGTCTTTCAGATCCTTCGTGAGCAGACAGAGCTCACAGAGTCCGATAGACATGGGCGCGGTCTTTCCAATCCTCCCATACTGTCTAGTTTATCCCTAGTTCCGTGCCGAGAAAGAAGAGCGGAACTCTGCGGAGATGGTCACGAAATTCGAATGGATTGCGGTTGTGCAGGCAGCTCGGGAGTTGAGCTCAGCGTCCGATCAGCCGTGAACAGTAACCAAAGTAGTTATCTGCGCAGGGCGATCCAGGAGAAGATAAAGAAGTGCTCCGTAGTTGTTTGCTTAATCGGAGACGGTACGGCTTGGCGTGATTGGGGTCGATTGGGAACTCAGCACTGCATTACGGCTCGGTAAGGCGTTTGTGGCGTTCGTCTGAAAGAGTCCAGAGGCAAAGCACCCGATATCTTAGTGCAAATCGGGGCTCCTATTGCCAGCTGGAACCCTGAGGCCATTGTTGCGGCTATAGAATGCGCAGCGGCCAGACGCAGCTAAACCGCTTTCGCTCCTTGCAACCTTACAAGCTAAGAAGTACCACGCCCATTCACATTCCCCACATCTCTTAGGAACGCTGGCAGGTTCATCAGCCATGGCATGGCCCCAGTTCGACGTGGTTTACAAAAAGTTGATTATGCTAAGTATGGCTAAGCGTTTAGAGCTAGTTTTAAACTTGCACCCTGGTTTAAGAACGTGCTATTTTGCTAAGTATGGCTAAGCAAAGGAAAGGAAAGCTAAACTATCTAACACATCATCTGCCCGAAGGACTCTTGGTGGATGCGGCATGGCTTAGCAAAAAGGGATATTCGAGCTCACTCCGAAGCCAATACGTGACAGGGGGTTGGCTGGAGCAGCCCGCACGGCAAGTCTATCGGCGACCCGGGGGTCCGCTGCGTTGGCAGCAGGTGGTGATCTCCTTACAAACGCTCCTCGGCTACCTATTGACAGTGGGCGGGCGCACCGCCCTTGAACTGCAAGGCTACGCGCATTATCTGGCCCACCAAACCAAGGAAGTGCACCTCTACGGTCCTGATCGTCCCCCGGCATGGTTGAACAAGCTGCGACTAGATGTCCGCTTCCTCTATCACAATAGTCAGAAACTCTTCGGCAGTGAGGATGTCCCTCGGGCTATAAAAGACCCCGCTTCCAATGCACACGCGAGCCGCAACACGGATGCGAACTTGCCGCATGGCAGCCTGATTCTTCAGCCTTGGGGCCAATGGGATTGGCCTTTAACTCTTTCTACGCCGGAGCGTGCTGTGCTCGAACTTCTGGACGAACTACCAGAGCGAGAAAGCTTTCATCAGGTTGACAAGCTCATGGAGGGCCTCTCGAACCTCAGTCCGCGCCGCCTTCAAAAGCTGCTCTCCGACTGTCGCAGCGTGAAAGTGAAGAGGCTATTCCTATTCTTTGCCGACCGACATCAACACGCGTGGGCAAAACGCATCAAGAAGGATGATATCGACCTAGGTAAAGGAAAGCGGATGCTGGTAAAGGGCGGCAAACTAAACTCGACGTATCAGATCACTGTGCCGGAGGATCTCGTTGGCCTTCAGTGAAGTCTATCGCAAACAAGTTGAGCTGCTAATCAGAATTCTACCGTTCATCGCAGAGGAAGACTGCTTCGCGCTGAAAGGCGGGACGGCGATCAATCTGTTCGTCCGCAATATGCCTCGCTTGTCCGTCGATATTGATCTCACTTACTTGCCCGTTCTCTCGCGCGCTGAATCGCTGGCGGCAATTGACGCGGCCATGAAGAGGATCACTGAGCGTATCCGTAAAGGTCTCCGCGGGGCTCAGGTCACTGAAGCCGTGATTCAGCCCGAGATGGCAGTGACCAAATTATTGATCCGAGTAGGCGGTGTCCAGACAAAGATCGAGGTTACGCCGGTATTGCGCGGATGTGTGTATGAACCGAAATTGCTCACTGTCTCTCGCTCCGTCGAAGAGACATTTGGATTTGCGGAAGTGCGCGTCGTTTCGTTTGCGGATCTATATGGTGGAAAAATCGTGGCCGCTCTTGACCGCCAACATCCGCGCGACCTCTTTGACGTCCGCGACCTTCTTGCGAATGAGGGGATTGACGAAACGCTACGTCGTGCCTTCCTCGTTTACCTGCTCAGTCATAACCGACCAATGTTCGAAGTGCTGGCCCCGAGGCGAAAACCTATCGAAGCTGAGTTCCGCCGTGGCTTCCAAGGTATGACAGCAGAACCTGTTTCTATCGACGCGCTGACCCGTGCTAGGGAATCCCTAATTGAGACTGTCGTTGGAAAAATGCCCGAACAGCATAGACGCTTCCTTCTTTCTTTTGAACGGGGAAAGCCCGAATGGTCTCTTCTCGAATCGCCTGGTGCAAACGACTTGCCCGCGGTTAGATGGCGGCAGCAAAATCTAGACAAGATGAGTTCGGCGGAACGTGCGCACCTTATCTCAGAACTCGAAGCCGTTCTAAGTAAGTCGAGGAAAAAGTAGACGGACCCAGCGCTTTTTCTCACGAGGCCCAAGAGGCACGGCCTCACAAGTGGCGTGTCGGAAGCTGAGAACTTCGAAGTAGGTGCGCTGTATGGTAACTATCTAGTGCTCCGGCGCAAGAGATCGACCCTATAGAAGAACTCGCTTGAGCGATTATCACGTGGCGGACAGTGCCGTCAGCGGGACTGACGGATAGTTTAGGAATAAGGACCAAACATGGATTGGCTGCAATTTCTAGCCTCGCTTGTTAAATCGCTGGCCTGGCCTACCACACTGGTCATCTTGGTGCTGTTATTTCGCGTTCCTGTTAGACGGGCTTTGCTTAGTTTGACCCGCTTGAAATATAAAGACCTTGAGTTGGATTTCGGGCGCGAACTAAAGGAACTCGAAAAAGAAGCAAAGGCCATCGACATTTCGCCTCAGCCACAAAAAAGTATCGCTCCGACCCAAAGGGATTCTTCGCAACTTCTGCAGGAGGCGGCACAGCTCGCTCAACGCTTTCCTGAGCCTGCGGTGGCTGTTGCTTGGCAAGCCGTTGAAGATGAACTGATGCAGGCCGTGATGCGTCTCGCGATATCGCCAGACTACCCCGCGCACAACTCCGCGCTCAAGAATGCGGAGTTGTTAAAAGCGCAAAACGCGATTGATCAACGTACGTTTGAGCTTTTCAACAGGATGCGGAACCTTCGTAATATGGCGGTTCATGGGGGGCATGGAGCGGCCTTTATCACAACTGACGAAGCCCTCGAGTTTCTCGCTCTCGCTAGGGGTGTTGTGGAAAAACTGCGGGCACTGCGTCGCAACTAATCTTAAATGGGAACGCGACTGGTTCCGCGAACTCCACAAGGGAAGAGTGGCGAGATATTTGAGGCAGTGCACCAAGTCGCCCGAGAATGGGCGATCAGGGAGAAACCGAGAGCGGTAGTGAAGTGGGCTCGCTCAAGACCAAACTCCTAACCAGCGAGAGCTAGCGTTGCTTGGAGTAGCAGACGCGATGGGCCATCCACACTCATAGCGGAATTTTTCAACGCATTTTCTAAAGCCCGATAAACACCTGACAGGCGAAATCTTGCTGACTCCCCGGAAATCAAGTCCCGTTCGGGGAAATCGCATCGCCATCGATGATCACCAATGACCGCCTCGCTAAAATCTCCGTGTACCCGCCGTGTACCTCACTTGGGCGAATTAGGTTTTTAGCGTTTTTCGCGTTAAATAGACTCAATAACTTACGCGCTTGCAACGTCGCTTTTATTTCGATCCCCACCGCCCTACCGCCTAGCGGACAATCGTTTTCAGCCAGGAAGTCGTCCAATTGCGTCCTGGAGAAGTTCCAGACAGCTTCGGTAGCAGCGCCGCGGAGCTGTTCTGGGAATTGTGCATCCGGCCGCTTCAGTCATGACCGCGTGGTGCGCAGAATAGTCAACCCTGATTTCATCCCCCAGGAAAAAACCTCGTCTTAAAGTCCCTATTAAGGTACACTATGCCAGTTAACATACCTTTAAAGGGACATAAGATGCCAGAAACAAAGTCAATTCTGCCATTGCCGGTAAAACGGGCCTTGCAAAAGCTCGGGGCCGATATCAACGATGCGCGCCGCCGCCGCCGCATTCCCATGGCTCTGATGGCTGAGCGCGCCGGGATCGGCCGGATGACCCTGATCAGGATCGAACAGGGAGACGCGGCAGTGTCGATGGGCGCCTACGCGCGCGTCCTGTTCGTGCTGGGTCTGACAACTCGCCTTGATGAACTGGCTGACGCGAGCCACGACGCCACGGGCCTTGCCGTTGAAGAGGAACATCTCCCCAAGCGCATCCGCACGTCGCCTAGACCGACGAGAACAAAATGAGCGATACCGAAGCACTGGTTTATGTCGATCTCGCCGGGGCCACCCTAGTCGGCCGCTTGTGGTCGCGCGCGCGCAAAGGGCGTGAAAGCGCGACCTTCGAATATGATAAGGCATGGCTCGAACACCCGGAACGCTTCGCGCTTGAACCTGCCTTAACGCTTGGCCCCGGGCCGCAACACACCGAAGCCGGGAAGGCGCTGTTCGGGGCGCTCGGCGATTCCGCGCCGGATCGGTGGGGCCGCGTCCTAATGCAGCGCGCCGAACGCCAGACAGCGCAGCAGCAAGGCCGCGCCGCGCGCGCGCCGCGCGAAATAGATTTTCTGCTGATGGTCGACGACGAGGCCAGGCAGGGCGCACTGCGGTTCGCGCAGCAGCCGGACGGACCTTTTCTCGCGCCGGCGGACGCCGAACGCATTCCGCCGGTGGTCAACCTGCCGCGGCTGCTCGCGGCATCCGAACGCGTCGCGGACGATACCGACACGGCGGAAGACTTGCGCCTGCTGCTGGCGCCGGGCTCCTCGCTGGGCGGGGCGCGGCCGAAAGCGGCCGTCCGCGAACGCGACGGCCAGCTGGCGATCGCAAAATTTCCCCACAAGGACGATTATGCTGACGTCGAGTTGTGGGAAGCGTTGAGCCTCAGGCTCGCCCGCAATGCCGGCATCAGCGTTCCCGATAGTCGGATCGAAAACATAAACGGCAAGAACGTTCTCGTGGTCCGGCGTTTCGACAGGGAAGGAAACACGCGCATTTCTTTTCTGTCCGCGATGAGCATGCTCGGCGCGAAGGACAATGAACAGCACAGCTACCTGGAAATTGCGGATGCCATCATGCAGCACGGTGCGCAGCCGGACGCCGACCTGAAAGAACTCTGGACGCGGATCGTCTTCACGGTGCTGATTTCAAACACGGACGATCACCTGCGCAACCACGGCTTCCTCTACGATGGACCGCGCGGCTGGCGTCTCTCGCCCGCCTTCGATCTCAACCCCGTGCCAACCGATGTCAGGGACCGCGTCCTTCACACATCGATCAGTGTTGGTGATCCTACGGCCTCTCTGGAAATCGCCATGGCGGAGGCGGAGTATTTCGGACTGTCCGCTGACCAAGCAAAGCACACCGCCGGCTTCGTCGGCGCAGCCGTCTCCGGCTGGCGCAAAGAGGCAGGCACTCTCGGACTGAACAAGGCCGCGATCGATCGCATGGCTTCGGCTTTCGAGCACGGCGATCTTGAACAGGCGGTTCGGTTCAATGCGGGTTTGTAGCTACTGATGTGGCGGTGCACAATGAAGATTAGTTGAAAAGGGTTTGGACCACGATGGCCAATCAAAAATTCAACGCAGCAGAACGAGAGGCCATATGACTGGCGGAACTTGTTCACGTGGACACCGAACAGGCGGGAGAAAAGCTTGTCAACCGTCGATTGGCTTATGTGGCCTTGTCGCGGGGCGCTATGACGCGCAACTCTACTCCAACGACAAAGCACATTTGACCGAGCAACTGGCGCGCGACGTGTCACACCGGTCCGCAATCGAACCGAGCCGTGAGTCCGCACCCTCAGCACAGAAGATCGAGCCGCCATCCGCGCGAGGACAAGTACAGGAACACCTACAGCAAGTGGGTCCCAGCATCAGCAGATCGACGCGGATTTCCTACGCTCCCTCCGCCGTCAAGGGGCAAGCCCGCTACGCGGCTCCCCAGGGTCGCCCTTGACCGCAGCTTCGCTTCGGGATTCTCCTCAGCCATGAGAGGCATGGGCCTCTCTGCGCTCAATTGGCCACAGGACGTTGGCAAGCATTCGCAGCCCTTTAGATGTCGCTTTTCCGAATCACCTGCGTTTCGTGGTTTTGCTCCCGTTACGCGGTCAGGGCGTCCGAGGCGGCGCGAGCCTGAACCACTTTGTTCCTGGGCTTTGGTTTGCGCAGGCGGCTTCTGGGTTTTGGGGTGGTGTCCTTCAGGGCTTGCTCGAGGACTGCGTTTTCTTTTTCTTTCCCCTGTTTTTTCGGCTTCAAGAACTGGACGAGAGGCGGTTCGCCCATTTTCTTCCGTTGGTCCTCGAGGAAGCGCACGAGCTTGTAAATTTCCTCGTTGTCGAGGGGATCGTCGGAGAGCCAGCGATTGAATTCCTCTTCGAAGAAAGAGGCGTTGTCCTCTTCCTCTCCGGCCATTTCGTGCATGAACTGTCCGTTGATCAGCGCGCGGCGGCGTTCCAGGCCGGCCACGGACTTGTAGTAGACCTCCCTAAACGCATGGGGTGCCTTCTGCAAGCGTTGTACTCCGCGTACGGCTTCGTCGATCCCGTGATTCACCAGGTACAGCGCTTCGTAGAGATGTGCTTTCTGCATAAGCAAATATCCTTTCTGCGGCGCAATTGGCCGGGAGTTCGGAAGCTGATAGGTGCGTCGACGTATACTTCCTCGATGCAGTCGAGAAGGGACAGACGTGGACAAACATATTCAGTTGGACAAGACTAAGGCGGGGGATGTGCAACGGGTAGAGGGATAGAGCGAGCGACGGAAACCAAACAGAGATTGGTGGGTTGCACCCACGGGGCAAACCCGATACTTTCTGTTCCAGCCATAGTTGCCTCTCAACCAGGCGACTTTGGTTAGGGGCGCGTTCAGTGCTCAAACACTGACGCGTCCCGCTCTGCAATCAAAAACCATGGTTCTGCGGCACAAATGTATGCCACTAGCGCAAGTGGCATAGAGTATTGCAAGGTGGAATGTACGTGTCAACACCAAAAAATGGCGACCAATACCAGTAAGATGAATTTATGAGACGCGACCTTATTTCCAAAGTCATGCGAGAGATGGGCAAAAAGGGCGGCAAGGCAGCCGGCGGCAAAGGCGGAAAGAAGCGTATGGCTGCTCTCACGGCGGTGGAGAGAAGAGAACTAGCAAGAAAGGCAGCGAAAGCTCGGTGGTCTAAAGATAAGAACAAAAACAAAAAGTCCTGAAATGCGAAAAGTCGAACAGGACGCCACATTGAGATCGTTTCGACTCCCTGACGGTCCCTCCGCCTCTCCGCAATAGGATTGAACTATTCTTCCCCGTCTGGAGACGACATCGCGAACATCGCTAAATACCATCAGCGGCCACGCCGAGCGGCTTAGTCAGCAAATCCATCGAAGACTTCATTTACGATGCCTTCCAAGGATGCGACTTCTTCTTCGGTCAGCTTTGCGAATTCGCTTTCTCGTCGCTTGCGACCCAGCCTTCCCTGATTCAGACGTATATATCGCACAAGGTTGTCTGCCATTCGGTCCGGCATTTCGACCATGTTCATAATCCGACCCATGGCTTCGTCGTGACGGCGTAGATAGTCGATTTCACGGGGCAAATCCTGTTCGACCGTCCGTTCGACGCACGCGTAGAGAAATTCCGCGGCTTCCGTACAATCAAAATAGCGGTAGAGGTCTGCCGTGTCGTTAAGGACTTCCACGTTTCTCTCCGGGGTTGGCCGCCACTCGATGAAATGCATGAGCGCGCCCGAGTGCGCCCGCAGTATGTCGCGGTATTTGTCGATCTTGTCAAGCATCACTGCGGAAACGGGGAAGACCATACCGGGTGGGGTAAATTTTCGCTCCGCTAGAACGTGATGGATAAGGCAGCGGTGAAGGCGTCCGTTTCCGTCTTGGAAGGGATGGATATAAACAAAACCAAACGCGGTAGCGGCGGCTTGCAGCACTGGCTCGAATCCAGATTCACGCATACGTTGATTGGCATCCAGCATCCCTTCCATCAGATCTTGCAGGTCGGTAGGCCGCGCTCCGATAAATTCGGGCAATGGATCGCCGTCATAGTCGCGCTCGCCGAGAAAAACTCCGTCCGGACGGAGTCCCGCGTGAATAAAACGCTTATCTTCGATCAAAATGCCGTGCAGCCGTACGATTTCCTCGATCGTTAGCGGATTCTTACCGGCCTGAAGCACTGCGCGGCCCCATCGTTCCAAGCGCCCACGCGCCGGACGTTCCCCTTCGATTTCAAAACTAGCCCGGCTGTCGGCCAATAGCAGGAAACTGGCCGCGCGGGAAACCACATGTTTACCCGTGCGCCCGATGATCTCGTTCGCTTTTCGTCCCAGTTCACGCCCGACAAAATCGTTGAGCAGGGCCGTTCGCCGGAGAATCGGGCAGAAGCGAGTAGTCCCGAGCAGGTTGTCGCGTACTTTGTGACGGCGAGACAGACGGGCGGTACCGGTAAAGTACTCGTCGGCGTTTAACAAATCAATGGCGGTGCCGGTAGGCTCGGGAACTTCTAGTGTCACACCCGTCAGGAATTCGTAGAGAAACCAGACGCGGCGATTCGTCACCCCCGTGGGAGCGCCGCGCACGAACTGCACTACTGTGTTCTGGGGTACAGACTGAAAAATCCGCTTCAGAATGACTAGATCGAGCTCTTCGTGACGGAGCGCGAAACCCAACTGATCGCCGAATTCTTCGCCTGGCCAATATCTCTTATCGAAGAGATTCCATGTTCCTTCTGTCCGGCGGCTACCTCGAACGTGACTGACCGACACAGCGGCTGGCCGCCGCACGGGGGCCTGTAGTCCTAGCGCCTGCACGAGAGCCGACCAGCCCGCCAAGCGAGCGTTTTCCGGGACAGGTTGCTCTTGGAATATCCGAATTTCGTCTGTGCTCAGCCTCATTACGTCGAAAACCCCATTTTGGCGTCGAAAATAGCTGTAGATATACGTTCGACGTCGAAATTAATAATAGTCGAGCAGGACGTCGAAAGCAATATATTCCAGTCGAGAAATGACCCAAAATGGCAATAAAAGTCGAAGTATAAGTGCCTGCGGTTAGTTAGATGGCCATGCAGCTCCCTAACCCGCGTCACACAAGGTCGCGGTAAAACTGGGAAGCAATTCGTCAAACTTCTTTTCGATGAAGTTCGCGTCTTGGACCTTCAGACCCTGCTCGTCGCGGAAGCACGATTAGGGTCGCCCTTAAACGAAAGCCATTTGAAGCTGCTGACGACACTCAAATCGCTACCTTAATAAGTACTTTCGCGTGCCTGTCCCCCAGTCTCTTGAAACGGAAATTCGAATATTTGCCCGCGAGCTGCCTCAGCCAGGTCTCTGGCCGCCTGATGTTGGGGAGCAAGATTCTTCGTCTCTGACCGGTGACCATCTTCTGATACTCCCGCCTTCAGCCATTTCTGGATCAGGCGAACTGCCTAGGTCGCGGGTGGAACTCATGGTGTCCTGCCTAGGAGTTTGTCCCACAGGAAGGTGTGCGCAAGCGTTGTAGATTTGATTCGGCATAGTAGGTGGTGAGGGACGGTGGGCGGGCGGTTTTGTTTTCCTGCCTGAAAAACGGATTGTGGGCTTTTTTTTCGGAATCAGGCGGTGCTCAGGGCCGCGATTCTCTTCAGGTTCAACGCCGCGCAGACCAGTTGCCACTCTCCTTGAACTTTCTTCAAGCCGCGCAAGCTGAAGCGCCGAAATCCGAGCACGTGCTTAATCCATCCGAAGGGAAGTTCAGCGATGGCTTTTCGCCTGCGATACCATCGTCGTCCCTCTTCACTCTTTAGCCGTTCTTCCATCGCTTGCGTGTGCGGATTTTCCGCACTCGACAAAATTTTATTGTTTCCCTTGCCTTCTCGCCCCAGCGCTACGTATGCCGTGATCTTCTTTTCCGCCAGTTTCCGAAAGCTTTCCTCCGACCGATATCCCGCATCCGCCAGCACTCGTTCCGGTTTCTTTCCGCCATGCGCTTCCGCTGCTTCCGTCAGCGGAACCAAACATTCGTTATCCGCCCCGTTCTGCGTCACTTCCGCCGCCACGATCAGCCGCGATTCTCCTTCCACCGCGATCTGTCCGTTGTAGCACTGTTGAAAGCCATCTTGTGTCTTCATGATGCGGCTCTCCGGATCGGTGAAGTTCTCCTGCTTCTTCTCCGCAACTTCTCCAAACTCCCGATGATGTCGCGAACGCCCGCCTTGCGGCCGCACTCCCGATGCCCATCCGCCGTCGTTCTCGTTGCGTCCCGCCGCGCGATCTTCTTCCTTCTGCCGCTCCTCCAGCCGGTGCTTTGCTTCTTGAATCTTCTTCAGCCGGTCCTCGCGCCTCTGCAATTCTTCGGGAAGCTCATCGCCCCGCCGCTCCGCTCCATACTGCTCATCCTCGGCTTCGTCAACCGCCTGCGCGCGCCGCAACAACTCCGCGATCTCCTCCTTTAATTTCTCTTCCTCTTCCTTCATCCGCCCATAACTCATGGCCTTATGTTTGCTCGCGTTCGCTCGCACCTTCGTCCCGTCGATGGCCAATGTCCCCATCTGAAGCAGCTTCATCTCCCGCGCCAGCTTCACCACCTGCCGAAAGATCCCCGCGAACTCCTGCAAATGCTCCTGCCGAAACCGGTTCACCGTGCGATGATCGGGAAAGTTCCCCGCGCCCAGAACGCGAAACGCCACATCCTCTTCCAGCTTCTGGGCAATCCGCCGTGAACTGAACACCCCGCTCGCGTAGCCATACACCAGCACCTTCAGCAGCATCCTGGGATCGTATGGACTGTTGCGTCGCCCGTCTCCTTCGTAGCGCGCGTAAAAGCTCTCCACATCCAGCGTATCCACGATTTCCGCAATGAAATAGGCCAGATGGCCCTCCGCCAGCCAGTCCGACGGAGCAGGCGGCAACAGATAAGTTTGCTCTGGATGGTACGGCCGAAATCGTGTGCTCATCGCGCGCTCCCAACAAATCCCTCGCGCAGACTACCATCACTTCGGTTTTCTGTGGGACAAACTCCTAGCCCGCCTTTCTCACGAGGTGTAGTTCGATTGTAGATCCGGGTGCGAGTTGGTTCATTTTTCTTAGTTCTGGTTTTCGGTATTGGTTTTTCTATCGGGCAGCCAGCCTGGATTCGCCTTGCTGGAATGCTTGAGGCGCACGACAGCCTTCTGTTTCGCGACAAGGGGTGGAGTTTTTGGCTTTAGGGTTTATTCAACAGCGCAGAGCTGCCCAAGCCGAGACAAAGGCGTTCTTCCAGGGGTACGCTTTCGAATAGCGGATCCAGATCTTTCGCGCGGTGATACGCACCTGGGCGGCGATCTTCAGCAGTCGTAGCCGTATCGTCTCGACTTGATACTCCGCCCATTCTGTTTCTGCGAGACCAACTCTCCGCAGGGCCTCCACCAGCACGTAGGCCAGAGAAGAAAAATATAGCCGCAGTTGGTTTGACCGTAGACTCTCCGTGCTCATGCGATCACTGAACAGGCTCAGCTGTTCTTTGATGCGATTCTCCATCTCTCCCCGTGACCACGTAACGCGGATTCTCCTTGCCGGGGATTTGTTCGGCCTTGGCGACGACCCGGCGGCTCCGGCTCCAGGTTTTGCGCGTCTGGTAGAAGAACTCCGTGAACACGCGTGCGGGTTGGCCGGTGCACTGTTGTTCTTTCTTGGCTTGGCGCATTTCCTTGGCGATCTTTCTCCGCAGGCGCTTGTTCCGTGCAAAGCCAAAAACGTAGTCCACATCGTGTTGTTCGCACCAAGCCATCAGTTCCTCACGGCAGAACCCGGAGTCCGCTCGCAGGATGATCTGCGTATGCGGCCAGGCTTTGCGAATCTGCGCGACGATCCGTTGCAGCTCTTCGACGCTTCCGGCGCTCGCATCGATGTTCGAGGGCCGCAGCCGAGCACACAACAGCTGGTCGCCGCAGAAAATGTACAGCGGCAGATAGCAGTAGTGGTTGTAGTAGCCATGGAAAAAACGCGCTTCCTGCTTCCCATGCAGTGGCGTGTCCGTGGCATCCACATCCAGAACGATGGACCTCGGCGCTTTTCGCTGGGACTCCACGAAGAGCGTGACCAGCAGTTCGTCGATGGCTTCCGGAGAATAGGCGATCTTGTTGTAGCGCTCGGCAGCCGGAGAACCAGCCGGCGTAAGTTCCAACCGGTTCAGGGTACTTTTAACCTCCAGG
>Ga0193729_1001190_pt1 | contig 13382 bp, 11 predicted proteins | sample U1c2metaG_FD_143036 | JGI IMG/M metagenome (GOLD analysis project Ga0193729, IMG submission 143036) | Soil microbial communities from a riparian zone of the East river system, Colorado, United States - U1c2 | ecosystem: Environmental > Terrestrial > Soil > Riparian zone | place: USA: East River... | reverse complement strand
TACTCGCTGCTCACCCATGTGGAAACCATTTTGCTCGACGGTCACTTTGTCGTGGAGCATGGCGCGCGCTCTCGCCGCGGCACGTTTTTTAATTTTAATGGCACCGCCGGAGTGTGGCGGAGAAAAGCGATTGAGCAGGCCGGCGGGTGGCAGCACGATACGCTGACAGAAGACACTGACCTTTCCTATCGCGCGCAACTCGCAGGTTGGAAATTTTTGTATTTGCCGCACATCGAGTGCGCTTCCGAGCTCCCCGTGGATATGAACGGCTTCAAAGCACAGCAAGCACGCTGGGCCAAGGGCCTGATGCAAACCGCCAAGAAAATTCTGCCCAAAGTGTTCAAGGCTAATGTGCCGTGGCATGTAAAGTCCGAAGCTTTTTTCCATCTCACCGCCAACATCAGCTACCCGCTGATGGTGTTGCTCTCCACCATGCTGCTGCCGGCCATGATTGTGCGTTTCTACCAGGGCTGGATTCAGATGCTGGTCATCGACCTACCACTCTTTCTGGCTTCGACCTGTTCGATCTCGAGTTTTTATCTGGTGGCGCAAAAAGAGCTGCGCCCCAAAACCTGGTACCGCACCTTTCTCTATATGCCTTTCGTGATGGCCACCGGGATTGGTATTTCCGTGCGTAACGCGCAAGCGGTGATCGAAGCCCTCACCGGAAAGAAAAGCGAATTTGCGCGCACACCCAAATACAACATCGCCGGCAAACAAGGTACTTACGCTAAAAAGTCGTACAAAAATAAAGCCGGATGGATGCCCTACGCGGAAATTTTCCTGGGCGTATATTTTGCTCTCACCGTTGTTTACGCCGTGGCCAATGAAAATTACGCTACTGTGCCCTTTCTGCTGCTCTTTGTGTGGGGCTACCTGTATACCGGTTTCATGTCGCTAGGGCAAACCTACCTGGCAAATCTGCGCTTCGAAGTGGAAACCAGTCCCGAAATGCGGCCCGCGGCCTCCGGCGCTCCCGGCTTCTAACTTATCCTGCACTGTCCACTGTTTCGCGGAGTACTCTGAGCACTACGGTGATCCGCTATGGCGCGATTTGTGCCAATAGTTCCCTCCACACCGTTTTATTCTTCCAATATGCCACATGGGCCACGAGAGGCACCGCCGCATCTCTGTCTTTAACATTTCGTACCGCCACATCAGGAACCGGATCGTCCTGATATCCAGGCAGGTCATAAAATTTTAGATCTCCCGAAACGATATCGTTGCGCGAATATACGTTGATCCATTTCAATTTTCGAAATTTCGGGTAACTCATAATCAATGGCTGCACCGTGGAAGCCAAACGTTCGCGAATGTGCAGCGAATCTTTTCCCTGGATCGTAAAAAGAAAAGCCGTCTTGTTTAACGGAGAGCCGAAGGTCACCATCGAGGCGGTGCGCTCAGCCACCTGCAGAGCGCCCTCGCACAGCCAGTCATCCAGCATGAGCCGGTTCAAAGTGTCATAAGCAATCACCGACCCCAGCGAATGACCCACCAACGCGATTTTGTCGTATTGGAATTCAGGTGCAGCGCCGGGCTGGGTGTCCAGTGAATATGCCGTGAACAGCGACGACGCCACCGAACGCGCTGCTTCTTTAATTTGACTTCGCACCTCGTCGAAGCGATCCAGTTGGTTCGGTCGCACGTAAATCGCCACGTCACCTACGTATTGCACCAGTATTTCTCGCACTTTGGCGCTGAACAGTATAAGAAACGGCCAAACCCACGCAGAATTCGCGAGAAAATGTGCCCAAGCCGGAGAAGTCCAGCCACCAAAATATCCGCGCAATATCAAAACCGAACCGAAAAACGCCACCACATTGAGCGCGAAGGTGAGCACAGAGAAAATCATGAACAACCAATGCCCATGCAAGCGTTGCTCGGACGACCGCAGAACCGCCCTGGCTATCATAGTGGCGCCAACTAAAATTCCCGCCAGCAGAATGATCAAAGTGGCAAAACCCTGCAGCTTCGCGTGCGGCATTTTTTCAAACAGGCACACCACAAAATTCCGCATGCCTTCGATCCAACCCTGAGAATTTGCGCCTGCCACGCAAGTACGAGTGACAACTGTTGCCCCGGACACTCCGTCGCTGCTGCTGATCCAGTCCACGTGCGAGATCGCCATCAACAAAGCCGCGGTGCCCAGAATATTGAGAATGGTATAAATCATCGCCATCCAACAAAAACCACCCACCAGGATTCTCCCGGGCGTGGTCAGCTCTTGTGGTTTACCCAGTTCAGCGACAAACAACACAGCGCCGAAACTGAAGGCCACCGCGACCATGCAACTCGCCAGCGCAGTAAGTTGTGGCCAGTGCATCTTCAAAAAAGCCAGCGGAGCAAGGCCGGTTCGCGCGCCGGCCGCCGCCAACACCACTGAGTTGATCGCTGTCAACGCCACCAAAATCAGTAGCGCCAGGCAAAGCCAAAAGGGCGTCAGCCAGCGGATCGAGAAAGTGGCCATGCCTCCGAACATGGCTCGTCGAAAACTCTTCACGCTATTGAGCATTCCGCGCAGTCCTCCATCCCACAAAAAACTGGCTACGTCCGTCAGGTTGGCAACTCCTTCGGTCTTAGGCGCCCAATACGTTTCGTAGAGGTGAAGTTCATACTGTTTGAGGGGCTTGCCGGCGTTGTCCTTTTTAATTCCGTCGACGTCCAGTTCAACCCGCTGTAATACCTGGTCGCCGATCTTTACCGTGCGTAAACGCGGCGTGACCTGCGCGTTGGGCAGCACATCGAGTAAACCATTCGCCAAACTATCCAGCGTCTCAAAGGGGATCTGTTGCCCCATACCATGCACAACCCAGACAGCGCGCTTTTCACGCGTTATCTCGTCGACAACTTCGCCAGATGCTGCGAACTTTTCTATTGTTGGCCCCGCCAGCCCGCCGCTGTCTTCGTCAGGGCCTTCAAACTTATCTTTGTCTTTGTCCTTAACCTTGGGGGTTTCCTTGTTGGAATCACTCCATTGTTCACGAGCAGGCTTTTTCTGCAGCTGGTCTGTAAGCGCTTGTGCGCTCGCTTTTTGCGCTGACTCAATCGCGACAGCTTTGGGCACCTCAGTAGTCGGGACCCTTGCCGCAGACAGATCAAGAGCCGCGTACGTTTCAGGCATTGCAATTTCATATTTTGAGGGCAAGGGCTTGCGGGGAGTAATTGCCATGCTAACCTTCAAGTTATATACCGCAGAGGTTAACGTTTTTGAATTTTTGCGTCAAACGAGACGAACACGAAATAAATCCGCAAACGTAAGCTTGCCGCATTCTAAATGAATTCGATAGCAACAATTTCGGGCCGGCTCCCCACTCGCAATGGCGGACCCCACGTACCTGCGCCGGTCGAGGTGTACACCTTCATTTCGCCCAGCCGATGCAGGCCGTAAACGAACTTGCCATACATTCGCTCGGCGACTAGTGTCCACGGCCAGAATTGCCCGTGATGCGTGTGCCCCGAAAGTTGCAACGAGATTCCCTCCTCGGCGGAAACCTGAACACGATCGGGCGCGTGGGTCAGCAAAATGCTTGCTTGCCCGCGATCGAACCCTGTTTTTCGCAATGTCTTGCGAAAATGTTCGCCATGCGTGGCGTCTCGATAAGTGACGCCGACAATCTGCAGCGCATCCACAATTACTTTTTCATTTTCCAGGACACGCACGCCTGTCGCTGCCACCGCTTTCAAATATTTTGTGCGGTCGGTAAATTCTTCATGATTGCCCTCCACAAAAAATGCGCCCAACGGAGGTTTCAGCAAGCGCAGAGGTTCCGCCAGCCGCGCAAGATCGGCAGGTGTGCCGTCGTACAAATCTCCCGCGATGAACACCACATCAGGTTTCAGCCGGAGAACTATCTTTACAACGCGCCGAATGAATCCAAACGCGCGATAGTTTCCCAAGTGTACGTCGCTGACTAAAACGGCGGTACGCCCGCGCCAGGATTCAGGCAATCTCGCCAATTTCACGGTGATACGTCTTACGCGTGTCCACTCACCATTGATCACTCCGTAGGCGGTCACCCCTACGGATAATCCGAGGAAAAACGCTGCGAAATAGGCGCGTTCTATTCTTGCTCCACCTAATCGCATCACCAAATAGACCAGCCAACACAACACACTCGAGAAAAATGCGTAGTTCACGAATCCTAGCCACACTGCGGTAATGCGGTACACAATTCGCAAAATCACATTTGTAGTTCGGAAACCAATTATCGATGTGGCCAGAAAGCTGATCGACAAAATGCCCAGCGCAATCAGCAACCGCCAATGGCTTAACGGGCTGAAGTCATAAACGTGCGCCTCTCCTTGAATGTGCGGCGCCAAGAAATAAACCCAGGTGAGAAAAAGAAATCCATGAACTAGAATCAAAACTGTTTGAAAGATGGTGAGAAATACAACGAATCGCTTAGGCAATCGAATAGTCCCCGCAGATCAAAACGGCTGTTTAGGGCCATCTTTACCCAGCGTATCACGCGGCCCGTAAAGGTCAGGTAAATGACCGCAGGGCGGTTCGGCAGGTAAAAACATTCCCGAAGCGAATCGTCCGCGCATTTGGCCGCCCATTTTGGTTGTGGAATAATTCAGCTACAATCGCCGCAGTAGAGCACGCGTCTGCTATTTTGCGCCGCGCCCCATCATTGGCGTTCTGGCGTTTAAATGAAATAGTGCTCTTGGGAAACATCCCCGCTCGCCCCGGGCCGCATCGCAGTGGTGGTTATTCAAGGAGAATACGTGAGTCATCAGGCTTCTGGCCACACGCAACACCCGTGCGCACCCGATTTATCTTTGGCTCCATCACGAGGTCGCGGAAATAATTCGTGTCGGTTTCTGCTTCTGTCCGCGATGGCCGCGCTATTTTTCGCAGCCACTCTAACCCCACCGCAAGCGAATGCACAACAACGCCGCGAACGCGAACCGAACATCATTTACGCCGGGCGCCGCGCGCAACTTGCCGCGCAAGCCGACGGCTCAATCATTCTGTGGGGCTTTACCGGGCGCGAAGAGGTTTCGCAGGCGAACATCTTCGCGCAGGAAGAAAATTTTTACTATCTTACCGGCCACAACGAAGAAGGCGCGGGCTTGATTATTTTCCCCGCTCCCAAACATGACAACGGCTCGCCTGCCGCGTCACGCGACGATGCTTCATCCGGCCCACGCGAAATTCTTTTCTTGCCTCCCAAGGACCCCAACAAAGAAAAATGGAATGGCGTGCGCATGTCGCCCACCGACCTGGATATCGCTGCACGCACCGGAATTGCCACCGTCAAGCCTTTTCCCGAAATGCGCGCCGAGGTCGAGAAGATCGCAAAGACCTACCCCGCCGTTTACACCATTCTTCCCTATGAGAAAGAACTGGGCGGCTATCCTCACGAGAAAGCTGTCGTCGACTGGCTCCAGCTTGCCGCGCCTCAGGCCAAGCTAAAGGACATTCGCCAGAATATTTATGCTCTTCGCGAAATCAAATCGCCCGGAGAACTCGCCTTCCTCCAAAAAGCCATCGAGCTTTCCCTGGACGCGCAACTGGAAGCCATGAAAATGATGCGCCCGGGCCTCTACGAGTATCAAATCGGCGCAAAAATGGTGGAACTGCACGCCATGGGCAGCTCCGAAGCGGAAGGCTACGCGCCCATCGTAGGCTCCGGCCCCAACTCCGTGGTGCTCCACTACGACAAGCTTTCGCGAAAAATTGAGGACGGCGATATCGTGGTGCTGGATGTGGGCGCGCAATATTCCGGATACTCAGCGGACATCACCCGCACCTTGCCCGCCAATGGAAAATTCACTGCACGCCAGCGCGAGATTTACGACATCGTGCTGGGCGCGCAAAACGCGGCGATGGCCACGCTAAAGCCTGGAATTGATCTCTGCAAAAAAGGCGGCCACAGCGCGTACAAAGTTTCTTACGATTACATCAACTCGCACGGCAAAGACCTCCACGGCAAATCGCTCGGCCAGTATTATATTCACGGCCTCGGCCATCACATTGGTCTAGACGTCCATGATCCCGGCGAGTATTGCGAGCCATTGAAACCGGGCATGGTCGTCACCATGGAGCCCGGTATTTACATTCCCGAAGAAAACCTGGGCGTACGCATCGAAGACGACGTGCTCATCACGCCGGACGGCTACAAACTTCTTAGCGAACGCTTGCCCCGCGATCCCGACCAGATAGAAAGAATCATGGCCGACGCCGCCAAAGACCGTGCCACAAAATAAACCGTGATCCGCCGAGGCCACAGATATCACGAGACTGGAAACAACTTGCCCAATTACCGCGTTATTTAAGTATTGAACCCATTGAAGCCAGATGTTGATCCGCGATGAAGGAGATTTTATGAAGTATCTATGCCTTGTCTACGGTGAAGAGAAGGAAATCGGAGCCATGACCGACGATGACTGTATGGCTTACGACCAGACCCTTCGCAACGAGGGCACGTGCCTTGCCTCGGAAGCTCTTCAACCTGCTCGTACCGCAAAGATCGTGCGCGTCCGCGACGGAAAAGTGTCCGTCAGGGATGGCCCTTTCACCGAGACGAAGGAACTCTTGGCTGGGTTCTATTTGATTGACGCCGCCGACCTGAACGATGCGATCCAAATCGCCTCGCAAATACCGCCCGCTCGCGTGGGCGCTATCGAGGTGCGGCCGGTCAGGGAACTGACCAGCACAAGCGGCGAACGAAGACGGCTGTAGCAGTGAGAGTTGTGAACGTCTTAGCTAACCTACATCAGATATAAGTGTCTCCGACTTGATGTCCGGATCTTCGCAAACATGATGGATTCGACGATGCGATCGTCCGGCCCCAGCGGAAATTCGACGGTCGCTCTGTTGCTCACGGCATTTTCCATCAGGCCTAGCGCGCTGCTTTGGCACTCAATTGCGACGCTGACATTGGCCGTTGTATCGTTACGTCAGCATGGAGGGATCAATGCAGAAACGCAAACTTGGAAATAGTAACTTGGAGGTTTCCGCCCTCGGACTCGGCTGCATGGGAATGAGTTTCGGCTACGGGCCCGCCGTCGACAAGAAGGAAGGAATCTCGCTGATTCGCGGGGCCGTCGAACGCGGTATCACCTTCTTCGATACGGCAGAGGTATATGGCCCGTACACGAACGAAGAAATGGTGGGCGAAGCCCTCGCTCCTTTCCGTGAACAAGTGGTGATCGCCACTAAGTTCGGGTTCAAAATTGATCCGAATACCGGCAAACAGGCCGGGCTGGATAGTCGCCCACAGCACATTAAGGAGGTTGCTGAGGCTTCGCTCAAGCGACTTAGGACCGACACCATCGATCTCTTCTACCAACACCGTGTTGACCCGGACGTGCCAATCGAAGATGTTGCCGGAGCTGTGAAAGAGCTGATTCACCAAGGCAAGGTGAAGCACTTCGGCCTTTCTGAGGCCGGGATGCAAACAATCCGTCGCGCACACGCGATTCAGCCTGTCGCTGCACTGCAAAGCGAATACTCGCTGTGGTGGAGAGAACCTGAAGCGGAAGTGATACCGACGCTGGAAGAACTCGGGATCGGATTCGTTCCATTTAGCCCTCTTGGCAAAGGCTTCCTTACCGGCAAGATCAACGAGAATACAAAGTTTGATAGCACCGATTTCCGTAACATCGTTCCTCGCTTTACCGCAGAGGCTCGTAAAGCAAATCAAACCGTGGTTGATGCGCTTGGCAAACTCGCAGAACAAAAGAAGGCCACACCTGCGCAGATCGCGCTGGCTTGGCTGCTGGCGCAGAAGCCATGGATTGTTCCGATCCCTGGCACGACCAAGCTAGCGCGCCTCGAAGAAAACATCGCAGCAGTTTCAGTCAACCTTACGTCCGACGATCTCCGCGAAATCGACAGCGCCGTCTCGAAGATTACCGTGCAAGGGGCGCGGTACCCGGAAAATCTGCAAAAAATGGTCGGTCGCTAAGCGCGAGCACTTGTGTTCTGGTTGCGCTCCGCGCCGGACATGAGATGGAAATGATTCTACTTGCCGCCAGGCGTCCGTCGCACTTGTCCTCAAGATTCAAGACTAAGAATCGGTGTGTCCAGCGCCTTGGCCGCACGCACGGGATCAAAATATTCTCTTAGAAACGCAATCTTTCCGCCCACAGCACGCAGGAACACCACATAATCCTGTCGATAGATACGTCCCGTAGGCTTGATGAGCCCCTCCGCTTTGAATTCTGCGACTGCCGCTTGCGGATCGACGAAGGCATACGCCCTGATGTCGAAGAAACGGAAATTCTCCACCGCCCCCAAGAACCAGTTCATGTGACGCACAACCTCCTCCCGCCCTGAGAGACGCGCCGGATGGCCGATGGCAGGCGCGTAGGCAAGTTCCCACAAAAGATCATCGGCGATCAGCGTCTGCCATCGCGGGTTGTCATCAACGAGCGTCTGTATATGTTGCTGCAACAGATCCGAGGCGGTCGTCATGTAAGTCTCCTACCTCGCATTGTGCCTGATAAGTTCCAGCCGTACAGGAAGAGTCGTAATAATTGGTGTGCCGGCTACGATAGCGGCGGAAACTTCTTTCAGAAATGTGCCCGATGAGTCGCGTTGCGCACGTCGCTACAAACGATTCTGTGTCTCGGGTCGTTCAGAACGCAGCAAGAATGCGACAGAAACGAACCCGATAAGCGCGAGGAAAAGCGGTCCGTAGGTCTTACCTGCGTCGTGGGATAAAACTCCGATAACCGCGTCGAACAACTGAACTAGGCTCATCGTCAATGCCATGGCAACCATACCGCCTCGTGAACGGAACCCCATAAAGATCAGAACGACCAACGGAATGGCGATGCTCGAGACGCTGCGTACAGCGCAAAGGTGTCGTGAATGCCTGCTCCGAGCAAGCCTGCCACGGAAAACGAAGCGCTCACGATCGCGCTGATCGCCGTTACGGTGGCGCATATCCAAAATGCCCTCGGAGTTTTATCGTTGCTTAACATGGTTTGCCTTATACACCGCGATTATTATCACCGGCTCAGATTCGCAGGGATGGTAACCGATTAACGCGTTGCCTGCGAAGCAGCGTTTTTTTTCATCTTTCTCTGCCATTTTTTGAATGATAAATCGATGTCCCGGTTAACAGTTTTTTACGTAACCTTCAGCTCTTCTCCGCATCGAATTTTGTAACAAAACAAAATGGAAACTATTCCGCGGCAACGCGTGCGGTGTCCTGTACGGAGCGGCCACGGAAATAAAATAAAGAGAGCTGTTCAATGAAAATGTCGAGAATCTCAATCCTGCTTTTTGGTAGCGCGCTGGTGTTTTCTTCGGCCGCACTCGCAGGGCAAAATAATAATAGAGGAAAGCTTGCGTTGACGGACACGGTCGTTGTCGATGGCAAACAAATCGAACCCGGCGATTACAAGGTGGAATGGGATGGCAGCGGTCCGGCAGTTCAAGTCAAAATTCTGCAAGGTAAAGAGACCGTGGCCACCTTGTCCGCCCATGTGACCGAGCAGCCCAACCGAAACCCCCAAGACGCCTATAGCACTGCAGCCGAGCCAGATGGCTCCAGAGAACTAACCGCTATTTACCCCAGTGGAAAGCGCCTTTCTTTGGAGTTCGACCATAGCGCAGCCGGCGCGCAGCCGGGAAACTAACCCCACAGCAAGCAAACTAAACTGAAGCAGCGCCCATTCCTTCCTGGCCCAGCCGGACGGAATGGGCCGTATTTTTTTGGCGAAGGTCATAACGCTGCGGCTATCCCCCCGAAATCGCCAATTGTTATCATCGTTCGGTATCTGGTCAGGTTCAAGGGGCCAACATAAACACCACACTGATTTTCGTTTCCACTTCAATCGGTTGGCCGTTGAGCAAGGTGGGCTCGTAACGCCACTGCTTTGCAGCTTCGATAGCTGCCGGAGATAGAATAGGGTCACCTTCTGCAACATTTTGAACCATAACGGAGCCGTCTTTTCGCAGAAGTACGTTTAAGACCACGGTTCCCTGAACAGCTTTCTGCCGCGCTTCCTCAGGGTATTCAGGTGCCACCCGTTTTATGAGTTTTGCAGGTACGATGGAACCCGTTTTCGGTTTCTGGAACGGAAAATACTGCGTGGTACTGTCCCATCGGAATTTACCTTCAACAAAAAAGAAATCCGCAATTGTCACCAGTTGCTTGCCCTTTGGCGCTGTGGGTCTTTTCCAACTTGCGACGTACCCATCGAGCGGACCATTCAAAAGGTCGTACCTCTTCGCGGTATCCATCTTCTCAATCGCAAACTCGCCATCCATTCGAGCAAGCTGAACCAAAAGTTCTTGCAACTCCTTTTCATTCTTCTCAAGCCACCGCCCGTAAGGCTCGGCCCAACTCTCACCTTTTTCTTGACCGAAGTTCGTAGTGAACCAACTCTGATAATTCGGTATTTCAGTCTCCCGGATTATCGATTGAAGCTTCGACCGGTCTTCTCTCTTGGCAGCTGCCAACATGCTGTTGAGCAGTCGTCCAAGGGCCTCACTGTCATTCGTATATGCAACCGTGATATTGCCTGGCGAAGATAGCTGGGCGTGAACGGGCGAACGCAGAAAAAGCAAAATCAAAAGCCCGAGAATCAGCCCAGATGAGTGAGAAGTCATAAAGAGTTATCTATTTATCTATCTCAGGCAAGATCCCATTGGCAAGAGATGCTTGGCAAGATGCCGTGAGAATTACGCCAGCTTCTTTTCTCGCTTGTAGTCATCGAACTTCTCCAGAAACCGGTCGATCTCCTTCTTCTGCAAATAATACGGCGTGGATAATCGCAACTTGTTAGGATCGGCTCCGCGGATGCGAATTTTGTGCGTGTGCCATAGCCAGTTCTCCAAATCCATGCGCGGAACCGGCGGCACATTTACGGTGACGATCGCGCAACGCAGCGCTGCATCCGGCGAAGTCCAGGAAATCGCGCCACGCTTGCTCATTTCCGCGAGCATGTAGTCGGCAAGCGCGCGGTGACGGCGTTCGATGCGCTCGACGCCAATGTCGCCGGCCATCTTGATGGCGGCGCGAAGGCCCCAAAGCACGGGCACATTGGAGCTGCCGATGCGCTGAAATCGCTCTGCGCGAATCTTGGTGTCGTCCCAGCCTTCCGTGGCAATGGTGTTCCAAAGGCGGTCAATCACTTCGTCGCGAACGTAGAGAAAGCCGGAGCCCTTGGGCGCCTGCAGCCACTTGTGCGGGCTGGAACTGTACATGTCGCAACCAATGTCGTGCATGTTGAAACCCATCATGCCCGGAACATGCGCGCCGTCCACCGCGGAGAGAATGCCTTTGGAGCGGGCCAGCGCAGAGAGCTCCTTCGCGGGCAAAACCACGCCAGAGAATGTAGTGATGTGGCTGAAAAAAATAACCCGGGTGCGCGGCGTGATGGCCTCGTTGAAAAGGGTGAGCACTTCTGCCGCATTTTTCACCGGCCGCGGCAGAGTGATTTTCTTCACCACGATGCCGTAGCGTTTGGCTTTGAGGTTCCATGGATGTTCGCCGCCGGGATGCTCCTGATCGGTCATCAGCACTTCGTCGCCCGGCTTCATGTCCACGCCGTTGGCGATGTAACTGTTGGCTTCCGTGGCGTTGCGCAGTAGCGCGAGCTCGTCGCGATGGCAGCCTACGAACGCGGCCAACGGATCGCGGAACTCGTTCCATGCGGCATAACCCCAGATGGGATAATCCTCGGGGTCCTGTTGATCCATCTTTTCGGTGGTGGCGTATCCATCGAAGATGGCGCGCAACACCGGCGCTGGGCTGGAGCCTACCGTGCCGTTATTTAAATAAATCTCGTCCGCGGGAATTAGAAATTGCTTGCGCAATTCTGCCCAGTAGGCGTCCTCGTTCTTGTCGACTAGAGAGCGATCAGGCAGCGCGGCCGGTGCGTCCGCAAGTTGAGCCAGCAAATTACCACGCAAGGTGAGAGTTGCCGCCAATCCCGCGGCACCGGCAGTGAGAAAGTTGCGGCGGTCGAGCATGTCGCCTCCCGTGCGAACAATAATAATTTGATGGAAAATACGAGCGAACAGCGATTGCGAATTGTGTGCACCTTCATAGAGGAATGCAACCTATTTCCTCAGTTTTTGCGAAGGTCGTAACGCTGCGGCCATAGTGCCGGAAATCACCGATTGTCATTCTCGTTCGGCATCTGACAGGTGCGTTCCGCCGGCTCACACGTCCGTATCGTTAATCAGGGCCCGGGCGTAGTTTTCCCACTCTGTCTGCCCACTGATGCGCTGTAAACCCAAACAAATACAAACTAATAATATAAGAGTAGTCGTAATGTAGTTGTTAAAGGGGAAACGTTACACGATGGCTCTAAAAATTAGCCTGAAAATGAAGTTATTGGCTCTGCTGGTCGGCTCAATTTTGACTGCGATGGAACTCTCGAAGTATCGACATTCGCAGTTATCAAAACTCTATTCAACTGCGGTTTCTTGGTCGTCAGACTCCTACGCCGCAGAATCGGCCGTCCGAAAGTTGAACGCCTATCGCGGGGCAGAACCGACGGACCTGCTCGTTAAAATAGTGACAGGGAGTCGAGATTTTTTTGACGGCCGGCAAGCACTTGCCATTCAGCTGTTGGTCGCTCGCGGTGACACGAACATCACAAAACGCGTCGCCATTTTGCTCCAACCGTCAGTATCATTAGCTCGCCGCGAAGCAGTTGCAACTGTGCTACAGGATGCAATTTGCAACGATGAATGTACGCGATTCGTTCTGCATTACTTGGAACGGCGGTGGTCGGGATTCGGAATCCGGGAAGATATTAACAACGTGGCCGCTCATCTTGAAGTCGGACCCGAAATCGAGAAAAAGCAAACTCAGGTTGTCGAAGAGTTAGGTCATGCGCTCGCGACTAATCCGCATCCTACGTTATTTGTACTTCACAACACCTATGGTCTCGGCACCCCCAGTCCCGAGTGGCTTTTCTCTTTATATCTTACAATCCGTCCATTTGCAGGAGGCGTGCCCTTTTCTGGAAGCTTCGGAAGAGAAGTTGATGGATTCATCGAAGGACACCGAACTGAAAAGGACACTCCAGGAACTAGGATGCCCGCCAACCAGCTGACGAGATAATCGAATATTGTTCTGTCACACGCATGCCTTTCTGGTAGCGACACCCTATTCCCGGTACGTCGCATAGCCCGAGATATGAAACCGTCGCCTTAACCTCTGCGCTTACGGGTGGGGATTTTGATGGAATTATATGGTTACCCCGTGATTCGATTGACCGCATGGAATGCGGCGATTTATACTGTTGATTCAGCGCTGGAGATGGTTCCGGCGTCCCTCGAGTGATTTCGCGGGCCCTTTTGGGAATGCTGGCGCCCGGCGAAATTTCCGAAACTACATTTGATTGGGAGATTATGAGCAGCACAAAAGCCACACAACTTCGCCCCGGCATGGTTATCCAGCATG
>Ga0193729_1001188_pt1 | contig 13396 bp, 13 predicted proteins | sample U1c2metaG_FD_143036 | JGI IMG/M metagenome (GOLD analysis project Ga0193729, IMG submission 143036) | Soil microbial communities from a riparian zone of the East river system, Colorado, United States - U1c2 | ecosystem: Environmental > Terrestrial > Soil > Riparian zone | place: USA: East River... | reverse complement strand
CCATCGAAACCGCGCCGCCGTGGCCAAATCCCTCGGCATCCTTGAACAAAATCGAATACACCACCGTATCCGCTCGCTGCGCCGTTTCGATCGCCGTGGTTATCCCCACTTTGCTGCCATGGTCCACGCCATCCGAAAGTATGATCAGCGCCTTGCGCCCCCGCTGCTTGCTCATTAAATCGTCGCCCGCCAGATACACCGCATCGTAAAGCAGCGTTCCGCCGCCGTGTCCCGAGCTTCGTCCGCCACCACCGCCGCCTCCGCCCCGCCTGCCGCCGATTCCTCCTCCACCGATTCCCCCGCCACCAATTCCACCGCCCTGTCCTCCGCCGCCTTGGCCTCCGCCTCCGCTTTGTCCACCACCGCCGCCGGAATTCGCATCCATCTGCGGCGTCTGCAGCGACTGCAGCGCCGCTTGCAATTTCGGCCGCGACCCGGTGAAGTCCTCCAGCAACTCCACTTCCCTGTCGAAGTGAATCACAAACGCCAAATCTTTATTTTCGCGCAGCAAATGGTCCAGAAAGCTGTAGCTAGCGCTTCGCTCTTCCTCCAAAACACGCCTCTGACTCAAACTCGTATCCACCAACAATCCCAGCCGCAACGGCAAATCATTCTCGCGCGCGAAATAATTGACCGTCTGTGGCCGCCCATCTTCCTCCACTACAAAATCCCCTTTCGTCAGGTTCGCAATAATCTTTCCACGCTTGTCGCGCACCGTAACCGGCACGCTGACGGTTTTCACATCCACTGAAATTTTGGGCGTGCTGCCCTGCTCCGTCTTGGTCTGCGGCTGCGCTTCCTGATTTTGTGCGCCCTGTTGGGGCGCCTCGCGCGAGGCCTGCTGATTATTTTGCTGCGCCTGAGCGGTAGTTTGCTGCCCAGCCTGTGTAGCGCCAGCGACCATCGCCGCCCAAATCAAAACGCCACAGCACAGCCCATCGGCCAACGCCACCCGCGTTCGTGACCAACGCTTCACCAAAGCAATTTTCATTTCACTCCCAACCGCCCGGCGCCGGACGCTGGCGCCCTCAGGCTACTGCAGAACATAGATGCAAATCCTACCTTCGCGGACGCCTGCCCCACGAGGTCCTCACACAAAGTCCGCCAGGGCAGACACACTCGCACTGCACTTCTCATTCCCATGCAGATTTAAACTAGTTCCCCGAACCAGTTCCGACGGAGGGCGTCTAACTCTTTGTTGCAGGGTTTATCTTTAGTTTAAAAATTTGCTTTTCGATTGTTCAGCCGACCAACTACGATCGCAACCGGGGAGAAAAGTCCGTAAGACTCATATAGGTAGAGTCGACCTTTTCAACCAGTTTCCCGTTTTCTTCGGACTTTGTCTTAACGCTCTTCCACTCCGGATCATCCTGAAACGCTTTCCAGTTTTCCACAGCCGCCGTCCGGCTGGGATGCTGCAAAATATATATCAGCGTATTGCCTTTCTGCGGCTCGTCCACAGGCGTCCAGTAAGCCATGTTCTTCATCCCATGGCGTTCAAAAAGCTTCATGGTGTGGTCGCGAAAACGCGCCAGCAACGCATCCAATTTCCCCGGCACAACATGATATATGCGCAATTCGTATACCGTTTCCATGCCGGCCTCCTGGCCAGTTCCGCGCGCCGCGCCCGACAATGGCAAAAATAGCGCCGCGGAAAGGGTTTGCAACAATGTTCTTCTGGTCATGACCGCGGATTTTATCAGAGATAATCCACCAGGGCACAAAAACTAAATCATTCCAGGCAGTGTCTTCAGTGAGCGCAGTTAACATTTAACAATATAAGAGGTACATTATCCGTCGTTCCGGAATGGCTGAGCCCGTCTTCAGCTCTGCGAGGTGACGTTATGCGCGCCACTCTATTCCTTCTAGCGCTGTCGGTTTTTCTCTGCAGTCCAAATCCTATGCTCGGACGGAGCCTCCGCCATTAGCTCCCGGCTCGCGACCGTCAGGCCCCCAACAGCCTGTCCAACAGTATCGTGTCGAGGATGGCGGAACGCGCGAAGTTCTGGAAAGTATCGTGATCCCTCCCCAAAGCCAACGCCCCGTTTTCATTGTTGGTGCAAACTGAATGGGTCAAAACTTTGCCGGACGGTGGCACCATCACTTCCAAAAATCAGCGCCGCATCGCGCGCGACACCAGTGGCCGGATTTACCAGGAGCGCTGGTTTCTGGTCCCCAAAACGGAAAAATAAAATCGCAGATGACCACCATCCAGATCTCCGACCCCAGCGCCCACACCTTGTACAACTGCTTCATGCTCGATGGCATGAATCTGATTTCCAAGCGATCCGACCCCAGAATCGGAACGCAGACATTTACAGCAACCAACTTGATTCTTTCTGAACCGGATCCCAAATTATTCGACCTGCCAGAAGGATTTAGAGTCGTCGACCGCCGCCAATCGCTTCCGCTAGAGAATTAGTAACCACACACGTAGCAAAGCCGAGCGGCTCAAAATGCCCCGGTCGGCTTTGTTTTTCAGTGTTTCGTCACTTCGAGGAAAACTGCGCCTAAATCGTTACCGCCCTCAGTGGCTCTCGCCCGAACAACACGAATCACTAATGCTCTTCGGCTGCTCATATGTTTTCTTGGCATCCACAACCTGGTTTTTTTCATATTTGTCGTGGTGTCGCACCCAAGCCATCGAAAACGCCAGCCCCTCTTCGTCGCGTCCCTTCGGTACGAGGTCGAGAAAATTATAAGCACCAACAAAAATGTCCACTCCCCGTCCGTAAGTGGAATATGTGTGAAATACCTCGCCACCCTCATCCTTGTAAAAAACGCTTACGCCAGGCGCCTCGTCGGGAGAGAAATTCTGCATCGTGTAGTTGTAATACACCTCCCCTTTGGCCTTCTCCTCTTTGGTGAACGCCGCCTGATAGTCAAAATTAAAATCCGTCCTATAAGATGAAACCCACTTGAAGTTCCAGCCCATCCGCTTCTTGAACGCCTCGATTTGCGATAGCGGCGCCCGCGAAATCACTACGAAGGTCACATCACGCGCATTCAAGTGCGGCACGCTTCCGTCAAAGTGGTCCGCCAGCAGCGAGCAACTCTGACAGCCCTCTACCCAGTCCGGCCCAAACATGAAGTGGTACACGATCAATTGGCTGCGTCCCTCAAACAGATCAGCCAACGTTTCTTTTCCATCTGGCCCTTCGAACACATATCTCTTCTCTACTCGTTCCCACGGCAATTCACGACGCTGCCGGCTAATCTCATCACGCAGCCGCGTGAATTCCTTCTCCTTGGTCAGCAGCGCTTTGCGTGCCGCCACCCATAGCGCTGGCGACGTTACTTTCGGATTTTCTATCTTGCTCGTTACTGAGGTAGCCATTGTCGCTTCTCCTTTTATTTTCATTCTTGTGACGAAACTTTCTCGTGCTATTTCCCGACCGAAAACTTCTCACCACCAGCGCCGTCATTCCTCCCGACGACATAACTCCCGCAGCCATCGCCGCAACGCGCATCAGGCATATTGGACACATAACCGCTCTCCGCAATCAGCCACGCTCTTAACGCGACTTCTTCACTTCGGCCCGTTGCCGCACCATCTCATGAATATGCTTCCAGCCCTTCCCCATTCCCTCTCGATGTTCGTCGGGAATCAGCCCCAGCGCGATGTGCTGAAATTTAATCAACGTTCCCCCATCCACTTTGCTCAGCCGGTATTGCAGATTCGAGACCGCCGCATACGACATAAACAACGGCCCGGTAATTTCCAGCAGCGTTGGCCGCTTGATCGCCTGCACGGTTCCCCAGAAGTGCCCGTTGTCGTCGCCCAGGTCGCGGTACCATCGCCCGCCCGGCCGCGCCTCGAGCTTCATCGGCATCGCCGTTCCATCCGGCGTGGTATTGCCTTCGCCTATCTGCTCCAGAAGGGCCGCAAAAGTATCTTCCAATCCGGCCTTCACATGAATTTCCTCAGTGACGTGCACCGTCAAGTCTTCCACCGCCAGTTCTTTTTTTGCAGTTGCCTGATTCATGGTCCCTTCCTCCTGTAAGAAGTTTTGCTATCTGCTCTTAGAAGTTTTGTTGCTATTCCGCTTGCACTACTCCACCTTGTTTGACGCCTGACTCTTCTTCTCCGCTCGTTCTTTCACCTGCAACAACTGGTGCTTCCACAACCGTTCAAATGTACTCGTCCACTCATGCAGCGGCCGAATCGCCTCCGCATTCGCCCGATACAGCATGTGCCTGCCGTCCCGTCGTACGTCCACAAGCTTCACCTCCAGAAGCACCCGCAAGTGCTTCGACACCGAAGGCTGCTCAAATCCCAGCCTCATCACAATTTCCCCGACCGACCGTTCCCCCTTCGCCAGAAATTGCAATATCTCCCGCCGCCGAGGTTCGGCCACCGCATTAAACGCATCCGATGTGGTCGCCGCCCTTGCCATGCCCAACATTACATTCCCATATGGGAATATGTCAAGCCCTTTTTCTCCCACAATTCCCGGCCGTTTGACTGACCGCCTCCACTCCGCTACCATCGCCGCGCTTTGTGGGTCGTGGAATCTTGCGCCGTGGATTTGTAGGCCGCGGCTGCCGCGACAATAGAGTTGCTGGCTCATGGGCTTTAGTCCCTGATGCCGGAAATCCTGAACCAACAGTAATTTGCGAACAACAACACGAATGCCTCCCATCCAACGCGACCACCTAAAATCCTTGATGCTGTCGGAACAAAAGAAATTCCAAGCTGCTCATCCCAAATCCGAGTCCCTCTTCCGCCGTGCCGCCAAATCCCTCCTCGGCGGCGTGCCCATGAACTGGATGGCCAAATGGGCTGGCGCATTTCCTCCGTTCGTCAGCGAAGCTCACGGCGCCGAAGTGATCGACGTCGACGGACATCGCTACATCGATTTCTGCTTGGGCGACACCGCTGCCATGACCGGACATTCCCCCGCAGCCACCGTTTCCGCCGCGCAAGCGCAACTCGATCGTGGAATATCTCTGATGCTTCCCTCGGAAGATGCCGTCTGGGTTGGCGAAGAATTGCAGCGTCGCTTTCGTCTGCCGTACTGGCAGTTCGCATTGACCGCCACGGACGCGAATCGTTTTTCAATTCGTCTCGCGCGCCACATTACCCGCCGGCAAAAAATTCTCGTCTTCAACTGGTGCTACCACGGCACCGTCGACGAAGCCTTCATCACTCTGAAAGACGGCGTCTCTCGCGCGCGAGAAGGCAATATCGGCCCGCCCGTAGATCCTCCAATCACCACCAAAGTTGTGGAATTCAATGACGTGGCTGCGTTGGAGAACGCCTTGCAACCCGGCGATGTCGCGTGCGTTCTCGCCGAGCCCGCCCTCACCAATGTGGGCATCGTGCATCCCGCGCCTGACTACCATCGGCAACTACGCGATCTCACCCGCAAATATAAAACGCTGTTGATCATCGACGAAACTCACACCATCTGCGCGGGCTCCGGCGGTTTCACGCGTGCCGAAAATCTCGATCCCGACTTCCTCGTCTTTGGCAAAGCCATCGGCGCTGGAATTCCGGGAGCAGCGTATGGCTTCACTCAGCAAGTCGCCGACGCCGTCTCTGCAGGCATAAGCCTCGAGGACTGCGACGTTGGCGGCATCGGCGGCACGCTCGCCGGCAATGCACTCTCACTAGCCGCTATGCGCGCCACACTCGACAAAGTTTTGACCGAGGAAGCCTTCACTCGAATGATCCCGCTAGCCGAAAAATGGACGGCCGGCGTGCAGCAAGCCATAACTAAATTCCAAATGCCCTGGCACGTCACCCGCCTGGGTTGCCGCGCCGAATATCTCTTTTCCCCGAATCCCGCACGCAACGGCACCGAAGCACACGACGCCATGGACTTCGACCTAGAGCGCTTCATGCATTTATTTGCGATGAACCGCGGCATCTTGCTAACTCCCTTTCACAACATGGCCCTCATGTCCCCCGCCACCACCGCAACCCACGTCGATCGCCACACAGAAGTTTTCTTGCAAGCGGTCCAAGCCTTAGTTAAGTAAGCTCCGCAGTTACGTGGGATCGTTACGTGGCCCGTTGCGTGGATGGTCGCGTGGATTCTTTCACGGTCGCTGTTGCACACTTACTCGCAATAGCACGCGGAACTCGTAGGCGGCAAAGATTAACTGGCCCGATAGGCGAGGCTCGAAGGCGGAAACACTCACACCGATTTGAATTGGGATTTAACTTGCCCGAGAGAATCAGCGGCGGGAATTTACGAATAGGATCGGCCAGCGTGTAGCGGGAGACGCATCAATCACGCGTCTCCCTTCGCGCTCACAAATAACTCGATGACTAATCGTGGTCAGGATGGTGGTGGCGCCACTTCCAATAGTTCCGCTGGTCTCTGCCTCGCTGGTCGTTGTACGCGCGGTAAGTTTGATGGCGCTCTACCAGGTAGCCCCTGTAGGCATGATCTTCGCGGTCATTCCAATTGTGGTAGTCGCGATGATCACGATCATAGATTCGCACCTGAACTCCCTCTTGAGGACGGGGTGCTGCCATGACCGCCGTGGGCGCGAAGATAGCTCCAGCTAACAACAACGAACTGATAAAGCGATGTGTGCGTAACATGATAATTTCCTCCAACCGCAAATGGATTAAAAGCCTGGCCACTAACAACTATGTTCTAACCGCCCTGAAATGTATGTCCCATTCAGCACATGCGCCGAATCATGCAATCGGTGAGTCGATCTTCTGTGCGAGGAGCCCGAGGAGAGTTGATGCTAGTAGATTTGCGGCGTGCTGGCCGCCACACGTGGCATCGTCACCGGAAGCAGGACTAACGTGCAGTTTTTCGACGCCTCCGAGCAGCTCAGCATGCCGCGTTGCACTACGCGGGTCGGTCCATCATCTGGAAATGAAATCTTAAATCTAATCTTGGAAAGTTCTGCGGCGCTTTCTTTCAATTCATCGGCGCCGTTCAAGAACCATACCAACGGCGCGCCTTGCGCCTTCGTCAACGCAATGCCGAACGTCGCCGTTTTATACCCGCCGCCCCATTCCTTGATAGTGTTCACTCGAAAGGAACGCGCCGCACTTAAATCACCAGCGGCATCTTTGCTGCCGTTCACGCCTTGTGCCGCCAAGGAAGTCAGACTCTCATGCACACGTTGTTTCAACTTTGGATCGCCATTTTGCCCCAGCGAATTCAAAGTCATCGAATACGTTTGCGCCGCCTGCCGCTTCTTCCCTGTCTTCTCGAAAACCTGTCCCAAGTGATCGCCAATCGCCGGCGCCTGCATGACTGACCACGCCGACTCCAAATACCTCGTTGCCGCTTCGTAATCCTCCAGACGAAACTTGATCCATCCCAGGGTGTCCCATTCCACCGCCAGGCTCGCTATCACCCCAAAATTCCAACTGTCCAGAGGCTCTGCTTTTACGGTCTGCTCCTCGGTTTTCTTAACCGCTTCTTCCGCGTACTGCAGCGCGTCATTCAGATCGCGCTTTGACTCCGCCAGAGCATACGCCACAGCATTCAGCATCGCAGGGCTGCCATCCAGTTCCAGCGCTTTTATGAAAGTGCACCATGGCTTTTTCTCCGTCGTTCGTGTTCAGATATGCTTCCCCGAGTTGGCGTTGAATTTCTGGCACATCTCCGTGTTCTTCTTCTGCTTTGCGCAAGTACGCCAGCTTCTTTGTACCTCCCGGCCTCCAGTAAGAGTGCCCTTAACTTTTCCAAAACAGTGGCGTCTGTCGGGGTGAGCAGTAGTAAGTCTTGCCACCTCCCCAATAGCTTCCCCGTCGCGATGGGCCACCGTCAGTGCCATCGCTAGGTGCCGTCGGCTGTTCAGGTTAGCCGGGTCCACTGCAACAGCCTTCTCGTAAGCCTGTATTCCCTGATCAATCTGACTTGCCATTAAGTGCGCGCTTCCCAGAAGCAACCAACAATCGCTCCACTTAGGGTCCAATCGTAAAGTTCGTTCTAGTGCTGTAACAGCAGCGCGTGGCGCTCCCAGTTGTATCGATTCATATGCTTGCTCGTACAGCTTTTGCGCCTCGGGATTGTCCGAGTGCCCGGGCGGGCTTCCCAATGCCATTAGCTGCGGTCCACCCGTAACCGGCAGGAAATGGTCCTGGTCCGCCACCATCTCATCCACGAACTTCGAGTATGCGGCACGCTTTGAACCCGGAATTTCATTCATACGAGTCTTTAGCTGCCTGACACCAGTCAATACCCCGTCTTCAAAGCTGTACGTTGCCGTATAGCTCGCAAAATCCTCTTGCACGTTCACATTTTGTGGCAATACCGGTCTCATGCCTTTTGGAAATTTAACCTTGGCCTCATACGTAATTTCCCCGGGAGAGCCCAGCGCAACAGGCTCCGCCAAAGACTTTCGTTTTTCCCCGAGGGCCGGCAAAATCAACGGCGGAAGCGGCAGGGTAATTTGATGTTCTTTCCAGTTTGAATATTCAGGCCGGTGATACGAATAAGAGAACCAGAAAGGCTGCCCTACCGCCTCCGGTTGTGCCGCAACTACCTCGCTAACCGTTCCTGCAAATCCCATCCCCGCGCTGATCCGCTGCACTAATTCAGTCCACTGGCTTTCGGACGTGACCCTGAACGCCGAACGCAGCATTGTGTCTGAGTCGCCATGGCTGTCGACCCGTGACTTCCCCTCCAACGTCCCATTCGAGTCCAGCGAAGCATCCATCCGAAACTCTTCACCGTTTGCTCCTGGAGGGTTTTTCGGCGTCCTCACTAGACGAGCCGTCGCGCCGGAGGGAATTACCATCGCCGATTTGTCTCGAAGCGGCCTAACCAGGTAGCCATACGCAGCCAACTCCGGGGTCGTATCCAGGAAAAGAAAAGAGTCGCCTTGCGGGATAGCGGTGATGACGTGATCAAAAAGACCCGGCGAGGGAAAGTCCGAGTCCAGCTTCATCGAACTGGCCAGTAACGCTGGATACGCCTTTATACCGATAGCCGATAGCAGAGCCGCAAATAACGTATGTTTGTCTTTGCAATCTCCATAGCGGTTGGCCAGCACATCTTCCGCGCGATGCGGCGTATAACGCCCCTGCCCTAAGCTCACCCCGATATAACGAAAGTGTTGTGAAACGAATTCATACAGCGCTTGAATCTTTTCGCTTTCGCTGGCCTTGCCTCGTGTGAGTTCTTCCGCCTTCGCCTGAATTTACAGGTGTTAGCTGGATCTGCGGCGCAACCAGTCCTCCAAACCATTTACCAACTTCCTCCCACGATTGAAACGAGCTGAGTTCAATAACCGGCGGCGCCGCATTTCCTATGCCCTTTTCCCATGCCCCTTCGTTTTCATCTTTCGCACGAACCAGATTCGTGTTGTGCAGCGTATACACTCGGCGCGCACCTTCATCCTTGATCGTCGGCGTAATCGCTCCGCTTGAAAATTTAATCGGCATATCCTTCGGAACGTCCACGTCGATTTGCTCGTCCAGGCAGATAGCATCTCGAACAGAATTGTCGCTGATCCAGAAATGGCCGGGCGCCACCGCATCGTGCACCATCCACACGATGTGGTACTCCAGCACGTCCCCACTCCCCAACGCTTTTACAGCGATATGTTTCTCACGCTGGTCCGTGTACATCGGCGCCTGCCGGCTCACTTCCGAATCCACTTCCTGAACGTCACTCGCCGGTGTCACCACCACTGTCCCATCTGGCTTGCGCACTCGTACATAATCGATATTTATGGATTCAAACGTAGATGCATAAGAAAACCGCAGCAGCCCCAAGTCATGGATCGCCGCCTCCGACTGTACGCGAATCCTCCCGGTCAGCTCGCGCGATCCCGTGCCGTCACTTTCAAAGCGCACCCGTGTGTGCAGCATCTCTAACACCTAGGCTTCTTTGGAAAAGTCATCCTGCGGCGTCATCTGTCTCACCACTTGAGATAAAACCGCACTCGGAAACGCCACAAGGCACAGTACTGACGCGGCTAAACGCATGTTATAGGCATGTAGGATCGCCCGATTGGCGGTGCACAGATACTAATTAAACATCGAGAGTATCGGGAGATAATTTGAAGACTAATTGTCTAAGGGAATAGCTGTCCCTCGGCCCGGCTTGCCAGCTTGGTGTTGAGTGTCACGATGAGCCGAAACCGCTGGGCCGATTATTGCTGGCCTTGCTGCTGCTGTTGTGCACGCATCAACTGCGTCTGGTGATCCTCTTCAAGGAATTGCGACCACTCTTCATCCGCCGCAAACTCTTCGTCCGGCGGCAGCACTGCTTGCGATGGGGTCACGCGCACGCGCACTTGCAGTTCCGTCTCGGCTTTGCCTTTCATGGTTCCCATCGTCGGCGGCACATCTGCATAATCTCTGCCCACCGCCGTGCGAATGTGCCGCTCCGCCGCGATCAAATTATTCGTGGGATCGAATCCCACCCAGCCAAGCCCCGGTAGCGCCGCTTCCACCCATGCGTGCGTGGCACCGTCCGCCGACCGATCCGCGTTTTCCTTGCCGTGATAAAGATACCCGCTGACATAGCGGCAAGGAATTTCGGCTCTACGCACCAGCGTAATCATGATGTGCGCGAAATCCTGGCATACTCCCTGCCGCGAGCGCAATGCGTGCTCGATCGGCGAATTTACCGCCGTGCTTTTCTTCACGTATGTAAAGCTGCGATATACTCCGGACGCTACGTCGATAAGAAAGGCCAGCGGACTGCGCCCATCCCTTTTTGCGACTCCGATCTCGTTGCCTAACTCTTCGAGCTCCGGCGAGGGCCGCGCAAAGTGGCTCGGCATCAGCGAGTCCCAATAGTCTTTTTTCTCGTTCATTTCTTGGACGTCATCCCACGCTCTGTAATCCATCGTTTCCGGCAAAGGTTGCTGCTCGTCTATATTCACTAACGCATCGGAAATAACCGTCAGTTGGCGGTGCCGCTGCGGCAAATCAAAATGATGCACAAGGTTTCCGCGCGCATCCGTGTGCGCGAAAATCCGCGCGCGCGGGTTTACCGACAGCTGAAAAATAAAGCAGCGCTGGCTGCCTTCGCTGCGCGGATGCATACGTACTTCCATCATGCTCTGCCACACCGACTTGCTATAGCGATAGCGCGTAAAATGTCTGATGGCGTAGAACATTACGATTCGAACGCGACCTCTATTGGATACTCGATATAAACTTCATGCACCGCGGCATGCAAATCACGGCATTGTTCGATAATCGCTGCCAGATACATGTGCAAATCCCCGCGTATTACTTCCCCGATCTGCACGTAAGTCACCGCCGATCGCAATCGCCCGATCAACCGCTCGATCTTTCCAGTCCTGCGGCTCAACGAACGGTTGCTGATGGAAGTCAGCGCGTGATGCATTCGGTCCAGCGAATAGCGCACCGAATACGGGAACTCCGGTTGCAACAAAATAAAGTCGGCGATGCGTTCGGGTTTCAATTCCGCGGTGCAAACCTTGCAGTACGCTTCAAACGCCGCGCAGCTGCTCAACAATCCCACCCAGTCCAGATCATCGGCATTCTTATCCACTGAAAAATACGAGTCCAGCAAAATGGAAAGATTGCAAGCTCGCTCGATATATTTCCCTAGCTGGATAAAATGCCAACCTTCGCCGTGATTGATCGTCGTATCCGTAATCCCATGAAAACGATACGCCCCTTCCCGCACGATATTAACGATGCGCATGGCCCCCGCATCATCCTCCGCATGCAAATCTGTTCCGGTCACTTCATGGAATAACTTATTGAGGTGCTCCCACATCTCCGAACTGATTTCCTCGCGCACCTGCCGGGCATTTTCGCGCGCGCCGCCAATACACTTCATGATAGAAAACACGCCTTCCGGATCAGCTACCAGGAGAAATAAGGCATGCTGCGGGTCCAGATTCGTTGAGGTCGTTCCGCGAGCCAGCGAGGACACCGCGTGAAACCATCGCTCATCACTTGAAAATTTTGCCGGATTCAGAATCAGCCCGTAAGTTGCTTCAACGACGCGCGACGCGTTATCCGCCCGTTCAAAGTAGCGGCTCATCCAGTAAAGGCTGTCAGCTACGCGCGAAAGCATGGCACCTTGTGCTCATTTTCCTGGTTTCTCAATTTTGTAGTACCCAGGTATCTTTCGATCCACCGCCTTGCGACGAGTTCACCACCAGCGAACCTTTGCGCAGCGCCACGCGCGTAAGTCCCCCGGGAACAATAGTGATGTTTTCCCCATAAACTACATACGGCCGCAGGTCCACGTGTCGCGGCTCAATCGTTCCGTCCACAAAGCACGGCGCCGTAGACAGATTAATCGTCGGTTGCGCAATGTAATTTCGCGGCTCCGCCATAATCCTGTCGCGAAATTCCGAGCGCTGCTCTGACGTGCTGTGCGGTCCAATCAACATCCCGTACCCGCCCGACTCGCCCACCGCTTTCACCACGTATTGATCCAGCTTTTGGCAAACGTGATCGCGCTGCGCCGCATCCGACATCAACAAAGTCTCCACGTTTTCCAGAATGGGATCCTCATTCAGGTAATACTTGATGATCTTCGGCACATACGCGTAGATCGCTTTGTCGTCCGCCACGCCCGTCCCCAGCGCATTTGCGAACGCCACGTTGCCCGCGCGATACGCGTTAAACAATCCCACCGCACCCAGCGCCGAATGCCCCTCAAAAACCAGCGGATCCAAATAATCGTCATCAATGCGCCGGTAAATCACATCCACGCGCTGCAATCCAAATGTCGTGCGCATGTAAACGACGTTGTCGTGCACCAGCAAGTCGCGCCCCTCCACCAGCTCGATACCCATCTGCCGCGCAAGATAGGTATGCTCAAAGTAAGCCGAATTGTAAGAACCCGGCGTGAGCAACACCACCGTAGGCTCGGTCCGCCCTTCCGGCGCAAGCGACTTCAACGCCGACAAAAGTACCTGGCTGTATTGCTCAATCGGCCGCACGCGGCATTTCCGAAACAGCGTCGGAAAAATATGCTTCATCACCCTGCGGCTGGTTAGCATGTAAGACACGCCGCTAGGCACCCGCAGGTTGTCCTCAAGCACGACGAAATTTCCCTCCGGCGTGCGAATCAAATCGGTGCCCACCACCGTCACATACACGTCGCGCGGCACTTTAATCCCGCGCATCTCCCGCCGGTAATGTCTACAGGTATAAACAATCTTCCCGGGGATGATGCCTTCCTCAATAATTCGCGCTTCGTGATACACATCTTTGAGGAAAAGGTTCAGCGCCGTAATCCGTTGCGTCAATCCGCGCTCAATCGTCTCCCACTCGGCCGCGGTGATAATGCGCGGCAGTAAATCATGAGGGAAAATCCGCTCCGTCCCTTTTTCGCTTCCGTAAACCGTAAACGTGATGCCCTGGTTAAAAAATGACTGGTCGGCTTCCTGCTTGCTGCGCCGTAATTCGTCAGCGCCAAGATTCAACAATTGGGTATACAGCGGGCGGTATTGTTTGCGAGGAAGGTCC
>Ga0193729_1001186_pt1 | contig 13403 bp, 13 predicted proteins | sample U1c2metaG_FD_143036 | JGI IMG/M metagenome (GOLD analysis project Ga0193729, IMG submission 143036) | Soil microbial communities from a riparian zone of the East river system, Colorado, United States - U1c2 | ecosystem: Environmental > Terrestrial > Soil > Riparian zone | place: USA: East River... | reverse complement strand
CGATGGGCTTTTTATCGTGCCCGCCTATCGGATGGCCACGGAGGCCGCGATTTACAAGGAACTGCTCACGCGCCGGGTACCGACCGTGTTGCTGGGACACACCGTCCCGTTTTGCCATCAGTTCGTCAATGTTGAGACCGATGATTTGGGGGCAAGTCTCACCGCGACAGAACATTTGCTCAAGTTGGGACACAAGCGCATCGCTTTTTTCTGCGGACCGCCAGCGACGCCCTGGGGCCAGGAACGATTCGAAGGGTATCGCCGCGCTCTCCGAGCGGCCGGTCTGGAAGTGGATGAGAAGCTCGTGTTCCAGTCTGGCCGCACGATCGACGACGGCTCGACCGCGGCGCTGCAACTGATCAACGAACTTTCGGACGCCACGGCGATTCAGACGGCTAATGACCTCACGGCGGTCGGCTGCGTCGAAACCCTTTTGAAACAAGGGCTTAGAGTTCCCGAAGACATTTCGGTGGTCGGATTCGGAAATATCCTGCTCAGCAGTCATTTTCGGGTGCCGTTGACGACCCTACGCCAGCCGAAATACCGACTGGGAGCGGCGGCGGTCGAGGCAATGAAGCAGCTTCTGCGGGGGAAACGCCCCGAACCCAAACGGCTTCCAGCCGAACTTCTGATCCGGGAGAGTTCCGGCATTCCTCCTGCTACACCTGCATTGAAACGTCTCAAGACGACAATTACAGAAAAGACATTATGAAAAAGGCCGTTACGTGGTTTCTTATCCTGGTGGGCGTCGCCGGTGTCCTCTGGGTGGCTAAAGGTTGGACACCGCATCGCTTTGACCCCAAGGTCGCCAAATTCAATGCGGATGCCGAAAACTTGATTTTGGGCATTCAGCAATACCGAGAGTTTACTGGCGGCTATCCGACCGGTAACAACATCGCCATCGCCAAGGCCCTGCTGGGTCAGACCGAGAAAAAAGTTCTCATTCTGGCAGTGCGCCGCGCGGACATGAACGACAAGGGCGAAATGCTGGATCCGTGGGGCACGCCCCTGCAGTTCTACTTCTCGCACAACGAAGTCATGATCCGCTCAGCGGGCCCCAACAAGGCCTGGGAAGACAGCGCGGTTCCGTCGGCTGACGATCTTTATCGCTGCGCCGGCATTGACCGCAAGTAAGCTCACTGGCGTCGAGTCCAGGCGGCAACGAACATTCCGTTCCCGCCGCAATGCTCGGGCCGAAGCCAGGTCAACGCCGACGGTGATGATCCCGGCGAGAGCGGATTGTTCAGTTCCAAACGCTTAAATTCCTTCGTTCCACTTTCGAACGTTTCCACTACCTCAACGGTTTCCGCGCGCGCCAGCGCGCAAACCGCATAAATCAATTTGCCGCCAGGTTTGACTCCCACCGCTGAGTGGGCCAGCAATCGCTTTTGCAGCTCGCTTAGCTCCCTCAGGTCTTGCTGCGTCGTGGTCCAGCGGGCATGGGGATTTTTTTGCCAGGTCCCGATTCCGCTGCACGGCGCGTCCACGAGCACCCCGTCAAATTTTGTTTTGGTCGGCAGCTTCGGACCGCCGTCCCACTCCTTGGCGCGATAGTTGAAGACCCGAGCGCGCGCAGCCCGGCGTTTCATATTTTGCAGGCGCCAGCCTGCCCGATCGCTGGCCCAAATGAGACCTTTGTTGCCCATTAAATCGGAGAAATGCACGGTCTTGCCGCCTTCTCCAGCGCAGGCGTCCCACCACGTCTCGCCGGCCCGCGGACCGCAGAGAAGCCCGACGGCCTGCGAACTGACGTCCTGCAACTCGAACTCGCCGGCGTGGAATTCGGCGGTGCGGAAGAGATCCTCATGACCGCAATATTCCAGCGTGTCGGCCAGGGGACCTTCGCCATACGCGTGACAATCGCCCAATCTGGCCGCGAGTGCCCGGCCTTGTCCGGGCCGGGCACGAAGCCATAACCTGGGCTCGGCTTGAAGGGTTCGCGCCCAGGGCGGGCTTACCTCCGCCTCGTCGTGGAGCCAATCGGGCACCGCGAGCCGCACCACTTCGGCATCAGTAAAGTTTTCGGGCCGATGCGTAAACGTTCCGACCAGATCAAGCGCGCGGTCGAGTTGCTCTCTAAGTGTCTTGCCCTGGTCCAGCCAGCGCAACCAGCGGTAATAACCGAAGACCGTCCGGCTTACCTCGGCGCGCTCGCGACCCGCAAGACCCGCATCCGCTTTCAGTTCTGAACGCAGCACGGCGTCAGCCGGACGTTCCCGCGAGCTTTTGCGGATGATCGAGGAAGCAACGGCAAAAATGTGATTTTCGATTTTGGAAGTCATCTTCGCCGCATGGCTTCTAAACCTCCATCAACATCCGCGCGGGGTTTTCGATCACCTCTTTGATTCGCTTCAGGAAGGATACGGCTTCGCGGCCGTCCACCACGCGATGATCGTAAGTGAGGGCCACATACATCATGGGGCGGATAACGACCTGGCCTTCGCGCGCAACCGGGCGTTCCTGGATGGCATGCATGCCCAATACGCCGCTTTGCGGAGGGTTCACGATCGGTGTCGAAAGGAGCGAACCATAAACGCCGCCGTTGCTGATGGTGAAAGTCCCTCCTTGCAGCTCGTCCACTTTGAGTTTGTTCTCGCGGGCGCGGCGGCCGAAGTCGCCGATCGCCGTTTCGATTTCGGCGAAGCTCAGGCGCTCGGCGTTGCGGAGGACCGGGACGACGAGGCCCTTGCCGCTGCCGATGGCGACGCCGATGTCGAAGTAATTGTGATAAACAATGTTGGCGTCGCGAACTTCCGCGTTGACGGCGGGGAATTGCTTGAGGGCGTCAATGCTGGCTTTGACGAAGAAGGACATGAAGCCAAGCTTTACGTTGTATTTTTGCTGGAACAGTTCGCCGTGCTCTTTCCGGAGGGCCACGATGCCGCTCATATCAATTTCGTTGAAAGTGGTGAGCAGCGCAGCGGCATGCTGCGCCTGCACGAGGCGCTCGGCGACCGTGCGCCGCAAGCGGCTCATGGGGACAACTTCTTCTTCACGACCGGCGGCCGGCGCCGAGGCGGACTCTCGCGAGGCCTGGGGCCGCGGCGGCGACTGTGGCTGCGGAGTGGATTCTTGCCCAGCCAGCGCGGGTTCGTCGCCCTGTTCTTCGAAGTGGCGTTGCACGTCTTCCTTGAGCAGCCGGTTTCCCGGACCGGTGGCCTGGACTTGTTCGGGTCGCAGGCCATGCTCCGCCAGGACGCGTTCGGCCGCAGGCATGACGCGGGGTTCGGGGGCTTTTACTTCCGCTTTTGGTTCTGTTTTCGATTCTGTCTTTGGTTCTGCTTTGGGTTTGGATTTGGGTTCAACCGGCTTTTCTGCCGGAGGTTTTTCCGTGGCTTTCGAAACAGCCTGCGCCGCGCCGTCTTTTTCGAGATAGGCGATCACTTCCCCGACTTTGGCAGTCTCGCCTTTCTGTTTCAGGACCTTCGTGATGACGCCGGATTCGGGAGCGGGCAACTCGACGGTGGCCTTATCGCTCTCCAGGGTCACGACGGGCTCATCTTTCTGGACCAGGTCGCTTTTGCCCTTGAGCCAGCCGCCGATTTCGACTTCGGTGATCGATTCGCCCACTTCCGGGACTTTCAGTTCAATTTGCATAAAGTTCGAGTTGACTGGAAGCTAATGCTGCAGGGAGGATGAAGCAAGACAAGGACTGGAGGAACTGGAGTGATGGAATAATGGAGTAACCTACCACCGCTTACCAGGGCCTACCACCACCTACCACTGCCTTCCGTGAACCTACCGCCGTGCGGGGAGATGTGGAGAGCGATTGGGAGCGATACAGATCCCTTGATTTGGCTTGATTTGATTTGAGATGCTTTGTTTACCGATCTTCCCACCTTCGCTCGCAGCTATGGTGGGCAGGCCCTCCTCGTCTTCGCCGCCACTTCGCTCCTGGCACGAGAGACGCCTTTGGGCGCGGGCAAGCGATAAGGTTTCGCCAAGAGATCTCGATCACGAGCCCTCCATATATAGGGGAACCGTTTATGAAAATCGGTTTGGCGAAAAGTTATTGGTATCCAATAGTTTACAAAATATTTGACACCAAAAGAGGCCGAAAAGGTGCGGCGGCGACCTGCCGAATTTGGCGATCGATCTTCGCAAGTTGTTGGAAATCAATAAAAGAAATTTTTCAAGCGGACAGGGTTTGTCACTTGATCGGAAAACGTGATGATCAAAGTAAAACGTAATTGGATCGGCAGCTTCGTGGTTGAGATTTTGATGCGGTTCAGGGCTTGCTGAGGCGATAGAATTTTGCCGGCGACGTGGCCGGTACGGTGACCGGGTTGGCTGAGCCTGAAGGCGAGTTCACCCATGAAGCCGGAGCAAGGCTGGTTGCCTCTTGCAAGGCAAAGCCTGGAGTATTGGGCGCCCAGGAAATCATCGCCTGACCGGATGCCGCAGGCACAATGGTGAGCGCAGGCGCGCCGACCGTTTGAACCGGAATGGGCAAGGCCCAAAAGCCGCCCACGAGCGCGAATTGCCCGTTTGTTCCCCGCGTGCTGGCGTCGGCCTGGCCGACGGTGCCCACGAGCGAACGCACACCGCTGCTGCCGCCGCCTCCGCCGCCAGCGACCTTGAACCAATCAAGCTTAAAACCGTGGCGGCATTTGCCCGCGCTCCCGGCGTTGAACAGCGCCTGCACTTCGCTGGTGGCTAGCGCCCGGTTGTAGATGGAGACCTCATCAATCAACCCGTTGAAGACATCGTCCGTGCCGCAAACGTTGCGCCGGCCGATCCAATCCGCAGCGGAGGTGATCGCCAGCGCCCCCGTGGTCGGATCGGGCTGGGTGTCCGCCAGGACGCCGTCGAGGTAAATCCGGAGCGTTTTGACGCCGCCGCTGACTTCGCGGACGCCGATGACATGATGGAATACATTTGAAGAAACCGCCGGAGTGAGGACCAGGCCTTGCACACCGTTCACGTCGCGGACGACGAAGTTCAGGACGCCAAAGTCCGGCGGGGTGTTGACGAGCACCAGAGCTTGCACCGTGGGAGTGCAGTCGTAGTTCAGCATCAGGATAGCCTGACCGTCCTGGGCCGGCGGGGTGGGACCGAAGGTATTGAACCAGGCCTCGAGGCTGAAGCTGCTGTCAGGAGCGAAATCGAGATCAGGCACGTTGCCCAGGCTGACGCCGCCGCTGACGCCGTTGAACAGGAAGGCGCCGCCCACTTTGCCGGCGTTCGTGACCGTGACACCGGCTTCGAGCGTGCCCGAGTTCGTCCCCGCAGAATCGCGGCCGTCAATGTCGCCGCGGTACCAGTGAATCAATCCCGGCGGCGCAGGCAGGCAGCTTTGACCCGAGGCAGCGCAGGCCAGTCCCAGGAAACAGATCAGCCCGAAAAGTGACCGTAAGTGTTTCATACAGCATTCGGTTCCGGAGGTGAATCATCTGCGGTCTGTTCCGGTCACGAGTTTCTCCAATCGCTCGAGCCGCGCTTTGAGGTCGGCGTTTTGCGCGCGCTGCTCGTCAATGAGGGACTGCTGGTCCTGCACGGCTTTGATAAGAATGGGTATGAACGAGTTGTAACTCAGTGAGAGCCGGTGCTCAGGGCTGTCCTCTGTGGTTACGGCCTCGGGAACGATGGGCTGTACCTCCTGTGCGATGAGGCCGATGTTCACACCGCCATCCGGCTTGCTTTTCCATTGATAGGACACGGGGTGAAGCGCCAGGACGGTTTGGAGGCCGTAGTGAAGGGGTTGGATGTGGTCCTTGAGACGGCGATCGGAGGGGGTATCGAAATGATAAGAGAGGACGGTCAACCACACATGGTTCAAGGCACCGCAACCTTGCGCATTGTCATAACGGGGGGCAATGCCACCGGTCCCCACGTAGACCATGCCGCCGCCAATATTAGGGCCACTATAGTTTAGCAACAGGTTAGCGCTTGCACCATTGTATCGCGCCTGGATTTCGTCATCGTCGATTACTACGTTTGCTCCGGCGATGTTCCCGGCCATAATATAACCGCCGCCACTTAGTGAAGCGTCCGAGCCGCCAGCCACATGCAACCGCACGGCCGGTCCGCTGGTGCCGATGCCGACGTCTCCATTGGTGCGAATCAGGAGTCGTGACGCTGCTGGCACAGTCCGGTCAATGATTTGGAAGGAAGCATCATCAGAGCCGCCATTGATTCCGCTGCTCTGAACGGTCCAAAGCCGCCCGCCGGTGTCGGTGCTCTTTAATCCGATTTCGACATCGCCCGAATTCTGAACTTCCACTTCTCGTGAGGGGCTGGTGGTGCCGATGCCGACGTTGCCGGCGGAGTTAATTCTCATTTGCTCGACGCCGGCGGTGGCGAAAGCCACGGCGTTGCCTACCGGATGAAATATCCCCGTATCGCCGTCGCCATTGAACGTCAGGCCGGGCGCAGTGGCCAGACCGGCATCCGCGAAGATTTGAGCGCCGCTGCCGAAAGTCTTATCGGCGGCGAAGGTTTGAGCGGTGTTTAGCAAAGCAATGTTGGCCGAAAGCGCGGAATCAGACACTTTGCCCGCCGTCGCAATCGTGGCGAGCTTTGTGTCGGCGATGGCCGCGGCGGCGTTGATATCCGCATTCAGAATCGTTCCGTCCGTGATTTCGGAGCTTTCGATGCTCTGACCGAGCAGACTGACGCTTGCGCTCAAGGCGGAATTGGCGACTTTGCCCGCCGTCGCAATCGTGGCGAGCTTCGTGTCACTGATCGCCGCCGATGCAGAAATGTCAGCGTTGACGATGGAGCCGTCGATAATTTTCAAACTGTCCACCGAATTGTCTGCCAGTTGAAACCGACCGACCGTGAAAAGCGAGATGTTCGCGCCATTGAGGCTGGTTAGTCCGGAGCCGTCGCCGGTGAAACTATTGGCGGGATTGTTTAGCGTCAACGCGTTGGAGTAAGTGCCGGACAATCCGGCGGGGGACACCACCCCCGTAAGATTGCCGGCGGTGATGGCGTAGGGGGCGGCGGTCAAGGGCGTTCGCGGACTGATGGTCCCGAACACAATGCCACCATTGGTCTCCAGCCACCGCGGCGCGCCGCTGCTGAAGGGGCCGGAGCCAAAATCCAGGGGTACTGTGAACAGCCCATCGGCGAGACCCACGCCGTTGGTGGTGAGCGGACCGCCCTGGCTGGCGCCGCCGCTCACGGCATTGAAGATTTGAAATGTGAAATCGTAGCTGCCGTTGGCCGCAGCCCCTCCATCCGTCAGGCGGCCTTGATAGGTGAAGGCCGTGCCCTGAGCGAAGAGGGTTGAGGGTTGAACGATGAGTATTGAGAGAGCGAGCATGGCGAGCGCTAAGCCGAAGCTTGGAGGCTGAGCCTTGACCGCAAGGGGTTGGAGCATTTTGTTCATAAGATTTCGTTGTCGTTTCCGGACCGGCACAAATCGGATCAGCACCGCAGTCGGTAGAAAGCCGATCCGTCTATAGTAATTCTCAGGAAACAGCGAGGGAAAGTTTCCAGGATTCTCCAGGCGCACCGCTCTCCGACCACGGAATGAAGACTTTGAAACCGCGAAATATGCGGCGACCTCCAGAATTCTGGGACCACTATTCGTAAGTCATTGGAAATCAAGGAAAGATTCTTTCGACGGGGTTTGTCACCTCGTGCTTATGATTCGTGCTCGATCCCTCGGTTACCCACCATCAGCGCCCCGTGCTTGCCCCGCACGGCGTCAAAGTGGGATCGGGTGACGGCGGCCCAGCCTTCGGGGCCAGCCGCGTTCCTTGCCGCTGGAAAATTTGCGTTCGCTTCCAAAACGCGAGGCCGACCAAACCCTCCGCAAGGTCCTGCGGCTGGAACACGGGCTGCACGGCAACATCAAGCGGCTGCAAAATGCCGACGCCGTTTTTCGATTGCGCATGGGCGATTATCGGATTTTATTTGATGTGATAGGTGATAGAATTGTGATACAAAAAGTCGGCAACCGGAAAAACGTTTATGATTAGCGCGCTTCCACAAAAACCCGTTTTGAAGCGGCAGCAAAAAGCCGTGCTCAAACAAATCAGTTCCATGCGCGAGCAAATGGAGGACTTGAACGACTACCTTGACCTGCTCGAAGCTCGCGCCCGCAACAAAGGCAAGCCGACGTTCTCCACGGAAGAAGTTCGCAAACAACTTGGCCTCACTTGAAACCGCAAGTGACCATGTATCGCGTCCTGCTTGAACGCGGTGCGGGAAGAGACCTCGGCCGACTCTCCTCTGAGGTTCACGACCGCGTCATCGCGGCGATTCAAGCCATAGACAACCGCCTGCCTGCCCTCCATAGGCTTGGCGGAGGAGGGCGCGAATACAAAGCCGTCTATGTCCTGAGCGACGCCGAGATTGGTTTGTTCAGCGACGAGGTCGTGGTGAACTATGCGCCGTAATTACCCTCAGACTTGGCATCATGAGTGACCCAAAGACAGAGGAAGCTGATAAGCAACTCAGGGAGCAAGTCTTCTTTCACGCGAGTTCAATTTCATGGCAACAGAGCATGAATCACCAGGGCTCGCCGCAGTCGCCCTAGGCTTGACCGGCGCACCTGGACCGACCCTGAGGGGTGGAGGACATGAAGCATGAAGTATCTGAAGCACATGACTGTTGTGAAGTATGAGAATCTACTTATACAGCATCTCTCCCTTGGCGGCGACGTCCGCGACGCGACAGGAAAGAACTTGGTAGGCCAGCAGGTGCTCGCTGTATGGAATGAGCCGGAAATCCGGGACGTCTGTGCCGCGCATTCGATAACGATGGAGGCCCTCTGCCAGATTTACGCCGCGTGTATCGAGCGGCTTATGCCCAACCCATGTGTCAAAGTGCATCCATCAATGGACCGCCTAATGCTTGTCCCTGCCCTTTTCCTCTTGGAAGACTGGCGACTTCAAGAGCTTTTTGATGGAATTGCAGCATTAACCACGGGCTCACCGCCAGACCAAAAAATCGAAGACTACAAGGAGGGAATGGTGGCGGCGGCGCGGCAATTGCAGACAGTCCATGACGCTGCACGCGGCCCGGCTCAATTTCTAATAACGCAAAGTGGAGGGCTCCCTGTTAGCGCATCTGATCCCGTCAATCGACGCCCCGGTTGTGGGTGCGCGGGCGTGCTCTTGTTGTTTCTGGCTTTGGCCTCAATGGGCCTCGTCATCGTCCTTTGCCTAGCAGCCTATCGGACCCCGTAGGGGAAGGCAGAGGTCCCGTGCTCTACCTGCTGGACTCGGCAAAACGGGCGGAGTAGAGGTACCGCCATGAAAGATCCGATTGATAGAATACGAGAGGCCCTTGAAATGCGGCAGAGGATGAATGGTCTCAAGAAGTTCGCAGATAAGGCGGAGGCTGACTCGCTTGAAGGAGACTGGAAGTCGTTTGTGGCGAACGTTGTTCAGCCTGTCTTCGACAAATTAAAATCGGGCGTTTTCGGCGACAAATACCAGCCGCTTACGGAGAAAACGGACCCTGGCTTTAAGGTGAAGGACGATCCCGACTCAGAATTCTGGTTCTGGATCACGTTTCGCGGCAGGCTGCCGGTGGCTCATGCAGCGCGCAAGTTTGGCACCTCGACAGGGTTGCTGACGGGTACCACGCCGCACCTTAGTTCAAAGCCTAATTTTGAGATTACCGACATAACACAGGATGACGTCCTTAACGCCATCGCGTACTCCTACGAGAAGAGCCCGATCGCCGCTTGATTCGGCCGAGCGCGGTTATTGCCCGGTGACCAGCACGATTCTGAAGCGGGCTTTGTTTCGCATCGTGCGTCCATAAGCTTTGGCGGCATTTGCCAGCTCCGCCGTCGGCCCGACATCCGCCGCGCCGAACGGCAACTCGCTGCCGCCACCGCCCGGATTGGCGTGCAAACCACCGAACTCTTTCCCGAGTTCTCTTTGACTGGTTCTCATTGAATCGGCTCGCGACTGTACGGCCGTCAAAGCAGGCGCACAAACTCGTCCACCGTGATTCCCGCTGCGCGGATCAGGCTGCGGAGCGTACCTTTGGCGACTTCCTTGTGGTCGGGGATGGAGAGGGTCACGTTTTCACCCGCTCGCACCATGATGATGTGGCTGCCGCGTTGGCGAGCGATCTGCCAGCCGAGTTTCTCGAATGCCCGGACGGCCTTGCGACCGCTCAATACTGGAAGAGCTGGCATCAGAGCGCCACTTCAACCTGGCGGGTTTCCACGGTGAGCGGCAAACCGCGCTCTGCCCGGACTTCCAAACACAGCCCAATGGCTTCCTTGATGTTCTTCAACGCCTCTGGTTTGGTTTTGCCCTGACTCACGCAGCCGGGAATGGAAGGGCATTCCACGACCCAAACCCCGTCTTCATCGCGATCAACAGTTATTGCGAATTTCATTGCCGAGTAGTTTATAGCCTATTTCAATCGGCGCTTCAAGCTTTGCGATAGGACGGTTGCCCGCCCGATTCTGAAGCGAGCTTCGTTTCGCATCATGCGTCCGTAGGCTTCGACGGCGTTTGCCAGCCCCGCCGCCGGCCCGACATCCGCCGCGCCGAACGGCAACTCACTGCCGCCAGCTTTGTGTCGAGAAGTTCGATGGAGCGCATCGTGAAAAGAGGCGGTTCATGATGGTCCGAATCAAGCGGGAGTCCTGCGGTGCGAGTAGATCGCGGAATGTGAGGATTCGGCCGTCCCTTCGGGACTTGCGCGGACGGAGGTGGAGGACCCCAACGACTGGTCTGCAGACGCGGAGACCCGGAGACGGTCAGACTCGATTTCTGAGCCCGTTTTCTCTTAGCATCTCACTCAATGAAATTCTCCCGTTCCAGCGTCCCGCCAGGGACGCCCGAAAATAGCCCAGCGCTTTTAACGTTTGTTCTGAATGCAATGCCGTCTTGGCGCTCTTCCCTTCTCGAATCATTGTAAGTGGTTGGGGATCAACAAAAATATTTTTTGGTTGTAACGCGGGGAGAACGACCGTACGGCATTTGAGTTGCTATAAATTCCCCTACGTATATAACACCTAAGCCGGGGACCTGCCACATTGCCGTCCGTACGAGACGCTCAGAATTCCGAATCCTTTATGAAAATGCAATTTCATTACCTTTTTTTGATATGGGCCTTGCTGGCTGGGGTTCATCAGGCCAGCGCTCTGCCCATTGTCAGATTTACCCAGCCGAGCAACGGCCAGCAAATCATTACTTTTACGAACATGGCCGGAACGGCGCAACCCGGCGGAGGAACGATTCAACGGGTCGCGTTTTCAATTTACAATCAATCCACCGGCCAATGGTGGGACGGCACAAACTTTCAAGGAAACCAAACCGCACTGGCTGTAACCTTGACGGGAACGAACTGGGCTCCCGCTGCCGGTGTGACACTTCCGAATCCTTGTTGCGGGCAAAATTATCAATTACAAGCCACGGCCACGAATACTGACTCAACTTTTTTTACCACCAACATCACCGTGCAGGCGGACTCCATTGCGCCGATGGTCGCTTTTTCCCCCTTAGCCAACGGACAAACAATATCCAACTTGTCCACCATAGGCGGGAGCGTCACGGATAATTTTGGCCAGGTGGCTTCGGTGATGTTTAGCATTCATGAGCTGGACATTGATGGGGGGTCCGGACGCTGGTGGAATGGCACCAATTTTCAAGCCAGCCTGGTTACGCTTCGGGCGTCTGTGTCAGGCACGGCCTGGTCGCCGGCAGTGGGCGTGGTGTTACCGCAACTTAACTCCGGCCAGAGCTACGAGCTAAACGCCATCGTCACGGATACCACGAGTAATTCTTCCTCCCTGACAATTACGGTGACGGATGCAATGGCGATGCTGACATGGGATCCCGGCCAAACGCCTTCAGGAACGATGGTGTTGCAAAGACCGAACACGAATGGCGGCGACTACTGGTTTCAGATCATCCCGCAAAGCCCGGCGGTCGGGGTTTGGCGCACGGCCTTGAATGTTTCCGCAGGGCAGGCAAGTGTGTATATGAGCCAGGGTTCAACGCCGACCGTTTACAGTCACGGCTTTGGCTCAGAAAGCCTTAACTCGAACGGCTTCGTGCTGGATGCCTCTCAATTTCAGCCGGGGCAGAATTGGTATCTTCTCGTCCACGCCTCCACCAACGCTCAGTGGAACCTGGTCACCGGTGATGCCTACGTTTATCCGCTGGGACCTTTGGCGGCGGATAGTTCCAGCAGCACCAATGCGCCCATCGGGGCGGAAGGGATGATTTTTTATCAGACGACAATTCCCGCCGATGTTTTGGCCTGGCAACTTTGGATCAATGGCGCTCCCAACCCGATGTTCGTAAAGAAATCCGCCGCACCCGACCCGGTTTCGTCAGACCTGGCGCGGTCCGGGCAGATGCTGGTGGTCCCGCCGTACCTGGCGGGCGGGACATTCAACGGCACTTATTTCATCGGTGTTTCCGGCAGTCCCGGCACGATGATCAATCTCGATTCACGGCGGCAACCCGTGGCGGACCTGGCATTCAGCAGTCTGACCAATGTGACGGTCGCGGCGACAAATTTTCCTTACGTCACGTACCGGGTGCAAGTGCCGGTGCAGCAGATCGCGTGGCAATTGAACCTCGCTCCGACGAGCGGGAATCCGAGCATAGCAGTGCGGCGTGATTTGGTGCCCAACGAATTTCGGAACGACGCCTTCTCCGAAACTCCGCAGAATGTCGGCGCCAGCGTCACGCTCGTGCCACCACCGCCCAATGCCGGAGCGGGCGTTCCTGGCCTCAGCGATGGAACATTCTATGTGACGATTTACAGCACAAGCCCTTACTCGTGCGGTTTTAGCAACGCCAATCCGATAATTACGGATGTACCTTATGTGTTTGGCGTGACCAATAACACGCCCACTCGAACGGGCTGGCGTTATTACCGCGTTGGCAACATCGCTGAACAACTGGGCACGCTGGGCTGGGAATTGTTGCTCGCCAACCAGGCGCCCGGAACCGAGATTGCCTTGCGCCGTAATGCCGTGCCGGGGCGATGGAACCAGCGCACCGCTGACGATAATTATTATATTACCGAGCAAGGTTATGTGGACGCTTCCGGGACGGGCGGATTTCTTCAACAGCCGGGTCACCAGGCGGACATCTGGTATATTGGCGTCTATACGCCGACCCAGGCGCTGGGGAATTTTGTGCTGACCGGAAACCTGCTCAACGGCCAACTCAGTCCATTCGATGGGGCCGGCAGCAGCGTCAGTGTCACGAACCAGCCGGCGGGCAAATGGAAATTCCTTCGTGTAGATGTGCCATCTGACGCGATGGGTTGGGATGTGAGGTTAGTGGGAGTGAGCAACGGGAATCCGCAATTGGTGGTGAGCCGGGACACGTTGCCGACGGGATTGAACACGGTCGGAAGCTGGTCGGGGGGCTGGCCGTTTCAGCCGTATGCATCGACCACCTGGCCCAGCGGGAACCAGTGGGTGAGCGGGCCGTCGTGGGCTGATCCGAATGGGTGCGACA
>Ga0193729_1001185_pt1 | contig 13405 bp, 13 predicted proteins | sample U1c2metaG_FD_143036 | JGI IMG/M metagenome (GOLD analysis project Ga0193729, IMG submission 143036) | Soil microbial communities from a riparian zone of the East river system, Colorado, United States - U1c2 | ecosystem: Environmental > Terrestrial > Soil > Riparian zone | place: USA: East River... | reverse complement strand
TCGTCCGATATTCGTCGTCGTACCACCACAAGCAGCGGTGGGCGACCGGGTAAATAAAGTTTGCCAACCCTTGATTGACTAAGGAATTGAGCTGTTTGAATCCGGCGGGCTTCTCCGCAATTGGGGCAATGGTGTTTCTGTCGCAGGTGCGGCCGCAATTGTTTTTTGGTCCAGATCAGCCGCGCCAATCCGTCCGCCGTCCTGATCTTCCATCACCACGCGAACGCGTCGGGTCTGCCGAGGGATCCGAACCGTGAGCTGGAAGCGTGACGCCACTTCCGGCAGCCGGGCGGCATCGTGCGCCAGTAGAGTTACTGTTTCCACCTTCGAAGTCACAATTCTTGCGTCTTCGTTAAGGCTTGCCGCCGCCAGAATCAGCTTCGCGTCGCTCTTGCCGTCGTCGTCTGCAGGCACGAAGGTCACGTTCTTCGATTTCAATTGCACCGTGAACTCGACGGTCTGGCTGTCGGGGTGCCGTACGACGTCTGACAGGCTGACATCCAGCGCGTTGAAGGGAACGGTGGATCCGACGGCCTCGGCAAGCTTGTTCATTTTGTCCTGTCGCGGATCGATAGGGGCATTCTTGTCGGGCGCATAGTAGCCGGCCTTGGTGACAACATGGAGATTCGAATCACGCAGGGTTACGCGAATGCGCCGGAACTCTCCGTTTGGTTCAACATCCTGGGGTTGATAAGTGAGGGTGTAAAAATTTGCGCCGATTTTTTCCGATCCTTTGATTTGTTCGTCTACATTGTTGTGGTTATAGAAGAGCTTGCCCCCGGTTTCATTCGCGAAAACGCCGAAGTTGATGTTGCCCGCAAAAGGATCGTCGTCACCAATGTCGATCTCCGACTGCATCGCGCTGACCGATGTGACCCCGCCCGTGACCGGCAGTCCCGGATAAATGACGAATAGGCTAATTCGCGCGTCCACCAGCATGTTGGTTGTCGAATGCACATATTGCTTCAGGTCTTCCATTAACTTTCCTGAGAAAGCAGGCGGGTCAAGATAGAGGCCGGGCCCTCCATGCCCGACCCATACAATGTTCTTCCGTCCGGGTACCCCCTTATTCTGAAGGGCAATCTGCTGCAGTGCATCGAGCGATTGTAAAAAACGGTCCCAGACGAACCCATTGTTCATCTTCTTGAAGGGCAGCTCGGCTGGCAGATGGCTGAGAGCATACAGGAGGTCCGTTCTGCTTTGTGTAAAGCCTTGAATCAGCTAATCGTCGTTGGCAACACGTCTCTGGAGATGAGTCCCATTGAGGGCAAATATTACGACTGGCCGGTTGGCTATCACGTTGGCTTACATCTGCAGGATTTTTGGCAACTGGAAGAACACACACTGGGCGAGACGACCTTCACGCACTTCCCCGACGGCACCGCGCATAAGAACCGCATGCAAGGGAATGATTTTGTGCAGAGCGTGACGTACCGGCGGGGAGTGACGTGCTTCAGCTGCCACGACACGCACGGTACGGAGAACTACGCACAATTGCGAAAACCGGCCGACCAGCTATGCCTGGATTGTCACGGGCCGCTTTCGTTGAACGGCCCGCGCACCGGCACGCTCGAAGAGCATACGCATCACAAAAAAGGATCGGCGGGAAGCAGTTGCATTGCGTGTCATATGCCAAAAATTGCGACGACCATTGCGGACGTCAAGGTGCGTTCGCACACGTTTGCTTTTATAACGCCAGCGATGACGGACAAATATAAAATTCCTAATCCTTGCACGACGTGCCACACGGATAAAACTACCGCGTGGGCCACGGAAGAATTACGGCGGTGGCCGGAACGCTCGGCGTGGCGCATGGACTGATGCGCGGAAGCGATGTTTCTAACCCTCCGATAAACGTATTAAGAAACTTGATTCTCCCTTATAGAACTTATCGGGAGTTAGACTTTTCGGTTTCTCGGGCGGACTGAAGTAATTCTTCGAGTGCCGTGGTATTGCAAAAAGCGCGGACTCAAATGATGACGCTAACAAGCGAGTTCATCGTTAAGAGCATCTTCGTGCTAAAATCTGCGGCCACCGGCTGTAGATGACGGCTTCTCGTATTGCCTCCGTATGGAAAGCCTGCTGTTAGCAAACCAGCAATAGATCTGCGAATACAAGGGGCTTTCTCCGACCGCACGAACGTCGCTTAGCAAAAGGCGATTCGCATCGGACAGCGAATCAAACTTGAAGTCAAAGAGGAGAAGCCGTTAGGAAGGTTTATCCATGGACGGTGATGCCAAAGACACCAGAGTTTTCCCACCGTTGGGGCCGGCAATCAAGGTTCTGATGGTATGGCCGAGTTTTCCTGCCTCGTTTTGGAGCCTTGGCGAAGTGATGCAAATAGTTCCGGAGCGAGCGTTGGTGCCTCCGCTCGGGCTCATCACGGTGGCAGCGCTTTGTCCGGCGCACTGGAAAATTCGTTTAGTAGACCTGGCATTTCAAGAGTTGCGGGATGAGGACATCCTGTGGGCCGATCTTGTGATGGTGAGCGCGATGGCGGTCCAGCGCAAAGGCGTCCAGCTAACGCTCGAACGCGCTTCCAAGTTGAATCGGCGGACGATGATAGGAGGTCCCTACGCCAGTAGCGATCCGGACGCACTGCTGCCGCTTGCTGACCATGTAGTCGTAGGTGAGCCGGATGAAATGTTCGGGCAGATTGCCTTGGATCTTGAGCGCGGCTCCGCCCGCAGGCTTTATCATATTGTGGAAAAGCCCGATGTCAGCCGCACCCCGGTGCCGCGCTTTGACTTGTTGGCATTGAACAAATACACGTTCATGTCCGTGCAATTTTCGCGAGGTTGCCCGTTCACATGCGAGTTTTGTGACATCATCACCATCTACGGACGCCGGCCCAGGACGAAATCTGCGACGCAATTGACCGGAGAACTTGACGCGCTTTTGCGACTGGGCTGGCGGAAAGATGTGTTCGTCGTCGACGATAATTTTATCGGAAATCACAAAGCGGCGCTGGAGCTCGTCCACGAGTTGGAAGGGTGGCAGCGCCGCAACCGCTACCCGTTCGGGTTCTTCACCGAAGCTTCCATTGATCTTGCGTCGCGGCCGGCGCTGCTGGACGGGATGGTCAAAGCAAATTTCTGGCGTGTGTTCATTGGAATCGAATCGCCCTCCGCGGAGTCGCTGAAGGAAACCAAGAAATTCCAGAATCTCCGCCGCGACTTATTGGACAGCATTCACTTTATTCAGCAGCATGGGCTTTGGGTCATGGGCGGGTTCATCGTCGGCTTTGATAGCGATCCACCGGATATTTTTGACCGCCAGATTGAATTTGTACAACGTGCCGCGATCCCCTGGGCCATGACCGGCATCCTGCAGGCGCCGCCTACCACCCCGCTATATGAACGGATGAAAAAAGATGGCCGACTCCTTGAAAACAAGCCCGAGCCGAGTAACTTTGAACCCCCGAACTTCCGCACCGTGCTGCCCCTTCCCGAACTACTCGACGGCACGAAGCGTATGCTGCTTGCGCTTTACGACCCACATCGCTTTTATCAACGGGTGCTCGATTCACTGGAACGCTGGCAGCCTCAGCCGGCACAGAAAGGCTCGGCGATTTCTTTGCGGTATCTGTTGAGGGTGTTGCTGAAATCTGTTTGGAAGCAAGGGGTGCTCTCCCGCTATCGGGGAGCTTATTGGCGCTTTATGCGAGGCCTCATGACGCGGTGGGGCCTGGAGCCGCAGAAGAGGCGGCTTGGTTTCGAACTGGCGCTCTCCGGTCACCACTTCATTCGCTACGCGCGGCAAGTTGCCGAGGCTCTGGAAACTGAAAGCCGGCAGGCAGTTCGGTTCATGCATCCCGGAATTGTTCCCCAGCCGGATGGACAATCGCCGAATCTGGTGCAGATCAAGGAGAGCGAGTTGCACCGCCTGACGGGATAATGCCTGGGGTAACTGGTTAATCGGAAACGTTCTCATTGTCCGGTAACGCGATTACTCAGGCACTAAAGGGGGTCACCGCACGTTCCTTGCGGGTGGCGGCGGGGAAACAAGATGCCGGGGAACCGGGCCTCCGAATCGGAGTGTCTCAAATATCTTCAGCGCCAATTCCTGTTGCGTGCATGCGAGGTCCTGCCCAAAAAGAGTGAGCGCACTCGAGTCACCGACTTTGTGGAAATAGACGCCTGTGGTGCCGTGGCCCGGTGTCCTTGGACTCACTATTTTTGCGCGACGCCCATCGATGGACTGATAAGTGACGACATATGCTGGTTTCTTCTCTTCTTTAAGGGGTTCGAGTATCCGCCAAAGTCAAACCTGAGTACAATGCTGTCACCGACAAACTCGCCAACGTAAGAATCAACGCCCTGTAACTGATGAAACTCCCACCCAGATGGAGCCAAAATCGAAACGGGACCAGGGTCAACTTTGTGCCAACTAGTGAGGGTCACAAAGAGATAGCTGCCTATCGACCACTTTGTATTCTCCTTCTTTAGCAGGTACTCGCCGTCGTTCTGTAGCAACGCGAGGTCACCCTGGCCCGTATTGATTTCAGGAAGGTCCACCACCTTTGAACGGACCTTCACACTTTCAGACGAATCTAACGGCGGATATTCAAGTTGGAGCTCAAACCCACAATTGAACTTTGTTGTCCACTCCGCTGAACTCCGTACTTTCAGCTTTCGTCGTCGAAGAGATTTGACCAATTGAGGGCTGGGGTCCAATCCATTCACGGAGAAACAAACAAAATCGTCTTGCTTCCAGCCGTTAGCTTTCACCTCGGAGTCCACTATCAACGTAAAGCCACATCCACCTCTTCTTCGCTCTTTGGAATATATGTCAGCTCACTCGCAACCACTCTCGGAGGAGGGCTGCTGATGAGGATGGTCAGACACAGTGGAGCGGCAACGATTTAGAACAGAGAAGGAAGTGTCATGTCGGTATTCTAGCTTTGAGAGGCAACCCTGGGGTGCGCTTGTTTTCTTCGGTCAACCCCTGGTAAACGCAGTTACGGGAGATGTGACTTGCTACTTCGGGTCTCCGGTAGATTTCTCGAGGTTCGGAGCTACCCGCCGATTCCCTTCAGATCGTCCTTGGCCTGCTGCTCCGCGTCTTTTGTGGCTCTCTTGGCGTTGACATCCGGCTTCAGTTGATGGATGGCCTTGTTCAGGCCCTGAGCCTTCTCTCCGTCAGCGACCTTGCAGCCGGACACATCCGCACCGGTGTGCACACCGGTTGTGTTGGCGCGGAGACAATTGAAATCGACTCCCAGATTGTGGCTGGCGTGAAGGGCAGCAAGGCATTCATCCAACGCCGTGAATGGCGCACACGCGTCAGTAGCGGTCGCGTTAGCTGCCAAAATTCCCCGGGCTTGCAGGCTGGGGGTGAGCTTTTTCTCTACTTCGCTTCTGCTTCCGAGCGTATCGGTGGAATTCTTGGAATCTTTCTTGACCCACTTGATCGGATTAAGGGAATGCAAACTGGGCGAGCTGTCCTGCGCGGCAGCGGACGCGCCCACGCCCGCGGGCCCTTGCCCCGCGGCCCTTTCTGCACCCACAGTTAAAGAAATCGAAACACCGAAAAGCAGGACTGTGCCAACAAAAAGCGTCTTTTTCATACGTGCTCCTTTGTTGAAGATATCTTGTAAAAAAGATGCTGCCGGACGTGGCCTCACATCCAGTAGGCCACAGCGCAGATGCGGTTAGGAGCCGCGGCGGGACGGTACTACTCCAATCGGTCACGCTGGCCCTCCGAACAGGTGGGGATGTTGACAGCGGCACGCAAAGGACTTGCAGATCGTCAATTCCAGGTGTCTTCATTTCTCTGCGTAATGAGGGCGCAGTGCCGGTCTCAAATGTGTTGTAATTATCGCGCTATGCGGTTTTTCCAACTCTCACTATTCGCCGTCATCTTTCCGGTCGGGACGTTCTCGATGGCTGCGGCTCAATCGTCCGTCGACCACCCAAAAGTAGTCATTGAAGAAGTTGAGTTGGAAGGCAGTCTTTGCCTAAGGCGGCCCAGGAGCAATTAGTGAGCTCATTGAAGGAGCGCGAATGGGAAGGAGGCTCCGAATGGGTAGCTGATTTGGAAAAAATCGTGGTTAGCGCCGAGTACGAGGGTTGGCCGAATAGGGAGAATCAAGGATATCTGGGCTTTTCTGTCGCAGCGTGGTGGAAACCGCTTTGGCGAGAACCGGGGCTGCTTCATGTGCAAGTTACGGTGAAGGTCGACGAACGCCAACCAAAAAAATTGGAGAAGATTGAGTTTCGTTGGGTCGACGACCACCTGGGACCGCCACTTTTCGATTCGAATGAGCTCCGGAAGCTAGTGCCGCTAAAAGACGGCGAAATATATAGTCGCGACAAATACCAGGCCGGTCTTTCTGCGGTGGCCGGTGTCTATAAAGAACGTGGATTCATCGACTGCAATATCTATCAGAGTCTCGCTGTGAACGACGAGAACCAGACTGTTGCTCTGGTGTTGGAGATAAGCCAAGGGCAGAGGGACTACTGGGGAAATATTCGGGTGATCGGTCTTAGCCCAGAGCTAGAAACAATCTTAAGGGCACGACTGGCGAAGGATAGTGTCGTCAATCCAAAACTCATCGCCGACTTCTATCAGGAGTACAAGTCACTGCTGCCTGTTGGCGCGTCTCCGGAAACTGTGGAGGGGCGCCGTAACGAACCGCTCGCGATTCTAGATTTGACGTTTGACTTCAGCACCCCTCTCGCGCAAGTAGTTCACGATTAATATTTTACTCGTGCCTGAGTGCTGCCATCGGATCAATGCGGCTGGCTCTGCGCGCTGGAATCCAGCAGGCTAGTGTCGCGACGCTTAACAGAATCGCTGGTACACCGATAAAAACGGGAACGTCGACCGCGCCCTTCGGAATCGCGCGAAGGGAAAGGACGAGGGCGAGTAACCATCCAATCGCCGTGCCCCAGATGATTACGCCCAGGTTCTCGCGAATGATTTGCAGGACGACGCGCCCGCTGGTGGCGCCCAACGCCAGGCGCAAGCCAATCTCTTTCGTTCGCCTGGCCACGGCGTACGAAACGACCGCGTAGATTCCGATGGCTGCGAGGCCGAGCAGCAACGGCCCGAGCACCACGAACATTCGCGCGGGAATGCGGCGAAGATAGAGGTTTCGTTCGATGTGCTGGGGGAATGTTCGCACGTCGTAAAGCGGGAGCATGGGATCGACATCGCGCAGAACGGCACGCGCTTCCGAGGTGAGTGCGGTTTCATTGCCGCTGCGGGTCTTCAGGTGAAGCTCGCCTTGCATCGCTGGAACATCCCGGTACGAGAAATACACTGCTGGCTGCGGGGGCTCGCCGAATGAGTTGTAGACGGCATTGCGCGCTACGCCGATGATTGCGAAGCTTCCGGCGCGCGTCTGGATGCGGCGACCGATGGCATCCGCGCCATTCAAGTAGCGGCGGACAAACTCCTCATTGACGATGGCCTGTGCGGGCGCGGCCTTATCCCGCATCTCGGCAAAATCGTTTCCTTCGACGAGAGGGATGCCCATGACCTTGAAGTATCCCGGCGTGACAGTGTTGGTAGTGGCTCTGTCCTGCCCCGGCTCGGTACGCACACGACCTTCGACAGTGAAAGTCCGCGCCGGAATTCCATGCAAGTCCAGCGGAACATTCGTTGCGATGGCAGCGTCCTCGACGTCCGGCAAGGATCGCAGCCGTTCCAGTAGGCGCGCGGCAAATTCGCGCTCGGACGCCTCATTGGGATTCCGTCCGCTTAAGTCGTAGGAGGCCAGCAAAACGCCCTCGGGCCGGAATCTCGGATCCGTTTGGCGCGCTGAGCGAAAACTCTGCAAGAAGAGCGCAGCCGCGATGAGGACGACCATTGCAAGTCCGACTTCGGCTGCCATCAGAACTTTCCGCGCACGGCTGCGAGGCGGCGTGTTAGAAACTTCGCGAAGCCCCTCTTGTGGATCCAGCCGTGCCAGATGGACGGCCGGCGCCGCGCTGAAAATCAAACCGCAGGCAACACCAAGCAATATCGCAAAGGCGAGGGTGAGTCCATCCACTCTGGTCTGAAACTGGATCGGAAATGCGCCAATCATGGGCGCAACGCGCAAAGCAGTAGTGCCCCACACTGCCAGGGCTACGCCAAGTCCTGTCCCGAAGAGAGCGAGCAGCATATTTTCCGAGAGCACCAAGCTGACAATGCGCCAGCGTCCCGCGCCCAACGCCACGCGCACGGCCATCTCGCGTTGACGGGTGCTGCCGCGAGCCAGCATGAGGTTTGCGGTGTTCCCGCAGACCGCCAACAGCAGCAGCAGCATTACACCTTGCAAGATAGCTAGCCCGGTCATCAGCATCCGCTGCGGACCGCGCGGCGCCTTCCAGAATGGAAGAATCTCGCCGGTAATTCCGGCACTGGCCTCAGGATAATCTCGCGCATGCTGAGTCATCGCGGTACTGAATTCGGTCTGTGCTTCCTCGCGCGTTGCGCCGAGCCTTAATATTCCGATCAATGAAAAAGCACGGCTGGTGCGATCCTGGAGGTCGCGTGCTCCGCCAAGCAACGCAGGCGTCATGGTGGCCGGCGCCCACAGTTCAAACTTTAAGGGGAGCATTGTTCCCTGGAATCCTCGAGGCGCGACGCCGATGACAGTAAGGTCGTGCTCGTTAACGCGCAACTTCTGTCCCACAACCTCCGGCGCTCCGCGAAACCGCGTTTGCCAGTAATCATACGAAATCACGACGACTGGCTCAGTTCCGGTGCGCTCCACCTCCTCCGGTCGAATAAATCGTCCGATGGCGGGCTTCAAGCCAAGCGCAGAAAAATAATTTCCTGAAACGAGTTGCCCGTGCGTCCGCTCAGTCTGACCTTTTTCTCCCACGTTGAACGGCACCATCTCAAACGCCACAAGGTCGCGCAGCGCCGGCAATTGCATCTGCAAGGCGCGATATTCCAGCCATGAAGCGCCTGGATACCCGCCGGTATCCGTGCGAGGCTCGACCACCAGAAAGTTCAAGGCACCGCTCACGGCGGGCAACGGTTGGAGCATGATCAACTGAATCCACGAAAGGATCGTGGTATTCACGCCAATTCCGATGGCCAGCGAAAGGATGATCACCGCCGCAAGCCCGGGCATGCGGGAAATGGTTCGCAGTGCGTTTCGCAAATCGCCCAGCAGATTCTCGAAAAATGGCAGCCCCCGTTCGGCGCGATAGTCTTGTTTCATGGCCTCCACGCCGCCAAACTTGAGCATGGCCTGGCGCCGGGCCTCGACGGACGACAAGCCGTCGCGAAGATTTTCTTCGGTTTGCAGGGCGATGTGTTCGGCGATCTCCTCCCTCAATCGTTCTTCCTGTATGCGTCTGGCCGCCGAGTTGAACAGCCGCTTGAAGAACCGCTTCAGAGATTTCATGACAAATCTCCCGTTTTCACAGCGAAGAATTTCTCGATGATTGCCGCCGTTTGTTCCCAACCCTGTGTCTCGACCTGCAATTGCTTGCGTCCTTCGCGGGTCAGTCGATAGAAGCGCGCCCTGCGATTATTCTCCGAGGCGCCCCACTCGGATGCGATCGCGCCTTCGTGCTCCAGTCTTAACAGCACGGGATACAGAGTCCCTTGATTCACAGCGAGAACATCTCCGCTGATCTGCTCGATGCGCCGGGCGATTCCATAACCGTGCAACGGTCCCAGGACATCGAGAGTCTTGAGGACCATGAGCGCTAAGGTACCCTGCAGGACATCCGTTTTTTGTTTCATAGCACCGCCGTGTTGGTTTCCAACAGAAGGGTGCCACATTTTCCTTTGGGAAAGCAACAGGTAAGCCGGAGTATGCCGCAGTAACGAGGTGCTCTTAAGACCTCGCTAAGTAAACTGGAAGGTGTCGATGGGCTATTTCAAATATCGGCCATGGTTTGGAAAAGGGGCAAGGTTTGGAACAACGCTAGAAGTTTTTTCCTGAAATTCAGCTGTGGGTGCGAGGAATTCAAATCCGTACATTGAGCCGTTTTTCCGTCGCACGGTAGCCTTTACGCGAGCCCGTATTACCGGGTACAAAATTACTTGCTCTCCGACTTCCAGCGGTCCTGATGTTGCCGCCGACATTCCTCCTGCGCCAATCTCAAAGCTCATGCCGTGCATCGAGGCGCCATTCTCGCTGGATATGTTCAAGTCAATGTTGAATCGATGACGGGAGTGCCTGCGGCGCTCGATGCCGCCGGGCGCGCCAGATGCTTCTTGAATTGGATTCGATGCCATATTGATATCGGCCGCAATTCCGCTGAATTGCTCTGTGATCGAGCGATAGATGTTCCGGTGGAGGGAGAAAGCGAGCCGGAACAGTAATCGTGATTGCTTTGCTCATCGTAACGCACTCGGGCGGTCGTATATTTACGTGTTTCCACTTACGTGTTTACACTGATGCAAATGTTACGAAGCTGGCGCGAGGTTTCGTATGCCCGTCACCGAACAAGGTACTCTGTGCAAAGATAAGGTAGCGGTTAAATGTTTTTTTCGACTCGAAATTTAGAGGCGGGATGCCAGCTGTGATTTTATTCAATATAGAAACGGGTTTTCAGGATTCTGACGGAAGGTGACGCCGGCATTGCAGCCAAAAATACTGCGATGGTTAGCGGTGGCTTTTTTTGCAGCCTTGACGTGCCAAAGCCCGCTAGTGGCTCAGGATCAGGGTCAAGATGGTCAAGACCAAGGCAGCACGCTTCGCGTTAACGTGAATCTGGTGTTGTTGGACGCCACGGTGAAGACCAAAGCCGGGCGGATTATGGCCGATTTAAAAAAGGACGACTTCGAGGTGCGCGAAGATGGCGTACCGCAGAAACTGGAGATTTTTGGTCGCGATGAACTGCCTCTGGAGGTTGCTCTGGTATTGGATTTGAGTGATTCGATTGGTCCGTTTATGGGGCCTTTGCGGGAGGCGGCCACGACTGCTTTGGGCGCGCTGAAACCGGAAGACCAGGTGGCGCTGTTTACATTTGCAACCGAGGCAGAATTGCGCGTGCCGTTCACCAACGACAAATCCAAGATTGCCGAGCAATTCGGCAGCTTCAAAATCGGCGGGGCCACAAATATTAATGACGGCATTTTTGTGGCGGCGAAGTATCTGCTTGGCGCGCCTCCGAAGGGCCGCCGGGTCATTATTTTGATCAGCGATGATGTGGGCACGGACGCGGGCGGACAGGGGACCCACGACATCGTGACGGAATCGATCGCCTCGGACGCGGTTTTATACAATTTGAAAATACCGGGATACAACCCGGCGTCGACGTTATTCTATGCGGCCATGGTTCCCGGATTGGTGAATATACGCAAAGTGATGGACCAGACGGGTGGAGAGCTGTTTGACGTCAAAGACGTGGCCAACCTGGATGCGGAGTTTCACGCGCTGATCGAACGGATCAAGACGCGCTACACGCTGGGATATTACACGCAGGCGAACGGGGCCACGGGTAAGCCTCACAAGCTCGAAGTACGGCTGAAATCATCGTTTGGTAAAAAGGGGCATGATTACGTGATCCTGGCGAAAAACGGCTACTACGTTCACTGATTCGTTCGCTTGCGATAATAGGTCGCGCTTCACAAACCGGCACACCACTTCCGCACTCGTATCATGGTGCACTGCCCAGGCTTTCCGCACCGATGCAGCCCAAGCTCTTACGCGGTTCTCGTGCTCTTGGTTCGAAGCCACTTGCAAGACTTCTCGCACACTCAGGGTCCCGATCATGGTAAGCGGTTCGAGCCAATCGCACCGGTCTTTGAACTCGGTAATTGCAAGCGTGGCGTTGTTGGCCCTCTCCATCGACCACCCGCATTCCAGGAGCAGATACAACCGCGAGAGATGTAGACCAACCGATCTTCTCGCCGCCGGCACATTCACGCCGGGGTGCTGTGCGGGATACGCATCTACCGTGAGGCGGTGAAGCCGCGTGAGTCGATAGTCGCTGAACCCTCGCGCTAGCACTTCGCCATAGGCGGCCCAACAGCCAGGCGACGACAACATGTATTCATGATGTATTCATGCGTCGGGCCGTCGATCTGGACGAACTCCGCCTGACATCCTGGGCAAAGCATAGTTGAAATATTTCAAGTCCTTCGCTGCAGGCCCACAAACTCTTTGGGCTTCCTTAAAATTCAACATGATGCCACGCGAATTTGTCCGGTCATAGAATCTATTCCCGAAATGGGAAGGCCGCTACTCGAGCGAAGACTCAAGAGTCATCTAAATCGCGCGCATCTCGCGTGTAATGCCTGCGCGATTTCCCCTGCATGTCATTGGCAACAAGACTCTTAGTGGAACCGAACTAAGGGTTGTCATTGAGGCGGTGGTGGTTCAGAATGAACTCCATTCATTACCGGTAGGGCGGTAATGGCGGCAGCATCGCATTCCTCACAGTGGGCGCTGTGGGATTGCACCGTCATCGAATGTCTGACACGACGGATTTACTCGCTGCTTCTTGGGCCTTGATCCCGCATGACTAATAACCTCGAACGCCGGCAGTCTTCGCGAAAACGGTTTGAGAACCTCCTCTATGTTGAAGTAGAGCCGGGCAATGGCGGCATGGTTCTTAATTTGTCCGAACAGGGTTTTGGTTTCCGTGCCGTCAAACGGGTGCGCCCGAAAACGGAAGTGAAGTTCGCGTTCAATCTGGACGAAAAGCGACGTGTCGAGGGGCGGGGCCGTCTCGAATGGTCCGATAAAGAGGGGCGCGTCGCAGGTGTGCAGTTCACCGACGTTTCCGATGAGTTTCTGAGCACAATGCGCAAGTGGATGGCGAATGCCGTCGAATATCCCATGCAAAACGCGGGGCCTGGTTCTAGCACTTCTGTACCTGTACCTGTCGCTGTGACGGCGACGAATGGTGAGAGTTCGTCTGGGTCCGGATCCTCCGCGTTCGCGGATCATGGGCCATGCACTAACGGCCGCGACAGGGGTGCACAGCCAAATGCGGCAAGATCGGTGCGATCCATAACCTCGGTTCCTTCCGGGGTTCCTTCTTCTACGGTCGCTTTCCCGCTAGTGCCAGAAACGCTCGCGGAGTCTGAGCAATCAGAAAATTCAAACAAGAGCGGCAAGTGGGCTTCCCTGCCTCCGGCCGTCGGTGCGGAGAGAAGACCAAGTCTGCCCGGCCCACGGCTCGCAGCCCAGACGGCTCCGGAATTTTCGGCCGCCACCGCCTATAAGCTTGATGCAGTGGACCGTCAGGATCAGAACGCGGAAGATGTCGATCTGTCCGGGGACTTTGAGTTGGCCGAGGAATCAAACGGATCTTCAGGGTTGGCCACACAAGTAGATGAGTTATCCACGCAGGATCGTGAAGATGCGCGCGTCTCGCTGGAAGATCGGACTGCCCGGGCCCTCAATGAGCATGCGCAGGCCCTGCTTCAACACTTTCAGCATGAAGAGCAGCGCAGTCTGGCGGCGTTTCGCGAGTCCGCAGCGCGGGTGTTGCGTGAT
>Ga0193729_1001183_pt1 | contig 13409 bp, 11 predicted proteins | sample U1c2metaG_FD_143036 | JGI IMG/M metagenome (GOLD analysis project Ga0193729, IMG submission 143036) | Soil microbial communities from a riparian zone of the East river system, Colorado, United States - U1c2 | ecosystem: Environmental > Terrestrial > Soil > Riparian zone | place: USA: East River... | reverse complement strand
AGCCTAGCCTGCCCGGCAACACGATGAAGTTCACAGCTTCCGCGTTCACATACCGGCGTGGATCTTTTCGATCACAATTCGGATCTTCCAAGGATGTCGTCGAAATGTAAAAACCGGGAGCGGGATCAGTGTCCGTCTGAATCAGGGGGGTGCCATTAGGCTCACCAGTATTGGTGACCAACGCCCACCAATTGCCGGGATGGCCCGCGTTACCTAGATAATCCAGACCCGATCTATTATCGGGATGATAGGCATGATAAGCTCCGTCAGCATCTATCATCATCCCAGATTCATAAAAAAAGGCGGAGTCGTCATCATCAAGGGTATTTATGTTTGAATAGCCGATTCGTTTTAGGAATTTTAGATTAGCCATATGTTAGTTTGTTGTTAGTGTGTTCTGTGGGTTTATTATTGCATCGCGCTAGCAGGGTCATTGCAAATCTACAGTAAAGAAATGTCCCCGCTAAGAAACTTCCCGGTGACGCGAAACTGCTGGTTCCCGGCAGGCTGCGCATCCAGCCCGGGCGGCAAGACATAATGCCCCTTGAGCTGGGGAGATTGAATGGCTATGGCCTTCGCCTTGTCTGCGTCAGGCGCGTTAATCGTCTTCTCAATCTCTCCTACTCCTACATCGAACTTTATCTGCAACGTGTCCCCACTAGGCATTGGGATCTTGAAGTCCTGCGTGTCCATAGTTTGGTAATCACCGTTCGGCAGAAGGACGCGGGCGTGAGCGAAGACAAGGATCTGCGAGCTGGCCACGCGAAGCATTGGAGTGGTGATAACGTTCCCTTTTTTATTGGTGTCTTGCCAATACTGTCCATCGGTCTGGAATAGAAGACGGCCTTGTTGCCCATTATCGGACTCGAAGACATGAATCAGGATATCGCCGATGAATTTTTGACCCTCCTCTGTGAATTCCGCGATCACTTTCAGATTACGGGCGCTAACTTTTGTGCCGCCACCACCTCCGCCACCGTCATCAGGGGACGCAGCGCCTTCCGCGAACGCCAGCGTGTTACCCGCGCTCGCGGCCGTCGCCGGCTGATCGTTGTCAACAGGCTGTTCTTCCAGTTGCTGCGCCGGCTGATCGGTGTCAGCAGGTTGTTCTTCCGTTTGCTCCGCCTGCTGCTGTTCGTCGGCCGGTTGATCACTCTCGGTGGGTTGCTCGGCCGGTTGATCGCCTTCAGTGGGCTGTTCTTCTGATGGTTGTTCTGAATCATCCGTAGATTCATCTTTAGCTTCGTTGTCACTCATAATTGTGTTCCCCTATATCAGATCTAACTCAAGTGATCGATTCGTTTGAGGCGCTCAAGTCAGTCATATGTTTGTTAGTTCGTTCAATATAGGTGCTATTTCGTAATTATCCGCGGTTGCTGTTGGATTCCAAAACCGAGGCCGACTCATCGAACATGCATCACTGAGAAATGACCCCACCGATGACGTGTTAATGTTTTTGATAGACAAAATACAAGTGCGTCGGTATTTCGGACAGATCATGCACATGATCCAAAAATTCGGCCGCCAGCCCTTCAGTGGTGCCGCCTCCCTGGTCATGTTTTTGTTTCATCTCAAGCCAGGAGTTATGGGCTTGGTCCAGCTGATTTACCAACCAATTTTTTAGGTAGGTATCCGAACAATCATTAGGATTGAGGGCACAAAAATGGAGTATGTCTCGAAATGGGTAAATTTTCCACGCGCCAAAATTCACGCCAGCGTCTCCGTCGAACGGAAATTGCCCATTTGTGTCCTTTGTCATTTCTCGCCGCTCGGAGGGTTGTGTTTCCAATTGGATATAATGCAATGCGGCGAGGCCGTTGTAGTACCATAACTGTTCGTCTCCTGGGGAACCCACCCGGACGGCTATGTCTATCATCTCGCGAATCCTTATACCCTCGTTTCCAGTAATGGTTTTGGCGATTTCCTGGAGACGTTCCATAATGGTCCTTGTGTCAACTGTAACATCCTCGGGCTCCATATCGATGACCTCAGAGGGAGGTATGTAAATAAGACCGGGTTGAGCGCTCGAACTGAAGGCCCAATTCAGTCCGCCATCATTGGATACATCGCATCCAGTATTGCGGCGAAGATACCAGTTTACCTCTTCAGGTACATTGGTGTGGAAGTTAAAATAGATTAAGTCATCTACTTTTACGTTATATTGCGCCGCGACGGAAGCCCAATCTTCGCCATCACTGACACGATGGGTTTCAACGGCTCCCTCGGGCACAAAATCAACCGGCAGCGGATTATCTGGTTCACGTTCGTTAGCCATAATATTATAATGATAGTTAGGATTTGTTTCTTTTGTTGTTATTTACTGTAGCTCGTCGCTTGTTGAATCTTGGGCGTCGCCAGTCGAGTCACTCGCGCTCGTAGAGTCGCTAGCACTGCCAGAGCCGGAATCGCTCGTCGATTCTGTGTTGATAGTGATGTCGAATGAACCTGCGCAATTGATCGGCTTCTCGGGCGCGGAACTGGAGTAAATGCAGGCTTCAAGATGATACGTCGCGAATTGGTTGGGAAACGTGCCAAAGTGGACGACCGCTTTGACGGGAGCTCCAGCATCCAATCCGTCGTCTTGTTTGAAGTCCAGGTCCTTCGGCGGGTCCTGATCGCCACTCAGTGTGAACCGGACGAAAAACGGTCCGCTGGGGAGTTGCCCGGTGTTGGTCACATCAACGCAAAAGTCGTATTCGACGTTCGGTTTCGGAAATGCCTCGTCGGTGGTTCCGCCGTCCGGGCTAACATAAACAGTATCAGTAGTAACTAATTTCGAATCATCGGTTTTGGTATCTTGGTTGTTCATATTGTGGATGTGTTTAGATACTAAGTATCGGGGTGGTTAACTCGGCGTTACTCTTGGTTATTCAAGATCGCACGTCATGTTTGTGTTTTATCAGGAGTGGTTGTCGCGTCAGCCGGCGGGGAGGACGACGCATCGGACGGCGCGTCAGCAGGTGGGGAAGATGTTGTGTCAGACGGTGGAGAGGATGACGTATCGCCAGGTGGGGAAGATGTTGTACCGGACGGCGGGGAGGTGGACCCATCCTGAGGGGGGGTGGACGGTGTGGCTTGCGGTGGTGCTATTGCGGGGTCGGAGTTCGGCGGAAGGATCGGAAGAGCTTCGCAGAACCAGCCGATGATTTGGATTCCCGGACAGGTTAGTGTACCTGTCCCTGCATCGTAGGTTCGTCCCACTAGCGAAAATGGGCCGAAAGAGGCAGCTCCCTGCATTGCCGCAACGTCATCGTTCGACCATTTCGTCGAGATTCTCAGATTGCGGATCGCCACGAATCCGCTGGCCAGTACCGGTAAAAGGCCCGAGTCTTCGCTGCCAGTGCCGTCCGAGAACTCCGCGCATGCATATCCTGGTACGAACCACTGCTTCAGCATCAGAAATACCTCGGGCCACCACGGACGGTTTAACGTGATGACGCAGTGCTCGAAACTCATGTCGATGCTGCTGGTGGAGACCGGTTGAGCTGTAGTGTTCGTCTCCAGTTGGCCAGTCGCCTCTGCCATAATCAATGGCCCGGCCGTTTTCATGATCGATGCGGCCGACGTTGGTTCGCCGCTGGAAGCGATCGTGGATGCTGCGTTTGCCACTCTCTGCAGAAAGCCTGAAGACAGGAATCCCCTCCTTGGCGCGCTTGATGGACCCGGTCCGCGCCTGGTAAACATCTGTCGACGAGCGCTGAATTCCGCCCTGTCCGTTGGTGAATTTTGGATAGCAGCAACTTGGTCCGACGTCGCTAGAGCGGAGTAGATCCGATTTGTCCGCGATACCGGCTGTGAAAGGTCCGGCTGGATGTTCTTAGGAGCTATGCGCCAGGTTAGCTGCTGATGCTGAAATTTTGGTGGAGGGCGACCCGGGGGAGCCGGCTGCGGCAATCCCTCCTGTTTTCCTATCGTGTGTCCGGTCCAGTTATCGTTGGCATCTGGATCATACCAATTCGTCGGGTTTGCGTACACTGGGTGGAATCGAAACATTCCATCCATGGATCCCAGCGTAACATCAAACGCCTGAGAGGCCGTATTTTTCGCCTTTCCAAGCGACGCCATCGCATTAGCATCGGAGCTTACAGGCATGGACTGTGTAAGCATCAATTCAGTCATGGCAGGAACCGTCCGGTTTGACCTCCGCACGCTATCGCCATCGACCTGGAGCACTGCATTTCCAATCTCCGACAGACGCTCCACGGCGAGTGCGGGGGAGAATTGGGTATCAGTCGGCTGTAATTTGAACATCCCCGGAGTGATCGGTACGCCCAGTTTCTCGAATGCAAGGAATGCCGCGTCGCCCGCCTTGGCTGCATAGATGCCCGAGAAGAGGTCGTAAACCTTCTCCATCAGGTCGCCGGTATCTGTTGGCATCGGTGAGAGGTTTCAGTTTTGTTGGAAAAGGAAGCGGCGCGTTGCGGTCGCCGCTTCCAAATCGAACAGTGGTCGTTCTAAGGAGTCCCAGCTGCGGGTGGATTTTGCGTTGCCGGGGCGGGCTTCGCTGCGTCTGCCGGCGCGGGCTTTGCTGCGTCCGCTTGCGCCGCAAGTCCAGGATCGTCGAGCGGCGGAGTGGCCGGAACGATATCGCAGAGGAAGGCGATGATCTGCGCGCCCGGAATACGCAGCGTCTCGCCATCGAACGTCGTGCCGAAATGGTCGGAACCCGTCTTGGTAGATCCCCATTGGCTTTGCGCTTTGGAGTGACTTTCATCGTGGCTGGCAGTACCACCAAAGCTGATGAATCCAAGGGAGACACCGCCGCTGCCTGCTGTATGCGAGGAACTGGCCTCCTGCGAGCCGCTGGATTCGCCGTAGGCGTTTCGTAGCATCTCACTATCTTCGCCCCACTCCGTCGTGGAAATCTGGACGTTACGAATGACCAACATCTGCTGTGGAATCATCGGCAATAGCGGCTTATCCGTTTCCACTTGGCCAGCGATCGTGCCGTCGCTGATGGCGTTCTTCTTGTTGTTTACGAGATACCAGTTCTTCATATAGAAGAGATCGGTCACTATCCCTGGCCGGATCATGGTGCAGAGCGCATATTCCAGCGAGATATTGAGATTCTTGGCGGTGTTCTTGAAGGTACTCTGGAATTCGGCATGGCTTGATCCCTGCCACTGCGAAGACTCATGACCTTCGCCGTGGCTGCCCCCAAAGGCCGCAAAACCAAGCATCACCCCGGCGCTCCCGCCGGTGGAAGAGGCATCGCTCCGTGAAGACTGTTGCCCTCCCATCGTTTGGTTCGAAGCGTCATAGTGCTGATAGTTGCTGGACGTCACGGTAAGTTGCTGCCACCCCGACTGATCGTCGTCGGGATCGCACCATGAGGTAGGCGAGATGTACGCATAAGGAATCGGCGCTGGCACTCCAGCCAAACCGAGGTTGTAGGCGTCGAACAACTGCCGGGCCTTCTTAATCATGTGATCTTGCATGCTCACGCCAACGGAGCCAATGATGTCGAGCGCCCGTTCCACTTTCTCCGCGCCCATGGTTTTCCACGTGTTATAGGCGTCATCGACCGTATTTTGATACATAACAGATGTCATCGGCCAGATATCAGCCTTCGATCGGTCAGCCTTTGCCTGGGCCTGCGCGATGGCATAATTCGCCTTCGCCATGGCATAGTCGCGCGCATTTTTCTCATACGTCTGGTAAAGTTTGCTCTTACCGACGATGCTCCCGTCACTAGGATCGAGTTCGTAAAGGACCTTCTGGGCATCGTCGATCTGCTTCTGCACATCCGGGCTGATTGGCGGCATCGGCGTCGGTTGCATCCCTGCGACAATCCCCTCGTATGCGAAGTCGAGATGCTTGCCTACGGGGTATTCCAAATAGCTCCCATCCGTCGTCACCTGTAGCAGGACGTTGGCAAGCTGTGCCGTCTTGTATGCCGCTTCCATGGAACGTGCGTATTTTGGGTCAGGCGGCGGGGGCGGCGCATCGCCAGGCGCTGCGGCGGGCGCGCCGGCTGGATTTGCGACGGGTGCGACACTTGGCAATTGTGCCTTGTCGTGCATCTCCTGCAAGGTAGATCCACCCATGGGTGACCAGGGACGGAGGTAATCCTCAGGATCGACGGGCATTCCAAGCACCATCATGGAATAGACCATGCCACCTCCAAGTGGTTTGCCATCACTGCGCACGGGGCGTGCCTGCTTTACTCGGTCGATGAGCTGATCAAAAATCGCGAGAACTGCGGAACCGGGTTCATTGTTGTTGATTGCCATAACTTGTTTCCTTTCTGTTATCCTTTGCCTAGGGTGAACTGCTGGTTGTTTTACCTGCGGAAGTTTTTCGGGTGACAGACGCAACGGTATTGAGGGCGTGCTCGATTTTGTTCCTACCCGCGCTCATCCACCTGTCCCAAGCGCTATCGACAGCCTGTTGGTAAGTCGCCCCGGCTAGCGGCCAAGCCTGGAGTGCAGCTGGATCAGAACGCGCTTTCGAATACGCCACGGCGTAGTCCGATTTTGCCTTGGCGTACTCTGCTGCATTCTTTTCGTACATCTCGTAAAGCTTGCTCTTACTAATGATATTTCCATTAACAGGGTTGAGGTCGTAGAGCATTCGCCGCGCATCCTCGATCTGCTGTTGCACTTGGTCCATAATGTATTCGGGTTGCTTTTCCTAGATCATTCTTGCTCTATCAAGTCGCCGCTATTCTATTTTGATCTGCCCCGAAAAGACGGTGGCAAAGTTCTGGAACTTGTTGGTCTCCTGCATCGCGATGCGGACGGGCAATATCGCCAAAGCTTGGGTCGTCCCAATATTCATATGCTGTAGTTCCAACCTGCGAGGAAGTTTTCTTGCATTCGAACAGGGCGTCCCCGCAATTGAGGAGTTTGAGTTTGGTCGGCGATCTTCGCTGCGACCGCCGCCAAAAAGTCGGGATGACTCATCTCAAAGTTGCACGCGTTCACGGTGTCAATAATTGCCTTCGTGAAATACCCGTGCCCAATGCTTGACGACTCTGCCGATTCCTGCGAGTAATCACACGCGCTGAAAAGAGTCGCCTTGGCTTGGCTGACCGTATCCTTAGATGTATCGACGGTCATCGTACAGAGGCCCGATGCGAGCATCTCGATGCTTCCCACGTTTTGATCGATCGCCGACGGATCGCCCAGCCCGATCCAAGGCACAATCGTCTGGCAGTTGTCGACAAACGTTTGGATGGAGCTTTTATCGCTGATGTAGCTGCGTGAATCGGGAGACAGGAACATGCCTCCCGAGTTGCAGCTATCGAAAACGAGTGTAAAGTTAATAACCGAAGGCTCGAGCGAATCCACGATCGAGGCGATCTGCATGCTGGAGATCACTGCGGCATCATACGGAATGATGGTTTCGTAGTACCGTTTTGATGGGTTGTCCGGATCTTCGGGAATGCGTCCGCCATGCCCCGAAAAGAACAGGCACACGACATCCCCGGCTTGGCTCGCCGCCAACTTCTGCTTAAGCTTGGCCAGGATGTCGGTTGACGTGGCCTGCGAGTCGAGCAGGATTTCCACTTCGTCGAAGAGGAACCCGTCCCGAAGCGTAGCGGCAAACTCCTTGGCATCGGCCACGCAGAATCGAAGACTCGGAGCTGTAAAGGTGGAACCGCTTATGGTGACCGGGGCACTCCAATTGGAGTAATCGTTGACGCCAACAACCAATGCTTTCTTTGCCATATTCTCACCTCCAATATTTAACGCGCATCGTTCCGGTCACCGAAACACTAGTGAACGTGACTGCAGTCAGTGCCCCGAGGGTCGCCGTATTCTGGAAATAGCTTGGCGCGGTGGGCGAACGGCCCGCGAAGCCAGTGTAGCCTAAAGTTTCGTGGTCGACGCTATTGCTAACGGGGTTCTCTTCGACTGATCGGCTCGGGAGGCAAGCAGCAGTATCAACTTTCGGGCCTGTTGCTAGCCACTCCATTGGGCTCAAGCAGAATGTTGCCATTTACGATCCTCCGAGTTAAAACCAGAGCCTCTCTTCGAACATGTCGGCGCTGACTACCCGGCTTGCGCCGGCAGGATTCGTGGTTTGGGGCTACGGTAAATCTTCTTTTACCACGACCCGATTCTTTACGCAAGAAGAGAAATTGTGATTTGCGTAACAAAAGTTCTGGCGGTACCATCGTTAGCTTGACCGTCGGAGCGACATCGATTTTGCGAACACGCGGCGATACTGGCTAATGGTAGTTCTCGTCGCCATCAGTCGCGGAGCGACCCTTCTTGAATGCCACGGCCGCATTTTGGTTCCGGTTTTGCAGGATAGCGATGTTAGCGATCGCAATCCCTGAGTCGGGGCTGCGGCCGTTTCCTCGTTAGGTCTCGGCCCTTGCGGCGGGCCACTTAAAACCGAGATAGGTGCCGCTGCTGATTCCCATCAATGCGAGCAGTGTGGCATCAAACTTCGGCATGGTCAGTTGCCGGAAGACGCCGAAAATGAAGATCACTCCAAGGATCAGCGTCCATGTTATCATTTGAAAACGATGAAAGTCCACGCTGTTACGCTCCTGTAGGAGATCAAGGAAGAATTGTCTTATTCCACCAAGAGGGCCGAAATAGCGTTCCTGCTCTTCAAACTCAGTGATTCTCTTCTTCAGTCGATCTACTTTTGCGGATGCACTCTCGACGTCGTCTTCGAGGGCAGATTTTTCGGTGTCTGATGCGCTTTGGAATTGAGCGCGTTTGCTATCCAGCTCTTGCAAAGCGCCTTTCATTTCCTGTTCTGCGGCTTTACGCGCCTCGGCGATTTTACTAACATCCCGCAGCTGCTGCTCTTCAACGGTGAGATCGGAAGGTTCGCACGGCGGGCTTACCTGATTAATGAATGCCGCCGCGAGGCCGGTTGCGGCGCTGATCCCAAGGAGCGCTAACTCCGAAGAAGTGAGGGTATCGTATTCGCCCATCACTACCCAGAGAAAAAGAAAACTGGCGGCGACGATAAACAACCAAAATGCCATTTGGCAAAGTCCCAGACTAAACGGATGGCGGCCGCCAGCCCTAAGCGGAGCAGTCGTATCTCGCAGCAAATCCGTAGAAATGGCAAGCCAAAGACAGACAATGATCAAAACGAGGGTCACACCGCAGCTCGCCAGGAGCGTCGAAGCGGGTGCCGTTTTGATTATGAAATGCTTCCACTTTTCTGCGCTCTTGGGGTCGACCTCTGACTCCACGAGGTAGGTCCGCTCGCCAATAAACTTGTCAAAACCGATCGAGACAATCGTCGGCCGATCGAAAATTCCGTGCCCGCGCAGCAAGTCCAGCCATGCATCACGGTTTTCACTTGTCTTACGGAGACGAAACTCCAGTTCGTGATAAACCGTTGGGGGCTTCGTCGGATCACCGCTCGCCTCAGACCAAGAAGTGCTAAATTCAGGCGAAAGCGCCGGCACTGGATGCCTGTCAAGGAAGAGGCTCATCTTTTGGAGCCATCCGTCCATCGCATTCTGGAAACGGTTTTCGCGCATCTCGTCAATTTCCTTCAGGACCTTCTGGCGCTGCTCTGGAGGAAGATTTGCAGCCTGCTCTTGTTTCTGTCTCTCAGCTTCACCCTCGGCAAGATCTTTAGCCTCTCGAGGATCAGGCAAAATGCTGCGATCGACCAGATTTTGAAAAAACTCATGTAGAGACTGGACGTCGACCAGCACCTCATCGTCCAACGCGGCGACAAATGGCCCACCTTTACGGACTATCCGGCTGTCGGGCGAGCGAACCTGGATAACCCTCGCTTTCTCTTCTGAAGTCGGCGTCTGTGCTTCTGCTGAATTGACTGAAACAAGAGCAAACGCGAGACCCATTGCGAGCAACAAAGTCGATTTTGCCCGGGGCCCTACAGTCCCTGCGAATTCAGACAGAAGCTTTTTCATAGTTAGATTTTCGTTTCTAGTCGCTGATTGCTACGGGCTCGTAATACACCGGAGCATGACCGGCGTGTCCGATGCCATCAGCCAAGGGAACTCTCTTAGATGCGCTCGTCCTGCGCCAACCTTGGCGAAGAGATATCATCTTTCGGTCCGAGTTGTAGCGAATTCTTCTCCGTGATGTCGAGCAGAAATAAGCTGCTAGGCGGCGCGCGGACGTTGAAGCTCAGCTAGCCGACGAGGGCAATCTTTCGATGCGACTCGACGATACTGGCGAGTAACCGAAGGGATTCAAACCTTCGATCGACTAATCGAACGCTGTGACGGGCGGCGTATCTTCGTGGCACCGAATTACAACCACGGTTATCCCGGTTTCTGGAAAATGCGCTTAGCATGCATCTGAAGAAATATATCTACAAGGCGACCGGCATCTGCGGCCCGACAAGAGACAGCTTCTAATCAGGTTTCGAGAACAGGAGAAGCTGCCGTGGCCATGGCTTCATGCCGGCCTTCACAGAATTCCTCGATCATCTTTTTGTTGAACGCCGGGATATCATCCGGCTTGCGGCTGGTGACCAACCCATTGTCCACGACGACTTCCTCATTGACCCATTTTCCGCCGGCATTTCTGACATCGGTTTTAATTGCCGGCCATGACGTCAACGTCCTGCCGCGCACAACGCCGGCATCGATCAGAACCCAGGGCCCATGACAAATGGCGGCTACCGGTTTGCCTTCGCGAAAGAAATGGCGTGTAAATTCGAGCGCGTCGTCATTCGAACGCAGTGCGTCCGGATTCATCAAGCCCCCGGGAATCAGGAGCGCGTCAAATTCCTCAGGGCGCGCTTCGTCCAGTGTTAGATCGACATCGAATTTGTCGCCTTTATCGGCATGATTCATCCCTTGGATTTTTCCCGACTTCAGCGAAACGATTTTCGTTTCTGCTCCGGCTTCGTCGAGTGCCTGGCGCGGCTTCGTCATTTCCACTTGTTCAAAACCATCCGTCACAAGGATGGCCACTTTTTTCCCATCGAGTTTTCGTGCCATGAAAATTCCCTCCTGTTGATGTTGGTCTAGTCGTCAAAAGTCGATCCAGATAAAAAATCGACCCTAATAAAACTACGAAACGCGAGCGAGCGTCGGATGTAATCGCGACGTAATCAGGACGCGACGGCGCGCGTCCCTCCAGCGGGAATCCTGAAGCCTTCGATTTGCTCTTTGATTTCGTGGACGAAACTGGCTGCGCCGGCACCGTTGACAACGCGATGGTCAAAAGTGAGCGAGAGCGTGATGACTTCGGTGGGCTCGTTTTTGTCGCCGTTTGCGAGCAGTTCCTGATGGGCTGACCCGACAAACAATGTTCCGACCGATGGCGGAACAACGATCGGCGCGCCGGCTCTAACACCGAACGCGCCCAGGCTCGTGATCACGACCGGTGCGTTCATGGCATCGACGCGGCCGTCGCGGGTTGCATCCACCGTTTTATTGTAAATTTTCACGAACTCCGGCCAGCTCTTCTTGTTTGCTTGCGTTATCACCGCAGTCGCAAGCCGATCGCCTTCCAGCGCGACCGCAATGCCCAGATCAAAATCGTCGTTCTCGATAATGTGATCGTCCTCGAGAATCAAACGGCGGAATGGCGCGTGTTTTTCCATCGCGCGCACAACCGTCCACGCGATCATCACAGAGGGGGAGGGGGCGTGTTTCCCGTTTTTCTTTTTCGCGGCATCGCGCGCCTGTCGGATTGAGTCCCAGCGCGCGTCGATCTGCAAATTGGCAGGGATAACGTGACTGAGTTTACGGGTGATCGTAGGCGAAAGGACCGGTTCGATTCCGGTGTAGCGGCGCGTGTCCTCACGCGGAGCCTTTTCCTCTTGGCGGCTGGGGACAGCCGGTTCTACATCCGCAGCTGGCGCGGCCGCCTCTACAACCTCGGCATCGCCGGTTAAAATGGTGCCGAGTTCCTGGCCGATATCGACGGTATCACCGACCTTTGTTTTCCATTCGCCCATTACTCCGGCGAAGGAAGACTGAATCGGATAAACCGCCTTATCGGTTTCGACCTCGCAAAGATCGTCGTCGAGCGCGATTGGATCACCGGGTTCTTTCAAAAGCGAAACGATCTTCGCGTTGCGAATTCCCTCGCCCATGATTGGAACGGTGATGCTTTGTGAGCGTTGTTTCGTCATGTCGATCTTTGGCGTGTCGGGGCGCTTCTCCTCAGGCGCAGGCTCGACTTTGCGACTGGAGACAGCCGCCTCTACACCAGCGCCCGCGGTTACAATCGAGCGTTCCTGAGCCGTCGAAATTGAGCGCATGATCGAGGTGATAATGCGCTCAACGTCTGGCAGCGCGGCGTATTCATAGATCGGATTGTAACCGATCATGACATTACCTTTGCTCACGAGAATCGGCGGGCTAATCATTGTGCTCCAGAGTTCCGCGTTGCCGGTGAGATGCGAGATGATCATCTGCCCGACGCTGCAATTTTCCGTGTCTTCTTGCACGACGACAAGACGTCGGGTTTTTCGCACGGATTCTTCGATGGCCGCTTTGTCCCACGGCATGATCGAGCGTAGATCGATTAGCTCGATACTCGCTTCGCTGTCGATCTTCGCGACCGCTTCGAGAGATTTTTCGATCGTGTTTCCCCATGCGACGAGCGTCACATCAGAGCCCTCGCTGCATTTGCGCGCCTGACCAAACGGCACAGCGCGGACAGGTTCGTGCGATTCGTGCTCGGCCCAGAGCAAATGTTTTGGAATTAGGAAGATCACGGGGTCCTCGCTGTGCATTGCGGTCCAGAGAAGGCCTGCCGCGTCTTCCGGTGTGCTCGGAATGACAAGGCTCAGTCCGGGATAGTGCGCGAGCGCTGATTCATTGGCCTGACTGTGCCACAAACTCCCGCCGGGAAGATAAGCGCCGTAGGGCGCATAAATCACCAAAGGACATTTCCAATTCCCAAACGATCGCCAGCGTAAATTCGAGATGTTGGTGACGAGCTGGTTGAATCCCGGGTAAATGAAATCGATAAATTGCAGCTCGAACACCGGGCGTTTGCCGTAAGTGGCGAGACCACAGCCCACGCCGAGAATCGTCGATTCAGCGAGCGGCGAATTAAAAACCTGGTTTGGAAATTCGGTTGAAAGTTTTTGCGTGAGGCGAAACACACCGCCTTTTGGATCTTCGATGTCTTCGCCGAAAATGATACGTCGCGGATCTTCTTCGAGCCCGGCACGTAATGTCTTGTTCACAGTATCGCCGATGCGGTACTTCCCAGGCGGGAGGATCTCATTGTCGATCTTCGGCGGTAATTTAGCGACATTGGCGAGAAGCTCGTCAGGCGATGGATCTTCGGCTTTCTCCGCCTCGCTGTACTCGCGTCGGATGCGCTCCTTGATGTCGTTGTCGATCTTTGCGAATTCTTCGGCGGTGATTACACCTTCTTCGATCAGTTGATCCTTCCAGCATTTGAGCGGATCGGATTTTTCGAGCGCGCGCAATTCTCCCTCCTCGCGATAAAGCTTTTGATCGTCGGAGCTGGTGTGGCTGGAAA
>Ga0193729_1001182_pt1 | contig 13415 bp, 13 predicted proteins | sample U1c2metaG_FD_143036 | JGI IMG/M metagenome (GOLD analysis project Ga0193729, IMG submission 143036) | Soil microbial communities from a riparian zone of the East river system, Colorado, United States - U1c2 | ecosystem: Environmental > Terrestrial > Soil > Riparian zone | place: USA: East River... | reverse complement strand
TTTTGCGGAGTAAGTGTGGGTTGATGAATTGGCGAGAGCTCCTGCGCGCTCAGGATTGCGCAGGCGAACGCCAGAATCAGGAAAGCAGTCAATGATCGTTTCAACATGGCAATTTCTCCAAAAGCAAGTTCGTTGCCGCAGTTTAGGGCGCGTTGCGAAGGGCGTCAAACTGGCCGCTGCGCCAGCGTTTTGCCTGAGCGAATGTGAAAAGGAAACTTTGCTCGTGTCCAACTAAAGAGGACACTGACCTAATGAGCAAACCTCAGGACGGTTTCGTTTCACAGTTTTTGAATCGGCCGATTTCGGGCCGCATAACGAGTTTTCTGCTCAAGTTTCCGATCCATCCCAGCGCCTGGACGATATCGATCTTTGTTTTGCCGCTAATCGCCTGTGTATTTTTGGTACGCGGCGATTACGTCAGCGTCGTCATCGGCGCAGCGATTTTTCAAGCGTTCAGTATTCTTGATGGTTGCGACGGCGAAATCGCGCGCGCCAAAAAGTTGGAATCAAATTTCGGGGAACGATTGGATTACTTCTGCGATTTTATGGGAAGCCTTCTCTACGTTCTCGCTCTCGGGTTGGGACTTCATCGTTCGAGTGAAGGAATTGTGTGTGCTGTCCTGATTACGGCCAACGAGTGGCTCCTACGAGCTGGCAAGAACCAAACGTCGGTTGCTTCGTCCACGTTGCGTGAGTCGTTTTATGCGAGACACCGCGGAATGATCGGGCATTCCGGTTTGCTCAATCTCGGCGAACGATTTGTGTGGTGGCTCTTTCAACTGACTAAACGCGACATGGCTGTCGTCGTTTTTCTTATGCTTGCGTTACTCGGCCTGGCCGAGTGGATCCTTCATCTTTGGATGATTGTTGCCGGCGCAAGCCTGGTTCTCAGCGCGATCGCCGCGATGAGGGCCGGCAGTGGCCGTGGCGATATCGCGACGCGTGAGCCGCGATCGTAATTGCGTCTCGGCGCACGCCAGCATTGGGATCGTATCGATGTCCTGCCACCAGGCATCTCCAATATCGACGGCGCGGGCTTTGTCTTCCGATGCCATCAATCGGACTCCGTCAGCAAGACTGCAATCTCTCCCGCGGCTGCGGGACTTTACTCGCTCGAGGTAATCGAAAATGTCCACTGGGCAGACAAAAAGACCGGTATCGATTCCATCGTAAACCGTTAAATCTTTTCCGATTTTGAGAATTCGGTCCCCTTGGGTCTGAACTTTCATCGCGTCATCGATATCGAAAATCGAATCCAGCTTTCGGTCGAGCGCGAGATTGAGTTGGCCGAGGACCGCGTTACGGAGCAGAAGACCGACAATTGATTGATCAAACAAATGGTCGCTCATGGTCAAAAGAAATGGCGACGTCAGGTCATTTACCGCTGCGAGCAGAGAAATGCCGTTTTGTTTTTGCCATTCGGGATTCTCAATGAAACAGGGCTCGAGCTCGGACGGAATCAACTGCTTGAGTGCTGCGATGATCCGACCGCTTTGGTAACCAACGATAAAATTCGCCTTTTTGATTCCCGCATGGATCAGTGCATCTATCGTATAGCAAATCAACGGACGGCCCAGGACTGGGACGAACGGCTTGAGGAGGGTTTTATCGAAACCGCGCAGACGCGAACCCTCGCCCGCCATCAAGATCACTGCCTCGGAGATAGGAGTCATATACCGTAATACTTTTTGAGTCCCCAAATTCGGACGGGCTGCGGAAGAAATCGGAAAATTAACGGCGCAATTTTTGATTGGAACGCATCGCCAACCGTTATCCGCGGCGGCGGGTGGAGAGCATCGACTAATCTGAGAACATGCCGCGCGACGAGATCCGGCGTTGGCGCGTTTTTCATGTTGCGCTCGACGACTTCCCATGTCTTGGCGATTTTTTCGTCGTAGCGCCGATCTGCCTTGGTGCTCTTAATCACGCTGTGGTTGAATTGTGTGCAAATATCGCCCGGCTGAAGATCGACAACGTGCACGCGGGAATTAGCCAACTCGAGCTGGATTGACATGGTGAAGGATGCCATGGCTGCTTTCGCAGCGTTGTAAGCCGCCATGAACGGCACTGGAAGCCGGGAAGCTAGCGAAGTGACGTTAATGATCAAACCTTCTCCGCGCGTCTGCATGCCGCGCAATGCGAGCTGCATCAATTGGATTTGGCCGAAAACGAGAATTTGAAACTGGCTCGCAATCGTTTCCATGGGAACGCTCTCAGCGGGCCCAAAGTGACCGGCCCCGGCGTTGTTGATCAAAACATCGAAATAGCCCGCTTCCGCAAGCGCGGCATTGAATGCCTCCTCGACGCAAAGCGGATCGCCCAGATCGAGGCCGACCGGATGCCATCCCGGCATTTTTGGGATGCGTTCCAAATTGCGCGATGTGCCCCAAACTTCGTGACCTTGAGCGACAAGCGCTTTCGCAATGGCGAGACCAATGCCAGAGCTCGCCCCGGTGAGAAAAACGCTTTTCATGAACGGCGGGGGCTCCGTAAAACCCGAGCTTCGCCTTACTGGGCCGCCGTCAGATCCCGCATGCGCTCGGGACCGCCGCGCCGCATCCTTGACACGCGACTGGCCAGCATCCCTGCCACCTCCCGGCCCGCGTATCGCAGCGGATGGCTCACGGCCAGTGAGGCCTCCACGGTGCAATAAACGCCACATCCGGCCTGGCAATTCTTCTTCCGATTGTAGCCTAGCAAATCTTCCTGCGTGATCTCGAGAATGTGCCTCTCGGTTCGCACTTGACTGCAGAGCCAAAACTTACCGGTCGATGAGACGAAGAAATATTTATACCCCGCGATGCAGGTCCATTCGATCGGTTCCTGTCGCAGCATCTTCTTCTGATAAGTGATAATATTCCAGCTCGAGCGAATCTTCTGGCCGCTTCGCTTCAGTTTCTCCTGCTGTTCGAGAAAGCGGAGCAGCGGCTCGCTCTCACTCGCATCGCGCAAGGCGCGGTCGTGCACAAGATCGTCGTGGACTACGCGCGCGCGGACCGGGATGCCCAAGTCGAGGCAAGTGTCTATCACCTGCGCCATCTCATCGAGCGTGTCTTTGAACAGGACGCCACTGACGTTCAGCCTGACCTTCGAATCTTTGAACCAGTCAAGCTTGTGCACGATCGACTTCATCGCTTTGCGTGTGCTCGCAATCGGCGTCATTCGGTCCACGGAAATTTGCAGGTCATCGAGCCCCGCTTCTTGAAGGTCCGCGAGGAGTTGACGGTTCAGAAGAAAGCCGTTTGTGGACATGCTCACTTGGCAAAAACCGATGGATTTTGCGTACCGCACTATCCCCACAATGTCCGGATGCTTAAGCGGTTCGCCTCCCTGCAGACCGAGGCGCGTGACGCCGAGCTTCCGAATGTGGTCCATCCATTTCTTGAGATCGGCCAGGACCGGATGCGGAATCGAGTTGTTGAACTCATTGCAATAATGACAATCCAGGTTGCACTGTTCGGTCACGTACAGGTGCGCAACCCATGGTTTCGTATCAAAAACGCGAGTGACCTGCTGGAGAGAGAACATTCGTTCCCCTATCACAGTCATAGACGCGGTGTCAAGCAAGCAAGATAGGTGGTAGTGTCCTAATTTGAAAAGAGCCTGACCTTCAAATTAGGACACTACCAGATAGGTTCCTAATTCTGCTGGAAGCGGTCGGCCCGAAGAAGGAGGAGATGTATCTACGTTTCGTTATTCCGCGATTCTCCGTATTTTACCTGTCGAACTGCTGCATTTGAGAATACGATGTCGATCCCGTTTCCATGTTTCCTCTGATTTGCGCAGTCGTTGTCATTTTAATTCCGGCATGTGTGATCCGGCTGCTGCCTGCCAGAAGAAAGCAGCGTCACCAGGTCCGATTTATTCGTGAAACGTTGGCTGGCGACGGGAGGTTCGAAAATCGCCGCGTGATCGCGTCACTTTCGACTTTGCCCGGCCGAATCAACAATCTAAGGCCAACGATTCGGTCGCTTCTGAGGCAAACACGCCCGCCGGATGAAATCATCCTTGCCGTTCCAGAATTTTCGATTCGCGAGGAGCGGCCTTATATCGTGCCCGAATATCTTTTGCGTTTGCCGCGCGTGCGCATTTTACGTTCTCGGAAAGACTGGGGACCAGCCACAAAGTTTATCCCTGTCATCCAACAAGAGCTGGCAGCCGGCCGGGAAAATACCTTCATCATGGTGGTGGATGACGATCGCATTTATCCGCGAGATGCACTTGCAGCTTATTTGCATTATGGCGCGCGGCTGACCGGAGCGGCACTTTGTTTGCGCGGCGCAGCAATGCCGCGAACTTTTGACTGGCGTGACGCCACGATGATTTACGGCGGCGAGGTTCGCGAGCCGCAGAGCGTGGCGGTGATCACCGGCTGTGGAAGTTATTTGATCCAACCAAGGTTCTTCGATGAATCGCTGTGGGATTACTCGCAGGCTCCACGCGGAGCATTTTACATGGATGATATCTGGATTAGTGGGTATCTCGCTCGCTGCCAGGTAGCACGCTACGTTGTGCCTGCATCGGTCAGAAGGTTGCGGATTGTGCGACGACAGCGGCGCACCTTATCGCTTCACCATGTTCCCAACGGGCGCCAACATAACAACAATGAGACAATCGCGTTTTTCCGCGACGCGTGGGACGTGTTCGCATCGCCTAACACTGTTTGTCTTTGCGATGAACATGGTGATACCACCATTGGGCACCGAAAATAGCCAGAAAAAACCCCGCGCTGATGAGTTGTCCAGGAATTCCGCCGAGAAATGAGCGGCAGATCAGCGTGGGCACGAGCGCGATTGCTGCGGCAATCAGAGGCGGGCGAATATCGCTCCAGGAATCTTTCCAATGGAATACCCAGCGGAGCGTCGCGTAACGCAGGGTTCCTTGCACGATGTACGGTAGGAGCATGCCGACTGCGGCGCCGAACGCTCCAAAGCGCGGAATTAACCAGAGCAACCCGGCAAATGCGACGGCGCACGTAATCAAGGAATGCAGAAGATTTAACTGCGGACGTTGCACCATGATGACCGTCTCACCCAGATAAACAAACGCGTTGATGGCACTGGCCAGCGCGACGATCCCCAACCACGCTCCGCCTTGCCGGAATGCTGGACCATAAATCAGCAGAATCGTGCTACCCGCGAGCGACAGGACCACAACGAGTGGCAACAAGATCCAGAGCATCCACTGAGCGAGCCGAGCGTAAGTTGCGGCTGCCACTTCATGGTCGCCCGTTGCGGTCATACCGGCTACGACCGGGGCGAAAATCGGGTTGAACGCCTGGTTCACTTTTCGCAAGCCGTTCGCAGTGCCGATGACTGCACTGTAGATACCGACGGTTGCAAGAGTCACACCCGGCGCGCGTCCAACGAAGTAGCCGAGCATGAGAAGATCCAACCGGGCAATGAACGCGTTAATCAGCTGATAAATGCTGATTGGAGCCGAATACGCGAGCAGTGATCTTGCTTCCGCGACCGGCGACATGACAGTCGTCGGCGCAGGAACGTCATGAAAGCAGGATGAAGCCAGGCGGAGTGCGACAATTCCTGAAGCTGCTGTTCCCACGATTGCAGCGACCTCTGGTGAGAACTCTTTAAACCCAACGGCGATTGCCAGCAGGAAAGCGAGGGTCGTTGCAATCGGCTCGGTCATTCCGCGCGAATAGATATCGTGCTGCATGACCTTCATCCCGCGCGAGATGGCGGTGCAGATGCGGTAAAGAGCGAGGCCCGGCATCGCGCAGAGAACCAGGCTCAGCACGGAAACCATTTGCGGCTGTATGTGAAGACGGTTATTAAAAAACCGGAGGCCCAGTATTACAACGACAGCAGTGATAATGGACTGCGCAACCCCTAGCACGACAGCAATTCGAAAAAGCGCCCGGCTTCTCGCGCGGTCGCCCACGGCCTCCGAGCGCGCGATGAACGTCGTGATCGAATTGTCCAGGCCAAGCACACCGATCTTGCTGATAATGTCAGTTGTTGACCAGGCAACCGAGAATATGCCGAGTGCTGCTGGCCCAAGCATCCGGGCCACGAGAAACGTGAATATGCCGCGGAAATTCGAGGCCAACATCGCGATCGTGTTCAAGAAGGCGCCGCGTTTTAGCTCGACTCCGGTTTCGTCTACACGCGCTGGTGCGTCCGACGCCGGCGGCGGAACATCGAGCAAAGCTTCCGTCGGGCTCACTGACTCCTCGCGAAGTCGGTCCCTGCGCTGAGCAATTTCAAGGTTATATGACATGAGAAAGAGCGCCGTGACTCAGTTTCGGCAGAATACTCTCGATGAAAGGAGTTGACTGAAATCGACAAGACGTGTCCGGTCAAGGAAGTGTATTGCCGCAGTCATATTGCGTCGGATAGGAAATTGCCGCTCACACTGAGAATGCGTTCACGCTAAACTGCATGAGCATTGCGGCGATTACGTGAACGGAAAGGGGCGAAACCAAGTCTACTATTTCCTGGCAGAAAACCGCGAAAAGTCCATCTTTTGCCCGAGCTAAAAGGTGTTCGCAAGGATTGATGATCGTAGTAGGGCCAGAAAATGGATCTCCCGGCAGGCATTCGCACTTTACAACGCACCGACCGCTGGATTGGTGCGCCGATCTGCGTTATTTTAACCATACTACGAAGGATCTTTGAATCCGCGGCATCACTAGGGCCGCGCAAAGTCCGGCGCATTCTTTTCGTCAAATTCGCGGAGCAGGGCTCTACGGTTCTCGCTTATCCTGCAATTCGTCGTGCGATCGACATTGTCGGACGCGAAAACGTTTATTTCGTCGTATTCCAAGACAACCGATTCATTCTCGATGTGATGGAGATCATTCCGGAGCAAAACGTGATCACCATCTCGACAAAAAATCCGTTCGCGCTCGCCATCGGTGCCTTGCGCGCAGTCCTCCGCGCACGCAAGATCGACATCGACGCCGTGATCGACATGGAATTTTTGACACGCTTCTCCGCGATGCTCACGTTCTTGATCGGGGCGAAATCACGCGTGGGTTTTCATACTTTTTTTGGCGATGGCCCTTACCGCGGCAACCTGATGACGCATCGACTTCTCTACAATCCGCATCTCCACACCAGTCAGATGTTCGAAGCCATGGTTGAAGCGCTGACCCGCGATCCAGCCGTGCTCCCGACGTTCGACTTTACGCCTTCTGCAAACCAGCCACTCGCAAGATTTCGGCCCTCCCTATCCGAAGTTGCTGAAATCAATACCCTGCTACAGCGCGAAAATCCTCGCATCGGTTCTGCGCCGCTCATCCTGCTCAACCCGAACGCGAGCGACTTGCTGCCGCTGAGGCGCTGGCCGGAACGGCGTTATGTCGAACTTGGACGGCGGTTGCTCGAACGTTACCCGGACTTGTTTATTGGGTTTACCGGTGCGCCGGCCGAAGCCGCTCCTAATAAACAGCTTGCAGAGGAGGTCGGTTCAAGCCGCGTCCTCTCCCTTGCCGGAAAAACGACTCTGCGGCAAGTGCTCGTGCTTTACACGCGCAGTGAGATTTTGGTAACGAATGACAGTGGCCCGGCTCATTTTGCCTCGATGACACCGATTCGCGTCGTCACCTTGTTCGGGCCAGAGACACCGGCGCTATTTTCCGCACGCTCGCCAAACTCGACCACGCTATGGGCCGGCATCGCGTGCAGTCCCTGCGTGAACGCTTACAACAACCGGCAATCGGTCTGCCGCAACAATCTTTGCATGCAAGCAATCACAGTTGACGATGTTTTTGAAAAAGTTACGCGCATTTACGATTCTCTTAAGAGCACATCCGGAAATTAATCTGCGGAATGATGGGTGTCCCAACTCATAACTCGCGCCAATTTGGCTCCGCCGCTCTTGGGATAATCCTCCTCACGGTCGTCATTCGCCTTCCGTCTCTTTTGCATCCTCAACCAATTGACAGCGAAGCAATGTATTCCGTAGTGGCGAACGAGATAGTTGACGGCGGGCGGCCCTACGTTGACGCAGTAGAGCGCAAGCCGCCACTTCTCTTCTGGACTTACGCAGCAGTATTCAAAGTAGCAGGCAAGTACAATTGGAAAGCGCTTCATATAGTCGCACTCGTGTGGACGCTATGCGCGATGGCGGGGCTCTATGTGATCGGCCGCGAGTTGTTGGATCGCAATACCGGTTTGATTGCCGCGCTTTTCTACAGTGTTTTCCAACCCTGGTGGACGTGGAAGACTCTTTCATTCGACGGCGAGATGCTAATGAATCTCCCTATCATCTGGGCGTGCGCAATTGTGTTCCGCCGCGGTTCGTCGCGACTGCGACCCGAACTCTTTGTGGCAGGCGTGCTCCTCGGCGTGGCCTTCCTGCTCAAGCAGCCGGCCGCGATAGCAGCAGTCCCCCTCGGCGTCTATCTACTCCTCCCGAGCTATCGAGCTAGCCGCAGCTTGACGCGAATGAATTCGATCATTCAGGCAGCTATCCTCACGCTAGGATTTTTCGCAGCCCTCGGTCTGGTAACGATTGTAATTTGGAAGCAAGGCATTCTTTATGAGACGTTCTACTGGACAATTGCCGATCATGACGTGCCGCATGTGTTCTGGCAGAAGGGAATCGTGATTACGCTGATCTTCATCGGAGCCTGTTTGCCTCTGGTAATCGGGGTGATAATGGCGTGCCGGGATAAGAGTGGGATTTGGGCTGGAAGGACGGCAGAACGAACAGCGCTTTTCGGGCTGCTTGCCGCCTCGGCGATCGGCGCTGCAGCCGGCGCTCGCTTTTACCCTCACTACTACGTCCAATTGATCCCTCCCCTCGCACTGCTCGCGGCACCGTACTACGCACGACTTTGGTCCCGGACGATACAGCCGCCCCACTGGCTATTACGACCTGCGGTGACGTACGCGTGGCTGAGTCTCACGGTTATTGCCTTCTCAATCGAACACTGGACGGGGCTGGCTCAGCGACGGGTCCCGTCTGAGGCGGGACGATATTTGTCCGCGCATTCGAGCCCCGACGATAGAATTTTCGTCTGGGGCCAGACTTCGGAAATCTATCTAGACGCTCACAGACGTCCTGCCTGCCGCTACATCACAACCTTCCCCCTCACCGGTTATATCTTCGGCGGACCGATCCCTGGTTTCGATACTCGCAGCCGGATCTTGCCCGGCGCCTGGACCACCCTCGAGCGAGATTTTGCCAAACATCCACCGACCTACATTATTGATGTTCAGTCCGACCCGAAAACCGCGCAGGATCCAGTGAGGAACTTTCCGATTCTGGCCAAACTTTTAGCGGAACGGTACGAGCCGGTGGCGCACACTGCCGAAGGCGTGATTTATCGGATGCGCTAGGTTTGGCCAGTTCGCCAATACCAATCCTTGGCCATGCCATTTTCCTCTGGCCCGGCCTCGCGCTAGTCGTGCTTGCTATTGCGACCATTATATGGGGAAGAAAAGCGCTCCAGGCCTCTTCCACGAACATCAGTCCCTTTCGCCCAACCACGTCCGTTGTCACATCCGGCCCGTGTCGGTTTTCTCGAAATCCTCTTTACGTAGCGCTGACGCTCCTATATTGGGGCTCGTCTTGATGTTCAATACGTGGTAGGGCATTATCGTGCTCGTCCCGCTCCTTATCACCATGCATGGCGGAGTTGTCCTGCCCGAGGAGAGCTACCTCGAGCAGAAGTTTGGTGAGATCTATCACCAGTACCGTTCCAAGGTTCGAAGGTATGTTTGAGCAGGCAAGTCTCACAATCACCGAAATCAAACCACACCGTAACGGCTGGAAAGTCTTTGAAGCGCCGGGAAGATCCGTGCCCGGGACTAGCACTCGCTGAGAATGATGTCCCGGCGACCTGCGGCGACCACCACAGCGCTAGCTTCACCCGGCCGACGGCGAGCGTTAACGCGGCGCATGGCCGATTATTTCGGTTTGTCCTACCCGCACGAATTCACGTCTGCGGCTTCGCTTCTCATTGCGCTGATCCTTCTGAGGGCCATTACCATCACGCACTACAAGTTTGGCACCGACGAGCCGCAACATCTGCACGTCATTTGGGGCTGGGCTCGCGGTTTTGTTCAGTATCGCGATCTGGCTGATAACCACATGCCGTTGTTTCACATTCTATGCGCACCGATTTACAGGCTGATCGGCGACTGCGGAACGATCCTCTACTGGATGCGGATTGTCTTGCAACCGCTCTACGTTGTTGCCTTCTGGTGCACCTATCGGATCGGCTCGCTGCTTTTTTCTCGGCGCGTCGGCGTCTGGGCAGCCATTCTAGTGGGACTTTCCATCGATTATATTTTTTGTTCGGTTGAATTCCGGACGGACAATCTTTGGGCTCCGCTTTGGTTGTTGTGCATGTCGGTGTTGCTCAATGGCGCATTGACAATGCGGCGCGCGCTGATCGCGGGTTTTCTCATGGGTCTTTGCTTTGGCGTCTCCATGAAGACATTGCTCCTCGTCATGTCGATCCTGGTCGGGGGCTCGGCGACTCTGATTCTCATTGGCCGCGAGCGACTGGGTATCGGTTGGGGGCAGATTCTCGGCGCGTTGGCAGCGTTCTTCGCCAGCGCGTTGATCGTTCCTGCTACGATCGTGGGCGCGTTTGCGCTCTACGGCATTTGGCCGCAGTTCCGCTATTGGGTTTTCGATCACAACGTCGTGCCCGGTTTGAGAAATCATCCCACATGGTGGGTGATTATCTTTGCTGTCGGGTTCCCACTCGTCACTCTCGGGGCGCGTCGGATCGTTGCCGCGACGCCCGAGACCGTGGTGGCGGCGCGCCGGAGCTTTGTCTTTGTCACGGCCGGCTTCTTTATTACCGCGCTCGTTTCCTTTTGGCCTTTTCTGTCGCGGCAGGACTACCTCCCCTTCTATCCGCTCGCCTTTGTCATTTGTACGGGCGCAGCTCTGACGATTTCGGACCGCTGGGCACGGAATCGGAATATCGCGAAGATCTGGCGCGTCGTGCCCATGCCCGCCTTGGTCGGTGTATGCGAATTATTGGTGGCCCTGTTGGTTAACCCTTTCTGGGAAGACAAGGCGAAACTGGAGAGCGATCTTTTGCGGGCCACGCTCAAACTTACTGAGCCGAGTGACTTCGTTTTTGATCGCAGAGGAGAAACGGTTTTCCGGCAGCGTTGCTTTTATCCCATTATTGAGACGTTTACTAAGGAACGCATTCGGCGTGGATGGATGGCAGACAATGTGATCCAGCGTTGCATTGATACGCACACCTGCGTCGCCATTTTGCCAGACAACATGCCGCCTGCCACGTTCCGCTTCGTCGAACAGAATTATTTGCCGATTGGAAACAGATTGCGGGTGGCGGGTGTGGTGTTGCAATCATCCACCGACGGGAAGCACTTTGAATTCCAAATTGTCATTCCGGCTTCGTACAAAATCATCGCGCGCGACGTTGGCACTATAACGGGTGTGCTCGACGGCGAGCGGTACGAAGGAAAGGAGCGCTTTCTTTCACGGGGCATCCATACCTTTGTGCAAACGTCTACCGGACACGACCTTGTTGTCTTTTGGGCGCAGGCCGTCAATCGCCACTTCAGACCGATCGAGTCTAATAGCTCGCCTGGCAGCTGAATCAGATTGCGCTGTCTTGCTTTCTCTTCTACTAACCAGGGTGTCCCTTCTAACTTTAACCGCTTCGACGTTCGATATCCGCTCAAGGTTAATGCTGATCGCGCCACACCCGGACGATGAAGCGTTGGCTTGTAGCGTCATTCTCCAGCAAGCGGTTCGCGCTGGAGCGGCCATTCGCATTGTCTACGTCACAGATGGGGATGACAATCCCTGGCCGCAGCGAGCGTTCGAAAGAAAATGGAGCCTGAGTGTATCGGATCGAAAACGGTGGGGAACATTGCGGCACGCAGAAGCCCTGGCAGCGCTGCGTGTCCTCGATATCCGCCCTGCGGACGTTCAATTCCTTGCCCTGCCAGACCAGGGCCTGACCGATCTTTTGTTGCGTGATTGCGACAGAGCACTCACGCGAATCACTCGAGTGATCGACGATTGGTCACCCACAGACATCCTTGCGCCTTCGCTCTTCGACATTCACCCAGACCACAACGCCGTTGCCGTGATGATGCGGCTCATCTTCGCCGACTTTTTGGCACCGCGAATATCGCAGTGGAATTATTTGGTGCACGGCCACAGCCCAGCGTTCTTCGACCGCGCCGCAGAATTATCATCATCCGAATTGGAGACCGCCAAAAAACGCGAAGCAATCCGCTGCCATCAAACGCAAATCAAACTGTCGAGGCGACGTTTTCTTAGATACGCCGCACGCCCGGAGCGCTTTCTTCATGTCGACCGCGAGAGCGCTGTCCGCCGCGATGGCGCCGTTTATTCCGTTTCTCGAGCGCGCGACAACCTCGATGTCGATCTTCGCTTTTCAGCCAATCCGTTTCGTATGCAGAGGAACAAGTTTTTCATTTTAGGTCGCGATTCGCTTGGGCGAACACGCGCGTGCCAGATCCGTCTTCCCAGCCGCTCGGCCGATCTTGAGGTGTTGGATTGCGCGACGAATCGCAGCATTGGCATTGCCCGTTACCGGGGCAATCCATTTGCCGGCGAGTTCACGCTTCCATTGCATCTGTTTTCGCCAATCCACGATTTGTTCATCAAAGTCGATCGACGTTCGTGGTTCTTCGATGAGGCCGGTTGGATCGAGATTCCGCCTGTGCCAAGTCTGGCAAATGTCGCTCTTCCTATGATTTCTGCCGAGGCATATTCACTCGCGGTTCGTTAGGCGTTTCGCCTCGCCAGGCCCAGTGCGAGATCGACAATCGTCTTTGCGCGGCGTCATTTGCGCGGATGACATTGCAGTAGGTTATCGATTCCGATTTGAAGGACGCCGTGCGCGCTACTCGCCAAGGCTCGCGTGGCCGCATATGAAACGCATTGCTGGCCTTTACATCGCCGGGCTCATCGCAGCTGCGATGCCCGTTTTCACCCCTGCCGCTAGCGACAGCCCAGATGGTATCGGGCTCCGATTGCGCATAGGGTTGCCGGCCAAAAGGTTGGTCCTTATTCGGATAGGATCGCCTGCCACGGAGGGAACGCCGATCCGGCGCGAACTGCGTGTTTGTGCGAGTTATGGACATATATTTCTTTTGCACATGCTGCTCATTAAGAACCGCGGTCGCCTTTGCGTTCGATGTTGTCTGTCCTCTCTTTTGTTTAATCAATGAGTTAACAAACGCCTCTACAAATCGTTCGCGAGTTTCCTTCAGATTGCGGCGTCGGCCTTTAAAAGTATGATCAATTGGAAAGCAATTTGCTCCCAGTGACGACGAAAGCCGATGATCCGCGATATCTCGGTGTAATGCAGTGGATGCTTTATGTCATAGCCACGTGGTCTTTTGCATGGCCTGTTTATCGCGCCTTTCTGAACGTCGAAATTGAAAACAACGAGGGCTGGAATGCTTATTTCGCTG
>Ga0193729_1001181_pt1 | contig 13416 bp, 10 predicted proteins | sample U1c2metaG_FD_143036 | JGI IMG/M metagenome (GOLD analysis project Ga0193729, IMG submission 143036) | Soil microbial communities from a riparian zone of the East river system, Colorado, United States - U1c2 | ecosystem: Environmental > Terrestrial > Soil > Riparian zone | place: USA: East River... | reverse complement strand
TTATTCAAACTATTTGCAATAGCCACTAATAATACCTACTATATCTATCAATAAGATAAATAGAGATATTTACGCCTTCCCTATCATCACCTCTTGCTGGGCTTTTCTCGTTGCGCATCCCGTGGGATTAGGCATCCAAATATCTCTAACGATTTCCTCTCGAATACATAACACCATCAAGTGGTGCACAAGGAGAAAAAGACATATTGAATTCTCCAGGACAGGCAGCGCTTTCAGCAATCTGCTCAGCAGAAAGTGTACATGTACCAGTCTAACCAAGCCAAAAAGGTACATAGTGCTGCATAACCGCATCATGCTCGAATAGGCAGGTCGGTTTAGTGGTCAAAGAGGTGCGATTCTGGTACAATAGGCATGGCAAGTTCCTTGCAAGGATGAGCAATGTAACTTGAGAGATTTTTTGAGGGATTTTTTCACTGCTGAAATAGCTTCTCAGGGATGAGCAATATAGCTTGAGAGATTTTTTGAGGGATTTTTTCATGGCTGAAATAGCTTCTCAGCGAATGAGAAAACGGACTCCGATGGAGGACCAAAGAGAATGAAAAAATGGGTTTTTGGTGAGTTAGCATGTCATGCTCTGTGCTTCATCGCGCTCAGAAATGCTCTCTTTCTTGAGTGAAGAAACACCCTCTTATTCATCAAAAAAGGTTGGTGAAAGCAGATGGCCACAACTGAGACACAGCAGTCTCCCGAAAGCGCTTCTATTTATCGAAGATTCCCTATTTATGTGATTGTCTTGTTAGCGATTGGTGTTGTAGTCGGCTATGCCTCAAAGTATTTTGCGGGTGCATCAGCAGGACCATTCAATCCCAACGCGATCAATTCAGGCGATACGGCTTGGGTTTTAACGGCAGCCGCACTAGTCCTGTTGATGACTCCGGCAGTCGGATTTTTCTACGGGGGAATGGTGACTAGCAAGAATGTGGTAAGTGTGATTAAACAATCGCTGCTCATTCTGGCTATTGTCAGCATTCAATGGGTCCTAGTAGGATATAGCCTAGTCTTTGGTACAGATTTCCATGGCATTATTGGTGGACTGAATTTCTTTGCGCTGGCAGGAGTTGGTTATGCACCAAATGCCAATTATGCAGGGACAATTCCCCAGCTTGCCTTTATGATCTTCCAGGCCATGTTCGCCATTATCACCCCGGTCCTGATTATCGGATCATTCGTTGAACGTATTCGTTTCCGTACGCTGGTGCTCTTTGTGATTTTATGGTCAACGCTGGTCTATGATCCGCTTGCCCACTGGATCTGGGGGGCTGGCGGATGGCTGCATAATCTGGGTACACTCGACTTTGCAGGCGGAGCGGTGGTACATATCAGTGCTGGTTTTGCAGGACTGGCAGCCGCGATTGTGATTGGAAAGCGTCGAGGCTTCCAGCGGGGAGAAGCAATTGTTTCAAACAATGTTCCCTTTGTACTGCTAGGTGCTGGTCTCCTGTGGTTCGGCTGGTTTGGCTTTAATGCAGGCAGTGCCCTAGCAGCCTCCCCGCTCGCAGTGAGTGCCTTTGTCGTCACCAATACTGCTGGGGCTACCGCAGCGCTGATCTGGCTGATCTTGAGCTGGGCAGAAAATAAGAAACCCAGTGCGCTGGCCACAGCAACAGGGGCTGTGTGTGGTCTGGCAGCCATTACACCTGCAAGTGGCTTCGTTGGCCCTGTGGCAAGTATTGCCATCGGTGTCATTGCAGGCCTTGTGACCTATCTGGCACTACACTTTCGTAGCAAGCGAACGCACATTGATGATACACTCGATGTCTGGGCTGCACATGGTATGGGTGGTGTTACTGGTATCATACTCACAGGCGTTTTTGCAGAGAAGGCGATCAATAGCGCAGGCAATAATGGTCTGCTCTTTGGAAATCCGGGCCAATTGGGAACACAGATCTTGACTGCGCTTGTGACACTAGCATACGCCTTTGTCGTAACCTTCATCCTGCTCAAAGTTCTTTCTCCACTTGGCTTACGTGTGTCTCATCAAGAGGAAGAAGAGGGTCTGGATCTCGCCGTTCATGGTGAAGAAGGTTATCGTCTGGCAACTGCTCTGGTAGAGGTTGAGGGACTGACCACACTAGGACTCGTGAAAGCGGAGGAACGGATAGCACAACTGGAAACGGGTGCAGCCGAATTACGCCTGCAAGTGGAAGTGGAAAACAACGAGTTACGCCACCGACTGCAAACCGAAACTACCGAACTACGCCTGCAACTGGAAGTGGAAAATGCCGAGCGACGCCAGCGATCGCAAACCGGAAACGTCGAATTACCCCTCCGACGCCAAACCGAAAACGGCGAGGACCGGATTGCGAAGCTGGAAGTGGAAAACGGCGAGTTACGCCACCGACTGGATGCAGCAAACGACGAGTTACGCCAGCGCCTAGAAGCCGAAAACGGCGAATTACGCCAGCGATTGCAAACGGAAACCACCGAATTACGTCAGCGATTGGATGTGGCAAATGGCGAGGACCGCATTGCGCAACTCCAAGTGGAAAACGACGAGTTACGCCAGCAATTGCAAGAGGCATTGGCACAGATCAAGAAGCAGGAGTTGGAAGGGCAACCGACAGAAGACAGTCACAATGGTAGCAGCTCTTCATCCAGTGATGACTTGAATGGCAAGACGCGCACTCAGCGTGCAACGCGCGGTAAGAAGGGTGATGGCTAGCTGAAGCTAAGCAGCTCTCAATCAAGTCCGTTGTTACCTCTCAGCGGACTTGGTCTTTTTTGTACTCAAGATAACCCTTATTCGTTCTGAATTCTATATTTCTCACCTTATACCTTGTATCTCATTATTTATTTGTACTATATCATGCTCTAGTCTCACTATCTCATCATAACACTCACGACCTCTAGTCCATAAATTATCTATCACCGGTCTCTGAAGATTCGGTGGTCTCCCTCTTGACTGCGGGTGGTAAGATAGAGGGAGCTTTTGACTGTTATGCTTGTTCCTCTCCGTACCAACACTTAAGAGGGAGACCACCTGCAACTCTACTGTGAAATTAAAAAGCAAATCTACATTATAGTATAGTATAGTATATGGGGTTTAATTCCCAGGAGGAAGATAACATCTTCCTCAAATCTATAGGATTTCTACATATCCGTCCGTTCCATTAACCCGGATTTTCTGTCCGTCATTGATCAGCTTGGTGGCATTTTCTACGTTTACTACTGCAGGTAAGCCATATTCACGTGCGATAACTGCTCCATGGGTCATCAGTCCACCAACTTCGGTGACTAGGCCTTTTATGGATACAAACAATGGTGTCCAGCTAGGGTCAGTAAATGAGGTGACTACTATATCTCCATCTTCTAGATCAGCATCTTCCATGTTTAAGATGACACGTGCTCGTCCCTCTATAACTCCGGAAGAAACAGGTAGACCTACAATAGCTTCGGCTGGGAGATTTTCTCGTTTGTACTCACCTGCAATGATTTCACCATCAGACGTGATAACACGTGGGGGAGTTAGTTTTTCATAGAATTTGTACTCGTCTTTTCGTTTGCTGATGATCTGGTAAGCCAGTTTATTTGTGCGTACGACTTCGCGAAGTTCTTCAAAAGTGAGATAGTAAATATCTTCTTTTTCATAAATAACGTTGGTTTGTACGAGTTGTTCGGCTTCTTTCAGTAAAGCCTGCTTATAAACGAAGTAGCGATTAATCATGCCGTATTTTGGATATTCACGATAACCGATGAAATTCCGGATTAGGCTGATCATTCGTTTTGTCTCTTTGGCTTTTCGTTTACCACCCGGTAATTGCTTCAATCGATCTAATAACTCTTGTTCTTTCTTCAAAGCTTCCTGTCGCCCTTGCTCAAATTTCCGATTGCTAGCATTAGGCTCAAAGTTTTTGATGTTACTGAGAATCATGGGGACAAGTGTAGTTGGTTTTTCACTCCAACGAGTTTTCGTAATATCGATTTCTCCGGTACATCGCATTCCGTATTTGTTGAGATAAGCATAGATAGCGTCTTGGGTTTCCTGTCCACCATCAAACGTAACCAGTTCATCCAAAAAGGTATCATCTTTTACCTGTTGTAAATAATCAATTACTTCTGGATAAGGACGAATCACATCTGCGACATCCAATAGCTCCAGACCCATTTCCGAAGTAATATTGTTTGGTACAGATAGAGAAAGCGTGTCTGCTACGTTTTTTTCACCTAACCACTTCATCATTTTTCTGTTGATCCATGATGAAGCATACATAGCAACCATAATCACATCGAAACTTTGTGGGTTAAATAAAATCTTCTTTAATTGCGGGATATCTTCTAGAATAAAATCAAATAAATCCGCTCCTGATTTCGTTTGGATGTTTTGTTTTAACTCTTCTATCGATGTTTGACTACTCTTAATCAAATCAGGAACGATTGTCGGATTGTTTTCGAATTGTGCCGGATAACTCCATGACATTACTTTATTGCTGTTACTGTGACTCGGTACTTTTTTACCATCTGGTGACGATTTGATAAAATCTTCTCGCTTTACGATGGTCATGAGTGCGTCTTTTATGAGCGGATCGGATTGTCCCAAGACATCTATTATCTTTTTTCTACTGACAGGCGAAGCCAGACTATGCGTGATATCAACAAATAACCTTCCACCAGCTTTACGCATGGGTGCATTTGTTATTAACAGGAAAAAAGACAATCCCAATGGTTTCATGGAGTCGGTCATCATTTGTTGATGACCGACAGATACATAGACGTGATTTTCTTGATCATTCGCTTCAGGGATCGGGTATAAAGTAGTGATTGGCCGACTCTGGACAATAGAAAATGTATCATCAACCAAACACCATTCGATATCTTGTGGGCAACCAAAATACGCTTCGATCTGTCTTCCTATGCGTGCAAGTTGTAAAATGTGTTGTTCGGTAAGTGTTTGAGTCTTTTGCTGATCAGGAGCGATCTGCTGTGTCTCTGTTCCGCCTTCTTTTCGTCCATAGATAGCCAATTTTTTGGTTGCTATCATCTTATCGACGATTTCCTCTTCCTGTACTTTATAACAATCGGCAGATACCAAGCCAGAGACCAGTGCTTCTCCAAGTCCAAAACTGGCATCGATTGATAGCAGCTTTCGGTTAGAAGTAATCGGATCAGCTGTAAACATGATCCCTGCTGCCTCCGGGTAGACCATTTTCTGGATGACCACAGACAGATGGACCTTTTTGTGGTCGAACCCGTTCTGCATCCGGTAAATCACCGCACGGTCCGTAAAGAGCGACGCCCAGCACTTGCTGATGTGCTTCAGTATGGATTCCTTTCCTATAATGTTCAAATACGTATCCTGCTGTCCTGCAAAGGATGCCGTTGGCAGATCCTCCGCCGTAGCACTGGAACGCACAGCATAGGCATTTTTATCACCTAATTTTGTAATAAAATGCGTAACTGCTTCATCAATTTCCTTTGCAATTACTGTCCCTTCGATGACGCTGCGTATCTTTTTACTGATTTCACAAATTCTTTCCCTGTCCTCCACCTTTAAAAGATATAGTTGCTCCAGCAGATCATTAAACTCTGGTGTTTGACTGATAATTCGTCTATATGCTTCGGTAGTAATACAGAAGCCCTCCGGTACTCTTATCCCATCAATTCTGGACAGTTCTCCCAGGTTCGCACCTTTACCTCCAACAACCATGAGTTTTGTTTTGTCAATATCCTGAAAACCAAGCACAGAGGAACTCATACGTTTTCCTCCTTTGGCAATTCCTTCTTCCATAATAATACCTCCTCAATAAATCTCATTAACATTTTATTGCATTATAGCAGTAACAAATGGGAATAAATAGTCTAGATTTAGAATTTTTTATATGTTAAAATTAAAGTAGGGAGAATTTTGCTTGTAAATTTTGATAAATTGCGACCTGTGAAATTGGTTACCCTATTATAGAAAGAGGCTTCAGCGACTTTATTTATTAGGGAGGAATTTCTCCATGGCACGTTTTATCTTGGTTATGGACGAAGGAACAACTAGCTCACGAACCATTCTCTTTGACCATTCTGGACAGATTGTAAGTCTTGCACAACAAGAATTTCCCCAGATCTATCCCGCGCCAGGACTGGTTGAGCATGACCCAGAGGCCATCTGGTCAAGTCAACTAAGCACGGCACGAGAAGCTATTCACAAGGCAGGCGCTTCAGCGTCTGACATCGCTGCACTCGGGATCACCAACCAGCGAGAGACGGCCATCGTCTGGGAAAAGAGTACCGGGAGACCTGTATATAACGCCATCGTCTGGCAAAGCCGCTTGACCGTTCCTATTTGCGATGAGTTGAAGGCAAAAGGGTTTGATCAAGAGTTGCGTAAGCGAACAGGCTTGGTGACCGACGCTTATTTCTCCGGCACCAAGGTCAAGTGGATTCTCGATAATGTGCCTGACGCACGTAAAAAAGCAAAAGGTGGTGAATTACTCTTTGGCAACGTCGATACCTTCTTATTGTGGCGTCTCACAAAGGGTCGCGTCCACGTCACTGACTATAGCAACGCCTCGCGTACACTCCTTTTCAATATTTATACAGGTCAATGGGATGATGTCATCCTCGAAGAGCTGGGTATTCCACGCTCTATGCTCCCTGATGTAAAGCCATCGAGTACTCTCTACGGAGAGACGGATGCCGAATTTTTCGGCGCCCCAATTAAAATAGCCGGGGATGCCGGCGATCAGCAGGCGGCGACATTTGGGCAGGCTTGCTATGAAATTGGCATGGCCAAGAACACCTATGGAACTGGGTGTTTCATGCTCATGAATACCGGGGATAAAGCTGTACCGTCACAAAATGGACTGCTCACGACTATCTGCTGGGGCATGGGCAACCCAGCTTCCCCACAATTGACCTATGCACTGGAAGGAAGTATCTTCGTCACCGGAGCAGCCGTTCAATGGCTACGCGATGGCCTCAAGGCTATCGAAAAAAGTGTGGATGTCGAGTCCGACAACGGCGGTGTCTATCTTGTTCCAGCTTTTGTGGGTCTAGGCGCACCATACTGGGATCCCCATGCACGTGGGACGATTATTGGCCTCACACGCGGCTCATCGATCGGCCACATTGCACGAGCTACACTGGAATCAATGTGTTATCAAACGCGTGACGTGCTTGAAGCAATGGAGACTGACAGTAATATTCGCTTGAGAACGCTGCGTGTCGATGGTGGCGCAGTGGCCAACAACCTCCTGATGCAATTTCAGGCCGATATCCTCGGTGTTGCAGTGCAACGTCCAAAGATTGCAGAGACGACAGCTCTCGGTGCTGCCTATCTTGCAGGTCTGGCCGTCGGCTTTTGGAGAAGTCCAGACGAACTTGCCCGCCAGTGGGCCATCGATCGTACCTTCGAACCACAGATGAGTGTGGACCAGCGAGAACACCTTTACACGGGTTGGAAACGTGCCGTTGAACGCTCCCTTGGCTGGACACAGGATTAAGGGGTCTGCCGCAGGATGGTTGCACACAGGCCCCACCCCACCCCACGGACGCAATAGAATTGCGTCCGTGGGGTGGGGAATATCCCCATCACCTCTTCGTGTTCTCATCAAAGGATTGTATTACCCAATACTTATGCAAAAGGCAAGAAGGATAAAGATCATGACTACACAAAAAGCAACACTTGCAGGAGGATGCTTCTGGTGTACAGAGGCAGTTTTTAAAAGACTTAAGGGTGTGACATCCGTCGTTCCAGGATATGCCGCATCGGAAGTAGAAAATCCCTCTTATAGAGAAGTATGTTCAGGCAAAACTGGCGCAGCAGAAGGAATTCAAATAACGTATGACCCATCTATTATTCCTTACGATACATTACTGGAAATTTTTTGGCATCTGCACGATCCGACAACACTGAACAGGCAGGGAAATGATGTAGGCACACAATATCGCTCAGCAGTCTACTATCATGATGACGAGCAAGAGCATATTACTCTTGCATCGAAAGAAGCTCTAGAGAAATCAGGCAGGTATAAAAACCCTGTGGTGACTGAAATTGCTCCCTTCACGAATTTCTATGCAGCGGAAGACTATCACAAGGATTACTACGATAGCAATCGTCTTGTGCCTTATTGTACGTTTGTGATAGATCCAAAGGTTCAGAAGTTACTAAAAGAATATAGTGATAAGCTGAAGGATGAGTATCAAAAGTAGATGAGTAAGTTAGTTAGGGAATTGTGAGAAAAAAGTACAGCTACTCTAGATAATTACACATTTTTTAGTTTAATCTCATTTAATGTAATTCTGAACTAAACTTTGTTAATCTTGACATGTATTAAAGGCGATATGAAGTATAATACGCTATACCTTGAGCCGCTGTGCACGCGTCTCCTGCTCGGGAGCAAGCCTGCGCAAAAAAGGTTCCTGATGCATGATCCCCAGGATTTGGCTCTCTTGGGGATCCACTGCCAACACGGTTTGCAGCAACATCCCATGCTGTTTCTGGTTCTTAAGGGGTCAGGGTCCGGTGGTGGTGGGATGATGCGAATAGTTGAGATCGGTGGTATCTTGGATCAACAACACTCGTCGATGGCTGCCCGCTTGTTGCTGGGTCTGCTGCACATGGGGATGCATCAACCCTTCGTAGGTCACATCTGGCGTTTCCAACAAGCGATAGGCGGCCTTGAGTTCGGCCTTCGATTTCATCATCCGAGGTAAGGACACATCGCTTTACGTGGCCATCAAGGTGGCCATGCGCACCACTCGCTTGGTGCGTCGTTGGTCGCCCAGTCGTGCCTCTGCGAATGTGGCTTGTGCCCATTCTGGTGCTGATAACAGCACTGCCGTGTCCATCATGGCATGGTTCCTTTCTCTCTTTTCGATGTCCTTTATTCTATCACCTCTTTCCTCCAATTGTCTTCGTAGACAAAAATCATCTCTATATTCATTTTTTCTCTTCAGAGATGATTTTTCTTTTCTCTTCACACTCTCTTCTTCTCTCAACAGTTTCTCAGAAGAAAGTGCAGAGCGGTCTTTTCAGAGTCGTTGTACTGCTCATTCTCTCAATCGATCTTTTTCTCTCTCTCTTCAATCGAATTTTGTGGGGAAAAGTCAGGCTGTCACCAGGGGCAGAGTAGCGGGCGTGAACGATATAAAAAGTATTAGATAGGCAAAAACAGCTTAACAGGTTTCTCCTGTCCTAAAAACTGTCCCTCTTTCCCACCAAAAGAGAGTAAGTTTAGCAGCTACACTTAAAGTGGGTAAGCATATAACCTAAATTGCGCTTGCTTTTAGAATATATATTCTAAATTATTACCCTAAATTTACACAGGAAAGGAAAAATTCTAAAATGGTAGATCACCGTAGTAAAAGTCAATTACCTTCAGATAGACAATATCAACCCGAAGAAGTACGCAAACAGGGAGATCTGCCACGGAGCCAATCATCAACTCCTGCTCGTGATAGGAATCTATGGGGCATGGGGAAAAGCCCGAGGGAATGGGAACAGACTTCCTCCAGTATTAACCCAAATGATTCCTCTTCTGTTAGAGCCAAACAATTAGCTTTGAAACAGGAATTGCCAGGCGGAGCCGACACAGTCGGCACAGATGATCGTACGCAGACTGCGAGGTTCAAGAGAGCTAATGATCTCCGGCATGGAAGAGGATCGAAGCTCTTCCAGGAAAAAGAAATTACCGATTGGAAGACTGCATGGAAGGAAGCTAAAAACGACCCTGTTACAGCCAGGTGCGAAGAGCTTATGAAGAAGCGAGGATGGGATCTTGATCGTGCCTATCAACAAGCTCGTTATGACTTTGCGGAGATCACATCAAGCGGAGCGGAGGTCCCAAGACAGCAACCGGAAGCACAAGCAAGTCCTTCAGATGCACAAGTGTATGCGACATCCCAAAGGGACCCCTCTTCCCATGAGGCAAGACAACAAGCAGATCTCTCCGCACAGTATGACCAGAGCGGAGAGTCTCATGAGCCTTCCTCGACTGGTAAAGGCAAAGAAGTTGCACCATCAACCAATAATAGAGGTGAAAAAAGTGCGGTATCCTTTCCTCAAACAGCAGAGACTTCATATAGTATAAAAGAAAAAGAAGAGCATATCAAAGAAAACGATGAAAAACAAGTTAATAACATTCCAAAATATATAAAAGGGCAAAAAAGCAAATGGAAAATAAGCGGTCAAACACACCACGTAGAAGCTTTAGATGCTTTAGATACTAAAGAGGAAAAGGAGGAATATATTAGAAATAATGTTAAAAAACGAGACAATGCCAGTTCAAGCGATATAAGCTCACAAAGAAAACTTTGGGAAAGGAGAGGTAAAAAACACCACGTAGAAGCTTTAGATGCTTTAGATACTAAAGAAAAAAAGGAGGAATATATTAGAAATAATGTTAAAAAACGAGGCAATACCAGTTCAAGCTATATAAGCTCACAAAGAGACAATTGGAAAAAAAGAGGTCCAATGCACCATGTAGAAGCTTTAGATGCTTTGGATACTAAAGAAAAAAAGGAGGAATATATTAGAAATAATATTAAAAAACGTTGAATTGCAACCATAACTTGTTATAAATAAGGAGAAATACTATGGTAAGCGGTAGTGGGTCACCCTAGAAGGATGGCTGCTCGGTCGCGATTGTAGCGATGAAGAAACAGGTCCAAACAAATGATATGCATACGTATTGATTTAGAGAAAGAAAGCATTTCACGAACAAAACGACCAAGACGTTGCCGAAGTGTACAATTCCAGCGCTCGACTTGACTTAAAAGATCACAAAGGAGAAAATCTCTATCATTCCCCAGAGGATCCCATCCTTCCTCGTCCTCCACATCACCTCAGCGGGCAAAAGGTCGGTATTGATTTCACGCGACCTAGACCGTGCGCTGTCATGTCTACAATACGGGGCTTGAGCAAACTAGGCGTAGTAGATACACGTAACAAGGCTACCGGTGATAAGATTGCTGAACTTGTTGGATAGCATGAAGAAATCGGAACATACCCAGATGATGTCCAGAATGCATACCGACATTATGGCTTTGATTATATATATACAAAAGAAATGGTGACAATAAACGATATGGAACGTATATTGAGTCATGGTGGAGTTATTCATGTATCTGTGTATAAAAATGGAATTGGAGGCCACAACTTGCTCGTTGAAAACGTGACTAGGACAAGCGATGGTGATTTCTCTATTACTATGTATGATCCTTATGGTGATAAGATAAGGACTTTACCTTCCAAAGAGTTTAAAAAGTTTTTAGGTAGAGGATGTACTGTTCCTGCAAGTTGGCGAGAGTAATCAGTGTGCATGAAAATTGTCAAAATCTATCAATATACTGTAGAAAGCCCCTCACCAGTTACATGCCCTCAGAAAATCTCCTGTATTGAACATAGACGAAGGCATATAAGGCAGCTCGGGAAGCTAACCCATGTACCGAGAAGCCTTGAAATCTTCTGACTCAATTAGGAGAGCGCAAAAAGACCATTCGAAAGCACACCTGGAAAAATTTCACCACTTACTCATCTGTATCATACAAAAAGAATGTCCAGACTCATTTTCTACAGAGCCTAGACATCCTTTGCGCTACATCTTCTGACATCAATGTTGACATCAGAGAGGTTTTACAACCATTAACAAAGGTGGACTATTACGGACTGCTTTCGAGCTGAGATCCTCTTTGCCACCTCCTATTTTTCCTCGTAGGACACCCTTTCTCAAGATGTCCCCCAAAGTGTCCTACGTGCTTTATACTGTACGGCGACCATAGCCACCAGAAAAGGCCCGCAGCAGAGCAATCAGGATACAGGCCCCAATAAAGGCCACAACCACCGTCCACACGAAACCACCGCCACCGAGGCCAACTAGACTCATCAGGAAGCCGCCAATGAAGGCACCAATCAGGCCAACAATAATGTCTCCGACGATGCCATAACCACCACCACGCATCACAAAGCTAGCCAGTACGCCAGCAATCAGTCCTACAATGAGCCACCATATCAAACCCGTTAGGGTAACGTCTGCCATGACCAAGGTTGCTAGTGTTGTTGTCATTTTGCACTCTCCTGCTATTGCTTTCTACTAATCTACTCACATCAAGTACGGAACGATCATACCTCCCACGAAGAAATCCCTAACCATATCCTTCGTTCTATATGCTATACGTATATAGCTGGGCAAAAGAATACAAGCTTAACATAGCAAAAATGGAGATTAAGCTTTTTTTAAAGCCCTTCTAAGAGTTCTAATGTCTATCAGGCTGATCCACGCGATTTATCCCTTCTATCTAGCAAATTAACCTTGGCAATTCATTGCCCGAGTGTAGGGGCCCGATTTATCGCGCCCGCTGGCCCCCTGCCCGCTGGCCCCCGCCCGCCGACCCCTTATTCTTGCAGATTGACCTTGCGACCAAGCTGTGGCCTATCGCCAGGCTGTGGCTCTAAGCTAGGACGTTCTTCAATCAAACGTAAGGCTTCTGCAAGACTCCGTTCAAGCTGCGGATCGACATTGTTGACAAAATCGTGTGGGGCAATGTCAACTTCAATATCGGGATCAGCACCATGGTTCTCTACATTCCAGCCAACATCCTTAAACCAGAAAGAATATTCAGGCTGAGTCGTCATCGTTCCATCGACCAGCTTATGGCTCGGACTGATGCCAATAACACCGCCCCAGGTACGCTTACCGATCAATGGACCCAATCCCATCATTTTAAAGCTATGACAAAAGATATCCCCATCGGAACCTGCATGCTCGTTGGTCAAGGCTACCATGGGACCACGAGGAGACTCATCTGGATAAGGATTGGGTAAGAACCAGCGAGAAAAGTCGTAGCCGATACGGCGACGGGCTAACTTCTCTAGCAGCAAGCCTGAGACACGGCCTCCGGCGTTCCGCACATCTATCAGCAGAGCCGCATAATCGTATTCGGCCAGATAGCTACGGTGAAACTCTGCATATCCGTTCTTTCCCATATCAGGGATATGGATGTAGCCAACACGATTTTGCGAATTTTCATGCACAAAGCGACGATTGCTCTCAACCCACTCACGATAGCGAGCAGACATTTCACTACCCAATGCCTTGACGACCACCACACGTGTCTCCTTTGTCTCGCCATCTTCGATGGCCAGCTGAACCTCATTGCCAGCCTGATTCACAAGCAGTTCTTGTGGGCAACGCTTCGCTTCCACACGCTGCCCATTAATCGCCAGCACAGCGTCACCAACGGCCACACCTAGCCCTGGTCCGGTAAGCGGAGAAGTAGCATAGCTATCAGAAGGGTCACCTTTTACGATCCTGGCAATGCGATAGCGATCATTCTCACTATCATAAGTCCAATCCACACCCAGAAAGCCCTGGCGATAATTAGGCCCTTGACGATATTCACCACCCCATTCATAGGCATGAGAAGTACCTAGCTCGCCATGTAATTCCCACAGCAGATCGGAGAGTTCGG
>Ga0193729_1001180_pt1 | contig 13418 bp, 10 predicted proteins | sample U1c2metaG_FD_143036 | JGI IMG/M metagenome (GOLD analysis project Ga0193729, IMG submission 143036) | Soil microbial communities from a riparian zone of the East river system, Colorado, United States - U1c2 | ecosystem: Environmental > Terrestrial > Soil > Riparian zone | place: USA: East River... | reverse complement strand
ATGAGCGTGAAGGTGACGACCGGAGCGCGCTCCGTCTGGTAATTCATTCCGACTGGGAGAACGATGAACATAGCGAACCTTGTCGGGGTAATGTACGCAAACGAATCGGGAGGTCAAGAACGGCGTGGGATCCGAGTGCCAACCGGGAGAAGTTCGCTGCGGAGGAAGGAATCGACTCCTCACCCTGCCCTCTCCTCGTTCGAGGAGGAGAGGGAGGCGGAGTTGTGAAATGCAAATTACCGGGTGCGAAGTGCGAAACGCGAAAACTGGTTTGCGAAGGACGATAGCTTCATAAGGATTGCAGCCTGGGTTCCAACGTTTGACAATTCCGGGCCGGGGCATTACGATTGCCGACATCGTTAAGCGCAACCTCCGTAACATATGAAAGCTGCCCAGAGGGAAATTCTTTTGGCATTTTGGAAAGTGCATATCCTGCACCACGCCAAAACCGAACCGGTTCACGGCCACCGGATGCTCACCGAACTTCGGCGCCATGGTTATGAACTCAGCCCAGGAACCCTGTACCCGCTCCTCAATCGCATGCGGCGGCTTGGGTGGCTCCAGTGCAAGTCCGATCCGACAGGTGGGCGACGCGCTCGAAAGGATTATCGTCTGACTCCGGCGGGTCGAAAAGTGCTCCGATTGGTGCAGTCCCAAATCGCTGAGTTGCACCAGGAAGTCGTGCTTGGCCTCGACCCGCACCAATAACCAAAGGAAATAGTTATGAAAAATCCGCTCGTCATCCCCCCGGTTTGCTGCTCTGTCAGGGTGTGCTATCCATCGAATCAGGCCAGGCACTAACGCGACATCCGAAGCGCAAAAATCTTCCTAAGTCGGATACCGCCAGCCTATGAACCTCGTCCAAACTTCCCTTCGCCGCCCGCTGACGATTATTGTGCTGATCATCGGCATCATCCTCGGCGCGTTGCTCGCGCTCAAGCAGATGCCGCGCGACATCTTTCCTACGCTCGGAATCCCGACCATTTATGTCGCCCAGCCTTACGGCGGAATGGACCCGGCGCAAATGGAAGGTTACCTCACCTATTATTACGAATATCACTTCCTTTACATCACCGGCATCGAACATGTCGAGTCCAAGACCATTCAGGGCAACGCCATTATCAAACTCCAGTTTTATCCGGGCACCGATATGTCCCAGGCCATGTCCGAAACCGTCGCTTACGTCAATCGCGCCCGCGCGTTCATGCCGCCCGGCACCGTGCCCCCGTTTATCATCCGTTTTGACGCCGGCAGCGTGCCCGTGGGCAATCTGGTTTTCTCCAGCGAAACGCGCTCGGTCGCCGAGATGCAGGACGCGGCCTTAAACATGGTGCGGCCCCTGTTCGCCACCTTGCCTGGTGTATCTGCGCCGCCACCGTTTGGGGGTAGTGCGCGCAGCATTCTCGTCAATCTCAAGCCCGATCGCCTGCGGACTTACGGACTTTCACCCGATGACATCGTAGCCTGCATGACGACAGCCAATCTCATCAGCCCCTCCGGCAATATGCCGCTCCATGGCAAATACCCCATGGTCCCGCTTAATTCTGTCGTCCGGAACATCAAGGACCTTGAAGCTGTGCCGCTGCGCACCGGTGTCTATCCTGCCGTCTTCCTCCGCGACGTCGCCGAAGTCGTGGACGGTTCCGATATCGTCACCGCCTACGCCCTGGTAAATGGGCGCAGAACCGTTTACATCCCGGTCACCAAGCGGGCGGATGCCTCCACGCTCTCGGTCGTGAGCCTCGTCAAAAAAAACCTGCCCCGCTTCCAAAGCGCCGTTCCCGCCGACGTGAAAGTCACCTACGAGTTTGACCAGTCGCCGTACGTTACGCGGGCCATTGGCGGGCTGACGCTCGAAGCGGGTTTGGGCGCGGCGTTGGCCGGGTTGATGATCTTTTTGTTCCTGCGCGATTGGCGCAGCGCCTTCATCGTTATCATCAACATCCCGCTCTCGCTTCTAAGCGCGCTCCTGGCTCTCTGGCTCACCAGGCAGTCGGTGAATATTATGACCCTGGGCGGCCTGGCCCTGGCGGTCGGCATCCTGGTGGATGAGGCCACCGTTTGCATTGAGAACATTCACGTTCATCTGACGCGCGGCAAGTTGCTCAACCGCGCCGTGTCCGATGCCACAGTTGAAACCGTCGGGCCGAGATTGCTGGCGATGCTTTCCATCCTCGCCATGTTCACCCCCGCCTTGATGATGGTCGGGGTGGCCAAAGCCATGTTTCTGCCCCTCTCGCTCGCGGTTGGCTTTTCGATGGTGGCCTCTTATCTGCTGTCCAGCACCCTGGTTCCGATCCTTTCCGCCTGGCTGTTGCGGGGACACGAAGCGGTCGCAGGCAGCCCCGAAAAGGAAAAAAGCTTCGCCAGATTTCAGAAGCGCTACGCTGGCCTCACCTCAAGGGTCGCGCGCCTGCGCTGGATCGTTGCCTTGGTTTATCTTGCCTTGGTCGCGGCCATCATCGTTCTCATTGGCGGCCACCTTGGCACCGAGATTTTTCCGAAAGTCGAGGCCGGCCAGTTCCAGGTTCGGCTGCGGGCTCCCACTGGCACTCACGTCGATGGCACCGAAGCACTCGCCCTGGAAACGCTGGACCTTATCAAAAAGGAAGCGGGTCCCGAAAACATCCAAATCACTCTCGGTTTCATTGGCGTCCATGCTCCCAGTTACCCCATCAATCTCGTTTATCTATGGAACGGCGGTTCCGAAGAGGGTGTTCTCCAGGTCCAGCTTAAGCCGGCTGCACCCATCCGCGTCGAAGCCCTGAAAGAACGCCTCCGCAAGGTCTTCGCCGAGCGGCTGCCCGACGTGAGCTTCTCTTTCGAGCCAAGCGATATCCTCAGCCGCGTGATGAGCCTCGGCTCTACCACACCCATCGAGGTCGCCGTCAGCGGACCTAACCTCGCAGCCAATCGCGAGTTCGCGGAAAAGGTAAAAGACAAGCTGCAACACCTCGCCAACTTGAGGGATGTTCAGTTCGGCCAGTCACTCGATTATCCCACCGTTGATGTCGCCGTGGATCGCGAACGAGCCGGGATCATGGGCGTGAAGATGTCCGACGTTTCCCGCTCGCTCGTTGCCGCCACCTCGTCCAGCCGCTTCACCGTGCCCAATTATTGGGCCGATCCCAACAGCGGCGTCGCTTACCAACTCCAGGTGCAGGTCCCTCAGGCCCGCATGAGCTCGCTCGATGAAGCCGAAAATCTTCCCGTGACCTATCGCAACGGTCAGGCCGTCCTGCTCCGCAACATCGCCAGGGTCAGCGAGGGCACCACGGTCGGCCAGTACGAACGCTACAACATGCAGCGCATGATTACCGTCACCGCCAACCTCGCCGATGCGGACCTCGGGTCCGTCTCCGGCCAGGTCGCTCAGGCAATAAAAGAGCTTGGCGATCCGCCAGCGAAAGTAAGCGTTGCCGTCCGCGGCCAGGTAGTTCCGCTCAAGCAAATGCTCGATGGCCTGCAGACCGGCCTTATTCTGGCAGTCGTGGTAATTTTCCTCCTTCTCACCGCCACGTTCCAATCGCTCAAGCTTTCCTTCATCGTCGTCTCGACGGCTCCAGCCGTCATTGCGGGTGTGGCCCTGACCCTTTGGCTCACTGGCACCACGCTCAACCTCCAATCTTTCATGGGCGCGATCATGGCCATTGGCGTCGCGGTCGCCAACGCCATCCTCCTCGTTACCTTTGCCGAACGCAGCCGCCTCGCCGGCGCTGATTCCCACACCGCCGCCGTTGAAGGCGCCCAAAGCCGTCTCCGCCCGATTCTCATGACCAGCCTGGCCATGATTGTCGGCATGATGCCCATGGCTCTCGGTCTGGGTGAAGGTGGCCAGCAAAGCGCTCCGCTTGGTCGCGCGGTCGTCGGCGGACTCGCCGCTGCGACGCTCGCTACCTTGCTCGTGTTGCCTTCCATTTTTGCCCTCGTCCACGCGCGTACTCATCGCCGCTCCGGATCGCTCGACCCGGACGACCCTCAATTCTCCAGAACGGCGGCGACCAACGCCCCCGCGAACACTTGACCCCGGAATATGAACACATCGTCTAACTGCGCCTCCCCAGGGCCCTGCTCGCGAAGATACCGAATCGCTAATAGTCGCCTTTGGGAATTCATCGGAGTTTCACTGGCTTCGCTGGCACTTGCTGGCTCGTCCGGTTGCCAGCGTTCCGAATCTTCTTCGCCAGCCCCAAAACCTGCGGCCCCCGTGCCGGTTCAAACTGCGCCTTTGAAGCGTGGGGCGATCACCCGCAACCTCACCTTGCCGGCAGAAGTAAAGCCCTATCAACAAACGATCCTGTACGCCAGGGTCGCCGGCTATCTCAAAACCATTGCCGTGGATAAAGGCGACCGCGTCAAAGAAGGTGATCTGCTGGCCGAGCTCGAAGTTCCCGAAATGCTTGCGGACCTTGCGCGCTACCAAACCGAACTGGAGGTTGCGGCCCTCGACTTCAAGCGCCTGAACGAATCCCTGCAAAAAGCCCCTGACCTCGTCGTGCCTCAAACCGTGGATAATGCCCGGGGCAAAGTGGATATCGCCAAAGCCAGCCTTGACCGCACTCGAACCTTGCTCAGCTTCGCCAAACTTACCGCGCCTTTCTCGGGCACCATCACCCGCCGCATGGTGGATCCTGGCGCCTTTATTCCCGCCGCCACCTCCGGCAGTCCCGAGAACTCCGCCGTCCTCACTTTGACCGATTTTACTAAAGTTCGCGTTCAAGTTGCCGTTCCGGAGATCGAGGCGTCCTTTGTCCAAACTGGCCAGCCCATTCGGATCGTGACCGAAGATTTGCCGGGCCGTTCCTTCGAAGGAACGGTGACTCGCTTCTCCTGGGCCATTGACAACGCCAGCAAAACTATGCTCGCCGAAATCGAGCTGCCCAATCCAAATCTGGAACTTCGCCCCGGCATGTATGCGCTCGTCCGGATTGGAATTCAGCGCAAAGAAGATGCCTTGCTCGCGCCCGCCGAGGCCCTGCTCGTGGAAAAAACCGGGGCTTTCGTGTTCACGCTCGACGGCAACAAAGCCAAACGCGCTAAGGTTCAAACCGGCTTCAACGACGGCGTTAACGTCGAGATTGTCAGCGGCCTCAACCCGGACCAGTTCGTGATCCTTATCGGCAGGAAAACCCTGGGCGACGGCCAGCCCGTCACCGTAACGGAGGGCAAATGAACCCCACGCCCCACGCTCCACGCTCCCACGCCTCACCGCCGATTACTGATAACTCCTCCCCACTGATTACTATCGGCGACCCCAGGCGCTTTCCTCATTTAACCCAGTTAACTTATCTAACCCAATTAACTCCCCTCCGTCTCCGCGTGCTTCTCACGGTTTTGACCGCTGCGCTGACTCTCGCGGTCCACGCCCAAACCACCAACACCCAGCCCATTGATCTCCCCTCCGTCCTTCGTCTCGCCGGCGCGCAAAATCTGGACGTGCAAATCGCCCGTGAACGGCTGAATGAAGCGCAAGCCAACGGACAGAGCGCCTTCGAGCTGTTCGTTCCATCGGTCACGCCGGGCCTCACCTATCACCGGAGGGACGGCATGGCCCAGGCAGTGCCTGATGGAACGGTTTCGGAGACCCATTTTCAATCGTATGCGCCTGGGGCTACGGTTGCTGCCCAGGTTGCGGTCGGTGAGGCCATTTACCAGTCTCTTGCCGCCAGGCAACTGGTCAGGGCATTCGATCAAAGCTTGGAAGCGCAGCGCGAAGATTCGGCGTCAATTGCCGCGCAGACGTTTTTTGATCTGATGAAAGCCAGGGCCCTGGCCGAGGTGATTAAAGAGGCCGCTGACATCTCGCAGGATTACCAGCGGCAACTCCACGAAGCCGTTGCCGCGGGCATCGCGTTCAAAGGCGACGAACTCCGGGTGGAAACTCAAACTGAAGGCTATCAAATCTCGTTGCGGCAATTGCTCGAACAGCAACGCGCCGCCGCCGTTAACCTGGCCCTGGTTCTGCATCTCGACTCAACCATCGAATTGGTCCCGCATGATCCGGACCTGGTGCCGCTCCTGCTTTTCCCCACCAACGCCGCTCTGCACTCCCTGGTGGAACAAGCCTTGAATTCGCGCCCGGAATTGAAGGCTGGCCAGGCTCTGGTCCTGGCCGCGCGCAACTCGAAAAACGGGGCCGTTTATGGGCCGCTTGTCCCCTCGATCAACGCCCAGGTCTTTGCCGGCGGCTATGGCGGCAGTCACGACAACGCGCCGGACAATTTCGGCAGCTCTGAGGACTATCTAGTCGGCCTGGGGTGGCGCATCGGTCCCGGGGGCTTATTCGATTTCGGGCGCATCAAAGCCAGCAAGGCCCGCCTGGCCGTGAGCGAGCTTAACGAAACCAAATCCAGGGATGCCGTCATTTCACAGGTCGTCGCGGCCCTGGACCGCGTGCAATCGTTGTCCGATCAAATCGCGCTCGCCCGGAAAAATCTGGCCAGCGCCAGCGAGACCCTCCGCTTGACCCGTAAACGCAAGCAGTTTGGTGTCGGTGTCGTTTTGGAAGACATCCAGGCACAACAGGAGTTGATCCGGAAAGCTGTCGGCGGACCGCCGGCTCTTCCCTCGCATGACTGATCAGAATCGGTTTGAATCTCTGAGAGCCCGTTTGAAAACTGCGCGCCCAAAAAGATGAACCGGTGCATTGCAATTCTCGCCCTGCTGGTCGGCGTGCTTGAGGTTACCCATGCTCAGGATGTCACCCGGTGGTCCTGGCAGAAACCGCACGCAAAGGTGTTGCCGACCGGCGATCTGGAGTGGGAACCGAAGGCGTTCGAATTCAAGGGGGGCGAGTCCGTCCGCTACATTGACTTCGCGTCTGGCAACGATTCAAACGACGGTCTCTCGAAGCAGACGCCCTGGAAGCATCACCCCTGGGACCCGGACGCCGTGGGCCTGGCGGCGGCCTGCAAGGGCGTCCACACCTACGTTTTCAAGCAGGGCGTTGACTACCGCGGTGAGTTGAACGCGAATGAGTCGGGCACCGCGGACGCCCCCATCATCCTGACCCGGGACCCGTCCTGGGGCGGAGGCCCGGCGGTCCTCTGCGGTTCGGAGGCGATAACGGGCTGGAAGCAAGGGGCCGAAAACACGCTCATCCCCGAGCCTGAAAAGGTCTGGTACGTGGACCTCAACTGGGCACCGCGCAACGTCTGGATGGTCGGCAAGGACGGCGCTGTGACGCGCATCGCGCTGGCCCGCACGCCAAACTGGAACATCACGAATCCAGAGGATATCAAGAGCGAGTGGTGGACGTGGAAAAACCCCGACAAGCCGTTCGACAACTATGCGACCATCAACGGTCAGCGACGGCACCTGGCGTTCGACAAGGAGCAGATTAACACCAACAAGCCGCCGGATTACTACCAGGGGGCCATCGTCTGGACCACCAAGGGTTGGGTCATGGGCAACCCGTTCCCGGCCCGGGTCCTGGCGGTGGATCGCGAGAACGGCTCGCTGACATTCGCCGGGCAATGGGGCGGCGAACCAACTTACAAGATCATCCGTGGCTGCCAGTATTACCTGGAAGACAAGCCGCAGTACCTCGACAGCCCCGGCGAATTCTGGTTCGACAAGCAGGGCAATGGCGGCCGGCTTTACCTCCGCCTGCCGGGCGACCAGGACCCGAATACCGCCCACGTCGAGGTAGCGAAGCGCATCCATTTCATCGACAGCCGGGGCCTGAGCCACGTGCGAGTCCGCGGGCTCACTTTTCGTTTTGCCAACGTCTATTGGAACCTGGTTGCCGCGCCTTTTTGGGTGTCGCATGAGAGCATCGACGTGCAACCCGGCTGCGTCCGGTTGTTGGGCAGCGGCACGGACCTCGAGATCAACCACTGCACTTTTGAACACGTCCACAAGGGCGTCCGGCTTAAGGCCATGGGCCGCGAGGACGCCATCGACCAGGTAATGGTGGAAGACAATACATTCTCCGACATGGACTCCGGGGGTGTCGAACTCGCGGACAGCACGACTTATGGAGACGTGACCGCGCCGATGGGCCGGCTTTACAATGTCCGGGTGCTGCGTAACAAGTTTGACCACATCGGTATGCGCCCCGACCTTTTTGGCGAGGGGATGGCGGTGAGTGTGGATTATGCCGAGATGCCCGAGGTGGCCGGTAATGTGTTTGAGCGGATCTGCGCGCAGGGAATTAACGTGGCCGGGGCCAAAGCGAGCGGCGCTGCCACTGACCGCCCGTTCACCCGCATTCTCATCCATCACAACAAAGCAACGTGGACGACTTCGGCGGTATCGAAACCTGGCAGGGTGGCCCAGCCTATGTCTATGACAACATCTCGGGCAATCCTGGCGGCTACCGCAGTTGGGATTATACGCTCAACCCCAACGCGGAGAACCGCTTCGGCCATGCCTATTACCTGGACGGGGCATTCAAGAACTACTACTTCAACAACATCGCGTGGGGCCGGTCGAAGGGCCCGGCGGGCAAGCTGGCCAACACGGCGGCGTTCCAGGAGATCATCAGTTACCAAAACACCTTCTTCAATAACACCATCTTCAACTTCGTGACCGGTTCCCGCCGCCAGGAACCCCAGGCCGGCCGGGTGAAATTCCTGGGCAACATTTGGCAAAGCATCGGCCTGCGCGTCTTTCGTGATGCCGACCCCGCCCTCACGGCCCAGGCTGGCAACGCGGCCGAAGCCGGACCGCGCCGAAACGAGTATGCCATCGACACGGACGCTTATGCGCAGAACGTCTTCTATGACGTGGGGGAGAGCTTCGGCGTGTTCGAACCCTCCGGGCGATGGCACCCGACGCGTCAGGCATTCATCGACGCCCTGGCAAGCTACCACCCGCTGGCTGCGGAGGTGGGCCTTATGGCCGAGCAACCGCCTCTGCGCGATGCGGCCAGTCACGACTTCCGGCCCTCCGCCGGCTCGGCTGCCGGCGGGCGGGGCGCGAAAGTTTTTGTGCCCTGGAGCCTTTTCGAGACGGTCGCCGAGTGGAACTTCTATCCCCTCCCAGGCGATCCGGCGCGCATCCTGGACGAGCACTGGTGCATGGGCCCCTACTACACTGGACGGGATGATTACTACAAGTTTCCCACCTATCCGCTCAAAGGGGTCAATATCACCTTGGAAGATTATCAGCCTGGCCCGCTTGAGAACTGGACCAGGGGCGCCCTCCACTTCAACGGGAGTAACCAATACGCCGTCCTTGCGAATGAGGACATCTGCCGTGCGGTCAACCTGGATGCTCGAGGACGCAACGAAACCTTGAAGCTCACGGTTAGCGGAGCCGACCTGAAGAATCCGCAAATCTACTATTCGAACTTCTTGATCGAGGCGTACTTCAAGACGGCGCCAGGGCAGAAGGACGCGACGCTGATCCAAAAGATGGCTGACGCTGGCTACATCCTCCGTGTCAACGAGGCTGGGGGCGTGACCCTGCTGGCGCAGGCGGTTGGCGCCAGGGTGAGCCTGGCCAGTCAGAGCGCCGTCAACGACGGCCAGTGGCACCACGTCATCGGAGAGGCGAACCGTCGGGCGGCGACGTTCACCATCTATGTGGACGGCAAGCCGGATTCCAGCGGGCCAGGCCTTAAGTCCGACATATCGCTAGCCAACGACGCGGACCTCTACGTGGGCGGTACGTCGCAGGGCCACAACCTCAACGGAGCGATCGACTTCCTGCGCATCGCCCGTGGCACCCTGGCTGACTCGAAGACGACGATCGATGAACTCTACGCCTGGGAATTCCACGGGCCATTCCTTTGCGACTTTACCGGCCGCGAGCGTCCGGCCAGTGGCGGCGAAGCCGGCGCCATTGACGAGCTTGCGCCATGAGTACGGCTGACAAAGCCCGCCGTTCGTTCGTCTCCACGGGACTCGGCGAGCCGCCTCACGTCCCCAGATCGTCAAGTGGGCTGGCTACGCCCTGTCCCCCCTGCTGGAGCACGTGCGTGTAAATCATGGTCGTCGCCACGTCATACTTTGCGTGGCGGAACCCCTCAGTTACGGCGGGTGATTCGTGAACTTCTCCCTCTCTTCCCCCAAGGGAGGAGAGGGCTGGGGAGAGGAGGCCGTTCTCTCGGGCCCTTCTCCGCCGTCACTGACCGATTACGCGTGGCGGAACCTTGCTCTTGAGTTTCGATGGCTTCCTGCGTATTTTGTTCGGATGAATTTCTGGACTTTTCGCCCTGATATTACGCCTTCCAATATCAAAACAAAACTGCCCGAAATTCTTATCAATATCTTATTATCAGGGCGAAACGCCTTGTCAATTATATAGTTCGGCAACGTAGCAGTCATGAACGTATTTCTCCTATGGCACACGCATGAGTTGCCCGGCGGCGACGAAGACCCGAAGCTCATCGGGGTATATTCTGCTCGGGAGTTCGCAGAGGCCGCGAAACGCCGCTCTTCCCAACTTCCGGGCTTTTCTTCTGCGCCTCAGGGGTTCACGATCGATAGCCACGAGTTGGATAAGGACGAATGGCGCGAGGGCTATATTACGGTTCCATGAAAACACGGCCGAACCAGGCTGCTTCAGGCAAGGGCGGGATTTCGCGTCTGTTTCATGCTGGACGCGCCCGGCCCGCCCTTCCTGAGCACGAATGTTGCCTGAAATCATGACCGTGCGCGAAGCCATACGAAAAGCGGAGAGGATTCTCCCGGGGAAACCCGCGCCAGAAGGCCAGATTGATCCACGTTGGCAAGCCATCATCCGCATTGAAGATTACATCGAGGATTGCCCGGAGGAGGTGTGGCTGTTCACGCGGAATTGGGGTGCTCACGCGAGCGCCGATGTCCGGACAGCCATTGCTACTTGTCTACTGGAGCACTTGCTGGAGCATCATTTCTTACGAGTTTTCCCGTTGGTTTCCGACGCTTCTCGGCAGAGTGCCCGATTCGCGGACACGCTCAGCCGATGCTGGCACCTGGGGCAGGCCAGGAGACCGCAAAATCTGAAGCGCCTCCGAGTGCTCATGAGGGAACTCGGCGGTCCATCAGCCAACAAGCCGCTTCAGCGAACTGGCATGAGCCGTTCAGGTCAGCGGAGAAACCGAAAGTCAGCGGCGGCTCCTGCCCGTCGCTGAGCGGTACGTTGGGCGTAATATGACACGCATTATCACAGTCTTGTTAGCAGCTTGGGTTTTATTCAACCTTCCGTCCGTGGCAGAGGGAGCCGTCACCAACGATCTTGCTCTCTCGCTCTCGGTCATCGAGCCGGTGATTCCGGCAGGTAGTGCGCCTAGCTTCCGTCTTACGGTCACGAATGTCTCCGGCCATGTTTGCCGGGTGCTTGATCTCGCGAGGCGCGCTGACTTGCGAGACACGTACTGTAATTTGGTAGCTCTCAAGGACGGCAAGCCAGTTGAGGTGCCCAGAGCCATATCTGACCCCGGGCCGCTCTCAGATTCGGACTGGTTGGAGATCCGCCCCGGAGGCGCGAAGACTTTTCTGCTATCGAAGTTCCCAGATCGGTTTGAGGCTTTACCGCCTGGGGTTTACGAAGCTTACGTTGATTTTTGGAGCGACCCGTACCGGAGTCACGAAACAGCGCAGAAGTCGCCGAGGGCGAGGTTCACCGTCAAAAGGTGAAAGAGCCGAACAGACGGTGCAGCGAACGGGAACCAGCCGATTCGCTCAGAGACAAACCGAACGTTACCGGCGGCTGGCTCCCGTCGCTGACCTTTGCGGTTAGGCATCGTTCGCATTATGAAAACATTTGTCACACTTCTTACGGCGGCGCTCATTTTGTGCTCGTATTCCACGCCGTCTTTTGCTGACCGTAGCGTTGATAAGAATCTCACGCATCAGATTTCCGACATCTTGAAGGAGTGTGAGAGTATTAAGCCCGGCACGACACGCACGGAGTTGTTGAAGGTATTCACCACCGAGGGCGGTCTCTCCACCGCCAAGCATCGCACCTTTGTTCACCGCAGTTGTCCCTACATCAAGGTTGACGTTGATTTCACACTTTCAGACCCGAAGCAGAGTGCCGTGGACGAGCGGCCCACCGAAATCGTGAGCAAGATTTCCAAACCGTATTTAGAGTGGAGCATTATTGATTGAAGACGCGGCCTAACCCGGCGGCTCCAGGCAACGGCGCGATTCCGTCTCTGTTTTTCCATGCCGGAATCCATCGGCGCGCCGTGCCTGAGCCGCATCGTTGGGCGGCATGAACGCGAGTCAACAGAGGTGTGACACTCAGGATTCGCCATCAGGTTGAATTACGAACGATGACCACGACCACCAGACATCTTCTCATCCTCACCGCGAGCGCTTCATTGCTGTGCGGCTGTAACTAGCCGCGCACAACAATCAGTACCGCGGCTTGGGAGTACAAGATTATTACTTTTCCAGTTGGTTCGTTTGCCAGCGAAATCAACGCGTATGGCACGAATGGTTGGAATGTTGTCGGATCTGGTCCCGAGGCCGCAGACACGATGTTTGCTGTATTGCGACGAGAGAAGAGATGAGCCGCATACTCCCGCCGCCTAACTTTTGCTCCAGCGATCGCGTTTCTGTTTCAACTCGGCTCCCTTGGTGGCGCATTGCTGAGCGTTTTCGGTTAGACCACTCGACCAAACTAACATGAACCGATGTTTCCAGCTTGTTTTCGTTCTCGTCGTGCTGGCCTGCACAGCGGCTTCATGCGGGCCTCCTCGTGTTGCGACGAGCCGACCACGGTGTGGCTTCGCTGATCCGGAGTTTACCACTGCCCTGGCCGTCTGCGATCTCGTAGCAGAGTATTACATCAGACATCACGAGTGGCCGCTTACTCAGGGCGAGTTGGAAGAGCAACTCAGGCGGTCGCTAGAAGAGGAGGGATCGCATATCTCGGCGGACATGTCGTATCGCTCTCGACGATAAGCCCAACTACAGTATGGAGCTGACCCGAACCAGCCGTTGTCACCAGAGTGTCGGGCGTCATCCAATGTTACGAAACCCGTTGCGTCAAGATTGCAGCCGATTGGAGGAGCATCGGTGGTTGGTGCTTGGAACTTGGAATTTGGGATTTTTTTGGTGTTTGGATTTTGGTGTTTGGGATTTGTTTGTCGTTTGGGTCTTGGCGCTTGGCGCTTCCCCATCCCCGTCTCCGCGTCTGATGTCTTTTTTCAGCCGCCTCAACCCAAATCAAGCCAGGCAAAGGCAAATCAAGGTTCGAGGCTTTTGCAATGGATCATAGATGACACCGCAGGTCAGATTCGTTAGAAATAGCCGCGGGCGCAGGCCGGAACGACAAGCGAGCGTGCGAGAAAGTCGCTCAATAAATGAGAAACGATCAAAATTCGGGCACGTCCCTGGCTGCGCCGGACGACCCGGCGAATCGGCCACAACCACCGCCGCCACCCGCGGGCCTCGGGAAGAGGCTCCCCAGGCTCACCATCGTGCTGGCCGGGATAATTCTCGGACAGGTCATTTTGTATGGGCCCTCGCTTTGCGGAC
>Ga0193729_1001179_pt1 | contig 13422 bp, 14 predicted proteins | sample U1c2metaG_FD_143036 | JGI IMG/M metagenome (GOLD analysis project Ga0193729, IMG submission 143036) | Soil microbial communities from a riparian zone of the East river system, Colorado, United States - U1c2 | ecosystem: Environmental > Terrestrial > Soil > Riparian zone | place: USA: East River... | reverse complement strand
GTACTGCCGTCGCGTCGCCGGTGCGATCGGGAGGGTCTGCCTGGCGATCTTCGGCATGCCGGAGCGGCGCGGCGGAGGAGCGGGCGACCAGCTGGCCGAGGCCGGCCGGCCAGCGGACGCCGGCCGGGTCGCGGAAGCCGGCCAGCTGGCGGACGACCTCGGCGTCGCCCTGCAGCTGACGAACATCCTGCGCGACGTACGCGAGGATGCCGGCAACGGCCGCGCCTATCTGCCGGCCGAGGACCTGCGGCGCTTCGGCTTGATCTCCGCGGGCGGGGAGCCCCTGGCGGCCGAGGTGCTCGCGGAGCTCACGCGTGGGCCGGAGCGCGCCGGACCCAGTTCCCCCGCCGGACTCGAGTCGGGGACCGTGGAGCGCGCCGAGAGCCGCGCGAGGGATGGCTCAGCGCAGGCGGGGCGAGGCGAGGCGCGCGCAGCCCTGCATGCGCTCGTGCGCTTCGAGGCCGAGCGCGCACAGGAATGGTTTGAGCGCGGCCTGCGGCTGACGCCGCTGCTCGACCGGCGCAGCGCGGCGTGCGTGCTCGCGATGGCCGGCATCTACCATCGGCTGCTCGAGCGCATCGAGGCCGACCCGGCGCGTGCCATGCGCGAGCGCGTCGCGCTGTCGAGCCCGGAGAAGGTCTGGGTGGCGGTGCGCAGCATGGTCGGAGGTCGAGCGTGAGCGCCGGACGCCGGGTGGTCGTGATCGGCGGTGGGCTCGCGGGAATCGCGGCGGCGCTCGACTGCGCCGCGGCCGGGGCCGAGGTCACGCTCGTCGAGGTTCGGCGCCGGCTCGGCGGGGCCGCCTACTCGTTCGAGCGCGACGGGATGCACCTCGACAACGGACAGCACGTGTTCCTGCGCTGCTGCTCGGCCTACCGGGCGTTGCTCGCGAGACTCGGCAGCGAGCGGCACGTCGCAGTCCAGCCCCGTCTGGAGATCCCCGTGCTGAGCCCCGGCGCCCCCCCGGTGGTGCTGCGCCGCGGCACGCTGCCCCCGCCACTGCACCTCGCGGGCGCGCTCGCGCGCTACCCCCATCTCACACCCGCCCAACGCCTCAGCGCGGCGCTCGCCGCGCGCGCCCTAACGCAGCTCGATCCCGACGATCCGACGCTCGACGAGCAGACATTCGGCGACTGGCTGGCGCAGCGCGGACAGGACGAGCACGCCGTGCGTGTCCTGTGGGACCTGATCGCGCTGCCGACGCTCAACCTCTCCGCCGCCCAAGCCTCGCTTGCGCTGGGCGCGTTCGTGTTTCGCACAGGGCTGCTGTCCGGTGTGGACGCCGGCGACATCGGCTTTCACGTCGGCACGCTGGCGGAGACGATCGGCGAACCGGCCGAGCGCGCGCTCGCCGCCGCCGGCGTGCACTTCCGGCTCGGCTGGAGGGCGCAGGCCGTGCGGCGAGCGGCCGCCGGCTTCGAGATCGAGGGAGTGGAGGAGGGCCTCAGCGCCGAGGCCGTCGTCGTCGCGCTGCCCCACGCCCGCGCCGCCGGCCTGCTCGAGCCGCTGCTGCCGCAGCTCGCGGCGTCAGTCCGCGGGCTGGGCAGCTCGCCGATCGTCAACCTGCACGTCGTCTTCGACCGGGTCGTCTGCGAGGAGCCCTTCGCGGCCGGCGTGAACACGCCCGTGCAGTACCTGTTCGACCGCACGGCGGCGGCCGGCGCACCTCCTGGATGCCAGTATCTCGCGGTGTCGCTGTCCGGCGCCGAGCGCGAGATGCAGATGGGCGTCGACGCCCTGCGCGAGCGCTACATCCCCGCGCTTCAGGACCTGCTGCCGGCTGCGCGCGGGGCGACGGTCGAGCGCTTCCTCGCCACGCGCGAGCACGCCGCGACGTTCCGCGCGGAGCCCGGGACGGCGGCATTGCGCCCGGGCCCGCGCACGACCGTTCCCGGCCTCGTGCTCGCGGGCAGCTGGACGAGCACGGGATGGCCGGCGACGCTCGAGGGCGCCGTGATCAGCGGGCACGCGGCGGCCGCCGAGGCGCTCGCCGCGCTCGAGCCGGGGGCGGTAGCGGCGTGAGCCGCGTGCTCGTCGCCGCGCCGCTGGCCTTCGAGGAGGCGCTGATCCGCTCCGCGGCGCGTGGAGCGCACGTGCGCAAGACCGGCATGGGGCCCGACAAGTCGCTGGCCGCCGCCGAGGCGCTCTCGCGCGAGCCCGGCGACGCGCTGCTCGTGCTCGGCTTCTGCGGTGGGCTCGACGCGCAGTCGCGCCCCGGTGAAGTGATCGTCGCCGACGAGGTGCTGGCCGCCGCAGACGAGGGCCACGACCCCGTCCGGGCCAGCTGCGATGGCGCGGCGCAACTGGCCGGCGCGCTGAGCGACGCCGGCCTGACGGTGCGTCGCGGCCCGATCGTGGGTGTCGGGCGAATCGCCACAGGGCAGCGGCGCGAGCAGCTGCGCGCGGCCGGCGCGCTGGCGGTCGACATGGAGTCGGCATGGCTTGCCGGCGGCGCCGCGGGGCGGCCGTTCGGGGTCGTCCGCGTGGTGCTCGACAGCCCCAGCCACGAGCTGTTTCGCCCGCAGGCCGTGGGCGGGGCGCTGCGCGCCGCGCGCGAGCTGCGCCGCGCCGCGGCCGTCGCGCTTGGAGTATGGGGCAGGGGGGGCTAAGGTACGCGCATGGCGGTCCGGGTCAGGCAGAGCACGCGCATGGGCTGGTACCTGATGCGCCAGCGCCTGGCCAAACGCGAGAAGTTCCCGCTGATCGTCGAGCTGGAGCCGCTGTTCCAATGCAACCTGGCCTGCTCGGGCTGCGGCAAGATCCAGCATCCCGAGCACGAGCTGCGGCGACGGATGCCCGTCGAGCAGGCGCTCGCCGCGATCGAGGAGAGCGGCGCTCCGATGGTCTCGATCGCCGGCGGCGAGCCGCTGGTCCACCCCGAGATCCACGTGATCGCAGCAGAGCTGGTCAAACGCAAGAAGTTCGTGTACCTGTGCACCAACGCGCTGCTGCTGGAGAGGAAGCTGGAGAACTTCAAGCCCAGCCCGTACTTCTCCTGGGCCGTGCACATGGACGGCCTGCAGGAGCGCCACGACGCCTCGGTGGAGCGCGAGGGCGTCTTCGAGAAGGCCGTATCCGCGATCAAGGCCGCCAAGGCGGCGGGCTTCCGCGTCACGACCAACACGACGTTCTTCACGCACGACTCGCCCAAGACGGTGCGCGAGGTGCTCGACTTCCTCAACGACGACCTCGAGGTCGACGAGATGATGATCTCGCCCGCCTACGCCTACGAGAAAGCCCCCGACCAGGAACATTTCCTCGGCGTCCAGGAGACGCGCAAGCTGTTCAAGGAGGCGTTCGCCGGCGGGCGACGCAGGAAGTGGCGCCTGAACCACAGCCCGCTGTTCCTCGACTTCCTCGAGGGCAAGGCCGAATTCGACTGCACCGCCTGGGGCATCCCCAGCTACTCGCTGTTCGGCTGGCAGCGCCCCTGCTACCTGATGGCCGACGGCTACACCGAGACCTACAAAGAGCTGATCGAGACGACCGACTGGAGCAAGTACGGCCGCGGCAAGGACCCGCGCTGCGAGAACTGCATGGCGCATTGCGGCTACGAGCCGACGGCCGTGCTGCAGACCACGCGCTCCCTGCGCCAGTCACTCCGCGCGATCGCCGGCTAGCGGGTCGGACTCGGCCGCGAGCGGGCCACCCTCGCCGTCCGGGCGGATGTCCCGCCAGGTAAGGCCCTCGCGCAGCAGCGCGGGGATCCCCAGCGCCAGCGCCGTGAGGACCTCGACGGCCTGCAGGATGATGCCGTACGCCAGGCCGCGCCCGGCGCCGACGCCGTAGGCCGCCAGGACGACCAGGCATGCGGCCTGGAAGACGCCGACGTTCGAGGGCGTCGCGGGAAGGATCGCGCTCACGTTGACCGCCAGCAGGATCGCGGCGGCCGCGACCAGGCCGGCTTTGCCCTGCAGCCCGAGCGCGAGGATGACCATGTAGCAGGCGAGCCACTGCAGCGCCCAGGCCAGCAGCTGGCTGGCGACCGCCGTGGCGCCGTAGCGTGGCCTGGCGAACACCACCAGCCCGACCCGAGCCAGGGCGAGAAGTCGCGCAATCGCGTCCGCCGCGACCGCGATCCTGCGCCAACGCGCCCTCTGGCCCAGCGCCAGCAGGCGAGGGCCGGCGACGACCAGCGCGGCGATCAGCAGGGGGACGGCGATCGCGGCGGCGATGCCGGCCGGGTGTCCGCTCAGCAGCGGCACGCTCGTGAACGTCACCGCCGCCAGCACGCCCAGCGCGATCAGGTTGATGAGCGTCTGCGAGAAGACCGTGCCGGCGACCACGGGCAGCAGGCGCCGGTTGGGGCCGTCGAGCCTGCGCGTCAGCACGACCACGCGAGTCGGCTCGCCGATCCGCCCCGGCACCACCGCCGAGCCCATCACGCCGATCATCGTCGCCCGCGTGACGGCCATCCAGGAGATCGGCGTCTCGGGCAGGGCCGCGCGCAGGACCTCGTGCCAGGAGACCGAGCGCAGCACCAGCGAGCAGGCCATCAGCACGAAGGCCAGCGCGACCCAGCCGGGCCTCGCCGTGATCAGCGCGTGCCCGATGCGATGCAGGCCCAAGCGCGAGAGCGCGAACGCGAGCAGCCCGGCGAGCAGGATCGCGGCGACGATCAGCCCCGTGCGCCTGTGCCGCGTCCGCTTGCGAGCGGGCGGCGGCTTCTCGCGAGCCCCCATGGCGCGGGGTCTAGCAGAGTCGCCGACGACTAGCGAACCTCCGCGCGGCCCAGCTCGCCGAGCCCGCGACCGAGCGCGCCCTGCTGTGCGCCGTCCTGCGGCGCGCACGACGGCACGACGTCCCCATGCTGCCGGGGGCGGGTGACGCCGCCGGCGATCCCCGTCACGCGAGCGGTGAGGATCGCGATGTCGTCGCGCACTCGATCGTCGAGCTCGACGAGTCCGAGGAGGGCATCGATCGTGTCCTCGGCGAGCGCCGGAGCGCGCTGCTGCAGCCGCTCGATCATCTGCTGCGCCGTGACGGTGTGGTCCGGAGCGTGCGCCTCCAGCAGGCCGTCGGTGTACAGCGCCAGCGAGTCACCCGGCTGCAGGACGATCGAGGCCTCCTCGATGACGGGGTCCTCGAAGATCCCCAACAGCGCCCCGCGATTGCCCCACTCGCAGGCCGCTCCGCCGGCGCGCGCGATCAGCGCCGCCGGGTGTCCGGCGGAGGCGACGGTGACCTGCGCCTCGCTTTCGGCGAAGCGCAGGTGGACGAGGATCGCCGTCGCGAAGCGACCTTCGAAGTCCTGGTCGAGCATCACTCGGTTGACGCGCGAGAGAACCGCGCCGGGGCTCGTCTGCTCGCGCGCGTAGGCGACCGTCGTGTGGCGCAGGAAGCCCGTCAGGGCCGCGGCCTCGGCGCCCTTGCCGCACACGTCGCCGACCATCAGCCAGCAGCCCTGCTCGTCGCCGAAGGCATCGTAGAAGTCGCCGCCGACTTCGCTGCCCGCGCCCATCGGGCGGAAGAAGCTCGCCAGCTCCAGACCTGGGATGAGCGGCAGGACGGACGGCATCAGGCTGCGCCTGAGCGTGTGCGCGACGTACGAGCGCTCCGCATACAGCCGCGCGTTGTCGAAGGCCAGCGCGGCGCGGTCGCTGAGGTCTGTGAGCACGTCTAGCACGCCGCGCTCGTAGCGCTCGTCGTTGCCGATGTGCAGGAACGCGATCGCTCCGTGCGTGCGGCCGCGCGCGACCATCGGGAAGACGGCCGCCGAGCGATAGCCGGCGTCGCGCATCAGCTGCTGGTGCTCGTCGCTCTCGACGACCTGCGCCAGCGCCGCCTGATCGGTCAGGTCTGCAACCACGCGCGGCTCTCCCGTGCGGAGCACCTGCGCGACGGGATGGGGGCCGGCGAGATCCAGCGGAACCTCCTCCCGCACACGCTCCACTTCGCGCGCCAGGGCGGCATCGACGCCGGCCGCCACCGTGCTCTCGATCGAGCCGTCGCGATCGAGCAGGTAGATCACGCACAGCTCGGCGAGCTCCGGCACGGCGGCCTGCGCGAGGTTGCGCAGCGCCTCGGAAGGGTCGAGCGTCGTGTCGAACGAGGCGGTCGCGTCGATCAGGAATTTCAGTCGCCGGCGGTGCTCGCGTACGCCGTTGAGGGCCAGGTGGATCACACCTGTCGTCAGCACGGCGAGCACGATGCCCACGCACGCCACGGCGCCGAAGGTCCCCGAGACGTGTTCGTAGGTGAGCGGCAGCAGGAACGCCACCAGGCAGGCGAGCGTGACGATCAAGTAGCGCCCGCGCAGCTGGAAGGCGGCCGCGTGGCCGATCGCAAAGAAGTAGATGAGCGCGAACGGGCTGCTCGCGCCGTTGGACGCCGCGCACAGGATGGCGATCAGCACCACGCCCCACAGGTCGGCGGCGAGCGCGAGCGCGAGCGTGCTGCGCTGGCGGCGGAACGCCACGAACAGGACAGTGGCCACGACGAACGCGTTGATTGCCACGGCCACGATCGCGCCGGGAGCGCGCACATGCGGCAGCAGCGCGGCGGTTCCGCACAGGGCGCCGCCGATCGCGTACAGCCCCGCTGCGGCGACGATCGCCGCGCCGACTTCCCGGCCGCTCGGCGCCTGTTCGGCGAAGCCGATCCGCGGTGCACTCGTCGATGTCATGTCACACCGATCCCGCTCATCCCCGTCCCTCTCCCAAGCCCAGCTCCGTCGCATTGCTCCCCGATCGCGACTGGACTTCTTCGCATGCTCGTGTCTATCGTACGGCGAGGAGCTACTCGGCGTCGACAGCTGCGAAACGTTGGAGCCCGCTGCGCACCCAGTTGGGCACGTCGGTCCTGCTCCACGTCTCGGTGCTCACGCACACGTGTCGCAGGCGGCCTGCGACGAGCAGCTGCCCGTCGCGCGCCACATCGATCTCGGTCGTGATCGCGCTCCTGCCGAGCCGCACGATGCGCGCCGTCAACTCGAGTTGATCGTCGAAGCGGGCGGGCGCGCGGAAGCTCAGGCTGGCATCTGCAACGACCGCGTCGATGCCCCGCTGCACCATCTCCTGCCAGGGCCCCACGGCAGCCCGCCACAGTTCGGTGAAGGCGACGTCGAAGTACAGCAGGTAGTTCGCGTTGAACACGATGCCCTGCGGATCGCACTCGCCGTAGCGGACGCGTAGCTTGTGCACGAACGGGGCTTCCATCGCCGCGACACGCTAGCGGGGACCGCGTGGGGGTGGGCGACCGGGGCGAGCAGCGGCGAGCCTCACTGCGCGCGGGCGAGTAGGATATCGACCGGTCGATATAGAGATATTTAATATTTGATGTTTTTGGATCCAGGTCAATGCGAGCGCTGACATTCCAAGCACCGGGCGAGGTCCGTATCGAGGAGCGGCCGATGCCCGAGCTGCTTGCTCCCGACGACGCCGTCGTGCGAATCGACGCGACGGGCGTGTGCGGATCGGACCTGCACATCTACCACGGCCGGCTGAAGATCGAGCCGGGCTTCACGATCGGGCACGAGTACGTCGGCACGGTGACCGCGGCCGGCGACGCGGTGACGCGCGTGAAGGTCGGCGATCGCGTGGCGGGATGCTTCCAGACGGCCTGCGGAATGTGCTTTCACTGCATGCGCGGCGAGTACCAGCGCTGCGTCGAGTCGCGCAGCTTCGGGCTCGGCGCGACGATGGGCTCGCTGCAGGGCACGCAGGCCGAGTATGCGCTCGTGCCGCGCGCCAACCTCGTGCTGCAACGCGTGCCCGAGGGCGTCTCCGACGACGTCGCGCTGTTCGCCGGCGACGTGATGGGCACCGGCTATCACGGCGTCGCCGCGAGCGGGCTGCAGGCAGGCGAGGTGGCCGCCGTGCTGGGGCTCGGGCCGGTCGGCCTGTGCTCCGTGCAGGCCGCGCGGCTGGCCGGCGCGCGGGTGATCGCGATCGACTCCGTCGAGCAGCGCCTGGCCGTCGCCGAGTCCTTCGGCGCGACGCCGCTACACCTGACCGAGCAGGACGTGCGAACCGAAGTGAAGAAGCTCACCGAGGGGCGCGGCGGCGTGGACGTGACGATCGACGCGGTCGGTCACACCGACGTGCTCGACATGGCGATCCGCCTCACGCGCGCGTGCGGTCGCGTGCAGTGCCTCGGCATCTACGCCGAGCGCGGCGAGATCCACCTCGGGTTGGCGTGGCTGAAGTCGCTGACCGTCAGGGGGGGCCAGGCGAACGTGATCGCGCACCTCGACCCGGTCCTCGCGATGCTCGCCGACGGTCAGCTCGACCCGACGCCGCTCGTGACCCATCACATGCCACTCGATCAGGCGCCCGAGGCGTATGAGATCTTCGACCGGCGCGAAGCGCTGAAGATCGTCCTCACGCCGTGACGCCGAGCGCCCCCGCAGAGCTCGCGCAGCTGCCACTTGCTCTCGCCCGGCGCTAGGCGTAGCATCGGGAATGCAAAAGGCCACGACGAGAGTTACTCGGAGGGCCCGCGGGGCAGTCCGGGGGCGATCAAGGAGGTTCGCACCATGGACGTGTCCGATCACTCAGGCAACGCCGCCTCGATGCCTGAAACAGCGCCCGAGGCCCAAGCCGAGATGGTGCCCGTCGAGCACGAAACGGTTGATTTCGTAGCCAACGTTCTGGTGATCGCGCTGCCGCTGGCCGCCGTCGTGGCCGCCGGCTGGCTGGCGTGGGGCGGCAGCCTGCACTGGCAGGATCTGCTCGTGCTCTTCATCACCTACCTGTTCACCGGCATGGGTATCACCGTCGGGTTCCACCGCCTGTTCACGCACCGCAGCTTCGAGACGACGCGCGCGTTGCGCGTCGCGTTCGCGGTGTTCGGCTCGATGGCGGTCGAGGGGCCGCTGATCGAGTGGGTCTCGACGCACCGCAAGCACCATCGCTACTCAGACCGCACGGGCGACCCGCACAGCCCGCACGCCGAGTGTGCGCCCGGCTGGCGCGGAGCCCTGGGCGGTCTCGCGCACGCGCACGTCGGTTGGATCTTCCGTGGCGAGGACATCGCGAACCCGCGCCGCTACGCCAAGGACCTGCTCGCCGACCGCGACCTGCGCTTCATCGACCGCGCGTTCCCGCTATGGGTGCTCGCCGGGCTCGCCCTACCGTTCGGCCTCGGCTTGGCCCTGACCGGCTCCGTCCTGGGCGGCCTGACGGGGCTGCTGTGGGGCGGCGCGGTGCGCATCTTCCTGCTGCACCATGCGACATTCAGCATCAACTCGCTCTGCCACTTCTTCGGCCGGCGCTCGTTCACCACAGGCGATGAGTCGCGCAACCTGGCGTGGCTGGCGCCGATCACGTTCGGCGAGGCGTGGCACAACAACCACCATGCCTTCCCGACGTCCGCGCGGCATGGCCTCGGACGCCTTCAACCCGACCCCGGCGCCTGGCTGATCGGCGGGCTCGAGCGCTGCCGGCTCGCGTGGAGCGTCGTGCGCGTGCGCCCCGAGCATCAGCGGGCCAAGCGGATCGCCGGGGCGGCGTAGCGATCGGTGCCCGCAGTGGCGTATCGAGCGGTCCGCTACAGCGTCGCGGCCTGCGCACGACCGCGAAAGTGCCACATCGCCTTCTGCTCGTCGAGGCCCAGCAGTCGCCAGCGCCCCGTGCCGGGAGACCGCACGAAGATGCGCGCGTCGAGCACGCTGTGCATTCCCTCGAGCAGCCCGACCGCCTCGCGTACGTCGACGTCCTCGCCGAGCACGTGTGCGCTCATCACGTCGACGACCTTGAAGCGCAGCGGCTCGGGAGACGCCGGCTCCTGCGTCGGAGCTGGCGCGCGCTTGAGCTTGACAAGCGACAGGTCGCGCTCGCCGCGCGGCTTGGCGGCCCCGCCGTCGAGCGGTGCGATGTGCGCCCCGGTGCCCTTCGTCTCGCTGTCGAGTATCCACGTCTTGGCCATCACCTCAATCTAGCGACGGTTCGGGCCGCCCGCGGGAGCGCGCGAAGCCGCGATCTGAAGCTAGTTTGGACCACGAGACGATGGCGTCCCATCGAGCGAAGGAGACAGCCGTGACATCCCATGCAGTGACAGCAGAAGGGCGCGATCTCGCGCTGGCCGACGGCAATCGGATCCCGATGCTCGGTCTCGGCGCGTGGCAGGTGCCCAACGGGCCGGAGTGCGTCGACGCCGTGCGGTGGGCGCTCGAGCTCGGGTACAGGCACATCGACACCGCGCAGGCCTACGGCAACGAGGAGAGCGTCGGACAGGCGCTGCGCGAGAGCGGCGTGCCGCGCGAGGAGGTGTTCCTGACGACCAAGTTCTATCCCGCGCGCGAGGACCCGGCCGCCGAGGCCGAGCACAGCCTCAGACGGCTCGGCGTCGACCAGGTCGACCTGTACATCGTCCACTGGCCCCAGGGCGGACCGACCTGGGCCTGGCCGGGGATGGAACGGGCCCGCGAACTCGGCTACGCGCGCTCGATCGGAGTGTCCAATTTCAGCGTGGGCGAGCTCGAGCAGTTGACCGCCGCGACGAGCGTCGCGCCGGCCGTCAACCAGGTGCAGTTCAGCCCGTTCAAGTACCGACGCGCGCTGCTCGAGGCCTGCCGGCAGCGGAGCGTCGCGCTCGAGGCGTACAGCCCGCTCGGCACCGGCCGGCACCTCGAGCAGGAGAGCGTGAAGCGGATTGCGCAGCGCGCCGGACGCACGCCGGCACAGGTGCTGCTGCGCTGGTGCCTGCAGCACGAGCTCCCCGTGATTCCCAAGTCCACGCACCGCGAGCGCCTCGAGGAGAACGCGCAGGTCTTCGACTTCACGCTCTCAGACGAGGACGTGGCGGAGCTCGACGCGCTCGACGAGACCGGCGGCACCGACCAGGCGCTGGAGCGCAAGTGGTGGTGAGGTATCTCGCCCGCCACGAAGCCCTCCAATGCACGACGCACGATCTCGACGTTCTGCTCAGAAATAAGCGCTCACCTCGCCACCTCGGCCATCGGTTGCAGCGTAACGCGCTGACCGAGACGTTCGAGTTGGGATACCAGGTGTCGTTCCAGGTGCTGGGTGTTCTCACGTCGTAGGAAGTAGTCGCCGCCGAGATCTTCGTAGGGCCGGCCATCGCGCAGGATGTAGTAGGCGCTGACGAGGATCGAGTGGGCGACGGCGACGATCGCCTTTGAATGGCCGCGACGGCGCTTGACGCGCGTGTATTGCGCGTTCAGGTAGGTATCGCGGGTGCGCCCAGCGGCTGAGTTCGCGGCCTCGATGAGCGCGGTGCGAAGCCAGCTGTCGCCGTTGCGGGTCTTGCCCGTCTTGCGCTTGCCCGCGGATTCCTCGTTGCCGGGGCAGAGCGCCGCCCAGCTCGCGGCGTGGCGATGATCTGGAAAGAGCTTCATGTCCGGCCCCAGCTCGGCCAGGATCACCTCAGCGGTGCGCACCCCGACGCCGGGGATAGTTATCAGCAGCTCGAGCTCACGCTCTAAAGGGCGCAGGCGCTCCTCGATCTCGCCAGAGAGCGCGTCGATCGACGCGTCCAGGTAGTCGATGTGGGAGAGCAGGTGCGAGACGATCAGCGCGTGGTGGGAAGAGAAGCGGCCGGTGAGCGCCCGGCGAAGCTCCGGCAGCTTTGCGCCTCAGCTTGCCGCGCGCCAGCTCGGCCAGAGCCTCGGGATCGTTTCTGCCCTCGCAGAGCTCGGCGAGCATCGCCCGCCCGGAGACGCCGAGCACCCGGGTCGCGACCGAGGCGAGCTTGATGTTGGCGTCCACTGAGGGTGTCGTCCAAGGGAGCCCATCGCTCAAGATTCTGCTCGGCGTGCTCGTAGCAACAGTTCGGGGTGCCGTGGACTCCCAAAGCCAAACTCCTGTCGGACTCGTGGTGCCAGAACGTCAACGGCCTCGGTGGACGACCCCCACAGTCTCCCCATTTCATCCATCGGAGTGACGACCCACCGGGTCGTCATGGGCACTCCTGCGACATCGTCCGCGCAGTATCCCGGAGAGCACGCCCTGTGCGCCGGGGCTTGCTCCTGCTTGGTCTCTTGACTTCTTTCCGTCGACTCTCGAAGGATCGCGTCAATGCACGACTCTGCTGACCTCCCGGTGGGAGTGATCGGCGCGGGGGGTCGGGAATTCTCGTCGCAGCCGTGTTGCGGCGACGCGGAATCCGGACGTCAAGGTCCGCCGGGACTTCCGGCTGAGCCTACGACGTCTGCAAGTTGTGGACCGAGAACTCCTTCACATCGGGCGGGTTCGGGAAGCCTTGGTCGCCAAGGCCATGAAGTCGCGGCATCAACCGCTCCTGGACGAAGGCATCGAAGGCCTCGCGGGACTCCCAGAAGTCGATCACGCCCCAACCACCGTCGACGGGCCCGGCGGAGTGGACGATCATCCCTTTTGGCGGGTCCGTATCGATCTCCATTACGCCGTGAGCCGTGTCGTAGTTCTCCTGGGTGCCCCCGGCAAACTTGAGCCTGATGCCAACTGCCATGTCGGGTCCTCTCATTGGGTGTTTCGAGCGACCTTACTCGGCCCGAGCCCGCGCTAGCCTCCAGACCCCATGGCCCGCGAGCCCGAGCCCTGGCAGGCCGTCGCGGCTGGCCCGTTCTGACGGTCGCACCCTCTAGCGATAGCCAGCGCCCAGACTTGAGCAGCAAGGCGGCTCGCGCCGGCAGTAGAGTCCGCCTACTGCATTCCAATCCGGTAGGGGGACCAACATGGCAGAGCTTGCTGGTAAGCGCTTCGAGAATCCCGATGAGGTACGCGAGTTCGCCGGCGGCATGGGCCAGGTGGCGCTGGTGGACCTAAATGGCCATGCCGTTGGCAAGGGGACGTTCATGCCCGGCTGGCGCTGGTCGGAGCATGTAAAACCGATCGCGGGCACCGACTCGTGTCAGGTCGATCACATCGGATACGTCGTTCAGGGTCGCATGGCGCTCAAGATGGACGACGGTACCGAACGGGAGTTTGGCCCGGGAGACACCTTCCATATGCCGCCGGGACATGACGCCTGGATCGTCGGCGACGAGGTGTGTGTGTTGCTCGACTTTGGCGGGCTGAAGGGATACGCGCAAGCGACTTGACGTATTGGCGCCGATGCCGGATCGCCTGCGGGGTAGTGGGCAGCGATGTCTGAGGAGACCACGACCCCCGATCTGGTCGAGCTAACGCGGCGCGTCTATGACGCTGCGAATGTCGGAGATTTCGACGCGATGATGCGCCTCTTTGATCGTGACGCTGTGTGGGATATGCCCGACGAAGGAATCGGCACGTTTGAAGGCGCAGTCGCGGTTCGCCGGTTCGTCGAAGACTGGCGAGGCTCCTATGAGGAGTACGAGGTCGAGGTAGAGGACGTTCTCGACCTCGGCAATGGAGTCACATTCGCCGTCTCGATTCAGAAGGGCCGCCCCGTGGGTAGCGGCGGTTATGTCCAGATCCGCTTCGCTGCGGTCTACACATGGGCGGACGGGTTGGTAGGGCGAATCGCGAGCTACGGCGACGAGGATGAGGCCCGCGCAGCTGC
>Ga0193729_1001177_pt1 | contig 13425 bp, 13 predicted proteins | sample U1c2metaG_FD_143036 | JGI IMG/M metagenome (GOLD analysis project Ga0193729, IMG submission 143036) | Soil microbial communities from a riparian zone of the East river system, Colorado, United States - U1c2 | ecosystem: Environmental > Terrestrial > Soil > Riparian zone | place: USA: East River... | reverse complement strand
TCATCTGCGTCATCAGGAACATACCAAATCCCAGCACAAGTGCGCTGAGAATTGTGATCATTTGATAGCGTTTGAGCATCGCGATGATGAAACCAGACATGGCGGCTCCGATCACGATACTTATGGTCAGTGGTGTGATGACCGCACCAGAGTCCGTTGCTGTCTGCCCCAGAACGACTTGCAGGTACAATGGTAGGTAGATGATCAGCGGTAGCATGACGCTTCCCTGCATCATTGCCAGTCCTGTGCCTGCTGAGAAGACTTGGTTGCGGAATAGATCGAGTGGCAAGAGTGGTTCAGCGGCGAAGCGTTCGGCGATGAAAAAGACTATCAAGAGCACGTCGGCTGCAACCAACACTCCGATCACCTGTGGTGAGTTCCAATCGTAGGTCTGATTGCTACCCCAGGTGAGACCAAGCAACAAGCAGACTGTTGCACCTGATGACAGCAGAGCCCCTAGGAAGTCGATCCGGCGTATAGCTGCCCAGCCAGTGTGCCTATTGCTGCGTACCGAAATATTGGCGGGTAGGTAAACAAGCAAGGCGATCAGGGCGATGATGCCTAGTGGTAGATTGATGTAGAACACCCAGCGCCAACGAGTGGTGTCGGTGACCAAATTGCCCAGTAGTGGACCACGATCGGTCAGCCAGCCACCAACGGTAGGGCCAACCACGCTGGAGAATCCGTAGACGGCGGAAAATATACCTTGCCAGCGTGCTCGCTCTGCTGGCGGAAAGATGTCGGCTACGACCGTAAAAACGAGAGCAATACCTGTCCCTGCTCCAAGTCCTTGCAGCGCACGGAAGATGATAAGTTGGTCTATCGTCTGCGACAAACCAGAGAGCGCGGAACCTGCAAGAAAGGTGATCACGCCCACAATAAAGAACCACTTGCGCCCAAACTGGTCTGAGAGTTTCCCGACGATGGGAATCATTGCGGTTGATGCAAGCAGGTAAGCTGTCACGACCCAGGTATAGCGGTCGAAACCTTGCAGATTGCCAATGATCCTGGGCAGCGCAGTGCCAACAATCGTTTGATCTAGTGCTTCTAGCAGCAATGTGAGCATCAACGATATAAGTACGCTAATGAGTGCAAATCCGCGCAGGCGGGAGCCTCCGTTTGAAGCTGTTGGGGATGGTAGAGGAGACGTTGAAGAGATGGTCTCCATCGATGGATGATCCTTCCTATTGTCAGTGTACAAGGAACGTCTGGAGTATAGCACATTGACATCTCACTGTCAACATGGCATTATTACTGTATTACTGTCATGAGAAAGAAACAAGCAAATGCGACAACTATCCGACTTGAGCCAGAGGATAGGGAAGCTATCAAGCATATCTAGGGAACTGTATGGGTGCCCTTCAGATAGCGCAGCTATCAAGCTTGCAGTGCGCATGATTGCTAGGCAAGTAGTACCTCTGTGCCCAAGCCCCACAAAAGGAACGCCTCTTGCATCCCTATAGCTAAACCAAGGGGTTTTACGAGGTAGAGGTGATAATTATTCTGTTTCGGCTATATAGTAGTTCCAAAAAACAAATTGTGTATTGATCTCGTGCTGACTATGGCCAGGAACGCTGCGTTGATCGTAGGCTATTATGATTATGCTGTCAGGCTAGCGGAAAAAATGGAGGAGATGTATGGAGTATGAACTCGGGAGTTTGCTTCCGGAGGTCATTGTCATCCTGGAGGCGTTACTTGCTCAGGCCGAGCAACTAGGGCGCAAACAGGTTGTTAGGGTACGCTTGAATAAGCATGATCATTATTGGTACTTCTCGGATGAAGAGATTGGTCTGCGCAAGAAGGTGAATGAGCAGCTCCAATGGCTCGCCACAAAAGGCTGGTTGCGGCTGCAGTGGCAGAAACGTGAAGAGGGCAATCTCCTTGAGATGATAGACCTGATCACAGAGGTGGCTGCTAATGTGTATGAACTCTTGGGCAGAGTTCCTTTGAGCACAAAGAAAGATGCTTTATATAGGCTGCTACTCTTCATGATGGTTGGTTTCTTTCATTCCTGGCAGCGGCCATGTCACTGTTAGACAACAACAAATCGCCAATCCCATTGAGTCTTTTAGATCTGCAGGAGAGTAGCGATTTACTGTATGTACTCTCATCGATTGCCGAGTTAGATGGGCCGATATTGGAGCGTACGTTGAGCATACAACTCTTTGGCAACAGTGAGAGGCTTGAAGATCTCAGGCCCGCAGTACTCTCCGTCCTGTGTACGCATTCCCCTACGGCATTGTTGTATGGAGACAATGATTGGGCAGTACTCCAGGCTCATAATATCTATCGACCAGCAAAGTACGTCCCTCTTACAGGCCCATTTTCGTTGCAGTTCAAGGGAACACAGCTGGGAGAAACTGCTCAACTTCATCTTGAGCTGCATCTACCCAGTATAAGTCTGCCGGATAATGCTCTCCCTCTTTCTGAACGAGTATTTCTCAGTTCTTTCAACTGCTACTAAACATAGGCTCAGCCCCAATGCGTATTCGTATTTTGATGCGTGATGGCGAAAACTGTCCCTGTTTCCCCCTATTAGGACCATGTAAGCTTCCACTATAATATAGTTAACAGAAGGCCGCTCCTGAGTGTGATTAGCAGAAGCAGTCCTGACGGTCGCTCTTTCCAGCAAGGTTGGGGGCTGATTTTTAAAAACTGCGAGGTATACGATGACCCACACAGTATCCTTCATTGTAAGGAAGGTTTTTCTAATGAAAGAGTCTCTGAAGCGACGCTTGAATGTATTTCCGAAGCTACGTCGCCGACTATTATCCGTCAGGTGGACTCTGCTGCTTATAACGACTGCAATGTTTTTCCTCAGTGCAGCCTCTACTGGGTGCCCAACAGGTGGCTACACTCTATCGGTGACCCCTAACTTGGGGTCGAGTGTACAAAATGCCCCTCCCCCTAGTAATAACCCGCCGCCACCGCCTAGTAATAACCCATCGTCACCGCCTAGTAATAACCCGCCGCCACCGCCTAGTAATAACCCGTCGCCATCTCAACCTACTGCTAACGTACCGGGCATAACTCCGATCGTTATCCCAACAATCCCAGGAAGCCCTACAGTAGGTAGTCCGGCAGCTGGCAGTCCAATAGCGGGCCCGCCGCCGAAGAAGGCAGCCCCACCGAAGAAGGCAGCGGCGCCGAAGAAAGCTGGCAACTAGGTGATGATTATCATTTCTGACGACGAGAAGCAGTGTTAGTTGGGATTCACCTTTAGTCCTCAGGATCGGTGGTCTCCCGCTTGGCTATCGATAGAGAAAGAGTAAGGGAAAAGGTATCGATAGAAAGGGGAAGTAGAGAGATGGATGTGGTGAAAGCAGCCCTAGCTGAGACAGTTTGCTATAAGATAGACTGTCCAGACTATGGGAAAGTGGGACAAGGAAACATGCGTACAAGAAGGCCAGAAAGACAAGGGAGTGCAGCGTTATAGATGTAAAACGTGCAAAAAATGCAAACTGAAACGAAGGAACGATCTTTTATAGTTGCTGTCCGTCTTTACGAGCCATCATGAAGTCTCTAGGGATGGTGGGGGATCGCAACAGTTTGGTAGCCGCTCTTTTAAGGAAGGTTGGTGGCTGACTTTTGAAAAACTGTGAGGTATACGATGATCCATAAGGTATCCTTCATTGTAAGGAGGTTCTTCGAATGAAAGAGTCTCTGAAGCGACGCCTGAATGTATTTCCGAAGCTGCGTCGCCGACTATCATCTGTCCAGTGGATTTTGCTGCTGATAACGACTGCAATGTTTTTCCTCAGTGCAGCCTCTAATACTTGCACTTTTACGTTCGGAAGTGGTGGAATAACGGGTACTCCTCCTACTGGCCCACAAGCTAGTCAAACCTCAGTTAACATTCCCCCTCCAGTTGCCTCGCCAGTTCCCCAGCCAGGAGGAGGCGCCCCAGCACCGGGAGGAGGCACCCCAGCACCGGGAGGAGGCGCCCCAGCACCGGGAGGAGGCACCCCAGCACCGGGAGGAGGCGCCCCAGCACTGCCGTCAGGACCGCCAACAGGACCGCCTGCAGGAGGAACCGAAGTAAAGGTAATGATGGTCACGGACGCGAAGAATCCATCTGGATTTGCCTTTAAGGACCCTACTTCTGGAACGGACGTGACGACCATTACAAAGGGCACAAAGGTGACATGGGTGAATACGACTAATATTCCCCACACAGTAGCGAGTGATGATGGCAAATTCAAGTCTTCCGATCCTGCCAAAGTTATCATGCAGAACCAGATGTATTCTGTCGTGTTCGCTACAGCCGGGACCTTTAAATATCACTGTTCCATTCATCCCCCGCAGGTAGGCACAATAATTGTGCAATAAAAACCGGGAGAGGAGCATCTTGCTCCTCTCTTTAGTTATTACATTTTGTAAATCTGCATTACTATTATGAGAATTTTTTTGTAAAAAGACCTAGTACACTGAGATTGAAAAGAGTCCACGATAGCATACAGGCATCAAGCTTATATCCAGTGGACAATGAATCATGGATAGATTTCGCGGTCAATGTACTAGTGGTCGCTCTTTCAAGGAAGGGTGGTGGTTGATTTTTGAGAAACTATGAGGTATACAGCAGTTCGCGGAAGTACTGATCCATCATAGAGAGGGAACCAACGAGGTATATGTGGGTTCAACCTTTCTGGTAACCGCGATAGGATGGATGACCCACAAAGTAGTCTTCATTGTGTAAGGAGGTTTTCCTAATGAAAGTCCCTCTGAAGCGGCGTCTGAAATTATTTCCGAAGCTGCGTCGCCGACTATCATCTGTTAGGTGGACTTTGCTGCTGATAACGACTGCAATGTTTTTCCTCAGTGCAGCCTCTACTGGGTGTCCAGCAGGTGGCTACACTCTATCGGTGACCCCTAACTCGGGGCCGAGTGTACAAAATGCCCCTCCCCCTAGTAATAACCCGCCGCCACCGCCTAGTAATAACCCGCCGCCACCTCAACCTACTGCTAACGTACCGGGCATAACTCCGATACTGATTCCAACCATCCCAGGAAGCCCTGTAGTAGGTAGTCCGGCATCTGGTAGTCCGATAGCTAACCCGCCGCCGAAGAAGGCTGCCCCACCGCCACCAGGAGGAGGTAATACAGTTACCATTAGTGTTCTTATGAACGCAACTGGCTTTGTTTTTGATAAGCCAACTATGACGATTACAAAGAGCACAACGGTGACATGGGTCAGGGGAGCGGGTGATACTGGTGTTGCACCTCATACGATCACCTGTGGTACAGCAGCTGATCCAAAAGCAGGCGATTGTGCGAAGGACGCTTTCAACGTTGACTTCCCTGTGGGCACAAAAATGGTTTCTCGCACATTTAGTACAGCCGGGACCTATACGTATCTATGTAGCATTCATCCTACCACTATGATAGGCACAATTACGGTTACCCCCTAACAAAAACCAAGAGGGGAGCATATTGTTCCCCTCTTTAGTCAGTACGCTTGCATAAATCCATGCTGCAATGAGAAGGAGGTTTTTTTTATAAAAAACTATTTGCTCTTTTAGTGTGTATTTTATTGTATTTTTTGAAAGTGACTCAATACACGTGCCACAAGAACGGTGATATTGTCTGTGCCTCCATGGGCATTGGCCCGTTCAATCAGGCGATGCACACCTTCCTGTGGAGTATATCGTTCGATAATCTGTGCGATCTCGTTGTCACTGATCATTCCTGATAATCCATCGCTGCACAATAGCAGGGTATCTCCCTCTTGCACCTGCTCTATAAAAATATCAACTTCTACTTCGGGTAATGAGCCCAGTGAGCGCGTGATCATATTGCGCAACTGATGCATGCGTGCCTCCGCCTCTGTCATGGCTCCTGCCCGTACTTGCTCGGCGACCCACGAATGATCCTGCGATACTTGTCGTACCCAGCCACGCCGTACAAGATAGGCCCGGCTATCTCCTACATTGGCGATATAAGCCCTGTTATGCAGCAAAACTGCAGTGACACAGGTCGTTCCCATCCCATTGTGTTCGGCTTGCAGTCTGGCTCGCTGGTAAATAACGGCATTCGTATATTTAATAGAGCGTAACAAACTGGCAGCGACATCACTATCGTTATCCTGGTAGTACAAGGTCGAGACGGTACGTACGGCCATCTCACTGGCTACTTCGCCAGCTGCATGCCCTCCCATCCCATCAGCAACGATAAAGAGGGCACCTTTTTGGGCTTGTAACATGGCATCCCTCGGAACAATGTAGGCCACATTGTCCTCGTTATGAGGGCGCTGACGACCTACATCGGTGCGTTGGGCTATATTGAGACGGTAGTGTTGAAATGGCTGATACCTTCTACTAGCGTCTGTATTCCTGTCGACCTGTTTCATAAAGGCCTGTTTTAATCTGGTGAATACACTGCCTTGTAAAATATGTTCAAACGTGTTCACATGTTGATTTCTACGATCTCACAGCTTGAGCGGCGCATAGATTCATCTTCGTGCCAGTTAGACATAGTACTGAGAAAAGACTTTCTTGTCAAGGAAATTGGTATAGAATATACCCACGGTTCGCTCATTTTTTGGTCAAATCCGCTTGCGAAGCCGAATGCCATTGCTGAGTATTCGCCAATTTCGCCTGACCAAACTGGCTTGTGCGTTGGCCTCGCAAGGAACTAGCGAACGGAGGGAATATAGTTTCCAGATCAAAATTGTCCTCTGCTAAATGAGCATTATTCGGATATATTACACTATTTAATGTAAAATCACAAGATGCAATGAAAATTTTATAAAGTGATATTGAATGAAAAATTTATTGTTCGGTTTGACTATTGCTTGCTTCTAACAGTAGAATTATGTGATATTCATGAAAATTGTAGGCTAGTTTTCCCAGGATGGTTGTCACATCTCTCTTGAGAGTCACTGAAGGCAGATGGAGTGAAATAAAGGTATTTTAATGATAGAGCTATAGAGTCGAAGGTATAGGTGAGTTTTATTTATGAATTCGGCTGAACGTATGCCAATGGAGGATGAGCATACAGACCTCCTTGCTAATGAGCAGACAACACACTCTGAGGCCGTAGAGCAGGCTTACCAGCTTGAAGCCGTTTTCGAAGCCATGACCGATGCTGTGGTTGTCTTTGATCTGGAAGGAAATGTTATGCAGTTGAATACAGTTGCACGTGACCTTTTCCAAGTTGATGAGTTTCCCGATTTCTTTGGCATGCCTCTAGAACGGCGCCTTGGTCTGTTGCGTATAAAGGATAAATATGGACAATTATGCCAAAAAGAGCAATTTCCTCTCAATCGCATCTTCCAAGGAGAAGCGTTGCAAGGAAAGCAAGCTGTAGATATGATTTTATATCTGCCTATGGGAAGGATAATGAATGCGAGTGTTACTGGTGCTCCAGTGCGAGATCGACACCATAGTATTATTGGAGCGTTGCTTGTTCTGCGTGATATAACAGAAAAGATGCAATTGCATGCCAATGAACTTGCTCTGCAGGAAGCAAATCATCGCTTTGATGAGTTTTTGAGTATTGCCAGCCATGAACTACGTACTCCCCTTACGACGATCAAAGGCAATATTCAATTGGTGGTGCGTCGTCTACGTCAGCTAGAACGACTAGTGTCTACAGGGGAGAAGGTACCTGCTGGTCAACTGGAAAAAATACGTACTCCCTTGCTCTATGCAGAACACCGTGTAAATGTCCAGAATAGGATGATTAGTGATTTGCTAGACGTATCCCGTGTCCAGGCAAATGAACTCTCGTTGGTGGTACAACCCTGTAGTTTGGCTGTGATTGTGCGTGAGACTGTTGAGGATCAGCGATATATTACCAGGGAGTCCGTGAACCATTCCATCTGAAATGAGATTCGTGCTCAGATCTTGGTTTAGATGAGCAGGGATTCCCGCTTTCCTTGACTCCCTGATTACCCCAGAGCGTGCAATTTCTCTGGATTTGCCGGACGGATGGATGGCGCCTGTAATTGCAGATGCCGATCGTATTGGTCAAGTTGTGAATAACTATCTAACCAATGCACTTAAGTACTCGCCATCCGAGCAACCCTGCATCTGGGAGCGTTTCTACCGTGCCAAAGATACTGCAGTGCAGTGCGGTAGTCAGGCGGGCCTGGGTTTGGGGCTGTACATCTGTCGTACGATTATCGAGTATCACGGTGGCCAATATGGTCTACAGAGTGCTCCCAGTAAAGGATCTCTATTCTGGTTCACTTTGCCCCTGGCCCAGAATATCTGATTCACTGATCCCTAGCCCTTGCAAGCTGCAAATGCTGTACTATATAGCGTCCCAGGATATCGGTTTCTAGGTTCAGCTTCGTGCCAAGTTGGAGCTGACCTAGATTCGTATGTTCGCGTGTATAAGGGATGAGCGCAATTGAAAACCGATCATCTTTTGCTTCTACGACTGTTAAGCTAACGCCATTCAAAGCAATGAAACCTTTCGATACGATATATGGACGTAGATTAACAGGTAATTCAATTTCGACTGACAGGCCAATGCCATCCTCTTGGATAGAGAGGACTGTGACACATGCCTCAATATGCCCCTGAACCACATGACCACTAATACGCCCGTTTGCCGCAAGGGAGCGCTCAAGGTTGACTTTTGCTCCCAATTGTAAGCTACCAAGATCGGTACGACGTAGAGTCTCGGGCATCGTATCGACTCGGAACCAGCTATCTCCTAGTTCGGTAACGGTGAGACAGACGCCGTTGACGGCGATGCTATCCTTAACCGCAAGATCTTCGAGGACCTGATCAGCCTCAATGGTGAGATCTGTTGGACTATAATGTCTGACTGTGCCTATCTCTTCAACAATACCTGAATACATACTAACCCTCCTACTGATCTGTTTTGTTCTTGAGATTCCGTATTGTTTGGACCATCTCTACTGCTGTTTGTGCACATTCTCGTCCACGATCCACTCGCTCTTCGGCCTGCTGCTGGTTTTCTACGCACATCACGCCAAATACGATGGGAACGCCTGCGCTGAGTGCAACATGCTGAATGCCCTGAGCCGCTGCATCACTGACAACCACATCGTGACGCGTTGCTCCCTTCATCACACACCCAAAGCAGATCAGTGCGTCGTAGCTATCATGGGCAAGCACAGCCTGAGCCATAGTTGCCAATTCAAATGATCCAGGAACGCCTACCACGTGAATGTCCTCTGGCGCGACACCTAGACGGACCAATGTTTCCTGGGCAAGTGCAAGCATAGCACCGATAATATGCCAATTATAGCGAGCAATGATTATCCCAATTCTGAGTCCGCGTCCATCAAGATCTGTAGGTGGTAGAAGTGCAGGTGGGTATGCCATTGTGGCTGTTTTCCTTTCCCTGTAGTATATTTGCGTCAAGTGATGTGTATAGTGAGCTAAGCATATGTCCGAGACGCTGATGTTTAACATGTAAATAATCAGTATTTACAGCATTTGGTGTGATTTCCAGAGGAACGCGTTCTACGATAATACCAGCTTCTGTCAATGCCTGGACCTTGTGAGGGCTATTCGTCATCAGCCGTACGTGGGAAATGTGCAGGGTGCGTAGAATCTCTATAGCTGTTGCATATGAGCGGGCATCAACTGGATAGCCAAGTTGTATGTTAGCATCGACAGTATCATATCCCTGATCCTGGAGTGCATAGGCCTGAAGCTTGGCTCCTAGCCCGATCCCTCGACCCTCCTGAGGAAGATAGAGGAGCAGTCCCTGTCCCTCTGTGGCAATACTTTCTAGGGCACTGTGCAGTTGCGCCTGACAGTCACAGCGTTGGGAACCGAAAATGTCTCCGGTAGTACAAGCGGAGTGGAGGCGTACAAGAGGTGGGTGCTTCTGAAATTTCTCTAAATCACCGAGTGCCAGGGCAAGGTAATGTTGTCCTGTGGCAATTTCCTGGTAATCGAGCAGCTTAAAGCTGGCTCCGACAGTAGGCAGTTGCGTCTCTGCAACCAGACTGATAGTATGTTCCTGGCGATAGTGTGCGATAGTATCGACCGAGATAATACCTATGTTCCACTGGCGAGCCATGTCAAGTAGAACCTCACCGTGAGCGGCTTCTCCATTGGCGTCGAGAATCTCACAAATGGCTGCCCCCGGTTCCAGACCAGCGATACGCATCAGATCGACGGATGCCTCAGTATGCCCACGTCGCTCTAATGTGCCCCCTGGGCGTGCACGCAATGGAAAGATATGTCCGGGCTGTGCTAGATCGTGGGGTCTCGTCATGGGATTGATCAGAGCGCGAATAGTAGTGGCCCGATCACGTGCAGAGATCCCCGTTGTAGTTGCATAGCGAGCATCTACAGAGGCAGCAAATGCCGTCCCTTGTAGTGGCTCTTGCTTATGCAGTGCCAGGGGAATCTGCAATGTGTCCAATCGCTCACCTGAGAGCGCAACGCAAATGAGACCACATGCATGATGTGCAAAGAAGTTGATAGCTTCTGGGGTTGCAAATTGCGCTGCCAGACAAAGATCTGCTTCATTCTCACGGCTCTCATCATCGCAGATGATCACCATTTTGCCAGCACACAACTCGCCTACAGCTTCAGGGATGGATAGGGCACTGCTCATTGTATCATGCACTGCTTCTTGTCCTTTCAATACAGCATAGAAGATGGATGCGAAGCAGGTTGAAGGAACGCGATGGGAGCAGAAGGCAGATCTCTCCTGGAAAACACAGGCTAGTCTGCTAGCATGTAAAGACCCTTGAAATGTATGATCAGAGGCAATACCGTACAGAGGTATTTCCAAGCAAAACCATATTGCAGTCTTTTATTGTCTTCTCCCATCCGGACTATACCGTCGGCTCTGGAACTTCCCCAGATCCACCGTTGTATTACAACGGGTTGCGGGCTTTACCGCCGATCGGGAATTGGGAATGCTGATGCGTTCCCTCACCCTGCCCCGAAGACATATTCAGTATGAAATTATTCTTTTCTCTATAGAACATAGCGTAAAACTGAGATCGTTGTCAACCCATTGACGATAGAGGGATCAGTCCTAGGTACTTGTAACCTCAGACGTATTGTTTGTAATATGAGGGAGGGATATGCCTATACCAAGAATTGACTACAGTGTTTTTTCTATCAGAGAGGACTGCTATGTGGTATTTTAAGTTTTACGAGCATCAAGTCAGCCTTTTATGGTTTCTTAAAGCGAGGCGAACCCTTACTGTTGCTACCATTCTCTGTATTGTGATTGTTGCTAGCATGCTCACTGCCTGTGGATCGGCGACGACAGGACAAGTACCGCACTCGGCCAAGACTCCAACGCCTACGCCAGTCCCCAGTCCAACAGCTACACCAACGCTAGTGCCAACTCCTCTGCCCACATCGCCGCCTACAGAAGCACCAGTGCCTGCTCAACCTGCTATCCTTGACTTACAACCAGCATCAATGAGTTTTCTTGGACATCGCGACTGCCAGAAAAACACAGCGTATGTTTGCTTGGCCAGAGTGCTTTCCAGAGCAAGCAATCAGAGCAATCTGAATTGGAGTACATATACCGACGTCCCAGGCCACATTGTTTTCGACCCGCCTAGTGGAAACCTTCCCCCCGGGCAGAGTGTAGTCGTGATGATTACAGTGCCACTCAATGCCTGTACATCTGGTTTGTTCTATTTCCGAGGTCCCATCAATACGCACACGATCACCTGGGCTTGCTGATCCAAATGTTTCGTCTGGTATCACATAGCCCAAGTGCAGAAAAGAAATAGAGCCAGAACTGTCCCTCTTTTCCCCTGGGCGAAAGATGTCACTATCTGCTACACTCTACTTGGTGACATTTCTTCTTCCTTGGTGTTGTCTACCCTATGAGTCGGGCTACCTGAGGCATTCTACGGTATTTACAGCGACCTTCAGAAAAATTGAGCCCACATACATGTTATTCGTTCATTCATTATCAATGATGGTTCAATACTTCTGTCAACAGCTATAGAACTTATCTAGAAGCCTGACTGGAGATGCATCCATGGAGGGGCAAAATCAGAGTAGGTGGATAAGCTCTTAGTAAGAGAAAAGGAGACGAGTATGAAAATTAATTCCCTTGACAAGCTTAGAGGACCACTGAGAGTGAGAGCTGCTTATCTGCTCCTTCTTATGGCTGTAGTTACAGCTCTCTTAGTCACTCCTGCAGTTTCTTTTGCAAAGTCGGGTGCAGGAACCCCACCGAGTGCAGTCACTGCCATTTTCGTAGCCATTAGTCAACACCTTAATGGGAAACCCATGTATCCGCATGATACCAAACGTAAAGACCTTAAGATAGGAGACATACTCGATCTCAGGTTAAACGAGATAAACGGGCAAGCTGCAAATGGCAAGTATGCAGGCAACAACCAAGTGACTGTTACTAACAAGAGCCTGAAACTTACGTTTACGAATAACACGAGGGCAACACCTATCCTTGACTTACAACCATTGTCAATGAGTTTTATCGGAACTCAGGACTGTAAGGGACAGACAACATTTGTATGCACCGCCATAGTCTCTAACAGAAAGAATGCTCAAAGCAATCTAAATTGGTTTGCATACGTGGACTTCCCAGGCCATGTTGTCTTTAATCCTCCTAATGGGAGCCTTGCCCCGAACAGTAGTGTGAAAATAACGATCACAATACCACTCGACGCCTGTACACCCGGTTTATTCTATTTCCAAGGTCCCAGAAATACGCACACGATCACCTGGGCTTGCAATCCAAAGAGTTCATCTAACCTCTCATAGGCCAAGTTAGAGAAAAGAGACAGAAGAGGGTACTATAGCGTGCAAAGAGGATAGCGTAAGGGACGCTCTGCTTGTGCTGGCGGCCATACAATCTGGCGTTGACCTTGTTGCCATTGGACAATGAGAACCTGATGGCCAATCTGTAAACCATTGTTAGGATCAAGGCGAAAATCTCCGTACAGCGTCCGGCAGACCAGTTGGCGTGCTGCTGCAAGCAGCTCGCCATCCTCGCATGTCCCACAGTCTCGTAGGCATCGTGCGCATAGCAGACCTGCTGCAAAGGCCTGGACAGCGGGGTAAGCAGCATCCTCTCCTGTCATCTGGCGATACTTCGTCACAAACCAATCTGCCGTTGGCCCCTCGTCTGGTTCAAGTGCGGCAGTGGGCATCCACTGGGCAGGCCCCAACAATCCTTCGCGTAGTTCTCCCAGCGGAACAAGCACTTGATCAACACCTGCTCCGACAAATGCTGCCGCACGCCAGGGGTGCCTCAATACAAGCGGGGCTATCGCTAACTCATCAGCAAAATTGCCTGCCACGAGCAAAACATCTGCGGTAGGTAAGGATATGTCTTCGTCTCGCACATGAGATGGCATAAAAGGAACAATATGAGCCTCAAAGTGCAGTTCGGTAGCTGCATGGATCGCACCAGCCGCAATATCTTTGCCAAAGGAAGTAGACGCATGGAAAATGGTAACTTGAGTTGCACTCGAGTCTATCGCACGGACCG
>Ga0193729_1001176_pt1 | contig 13429 bp, 12 predicted proteins | sample U1c2metaG_FD_143036 | JGI IMG/M metagenome (GOLD analysis project Ga0193729, IMG submission 143036) | Soil microbial communities from a riparian zone of the East river system, Colorado, United States - U1c2 | ecosystem: Environmental > Terrestrial > Soil > Riparian zone | place: USA: East River... | reverse complement strand
AGAAGATGCCAACGGCCTCGTGAGACAATCTATACAGGACGGTGCCACATACAGGCTCCGCTAGAAACCAATCCTAACCGGATTGGGGGTGACACTAAAATTGGCAGAAGTAATTATCCAGGAGAGTGAGTCTCTGGAAAACGCACTGCGCCGTTTCAAGCGCAAAGTGCAGCAGGAAGACATCATCAAGGAAATAAAGAAGCACAGCTTCTACATGAAACCCGGCGAGAAGCGCCGGACAAAAGAAGCGCTTTCGCGGAAGCGACTGCGTAAGAAGCAGCGCCGGGAAGCGGATTAATTTCCGCTTTGCGGCGTGGGCTCGGCGCGGCACTTCCGAGAATCAGGCCCCAGTCAGGCAAGTACGTTTGGGTTGTTGGCTTCACGTTCGCAGGCCCATGGGAACCGCGCCCGGCGTCCCCGGAGATCGCATACCCACGCAGTGGGATATTCCACGAAGTCAGGCCATGCGGTGCAAGTTAACCCATCCCCTCGCCTCTTTTGGGGCTAAGGGGAGCGCCTCATGGAATATCACGATCGGGTCCTGAAGTGTTCGGAGTGCAACGCCGAGTTTGTATTTACCGCTGGCGAACAAATGTTTTTCGCCGACAAGGGCTTCAAGAACGAACCGAAGCGATGTAAAGGGTGCAAAGCAAGACGTGCCGAGGGTGCCGGACCTGGCGCCGCAGGCGGGTTGCAAATGCGCTCGGAAACAAAAACCAATTGTTCACAATGCGGGAAAGAGACGACTGTGCCTTTCCGGCCGACACAGGGGCGTCCGGTGTTTTGCCGGGAATGCTTCCAGCAGCGCAGGTCGATGGGTGCAGCTTAGTTAGTCGTAGCTGGTCACAATAAACGTATCGGGGGACAGCACGACATTCTGTCCCCAATTTCTCTTTGCAAGACCCCTCCGCCACGTAAACCAGGAATTCATCGCTTTTTGCACTTCGGCTTTTCCTTTCTTTGCTCTTCCCTGCTGCGCCAGCCAAAACATCGAAATTGCCGCGCCCTAGCGTTGAAATTTGCGTGCTTAGGGTTCCGATATAATTTAATGGACGGGAAGCGTATGATACGCACCTTAAGTCCCGGGTCGTCAGGCCAAACAGAGGGCCACAGCATGGCTCACCGTTTCACCATCGGCGTAGAAGAAGAATTTCAAATCATCGATCCGTCGACGTGTGAGCTGCGTTCGCACGTGATGCAGTTGGTTTCGGAAGCTTCGCCGAGCATCATCGAGCAGGTGAAGCATGAAATGCACCAGTCGATCGTGGAGACCGGCACGAATATTTGCGAAAGCGTGCATGAGCTGCGCATCGAAATGCACCGCACCCGGGGCGAGTTGGTGGCCGCGGCCGAACGCGCGGGATTGCAGGTGGCGGCGGCGGGCACGCACCCCTTCTCCAGTTGGATCGATCAGGTAATTTCTCCCGGTGAGCGCTATCAAAATATTATTGAAGAGCTGCAGCAATTGGCGCGCTCCCTGCTGATTTTTGGGATGCATGTGCACGTGGCCATGCCCGACAAACAAACCACCATCGACATGATGAACATGGTGCGTTACTTCCTGCCGCATCTTTTGGCGCTGTCGACCAGCTCGCCGTTCTGGATGGGGCGCAACACCGGGCTGAAATCGTTTCGCACTACCGTGTTTCGCAGGTTTCCGCGGACGGGCGTGCCAGAACAGTTCGAATCGTGGAGCGCGTACGAAAATTTTGTGAACCTGCTGGTGAAACTGAATTGCATCGATAACGGCAAGAAAATCTGGTGGGATGTGCGGCCGCACCCGACCTTTGGGACGTTGGAATTTCGCATGTGCGACGTAACTACAAAAGTGGAAGAGGCGGTGGCTATCGCCGCGCTTACGCAAGCTATCGTGGTAAAACTGCACCGGTTGTACAAGGGCAACATGAGCTTTCGCTTGTACCGGCGGGCGCTGATCGAAGAAAATAAATGGCGTGCGGCGCGCTACGGTATCGAAGGGAAGCTGATAGATTTCGGGAAAGAGACGGAAGTGCCGATGCGTGAGTTAATTCCAGAGCTGCTGGACTTTGTGGATGACGTAGTTGATGAACTGGGGAGCCGGAGCGCCGTGGAGTACGTGCATACGATCATGAATGAAGGAACCAGCGCGGAACGGCAGTTGCGCGTGTATCAGGAGACCGGCGACCTTAAAGCGGTGGTGCAGCACCTGGTGAATGAAACTCGCGGCGGAGTGACGCAGGCATCGGCGACGGCTCGCGCGATCAATTAATTTGCGGCCCGGTAACCAGCTTTAGGTGCCGGCTTTCAGTTTCCGGATTTTATTCTGACCTTAACCACCAGCCCGTAGCGAATTGTTAAAATGATGTGAAGATTTTGCTGAGGAGCAAGAGCGATGAAGAAGGTGGGGCTATTATGCGGGCGGGAATTCAGCTTTCCCCCGGCATTTATCGAGCGGGTAAAGACTTTAGGCGCGAAAGACGGCGTCACCGCTGAATTCGTGAAACTTGGCGGGACGGGCATGGATGAGGCCGCGAAGTACCGGGTGATTGTGGACCGCATCTCGCATGAAGTGGAATATTATCGCGGCTACCTGAAGCACGCGGTTCTACAGGGAAGCTACGTTATCAATAATCCCTTCTGGTGGACGGCGGACGACAAATATTTTAATTATTCGGTGGCGGCGAAACTCGGCGTGGCCATTCCCAAGACGGTATTATTGCCGCAAAAAGGCTATCCGAAAGATGTCGACATTAATGCGGAATCGCTGCACAACCTGGAATATCCGATCGACTGGGACGCTTTGCTTGATTACGTTGGGCGCCCGGCGATTCTGAAACCTTATTCGGGCGGCGGATGGAAACATGTGTATAAGGTTCACACCAAGGAAGAATTGTGGGCCGCCTACGATCAGACCGCGCCGTATTGCATGACGCTGCAGGAATTTATTAATTTCACGCAATACGTGCGCTGCTTCACCTTCGGCAAAACGGATATTTTGCCAGTGCACTACGACCCCAAGGACCGCCAGTACATCGTGGATCACAAATATCTTTCGGCGGAGATTGGCGAGCGGGTGGTTAAAGATGCGCAGACGATTAATCTGGCGCTGGGCTACGAAATGAACACCATCGAGTTTGCCATTCAGGATGGCGTACCGTACGCGATCGATTTTTTAAATCCCGCGCCGGATTTTGAGCGCGACCGCATCACCGCGTTTTATTTTGAGCAGGTGGTGGACAAGATGGCGCGGCTGGTAATCGATCGCGCTCTGAGTGGAGATGTTTCCAATTCTTGGCCACGTTGGGAAGAGATGATTGGTTTTAAGGCGGGCGCGCAGGAAGGCGTCGCGGGTTTCACGGGCGCGCCGAAATTAAAGACGCAGGCGGCTGCAGCGCAATCCCAGACGGCACCGGCACAAGCGGCGGAAAAGTCATCGGCTCCGAAACCAACACGGGCTCCGGCTGCAACGGGGCCGGCTGCTGCGCCTGCAGCTGCACCGCCACCGCCCGCCAGCCCAGGCAAGCCGAAAATAAAATGAGCGCCGCGTCGCCAAAACCTACGGGCAGTGCTGCCGAATACTGGGACGCTTTGCTGCGTCCAGCGCTGGAGAATGATTCTGCCTTCGCGGAGAATTTTTTGAAGGAGCTGCGCGCTGCCAAACTGACGTTTGGCGACCGGGTGCACTGCCCGTTTCTTCGGCCCTTTTTCCTTTCTCCTCAAGATGAAGACCGCGTGCGCCCGGTGGCCGAGACCATTGCGGAGCTGGGAGAGCGAGTAGCGCTGGCCGCGCTGGCGGACGAAAAATTGTTCGCGCAATTTCATTTGCGGCCCGAGGAGGCGCGGCTTGCGCGTCTGCCCGGGGGAAACGGAAGAGTGAGCACGGCTTCGCGACTGGATGCGTTTTTGCTGCCTGAATCGTTGAAATTCGCCGAATACAACGGCGAATCACCGGCAGGCGCGGGCTATTCGGAAACACTAGGCGATATTTTCAGTGGGCCGCCAGTGATGGGGCAATTTTCGAAACGCTACGCAGTGCACAGCTATCCACTGAGCGCCAAGCTGCTCGACGCGCTGATACTGAGTTATGTCGATTGGGGCGGCACGAGCAAGCGGCCGCAAATCGCCATCGTGGACTGGAAGGGCGTTCCTACATGGAGCGAGTTTGAAATTCTGAAAGCGCGCTTCGAGAAAATGGGCGTGCCCACGCTGGTAGCGGACCCGCGGGATTTGATCTTCGACGGACAAAAGTTGAGCGCGAACGGCAAAAAAATCGATCTTGTGTATCGCCGCGTGTTGATCAACGACATTGTCGCGAAACCGGCCGAGTGCGCCGCTTTAGTGAACGCTTACACCGCGAATGCGGTGTGCGTGGCAAATTCTTTTCGGTGCAAGATTCCTCACGTCAAAACATTTTTTGCGGTTTTAACGGATGAACGGAACGATGCGCTCTTTTCGCCACCAGAGCGCAAAATCATTGCGAATCATGTTCCTTGGACTCGCGTGGTCGCGGATGTGCGCACCATGCACCACAGCGAACCCGTCGAGCTACTTGCGTTTATGCGCGCAGAGCGCGAGAACCTGGTTCTGAAACCGAGTGACGAATACGGCGGCACCGGTGTGACTCTCGGCTGGGAAACCAGCGACAGCGCATGGGAGACCGCCATCCAAGCGGCGATTTCGAGTCCGGGTTCCGAAAACGGCGGTGCTTGCTGGATCGTCCAAGAACGCATCCCCATCCGCCGCGAAGTGTTTCCTTACATAACTGCAAATGGCGAAGTGGAGTTCCGCGACATGCTGGTGGATTTCGCGCCGTATCTATTCCGTGGAAAACTGGCCGGCTATCTAACGCGCCTTAGCGCCACGGGCTTGGCTAATGTGACCAGCGGCGGCGGCCAAGTTCCCGCCTTTCGCGTCTCGCTAAGAAATTCCCTATCCAGTAAGTAGCGGGTGCGCTCGCGGAGCGGCGCCAAATTCGGTCGCGAGAATCGGCGAAGTAAGTCACCCATTCGCGCTCCCAGTTCTAAAATCTGACATGAACGATACTGGCTTTCCCGTACCCAAAAAACCTCTTGAGACTCGAAGTGAAACGTGTGTAGACCCGCGCTAAGCTCTGCCGTTCGCTGGATGGGTAAGGTATCTTCTGTATGGTGCAACACATTTGGCTCGATTATTCTTTGCGCGTCGCTTTCGCGTTTGTCCGTCCCCCAGCAGCGTGGAAGCGGGAGGATAGTCGTGCGTGGCGAGGAAAAAAGATTTGCTCACGTAGTTCTTTTTGAGTGTCCGTGGTGTTTGCGCTTACTGTCTTCAGCGTTCCTAAGCTTCGATGAACAATTAACTGATCAACAGCAAGATGACCCCATGGACGCTCAGTCGACTACGATGTGCACATGCGGATGGATTGGCAAAGCTCGCGATGCAGCGTCAGTGAGCCATACGGTGCAGCCATGGAGCCGGGCATTATCGCCATCTTCCAATCCAGAAGTGCCATCTTCCCTGCCAGAAGTGCCGCCGCCAGACGGAATTGCTGAAATGCGAGATTGGTTATTCCTGGTAGCAAAGCAGATTGGGTCACTTTCAGAGCAGAAAACTCAGAGCACTCCTCCCTGAATGAAGGCTGAATTCAGCTCGGAAGCAAATTCTTAAGAAATAAACACCACTCTTACGATTCTGCCGAGGCGCGTCTGGCGTGCGCTGTGAGCGCGCCGAGCAGACGCAGTTTTCTCTTTAAGTTATTCCCGTAAAACAATCAAAAAGTTCCAAGAGATGCGTGGATTCGGCGTTTTTTTTCCCGGCGGCCGGTAATTCATGTGCCGGCTCATGCGCACTTTTGCGCGCCATTCTTTACGCACAAAAATATTATAATTTGTGATTTTTGAACAACCCGCAAGCGGGGCGCGTCATCTATCTTGTCGCGGGCCTAAGTACGAGGGAGACAGCGAATATCTAAATCTTCCGTACAGCGATACCAACCACGCACGCAAATCATTGAAGCCACCATAAGGAGAACAGCCTTGTCCAAGCTGATATTTCGCACCGCTGTGTTTCTATTGTTCGGAATGTTGACGATGGCCAATCATGTACGGGCTCAGGAGTTAAGCGCGTACTTTGGATTGGGCACGGCAACCAATAGCGCCGGCACGACTCCCGGATGTGCTTCGAAATTTATTTTCGATAATTTCACGGGGAATTGCGAAGCGGCGGCCAGCATGGGCGGACTCTTTGGCGTATTCGGCGCGGACTACATGTTCGGGACGCATCTTGGATTTAATGGCGAGTACGCGTTTCGCTTCGCGCAAGCCTCGTATTTGCCAGATGCCGGAATCAAAGCTCGTCCGGCGTTTTACGATTTTAATGCGGTATATCAGCCGCTCTCGCCGAAGGCTCGCATCGTTCCGGTATTGGAAGGTGGAGTTGGCGGCGAGAAAACGTCTTTATATTTCAGCCAGCAAGCCTGCGCCACCGCGACGGTGTGCAACAACCAGAGTTCCTTCTTCGCGAGCGCCAATCATTTTCAGTTGCATGGCGCGGTGGGGGTGAAGATATACGTCAAACCGAACATTTTCATCAAGCCGCAGTTTGATCTTCACTGGGTCCACAATATGGATCAGGAATACGGAAGAAACGTAGTGCCGCAATACACCATCGCGGTGGGTTACACTTTCGGGCGTCTCTGAGAAATGCAGTTAGGTAGAAGCGGCTGGATGGACGCTTCTCCGAAATTCAGGAGATGCATGGTTGACTAACGACTCTCTTTCGTCGAAGTAGCGCGAGTGATAGTGATGGATGTCTTGTCTTCATTGTCATCGCGGCCGACAGTCACCATAATGCCCTCATTATCATTCTTTGCGGCGGTGACGATGCCACCTTGCGGAGTTTCTACTACGCTGGTTTTCGGTCCGAACTTGTCACGATAAAAGGCCAGAACCTGCGCCACTGAATCGGAAGTTTTGAAGACGTAGGTAGCCATGGAGCCGCTGTCTCCACCCAATTTGAAACCGCCTTCTTCAGCAACGGCGCCCGGATAGATTGGCGCACCCACTTCCGTTTCGCTTAGATGAGCAACGGAAGTCCGTCCACTCGAGAATTTTCCTGCCGGAGTTGTGATGGTCATGCCGCCGGCGCGGTCAACGTGGACGGATTTCGAAATGCGCCACAGACCGAACATGACGGCAACCGCGCTCAGCATGCCGAGGCAAACGATAGCCCCAATGATAATCAGGACGACTTTGAGAGTTCCGCTGGATGGCGCGGTAACAGCAGGAACTGGCGCAACGGCAACTTGCCCAGCGGGAGTTGCGCCGGCGGGCGCTACTGGCGCCGTCGCAAAACCGGTTGGCGCGCCACAACCTTGGCAAAACCTCGTGTCGGGAGACAGTTCGGCCCCGCACTTTGAACAAAAACTAGCCATGGGAATCCCTCCCGTGATTGGCGTTTATATATCACATTAATGCGCGATGAGCCCGAAATTCGCTCGGAGTTCCCACGTAATGGACAGAGAATGGCAAGGCGAGGAATGATCGATGCCAAAAATAATGTCAAAACTTGAGAATTGGTGGACCCGCCAGGATTTGAACCTGGGACCAACGGATTATGAGCTTGTAAAAATGATTCCCGCCAATTGCCTTATATTGCTTTTGAGTGCGTCCGAGACGTATTCGGAAATTTTGAATTGCATTTGATTTCGTTCAGTATCCCCTGCTTTTTAGACGTTGTGTCGTCACAACCGCGTCACAATTTATGTCAGTCGTTCCATTGATTGGAGCTGACGCTCCTTCGGCAGGGCGAACCATTCTTTCAATGAGGCTACGGTGCGAAACGTTTTCGAACTGAGTTTCGCGGGGCCGGTCGTCCAAAACACGGTTGCGCTGTTTGTCAGACCATCGATGCACAAACGCATGTTGGCGCTTGTCTTGCTGAACCATGCTGTCGTTCCGTCTTTGGATCTGCGAACCTCGACGAAATCATTCTCGCGAACAACCGATTTAAGCCCTTGAAAGGTTTCCATACGCTTCTAGTCTACGTCCCACTAGGCGACTCGCTCTCATCCTGCGTCGAATTGGTAAATCCCATTCTAGCCGCTGGCGAATCCGCCCAGCAAATCCCTAGCCTCGGGGCTGCGTTGACTCGCCTCCGAGCGCGGCCTAAAATGCAGCCAAGGCAGTTTCCCAAATGATTGGTACGATGTTCGGTCACTATCGCGTCGTCGAGAAGATCGGCGAAGGAGGAATGGGCGTCGTTTATCGAACCTATGATGAGCAGCTCAATCGCGACGTCGCCATAAAAATCTTACCCGAGGGTGCGCTTGGAAACGAATCCTCCCGGCGACGATTCCGCAAAGAGGCACTCACCCTTGCGAAGCTCAATCATCCCAATATTGAAAGTGTGTACGAATTCGGCAGTCAGGACGGGATCGATTTTCTAGTGCTCGAATATATAGTCGGCTCGACCCTCGCCGACGAAATTCTGACCGGGCCCGTCCCTGAAAGACGAGTGGCTCAGCTCGGCGTCCAACTCGCGGCGGCCCTTGAGGAAGCTCACGAGCGCGGGATCGTGCACCGGGATTTGAAGCCGAAAAATATAGTTGTGACGCCCAAAGGACATCTGAAGGTTCTCGACTTCGGCCTCGCAAAACTATTAGAGCCCGAAAACGCTGTTTCAACTAAGGACTTCCTCACCAGCACCGAGGCCTGGGCCGGGACACTACCCTACATGTCACCCGAACAACTCCGCGACCGGCCCACGGACGCACGCAGTGACATTTATTCAGCCGGAATGGTGCTATACGAGATGACCACCGGAAAATATCCTTTTGCAGGAACAACCAGTGCCCTCATTGATTCTATCCTTAACTCCCCGCCCCCACCGCCCGGGCGGCTGCGACACCACATTTCTTCCACGTTGGAACAAATCATCTTGAAGTGTTTGCAGAAGGAACCCGAGGACCGTTACCAGTCTGCAAAAGAATTGCTCGTGGACCTTCGTCGCCTCAATAAAGATCCAACTGCCGTGATCGGTCCCCGAATACGTCGCCCACAGAAACATTTAGTTAAGGTTGTTGCCACATTCCTAATCACCTTAACGGTTGCCGGCGCTTTCTTCCTTTCACAACGCTTTTGGACACAGACCGCCGGGGCCCAGCGAATTATGTTGGCGGTGATGCCTTTTGACAACCTCAGTGGCGACCCCAAACAAGAATATTTTAGTGACGGCCTCACTCAGGAGATGATCTCGCAGCTTGGAAGGAGGCAACCGCGGCGGCTCGGTGTCATCGCCAGGACTTCCTCGACACATTACAAAGGATCGAAAGAGCGCATTGACCAGATCGGGCGCGAACTTGGCGTGACCTACATTCTAGAGGGAAGCGTCCGTCGCGATGAAGGCCGCGTTCGGATCACCGCCGAACTTATTCGCGTTGCCGATCAGACTCCGTTGTGGACAGAGACATATGAGCGCGATGCAGCCGACATATTTGGAGTTCAGAGCGAAGTTGCAGCTCGCATTACGCAATCCCTAGCACTCGAATTGCTTCCGTCCCAGCAGTCTCCGGTACTTCGCTCGCCGACAAAGGATTCCACTGCCCATGAAGCTTATCTCAAGGGCCTCTATTATTTGAACAGCATCACGGGTGAAAATTATGAGCGAGCCAGGACATACTTCGAGCGCGCGATACAGATGGATCCCAACTATGCCCCCGCCTATGCAGGCTTGGCTCAGTATTATTGGAGTACGGACAAACTGCCGCCCCAGCTAGCCATGTCTGAAGCTGAGAAATACGCCTTGAAGAGCTTGCAACTTGATGAATCACTTCCTGAGGGTCACGCAGCGCTCGCGGACATTCGCTTTTATTACAGCTGGGACTGGTCCGCAGCCGAGAGACAGTTCACACGGTCGCTTGAGTTGAACCCCAGCGGCGCGGAGACACACCGCTTATATTCCCTATACCTCGCTGCAGTCGGGAGTTCCGAACAGGCCGTAGAGGAAATAAGCCGTGCACAGAAGCTGGATCCGCTCTCAGTCAACATCAACACATCTGCCGGATGGGTATTCGTTTACATTCGCCAGTATGATCAGGCGATTGAGCAGTGTCGTCGGGCCCTCGAGATTGATCCCGATTATTTTTCAGCACACGATTGTCTGGGCGAGAGCTACCTCGCCAAAAGAATGTTCGATCAAGCCCTCACGGAGTTCCGGCGAGCAGCCTCCGGCGGGGAAATCGTCCGCACTGTGGGCCTAGCTCGCACCTATGCGGCCATGGGACAGAAAAACGAAGCTCGCAAGGTTCTCGATGAATTAGTAAAGTCCGCACAAGCATTTTATTTTCCGCCGTACCTTTTTGGCGTGATCTACGTGGCTCTCGGCGAAAACGACCAGGGTCTTACTCGCTTGGAAGAAGCCTACACCCGCCGCGACCCATATCTAGTTCATCTAAAGAAGGATGCGGCTTTCGACCTCATTCGCTCCGATGCTCGATTTCAAGACCTGCTACGGCGAATGGACTTCCCGCGATAAAGCCATCGCCTTCCATCAAGGCGCCCCCATCGCTCGTTCTTGGAGGGCCACACAACTGCAAAAACTTGCCCTGTGGGTGAGCATTATTAGCCAGCTCACTTCCTCCACAGGGTGTTCATCGTTCGGTTCTGGAAACTTGCAGCCTTTGGTGACAGTCACTGGAGCGTCAAAGATGGGCTTTCCAGTTTGAGTACCATCGATAAAAGCCTTGAATGACAAGAAATCTTTCTTGAACTCTTTGTAGACTAGAGGCGACATTCGCAACAGGGCGACCTGCGGCCATTTAGGGTCACCTGCTGCAGAATCCCAAATCCTCAAAACCATCACAACTTCATCGTCGCGAGCCTCCGACTTGAAAGTCACCGGTTCCCAGTTGGCGGCCTTTTGTTTCTTCGCCGCACGATGCGCTCGCCTGGTAGGCCTCATAGTCGCACCTCCATAGGGAAATCTTAGTTACGGAAAAGTTAGATTTGGTGCGGCCTATATATGGGGGCCTCCAACCGCATAAGTCAAGGTTCTTCTTTTCGAAGGCTATACCAGATATGGGACGATATGACAACCTGGGCCGCACCAGGCGTCGAATGACGTTGCAACAATGTTCAGCCTAATCGCGAAAACGCGGTTATATGCACTGTCTGTGGATCCTGGGTAGCCGTACGGGACCGGAATTTTAGTTCGGTTTGATTGAGTCCGGGATTCGATCTGACAACTTGATTGAAGGACCCTCACGAAACGCAACGAAGACGGGAACGCTCTCACTTTACTCCTCTTCTGAAATCGGAAATCAAGATTTTCAAAATGATGGGCACAATTACGAGAACATTATCCCAAGTTCTTCGATACCTCAAATTCAAGGCTGCCATAAAGCAAATGCACTTGCTGCGGAGAGAAACGGCCAACCAGTTAAGAACAACCTGTGAGAAAGTCGAATTGGAGCAAGCTGGGGCCAATGCTAACTGAGCCATGATGGCGTCCGCCGCCGATTAGAATAGCCAAAATAAGTACAAAGTTGTGGAGATGATGTGACGGAACACAAACCCGAATTTCAACTCTCAATCAATATTGATGACATTGATGACGTTCTTGCTGTCCTGTCCAAATTCTATGCTCAGGAGGGAGAGCGCCGGAAATTGGCGATTATCGTCAACTCACAAGTCCAAGTCCACGAAGAATGGAGTTATGACAATTGGAATGGCGGCACTTATGGGCACGCTCTGTATTTAACCGTTCCTGAACACTTGTACCTTAACGTCATAAAAGAGAGAAACGATCTACAGAATGAAATTCGAGAGGACATCAACAAGTCTCATAATGTCCAAAACGAATTCATCGAGGTAGTAATCCTTGAAATGGAAAATGTGAAGGATCGCGATTGGCGGCGGTAATCGGAGGTACTTCAAGCGCCGCAAAGACTTATGCTGCCGGCTACTGTCGACGGATCTGGGAACGTGAAACTTACAGGGTATTCCTAAGTCATAAAACTGAAGTGAAACATGAGGCTTCCGAACTGAAACATCAACTAGGAATATATGGTATCTCAGCTTTTGTGGCACACGAGGATATTCACCCAACCAAGGAATGGCAGGACGAGATCGAGAATGCCTTGGCGTCGATGGATTCGTTCGTCGCGATATTGACCGACAAATTTCACGAGAGCCTGTGGACTGATCAAGAGGTCGGATTTGCTTTAGGGCGAGGCGTTCCTCTAGTTGCAGTGAAACTTGGAAGAGACCCGTACGGTTTTATCGGCAAATTCCAGGCATTGACGTGTACTTGGGAACAAGCGCCCTTAGCAATTGTCTGGCTCCTGATAAAACAGCCTCGCATGTTGGACGCCTACATCAAAGCAGTTCAGAAATGTCAAAGCTTTGAGAACGGCAATCTACTCTCAAAGGCGCTTAAGCGTATCGATAGTTTATAATATGAGCAAGTCACAATCTTAGTAACCACATTTAACGAGAACATCCAATTACAGGGAAGCTTCGGGTTTAACGGTTCATACTCTTCCGCGTTTGGTCCAGACCTCGCTGCACATCTCTCGCGAATAACCGGTAGGAAGTATGCAAAGACTGGCGGGATGTCTAAGGGCCGCAAGCTGTCCGAGTTAACTCCCCGTGAGAGGAAGATTCGCGAATCGAACAACCACGCTTACGACCATGCGGAGATCGCGCTAATGCTTGAAAAGTTGCCTGAGCCTGCGCGTACGGTCGTAGCCGTCGCAGCATTCACAGGCTTGACGCGTTCCGAAATACCTGCGTTGAAGTGGGAGGATTACAAGGACGGCGAGATATTTGTCTCGAGGAAGAAGTGGCGTGGGCACATAGGCGCATCGAAGACAGAAGCGCGTGAAGCTGGCGTTCCGGTCGCGCCGTTGCTGAAAGAGATTCTCGCGAAGTACAAAGCGAACAAGCAATTCCCAGCGGTGGAAGGCGACTGGATGTTCTATGGTCAGAAGGAAAAGAAGCCTATCGATATGGACAACCTGTCGCACCGGGACATTCCGCAGTACATCAACGGCGCGTGGCGCGGCTGGCACGCATATCGCCGGGGACTTGGGACTCGCCTAGGCGACATGGGGATGTCTGCAACCAACATTCAGAGCATATTACGCCACGCCAACATCGCAACGACGCTCGGCTTTTATATGTTCCCGAATCCAGTTAAAACAAAAGCAGGCTTGAAAAAGTTAGCGGAGGCGGTTCGTAAGACTTACAAAGTCAAGGTATGATGCAAGCACGACGGGCCTCTAGCTCAATCCGGTTAGAGCATCGGACTCATAATCCGCAGGTTCAAGGTTCAAATCCTTGGAGGCCCACCACAGGTTTAAGGGTCCGGCCCGGACACATGGGTGACACAACGTACCTAAGACATAGGTAACACTTTTGGACCGAATGGATTTTCGAGCGGTTCGAGCACCCGAGTTTCCAGATCGAAATAACCC
>Ga0193729_1001175_pt1 | contig 13431 bp, 10 predicted proteins | sample U1c2metaG_FD_143036 | JGI IMG/M metagenome (GOLD analysis project Ga0193729, IMG submission 143036) | Soil microbial communities from a riparian zone of the East river system, Colorado, United States - U1c2 | ecosystem: Environmental > Terrestrial > Soil > Riparian zone | place: USA: East River... | reverse complement strand
AACAAGACGAACACGTTATTCCCGGGCACCCGGCTTCAAATGCGTTATGTGGTCGCACCCTCCTGTCTTGTAGCAAAAAGCGGACAGGTTACCGACAACCCATGTCAGGAGTTCTGAAGGTAGCCTGCAGTGAAAACTCTTGGCCCATGTTGCTTGTATGCCTCAATGGAAGTTGGTCTGCTTGCCACATCGTCCCATCTGAGGCCTGGAGTTGTACGGAGAATCCTTCCGGTTTTGCAATCATGCCGGGAGGAAGTCCCGTAATGTTAAGCGGGAGCTCGACGCGAACCCGATCGCCACCTTCAATAACCGCCCGAGTCAACCACCGATTACCCAAATCGAAATCCACATGAACCAAGGACTGGTCCACGCGTTGCTTGGAGAGCCAAGATTGAATCCTGAAAGCTGCGGACCACGGAATCAGCATCATTCCCAGAACCGCTAGAATTCCCGTCGCGACTGCCAAAGAGCGAGCGGCGGCAGTTCTCCGCATTGAGTATTGCCAGACAAGAATTGCCAGCCCGGCGATACTGATAACCAGAAACACATAATAAGCCTTGACCCAATCCGACCCACCCCAGAAGCCACCGAGAACGACCTCTGGCGCGATGATGGCAACGCCCAATGCAATTACGCAAGGCGTCAGGATTGCAAATATCAACTGTACGAATCCGCCGGTCAGGGCGGATAACGCAGCGATCGGTAGGATGAAGGCGATCGCAAGCAGTACTTGACTCCAAAGCAGGCCTGGCAATTCGGCCCCGAGCGGCAATCCGTAGGCGCGAACAATGACTCCGTCAGCCAACAACATGGGAAGATTTATGAAGGCCAGGATGAACAGCCCCTTCGCTCCGAGCAGGCTCTTCCATGAGTACGGTCGCGTGATCCAGAACTGGCTGTCCCCTGGTAGGGCCTCGTCATGAATCACCCGCGCGATGAGTGTCCACCAAGCTAGGGGCAACAGGATCATTACCAATGTCCAAGCGGCGATTCTGTTCGTTACGGGGTCCGCTAGCCATAGCGCGCGACGCGCTCCCGTGAAGGTGAATGCGGCAACCACCGAAATCACCACTGCGATCTCGAACCAAAGGTGACGAACGTCTTTTTTGAAAATATGCAGTGTTTGTCGCATTTTTACCTATGCCGCCTTTCGGCCAGCCTTGGCCAGAGTTACGAAAATCGCCCGGAGAGGCATGGGATTCACAGAGATTTGATGGGTGTTCCCGAACAAGCGGTGAACTTCGGCGATCGTTCGTTCCCGTTCAAACTGCGTATCAACGAAGCGGACTACGGTCGTGGACTGTTCTGTGTTCAGCCATGCCGCTGGCCACGATATCGGTGACTGTGAGGGATTCGCGAGCGTAATTTCGATTTCGCGAAAACGGTCCACCAATGACGTCATCTCTTCGGAGAACTGCAGACGCCCACGGTCTAGGTAACCTATATGACTGGCGAAGCTCTCGACTTCGGAAAGATCATGGGATGAGATCAGGATTGTTGCCCCATCCGCGCATTCCAACACGCCCTCGATCAACTCATCGCGTACGAGTGCATCGAGGCCTGTAAACGGCTCGTCAAGAACAATTAACCGAGGCCTGTGGGCAAGCGAAGACGCTAGGGCGGCCTTCATCCGCATTCCGTGCGACAAATTCCTGATCTTGCGATCAGGCGGAAGTTCGAACTGCCGCATTAGGTCCTGAGCACGCGCGGCGTCCCAATCTGGATAGAAGGGTCTTAGGTAGTTCATGAAGTATGCGACCGTCATCCACTCCGGCATCTGCTGGTTCTCTGACACATAGCCGATTTGCGTGAAATCTTCTGGGGAGAGTTTTCGCGAGTCACGACCGAATACCTCTGCCGTCCCCTCGGTTGGCTGCCGAGCGTTCATTAGAATCTTGATGGTTGTAGTTTTGCCCGCTCCATTCGGGCCAACCAAGCCATATACGCTATGCTCGGGCACGATCATGTTCAGGTGGTCGAGGACCACTGTCTTGCGGAATCGTTTCGAGAGATCAATCGTTCGCAAAATGTCGATCATTTCTTGCTCCCGTCTAGACGCTTCCAATGCTGAGCGACCGCCGATGTCACATCATCGAAGGTCAAACCCAACCTCTTGGCCTCGACTATCAGTTGCTCCAGTTCTTTATTGAGCAGGTCGCTCCTGTCGGCCGCGCTCGAGCACGCGCGTTTCGCCACCACTGTGCCGATGCCGGAATGAACCTCGAGTACGCCTTCCGCTACCAGGTGCGTGACTACCTTATGAGCTGTATTGGGATTGATTTTCAAAGTTTTGCTGAGTTCTCGCACGGAGGGAAACGGGTCACCGGCGCGCATCTGGCCTGAGACCACAGCCTTCTTAGCGGCATATACGACTTGCTCATAAAGCGAGATACCTGGCTCGAACGACACACGGAATGGAATCACTCGTGTGTTATAACAGCTAGTACACCATATTTCAAGTAATCGGCAGGGACTTTTGGCTAAGTCTCACAGGCCGAGAGCATTGTTGTTCTGGTCAGCGGTCACTACAGGTAGAAGTGCCGTTTGCGCTTCCCACATTCCGGGCGCATCGGCAACTCGCAAGCAATCCAGAAACGGCGTTCGAGGAGATCGAAGTGCGAACATCACTCCGTATCACCCGCATTTCCTACAACCGGGCTTCTGGACGTGCGGCACCCACACCTTGATCAGAGCTCCCCAAGACTTTTTTTTAAAGCGATGTGCTCGGCCATCAGTTCGGCCAGCACCTCGTCCTTGGTCTGGATCTTCTTTTCCAGAAACTCGATCCGTTGTTGTTCCGCTTGGTGGTCTGGTCGGCTTTTGCCCTGGAAGGCAGCCGCTCCGTTCTCGAAGAACTCTTTCTGCCAGCGGTAGAATACCGTTGGCTGTAGTCCCAGTTCATCACACAGATCGGAAACCGGCACTTTATCCAACAAGTGCCGCCTCAGGATGGCAACCTTCTCTTCTCCGGTGTAGTGCTTTCGTTCTTTTCTCATGCGTCCTCTCCGTTATCTTAACGGAAGAACGCCTTCTCCAGTTCCAGCTGAGGCAAGACAGTTTCACAAATCGACTCCAGAGGAGAACAAGGCAATGGCAAGTGAACCCATTCGAGACTCCGCTAAGGATCATCTACTCACGCCGAAGAACTCGGCGCTCATCAGCATCGACTATCAGCCTGTTCAGGTGAATTCGATCGCCTCCATGGACCGGAGAAGCTGATTGACAACATTGTTGGCGTCGCCAACGCTTGGCGGATTCACATCAAGAGTGAAGTGCTCGTATGAAGTTTCGAACTTCCGTGTGGAGGGCTCAGCCAAACGTCTCTTTAGTTTTTAGGAGGCCGTTTTACCGCTACGAGCGACAACTGCTCTAGGTCCAGGAAGTGACCTTCCGCGTCGGGCGAACGGTTAGAAGATGGAAGCTGTTGGACCACAGTTTGGGCGGGGAAGGTGGACTTGAAGTATTTCGCATAGACCTTGTTGAAGGCCTCACTATCCGAGAGGCTGTCGAGGTAAACAGTTGTGGAGACGACTTGGCTGAAATCCATGGACGCCTCTTCCAGGTTATCGAGCTGGTTCCTCATGGTCTGGCGGAGTTGTGCGGCTGTCGTAGCGCCATAGACGCCGCCGTTTGGTCCGGGGATAAATCCACTCTTCGCGGAACAGTACAGCGTCTCGCCAGCGAAGACGCAGGGGCTGGCAGTGGGACTTGGCGGCATGTTTTTGGGACGGATGGCATGACGAAGGTTCAGGTCGCGCACTGCTACTCCGGTGTATTCGATTTGGGCATTGTGAGGCAAAGCGGTGACTTCAATAGTGGCTCGCGCCGGGGTGTTACCAAATTCAAATCGGCGAGCGTAATGTTCGTTCATCAGCCGCATGGGAACCTTCTGGGTCAGATAGGGATTCACGAAAACCATATGGGTGAGTTTCAAACCAGCCGCCTCGACAACCGCCTTGACTCCATCTAGTGCAAGATCCGTTTGGGCCGCAGGATCATCGGGGACCGTGTTGGTTAAGGGATCGCGCCCCTGCATTGCAGAAACAAACAAACGGTCGTGCGTCAATATGCCGGGCGAAAATGGCTCGGTGGACTTGTAATTGGCAGGGATAACGGGTTTGCGTCCCGTGAGATCGCGAACGGCAACAGCGTTGATCTCGATGGACGATGGAGATAAGCGCGAAACTCCAAGCACCGCCCGGGCTGGGGGAGCGCTAGGAAAATATTTTGCAAAGAGGCCGTTAAGCTTCTCGTAGTTGCCAACGTCTTCGAGATAAACCTGGACGTAGACAATATGCTCCATGTTCAAACCAGCGGCTTCGGCAATCGCTTTGATGTTTTCGAGCGCCTGGCTTGCCTGTTCTTCAAATTTGTCCGACGTAGTGCCGTCGGAGCGTTGGGCCCCCTGCCCCGAAATGTAGACGTAGTCGCCCGCGTCCACTGCGGCTGAGCGCACGGAGTTCGAGGGCTTCCCTCCCTGAGGAATTTCGACTGGGTGCACCTGAGCCTGCAGGTTACTCGCTGTCAATAACAGAGTTCCCAGCAAACATTGCCGCATGTGAAATTTTCTCTCGTTTGGCACTTCGCGAATCCTCATGATGACTAAGCGGCCGGTGCAGCTTTTCTAGCGGAACTTAGAAGTTCACGAATACGCTGGCCCACGATGATCGCTTCGTGGGGCTGAATGGTTGAAGAAACCAGTTCCAACCTGCGGCGCTGCGCCGATTCCTTCGTACTTTGTTTTGGATTTCCTTCGTGAACGGCCGGAACAATGCTGGGATTATCCGCGCCGGCAACTTCGATTACCGGATCGCCGGCGCGCAGCTTTTGTACACAGTCCTTCACCGTAAATCCCCACTTTTCTTCGTCCCACGAAATGTGGAGAGTTGGATAGCGATTGCCATCCGTGGGTATGGAAATGTCGGTGTCAACGCCGGGTACAGTCTTGACGAGTCTCGCGATACGCTCGACGCGAGCATTCCATTCGCGATTGAGAGCATTAAAATCGGTTTTCAGCCAGGTCTCGACAGCCGTGATCAGACCTACTATCTCTTCCTTGCCAACTTTCATGGCACGACAGACAGCACCTTCCCATGGGCTGGTATTCAGCATCGCCGCCTCGATCAGATCCTTCCGGCCAAGCAGAAGACCGCTGCACTGTGGGCCACGAAGCCCCTTTCCGCCTGAGAAAGTGTACATGTCAAGACCCATTTGTGCGTATAGCTTGATGTTGGCGATGGGGGGAATACCGGCCGCGTCATCCAGCAGCATCGGAATGTTATATTTTTTTGCTACGCCGTACTCGGTTTGCAGGTCGGATCCCAGATGAGTCGTGTAAATCATCGCTGTGTTCGTATTGATCGCGTTAGCCAGTTCCTTCGGTGTCTCCACAAGAACCAGCTTGGCTCCCGTGAGCCGAATGGCATTGTCAAAAGCACTCCTGCCGCCCACCATGATGACTTCCTGCTTCAGTCCCGTAGTGTCGGGAAGCTGCCAGATATATTTTGGATCGCTACCGGCCATGCATGCCGCAGCAGCGGATGCCATCGCGCCAGCGGCCCCGGAAGTGACCATGCCGGCTTCGGCACCAGTCAATTCAGCGAGACGCCGGCTGGCCGCATGTTGCAATTCGAACATGTTGACGAAGTATTCTGAAGCCTCTCGCTGTGCCGCCTGCACTTCGGGAAATTCCAGTGAGCCGCTCAAGTATGTCCAGGTGCCCCGGCAATTAATGATGGTCTTTACGCCGAGCCGCGTGTAGACGTTCTGGCGCGGGTCTTTGCCGAGCACAGTGGCGGCACTGGCGAACGCGTTTTTAGCAGCAATCTGGCCCAGCAGTGGCGCTGCTGCGGCCAAGCGAATAAAACTCCTACGGCTGAAATCAGGCAAGAACGACATTCAAGAACCTCCCTGTGGCGGAAAGGCAAAAGGTGTTGCAAGGTTCGATGGAGCCAGTCGTACAATGCAATAGAGTCCGCCAACTACCGTTGACACTCGAATTGCGCTTGTGGGCGTCCAGCGGGTTGAGCACTCAACGAGTTTTGGAAATCCCCGAGCATTTGGCGTTTTATCATAAATTTCTTGACGTGTAGCACTTTATTTCGTTTCATTACGAACTGTTTTGCATTGAGCTCTTTCCAAAGGGAATAGTGCGGGTGGCATGCGAAGAGGCAAAAGCCGATTGTGCGCAGGGCGCGGGATGCAATATCCATTCCGGGGCCAGGAAAGGAATCAGTCTAACTAGCGATCTCCAATGGAAAAAACAAAGGTCCTTTGGCGTTTGGCGGCGGTACTTACACTTTATCCGGCGACATTTGTTCACTTCGGCGTTCTCGCGCAGCAGAAACCCGAGGTGACGGCAGCCGCCAGTTGCCATGTTGAGCAAACGAACTATATGGGTTGGGAAGCGCAGCAGGTTTCCAATCCATGGGTAAAACTAATTTTTGTGCCGCAGAACGGCGGCAGGCTGATGCAAGTCATCTTCGATGGCCATCCGTTTCTCTTTGTGAATCCCCGGCATGCCGGGAAACACTTCCCCCCCTCGAACAGCGAATGGTTTAACTATGGCGGCGACAAACTGTGGGCGCTCCCGGAGGGAAGCGAGGACGAGCAGCACTGGGCAGGCAATTCCGATTTGCTGGATGATGGTCCGTTTGAGTTTCAAATCCTCTCGCAAGGGCAACGGTGCGATATTTCCTTGACGGGGCCAGCCGACCCCCAGACAGGGTTGCAGTTTACGAGAACCGTGAGTCTCGGCGCGGACTCGCCGCGCATCAACTTTCACGCAGTGATAAAGAACGCAAGCGGGCATCGCATCGAATGGTCCGTGCAATCGGTCTCTCAGTACAATACGGCAGACGCAAGGGATTCTTCGCGCCACAATCAGAATTTCTGGGCCTTCAGCAGAACGAATTCATCGAGTAGCTATCTCAACCGGTATCATGTGAAATTCGGCCCGGCGGAGAATACAGCGGCGCAAGTACGGGAGAACGGGCTCTTCGCCGTGCATTATGTTCCTCTCGCAGCAGAGTTGTGGCTTGATTCAAAGGACGGCTGGTTGGCTACGGTGGATGGCGACAGCCACTACGCAATGGTAGAGCGATTTCGATACGACGACACGAAACAATATCCCGGAAAGGCCTCGGTCATTTTTTGGACGAATGGCCCTGAACTGCGTCAGCACCCTGATGGCACGACCAGTTTCGGATCTCCCGGCAAAGAGCCGCCAGTTTTGTATATGGAGGCTGAACTTAACTCACCGATGGTGCGGCTCGAGCCTGGCGAGTCTTACAATTTCGACACGGAGTGGTTTCCAACCCGGGCCGACAAGGACTTTCAGGGTGTAACGGATGCAGGAGTGATCCTCAAGCCCTTTCGCGCTGTGCAGGATGCTGGCGCCGGTAAGATCGGACTTGTTGGTGCGTTTGGAGTTTTCTTTTCCGGGAAACTGGTAGTCCATTTCTACGAGGCTCGGGGCATGTCCACGGGGACGCAACCGCTTATGGAAGTCGACCCCAGGAATCCCGTTTTGTTGCAAACCACAGTGATTGATCCGGGCCGGGCAGGCAGGATTTCGCTGCATCTGGTGGATTCGACTGGGCTGGATCGCGGAGCGCTAGGAGAAGTAGCTGTAGAAACATCCGCAGGAAATCAGTGACATGAAGTTGCTCGAAACAACGTAAGAAGCTGCGCATGAGTTGAGATTTGCGCATTCCAAGAGAGCTCTTGGAATCGGAGCTCATCCATTTAAATCGGATTAACGGAGGGGAAATGGCAGGATCTACTTGATTGCCACCAGTGTTTTGTGACATGCTACGCGCATTCGGGGTGCCTGATGCAAAATCGCCATAGCCGTGTAACTTCAACTCTTCTGCTTGTTCTCGCAATCATTTTCAGCCCGACTGCTCGAGCGGACGTAACCGGATCGATTCTGGGTGTGGTGCACGACCGTACGCAAGCTGTGGTTGCGGGCGCACGCATCGTAGCCACGAATGTGCAAACCAATTTCAAGCAGGAAACCGTTTCGGCTGCTGACGGTTCCTACCAGATACTGGCTCTGCCGGCCGGAAACTACAAGCTCACTGCCACCGCCCCCGGATTCCAACAGTTCACCGCGACGAATATCGACTTGAAAGTGAACGACCGATTGCGCGTTGACATCGCGCTCGAAGTTGGAAGCGTTCAGCAGGAGGTCAGCGTTTCCGCCAACGCTGTGCAAGTGCAGACGGAAAGCACGCAGCTAGGCGACGTGATCGAATCGAAGAAAATGCTTTCGCTGCCGTTGAATGGCCGGAGCTACCTGGACCTTCTGGGCCTGCAGGCGGGAGTGGTGCCCGTCACATCCGGCACCATGCAGCAAGACCGGCCGGTTTCCGGGGGATACTCGACGAACGTGGGCAACCTTTCCGTGAATGGCCAGCGGGAGACCGCCAACGCGTTTCTAGTGAACGGCGGCGACGTGAGCGAGGGACGCAATCTTGGCGCCGGGTTGGTCCCCAATCTCGATTCCGTGGAAGAATTCCGGTTGATCACCAATAGCTTTGACGCCGAGTATGGAAAGTTCAGCGGCGCGGTGATGAACGCGATTACCAAGTCCGGCACCAACGGCGTTCACGGAGATGCGTTCGAGTACATGCGCAACGACAAATTCGACGCGCGCAGTTTCTTTGACCCCACCAAGGCGGAACTGCGGCGTAACCAGTTTGGCTATGCGATCGGAGGCCCGTTTTGGAAGAACAAGCTTTTCTGGTTCACGGACTATCAGGGTACGCGCGAGATCAGAGGGGCCAGCACGGGGTTGGTGAATTTGCCCACTGCCGACCAGCGAAACGGCATCTTCGGTCCGAATGCCTTTCTGGATGCCAATGGCGACCCACTAACAGTGAACAGCCAAGCTTGCCCGTCGGGTGCTACGTGTGGACCAAATTGGGGACAGACCCTTACGAATCGGCTGGGCTACACGGTCAGTAATGGTGAACCTTATTCGACGGCAAACTGTACTTCGACAACATGGACTGATCCGGGTGCTACCCCGAACGGTTGCGTGTTCCCCAACGGCGTGATCCCATCGACCGCCTTTTCCAAGCCGGCCGTCGCGATCTTGCCCTATATCCCTCAGGGCGATCCAATTACCGGGTCTTACTCGAACTCCAGCGAAAAGAACAAGATTCAGGATGACAAGGTCGGGCAGCGCGTGGACTTTAATAACAAGATGACCGGCGACTGGTCGTTTTATTATCACTTCGACGACTCCAACAACTTTAACGCGCTGGATGCCAGCGTCCCAGGCTTTTCCAGCGTAACGTCAACCCGCGCTCAGCAGTTTGTCATCAGCAACAACAAGACGTTTGGCTCCAGCGCGGTGAATCAATTTCGTTTGAGCTTTTTCCGGACATCTACGCATACGGACGAGCCACAGAGCAGCTTCGCAAAGCTCTCCGATCTCGGTTTTGTAACGGGACCAGGAACGCTGGGCATTATCCCATCGGGACCGGCGGGATTTCCGCAGACCGTGCCACCCATCTATCTCAATAACTTCTCCCTAGGCGTGAATACGCTTACGACGTTTCAGCCGAATAACACTTGGCACGTCTCCGACAGTTATTCGCGGGTGAAGGGCTTGCACACTTTGAAATTTGGCGGTGAGTTCCGCTACCTGCAGATCAATGAGCGCAATACCTGCGCGCCGAACGGGGATTTTACTTTCGACGGCAGCATAACGGGCACGGATTTCGCCGACTACCTGCTCGGCGCGGCGCAGAACTATAACCAGTGCAGCCAGCAGTTTCTGGATTCCCGCACGCGTTATGGCGGGGCTTTCGCTGAGGACACCTACAAGGTAAAGCCGAACCTCACGTTAAATCTGGGTGTGCGCTGGGAAGTAAGCATGCCGTGGTATGACACACAGGGCAAGATTGAGACCATCGTGCCCGGCTTGCAATCCACGCAATTCCCGACTGCCCCGCTGGGTTGGGTGGTTCCGGGAGATCCAGGCATTCCGAGCACACTCGCTCCGACACGGTATAACGACTTTTCTCCACGGCTTGGGCTTGCTTACTCGCCAGGATTTACCGATGGAACGTTGGGCAAGATTTTTGGCGGTCCAGGCAAGACCAGCATCCGAGCGTCTTACGGCATTTACTATACGTCGATCGAGGACCTGAACCTGTTCTACGAGGTCGGAGACGCTCCCTTTGGGCTGTATTGGGTTTCCCCGAACCCGGTCAACTTCGACCAACCCTTCCAGGAAATCGCCAACGGATCGTCGGAGACGCAGCGCTTCCCATTTGTGTTACCGAAGCCCGGGGCCGCGTCCAATAAAACGTTGGATTATTCGATCTATCTTCCCATCTCGTATTCGCCGGGCTACGACATACACAATCGGCCGCCCTACGCGGAACACTACAATTTATCTATTCAGCGGGAGCTGGGTAAGTCGACCGTGCTGACCCTGGCCTACGTCGGAACGCAGGGCCACAAACTTATCGCCGGCTACGACGCGAATCCCGGCAACGCGGCGCTGTGTCTGAGCCTGAGTCAACCGGCAGATGTTGCTCCCGGTACTCCAACGTGCGGACGCGACGCCGAGAACGTGACGTACACACGGGCCGATGGCACGCAGGTCTTCGGCACGCGTGACAAGCTTGGGCCTGCCTTCAGCCAGAACAACCAGTACACGGCCAACTTTGCCAATTCGAGCTACAACGCAGGACAGATCACCTTGGAGCACAAGACCGGGGATCTTAATCTCACGGCGGCATATACGTTCTCCAAGGCAATGGACAATTCTTCCGGGTTCGGCCAGTGGGTGAACTTCGCGGACCCACGGCTCAGCCGCTCACTCTCGGCTTACGACATCACCCACAATTTTGTGGTTAGCTACATCTGGGCCGTCCCTTTCGACCGGGCTTTTGGCAAGGTGTCAAAACGCCTGACGCAAGGGTGGGCCCTAAACGGCGTTACGCGCTATTCCGGAGGTCTGCCGGTGTCGCTCAGTGAGAGCGGCGATTACTCCCTGACTGGCAGTCCGAACACCGATGTACCGGATCTCGTCGGTAAGGTCGTGATCCAAGATCCGCGCAAACCGGGCCCCAATGGCCCGAATACCTACTTTCTGCCGGACGCGTTTGCTCCTGGTCAATTGGGACACTTCGGCAACTCAAACCGCCAGTTCTTCCACGGCCCGGGAATCAGCAACACCGATTTCGGGTTGTCGAAGCGGACCATGATCAGGGAGACTATCGGGTTCGAGGTGCGCGCTGAATTTTTCAATATCTTCAACCATGCCCAGTTCAATAATCCTGGCGGCTCTCTGGGCTGCCAGATAATAACGGACCCAAACTGCACCACCAACTTCGGCGTGGTGACCAGCACGCGGGCACGTGGACGCGAAGGGCAAATCGGCGCGAAGTTCTTTTGGTAAAGAGTGTGCCAGGTGGGACCGGCAGGAATGCCTGCCCTACCTGACGAGCCTGCGCGTGAATGAACCAATTTCCGCAATTTCTGGCACGGTGCGGGCTAGTGGTGTTTCTCCTGGCTCTGGGCCTCTTGTTCTCAGCACCTTCCTCTGCGCAAACCGCCGAGAGCTACCGCCAACAAGCAATCGATTTTTCTCGTAATAAATCCTGGGACCAGGCCATCGCGAGTTACCGCAAGGCGCTAGCGCTCGAACCAAACGACCCGGACACTCATTACAATTTGGCGCTCACGCTGAAATATAAGGGTGATGCAAAGCAGGCCGTCGAAGAGTTCGAAGCCACGCTGCGGCTCAAACCGAAGTGGGCGGACGCGCACTACGGGTTAGGCGCGACCTTGTTCGATCTGCACGATGCGACCGCCGCGCTCAAAGAACTGCGCACAGCAGTAAATCTCGATCCCGCGAACGCCGGGGCACATCGCCTCTTGGCACGCATTTATTTGCAGCAGAACGATCCTTCGGCCGCTGCGCGCGAGCTACGGCGGGCGCTACAATCCAAGCCCTCTGCCGAGATGCATTTAGAGTTGGGGCTGGCCGAAGGACAGCTCGGTAATCTGGATGGCGCTGCGGCCGAATTTCGCCGCGCCCTCCGCCTTAATCCCCGATTCGCACCGGCGCACTCGCTCCTGGGCGTGACGCTGCGCCGTCAGGGCGATCACGCGGGCGCCCTGATCCAGTTCCGCAAAGCTGTCGAAATCGATCCCAAAGATCCAGAGGCGCAATATAACCTGGGCATGGAGCTAAAAGCCGGCGGCAACACGGCTGGCGCAATCGCGGCGTTCCGGCGGGCGATCGAGCTGAAGCCTGATTTCGAAAAGGCGCACTACAGCCTGGGTATCGCTTTGCGTGCTCAGGGCGAGACCAGCGCCGCGCGAAAGGAGCTGGATGATCTGAACGGACTGCATGAGTTCCGGGCGCGCCTGGCGCAATCGAAATATCTTATCCTCCAAGGCGTGGAAGCGCTGAAGCAGCAGAAGCTCGACGATGCGCTGGCACTTTTTCAGAAGTCCATCGAGCAAAGTCCCGAGCTGCCGACAGGCCATTATTATCTGGGCGTAACGCGGGAGCGCAAACAAGACGCGGCACGTGCCTTGGCGGCCTATGAGAAAGCGCTCGAGCTGAAACCGGACTACGCGCAGGCTCACTCGAGCCTCGGACTGCTCTATTGGCGCCAGAACGATAGCAAACGCGCGCTTGAGGAGTTCCGGCAGGCGGTGATGTCCGATCCTGATCTGCCGGGGGCACATTACAACGTTGGCCTCGCGCTGGCGCAATCGGGGCATCTAGAGGAAGCCGCTCGCGAGCTGCATGAAGCTGTCAGTCTCGATCCCAAGTACACTGACGCCCGGATACAATTGGGATTGGTCCTTAGCCAGGACAACGATACCGCTGGCGCAGCTAATGTCTTCCGTGAAGTCGTGCGCCGCGATCCGAATTTCGCCGAAGCTCACAACAATCTCGGGCTGGTGCTGTTGCAGGCGGGCGACGTCCGCATGGCGCAGGCTGAGTTTATCGAGGCTGTGCGCCTCAAGCCGCGCTATGCGGAAGCGCACTACAATCTTGCATTGGCCCTCCATCAGGAAGGAAAAGAGGAGGAGTCACGCGCAGAGTTCGAGAAGGCCTACGAGATTGCGCCTGGGTTGAGAAACGTGCCCCGCCGCTAGGGAAGGAGATCCACCTGAATTCTGTCACGTATACCGTACTCTCTTGCGCCGGTGAGCCAAGTCGTGGCTCAGATTCTAGCTAAAACCTGTTACAAAACCCGGGCTCAATCGTTGGACTGACCCGGGTTAAGCCATCGACTTCTCTGGGAAAGTTTCAGGTTCGCATAACCACCCCAACGGGGTGGCCCCTGCTTAAATGGCGCGACGTTGTCCCCTCCGGTTACATTTTAGACGGCTCGATACGCTAACTTGTACCTGGCAACTCTTGCTAAAGACCATTGAGCAATTTGG
>Ga0193729_1001173_pt1 | contig 13456 bp, 14 predicted proteins | sample U1c2metaG_FD_143036 | JGI IMG/M metagenome (GOLD analysis project Ga0193729, IMG submission 143036) | Soil microbial communities from a riparian zone of the East river system, Colorado, United States - U1c2 | ecosystem: Environmental > Terrestrial > Soil > Riparian zone | place: USA: East River... | reverse complement strand
CGAAATCAAAGTTCCGACCGAGCATGAGCTGACCTTTTACACCCGGCATGGCGAGTTGTTCGCGAAGCTGAACGCGGTGATCACGTTGATCGGGATAATCGCAGCGATCTCTCTGCGCGGATTGCGCCGCCTCGGTGGATCGCGCGATGTTAACTCTGGCGCCGGAGGCGCATCATTCTAGCATCGCGCCGAGCGCGCGATCCACCTCGCGAGAATTCAATGCGTGTGGTACAAACCAGCACGCATGTCTGTTCAACTGCCACTCGATCATTTAGGCACACTTTGGCCGAAAAAGTTTCGCGGTGCGCGAGTCGGCGCGTTGCTTCATCCGGCATCGGTTTCGGCAAAGCTCGAGCACGCATCCCATGTTCTCGAGCAGCACAACGGGGATCTCTTTCGCGTCGCTGCGTTATTTGGTCCGCAGCATGGTTTTCGTGGCGAGACCCAGGACAACATGGTCGAATGGAAAACCTACCAGCATCCGCGACTCGGCATTCCGGTTTACAGTCTTTACGGCGAACACCGCGAGCCGACTGCGGAGATGCTGAAGGGGCTTGGTGTTCTAATTGTCGATCTCCAGGATATCGGTGCGCGCTACTACACGTTTATCTGGACAATGTATCTCTGCATGCGCGCCTGTGAAGAAGCAGGCGTGGCAGTTGCTGTTCTCGACCGGCCAAATCCGATTAATGGCATCACGACAGAAGGGCCGATCCTCGACCCAAATTACAAATCGTTTGTGGGCATGCATCCGATTCCGGTCCGCCATGGGCGCACAATCGGCGAACTGGCACAGCAGTTTCGCGATGAAGCTTTCCCTCAATGCCAGTTGTCAATCTTACCAATGAAAAATTGGCAGCGCACGATGTGGTTCGATCAAACCGGTCTTCCATGGCTAATGCCGTCGCCAAATATGCCGACGCTCGATACGGCAACCGTGTATCCTGGAATGTGCTTACTCGAAGGCACAAACATCTCCGAAGGTCGCGGCACGACACGGCCATTCGAAATCTTTGGCGCGCCATTCATCGAAACGGAATTGCTTTGTCGCGAGCTCAACCATCTGAAACTGCCGGGCGTTTTCTTCCGCGAGAATTATTTCCAGCCAACTTTTCACAAGTTCGCTGGAGAGCTCTGCGGCGGCGCTCAATTGCACATCCTCGATCGGGAAAAATTCCAGCCATTTCTGACCGGAGTGGAAATCATCAAATGCATTCGCAAGAATTATCCTGAGCAATTTCAATGGAAGCGACCCCCTTATGAATACGAATCTAAAAAATTACCCATCGAAATCTTGCTCGGCGGACCGCTCGATCAATTTTTCGGCGATGTCGTGAAAGCAGCTTCCACAACAAACCTGCCTGCTCAGTGAATCAATTGATCTTTCGCCGAATAATCTGTCCCGGGATCGCGTGCTCATTGTCGATTTTGCCGCAAGTTCGCGCGGATATTCCGTGGCCGGAAGTTGTGCAGCGGCTGGCCTACGAAAATGAAAAGCTGGCGCGGCGTCCTCAAGGGCATAGCGGCGAGTACTTTCTCGTCTGCACGCTGTACTACACGCCGATGGAATCGGGTTTCACTTTCCAGCGCGGATTTGATGCAACGCCCGTGACGAAGCCTGGATTGCACGGACGAACCTATCCGCGCGATTTTCTTCGCTCGGTAAGAAAAGAAGGCTTCGGCCGGATAACAACGCCGGCCAACGGCCTGCATTATATTCGGTATAACGCGGGGAATTCGTTTGCTTTTGCGTCGAGACCCACGGGAGGAGGGGGCACTCTGGTCGCGCGCTTTTCAGCTGCGACAAAACTGGGTCAAAGCGTGTTACGCCATGGTGTGATCATTGAGACTTCATCTTCCACTGTGAAGGAAGTTTTCGGCAGCACTCGGTGGAAAATTGTCGACACCGGCGGCGGTCTGCGCCGGTGGCAAGTGGATCTTTATTATGGAGAAGATGAGCCGCTCGGTCCCGGCCGATTCATGGGCCGGCCGCGTGGGACTACATTTGAGTACGCGTATTCGAACGCAAAAATCGCGAAGTAACGTCGCGCAACTTTCCAAGTTGCGACTCTGCGCAACTTAAAAACGCGCGCCACATTCAAGGATGAGCGTGTTCACGATTCGCCTCACGTTTCACGGGGATCTTGGTTTTTTTCGTGGATCGCGACCCAGTGGTGAAATCGCCGAACGCACCGTTTGCGAAAAAACGTCTGTGAAAGATGTAATCGAGTCGTGCGGCGTTCCGCATCCGGAAGTCGGCTTAATCTTGCTTGATGGCCAACCTGTCAATTTCGCTCACGTAGTCGAAGAGAACGCGACTGTTGATGTATATCCGGTGCGATCTCTGTCCACGCAATCCGAGAAACATCGACTACAAATCCATTGCAATAAACGTTTTGTCGCGGATGGCCACCTTGGGAAACTCGCGCGCAATCTGCGCCTGCTCGGCTTCGATGTTGCGTATGATCGCCAGGCGCAAGATCGGCAATTGCTGGGCGTAATGGAAAGCGAAAACCGGGCACTCTTGACGCGCGATCGGCGGTTGCTCATGCATGCGATCGTGAAAGCCGGCTATTGCCCGCGTTCGCAAAATGCTGATGAACAAACCATCGAGGTAATCCGTCGCTTTGACCTTTTCGATTCGATTGCTTCGTTTACGCGGTGCCTCCGTTGCAATGCGCCACTGCAAGAAGTCGCCAAAGCCGACGTGATTCAGAAGCTCGAGCCGCTTACGAAAATTTATTACGAGCGGTTCCGGCGTTGCACCGGCTGCGGCCAAATCTATTGGGCCGGATCGCATTTCTCGAAACTTCAGAAACGGCTCGATGAAATACGTGCGCGATTTGCACCGCGCGACGCCTAGCCTGTTCGCACGTATTCAGCTTTGCAGCCCCACTCGTTGAGCGGGGAACCGGGGGATTTCTCTGGGCAAGCCGCGATTCAATCGTATTGTCGCCAATTTCAAAAATGCGATCTACATCTGGCCAGCTCTTTGTGGCGGTAACTCTTTTCGCCATCGGCCTTTCGACGCCACTGCTGGCGTACGCACCGCTCGGGCATGAAATTGTCGGTGCGATTGCGGACGAGCGATTGGCGAACACGCCGACCGCGACGAAGATCGGGACGCTACTGGACGGGCTTTCCCTGGAGAAAGCAGCCGTGATCGCAGATGAAATCAAAGGCTGGGACAAAAAGGGAGCAGACGATCCAAAAGCTTTTCGTTACTCCGCGCATCCCGAAATTGACAGGCAATTGCGCGATTTTTGGCGCGCGAATCAGCCGACGCACGATGCCAATTCAGCGATGCCTTCGCATCATTGGTTTCACTATGTTGATGTGCCGGTGGTGCGCATGGAGAAATACGCAGACGGCAAGGCTGGCCGCAGCAAATGGGACATTGTGCATATGATTCCATACTGTCTCGAGGTGTTGCGAGGTCGAGTTCCTGAACAGAACGAACGAAAGATCACGAAGGCAGTTGCGCTCATTCTGCTGGCCCATTACGTCGCCGACATTCATCAGCCGCTGCACGTCGGCGCGGAGTACTTCGACGCGCAGGGTCGAATCGTCGATCCAGACAAGGACAAATCAGCGTTGGCAGATGAAGGCGGAAATACTTTTACGCTGGAATTACGCGACGAGCCGCCGCGTGGTCGCGGCATTCGTAAGAAAAAACTTCACGGCTTTTGGGACTATGACGCGGTAAATGCCCTCTTTCCCGACGTGCCGCGCCCGCTGCGCAAAAGCGAACTTCAGGCGCAGATCGAGCCGCTCAAAAAACAGCTAGTTTATGAGATGGCTACGCATGAACCATTGAATTGGCGAATGCCGGCGAACATCGACATCCATAATTATGCTGAACTCTGGGCAGACGAAATTTTGCCGGTTGCTCGCGAGGCGCATGAGCGATTGCAATTTATCAATGTACACCCGCAACAGGAAGAAGATCGCGTTGTCGCAGCAGGCGAAGCGGACGAAAAACCTCAGCCAGATCGCATGGGTTACCGCGCGTGGGCGACAAATATCGTCCGCGAAGAATTACACAGAGCCGGTTGGCGTCTCGCCGATTTACTGGAGAAAACTCTTAGATGACGTCGGGCGTTCTCATCCTGAACAAAGGAATTAGCGTGTGCAAATTTTGAAAAAGAAAATCGCGCCGAAATTTCTCTCGGCGCGATCATGAATTGAGATTTTTTGGATCGACTCTATATGACGATCAGGTCTCGGTTTTCTTCGCTGCCGCGGATTTTTTGCACTCTGTTTTGAGCTGAGCGAACTGCTCGGCGGAAAGAATTCCCTTTGCTTGCTTGAGGAATGTTCTCCGGCTTTCTTTCGTGCAGCCTGCCTTCATGCACTCGGCCTGCCACGCTTCGATCTTGCTCTTTTGATCGGGTGTGAGGTTCAATGTTGCCAAGTCAGCGCATGCCGTCTTCTCAGTGTTCGACACGCCTTTGGTACAACACGCTTTGTCTCCTGCGAACGCGCTGGATGCGACGAGCATCGCAGCCGCAACTAATCCCGAAACAGTAATTTTGATCATGGTGAATGCTCAGACACGCTTGTAGCTCAAAGCGTTCAATTGTTCATCGGCTGGAAATATGACTGGCGCGAATTTCTTCACGCGGTAGAACAAGATCGACTATGTCCACGACACTGGAAGCTGTTCGTCCAATCGAACTCTCTGAAATACGGGAAGCCTGTAAGCGAATCGCTGGAACAATTGTTCGCACGCCGCTGGTCCGTCTCGAATTAGGGCCGGATCAGCCGGACATCCGCCTGAAGCTGGAGAACCTGCAACCAATCAATGCTTACAAACTACGCGGCGCAGCGAACGCGGTGGCGATGTTGCCGCAATCCGAACGCGAACGCGGCGTATGGACCATCAGCGCGGGAAACGCAGGGCAAGGCGTCGCCTACGCGGCGCGACAAGCGGGCGTGCCATGCGCCGTCGTGGTCGTTGAAACGGCGCCGAGATCAAAGTTGGATCGAATGAAAGCGCTCGGGGCGAAGCTCGTTCCGGTGCCGTACGACGTCGCATGGAAAGCCCTTGAAGAACATTCATTTCTGGGAGTCAAGGGCACGTTTATTCACCCATTCGACGATGACAATTTCATCGCTGGCCACGGAACCATGGGACTTGAAATTCTTGAAGACGCGCCGGACACCAAAGCGGTCATCGCCAGCATCGGGGGTGGCGGCCTGATCACCGGCGTGGGCAGCGCGATTAAAGCGCTCAAGCCGGAAATCAAAGTGTTCGGCGTCGAGCCGGAGACGGCTGCGCCCGCCGCGCTTTCGTTCGAGAAAGGTTCTCCGCAGGTATTCAAGAATTGGAAAGCTTCGTTTGTCGATGGCGCTGGCGGCCAGAGCATGTTCTCGCGGATGTGGGAACGGATGAAACCAGTCGTGGACGGTTACATCGTCGTCAGCCTGGACGAGACCAAGAAAGCAATGCGGCTAATGGCTGAAAGGGCACGCATTATTTCCGAAGGCGCGGGTGCGCTGCCAGTTGCCGCTGCGTTGACCGGGAAAGCCGGTAAAGGCCCGATTGTCGCAATCGTTTCAGGTGGCAACATCGATCTCAATAAGTTCTGCGAGCTGATCGCGTCGTAAACAAATTCTTGGGCACCTCTGTTCTCCGGCCGACGCCTTCTTGGAAAATGGCGGCGTCAGCATGCGGATATTGACTTTCGCTTCGGAATTTGGCAAAACCTTCTCCGCAGTAAAATGAAGGAGGAAAAACAAATGAAAATTGGCGATACAGCACCGGATTTCGAAGCAGAAACCACTGATGGACGGATGCACTTTCATGATTGGATCGGCGACTCCTGGGCCGTCCTGTTCTCGCACCCGAAGGACTTCACTCCTGTCTGCACGACAGAACTCGGCTATATGGCAAGGATTAAGCCGGAGTTCGACCGTAGAAATGTGAAAGTCATCGGATTGTCGGTCGATTCGACCGGTGATCATAAAGGATGGGCGAAGGACATCGAGGAGACGCAAGGCTACGCGCCGAATTACCCAATTATCGGCGACGCTGATTTCAACGTTTCGAAGCTCTACGGGATGCTCCCGGCCGACACGGCAGGCGACGCCAAAACGCGCAAGCCGGGCGATAACGCGACCGTGCGCAATGTTTACGTCATCGGGCCGGACAAGAAAATAAAGCTCATCCTCGTGTACCCAATGACGACGGGCCGGAACTTCGACGAGGTGCTTCGCGTGATCGATTCGCTGCAACTAACCGCGAGACACCAGGTGGCTACGCCAGTCAACTGGAAGCCGGGCGATGACGTGATCATCGCCGGTTCGGTCTCCGACGAGGAGGCGAAGAGGCGTTATCCCCAAGGCTGGAATGCGCCGAGGCCCTACATCCGGATCGTGCCGCAGCCGCAATAAGTAAGCTGCCGACGGAGCCGTGGTATCATGCCGCCTCTCCTCAAGCGGCGCTCCGCTTCGTTGGCACGGATCTGAGGTTCTTTGTTCACTCGGCAGAATATCCGATCGGGTCCTGGTGAAAATAGCTTCGGAGTTCGGCGTACAGTTTCGGATGACGAGCGCGCAGCGCGCGAGGCCGCTCAAAGAAAGCCTCTGTTGATACGGCGAAGAACTCGGCGGGATTGGTCGCTCCGTAGGTGTCGAGTAGGGTCGGAATTCCGGTTTCGTCAGCAGCGCGCAACGACGCGAATTCGGCTCGCATCACTTCCTGCCACGACAATCGCTGATCACGCGTCGCCAGTGCAGGCGCACCATCCTCCGCATAATTCTCGTAGTCGAGTTGATGGGCAAACTCATGCAGGACGACGTTCTTGCCATCGGAAGGATCAGCCGCTCCAGACTTGACCGCGTCCCATGCCAGCACGATGGCGTCCAGCCAACGACCGGTCTCGCCCAGGCGCGCCATTTTTCCCTCTTGCCACACATTGCCGTGAACGTGCCGTCTGTCCTCCGCCAGGTATGTCGAAGGATAGACAAGGATCGTGAGCAGACGCGGGAAGTAGTCGGTCTTGCGATGCAGAAGGAGAAGGCAAGCCTGCGCTGCAATAGTGACACGGACCTCATTCGTGATTTCCAAACCATCGCAACCTTCGAAACGCTTTTCGGCAAGAAACACCTGGGTGTGACCGAGCAATTCCATCTGGTCACTGGCAGAGAGTCGATGAAAGAACAAAACATTGCGCTCGATCGTTACGAGCCACTCCTTTGGAAAAGGCTGAGCTTGCAGCCAACGCCGTCGGCGCTGCTTCAAAAATCCAAAGATCACAAAAGATTGTAACCGTCGGGCCCTAAGGGCGCCTGCGGAAAGTGTCCAGCTGTAGCGGCGCAATTCGATCTCGCGTCCGGTCGCTGAATGTTCTATTAGGATTTGCATGAATACGATCACAATTTCCCGCCGTAGATTTGCGCAATTGCTAGGGGCCGGGGCCGCGGCAGCTGTTGCTCGACCTGCGTTTTCGTTCGCGACACCGAAAACCTTCGAGGTTGCCGCTGCACCAAAGGTCGTGCGCCTGAGCGCGAACGAGAATCCTTATGGACCTTCGCCAAAAGCGTTGCAGGCCATAACAGATTCGTTTGGTCTGGCCTGCCGCTATCCGGATGAACATAACAACGTGTTAATCGAGAAGCTCGCGAAGCTGAACGATGTCAATCGCGACCAGATTCTGCTGGGCGACGGTTCCGGCGAGATTCTCAAACTCTGCGCCGAGACATTCACCGGGAAAGAACGCGGAAAGCTTGTCGCGGCTGATCCGACTTTTGAAGCAATTCTTAATAATGCCAGCGTCAATGGCGCCGAGGTGGTGAAAGTCCCACTCACCATCACCTTTGCTCATGATCTTCCCAAAATGTTGGCTGTGACGAAGGAGGGACTCATTTACATCTGCAACCCGAATAATCCGACCGCCAGCATTACGCCTAAGAATGAGTTGCGGGAATTCATCGCGAATACTCCGCATCAGACGATGATTCTTGTGGACGAAGCTTACTTCCACTACGCCGACGGTCCCGATTATGAGAGCGTGATCCCGTTGGTGAAAGATCATTCGAACCTGATCGTCGCGCGGACGTTTTCGAAGATTTATGGCATGGCGGGATTGCGCTGCGGCTATTGCGTCGCGCAAAAAGAAACGATCAAGCGAATGCGTCCGCATCAAATGTGGGACAGCGTCAACATCATGGCTCTGGCCGCAGCGAGCGCGAGTCTCGACGATCCAGAACAAGTCCCAAATGGCCAGCGTCTGAACAGCGAAGCGAAAGCATTCGTGACGTCCGCGCTCGACAAGATGGGTTATAAGCAAATTCCGTCACATGCGAACTTCATCATGTTCGACTGCAAACGTCCCGTCGTGCCGTTCATCCAGGCGTTAAAACAGCGCAACGTGCAAGTCGGCCGATTATTTCCGGCGCTCCCGAACTACATGCGTGTCACCATTGGTAAGAGAGCCGAGATGGAAGCTTTTCTGTCAGCGTTTCGAGAGGTAAGCGCTTAGGGTAATGGCTCAATTTTCGAAGGTCTTTGGAAACTTGAGGCGAGCTCAAATGCGCCGCGCAACTCTTGCTCGTGAAGTGGCGCCCACTCGGGAGCATGAACAACGCCGCGAGCGCCATTCCGCAAGAGATCGGTCGTTGTAAAACGCCCACTGTTGCAACACACTAAAGCACAAGATCGACATGGCTTATTTCTTCGTTACCTCACTGCTCAAGATCGTCGGGATCCTGTTCGTTGTGATTCTCCCGATGGTTTCCTACAGCGTTTACGCGGAGCGGCGTGTCAGCGCGTTTATTCAGGATCGGCAAGGGCCAAATCGTGTCGGACCGGCCGGTCTTTTCCAACCTATCGCCGACATGTTCAAATTGCTGCTGAAAGAAGATTTCACTCCGCGCAATGTAAACACATTCTATTACTGGCTCGCGCCATGTCTGGCGGTGATGCCGGCGATTATCACCATCGCGGTCGTTCCCTTTGGCAGCACGCTCTTCGGTGTCCCAATGGTGATCGCAGACATTAATGTCGGAATCTTATATGTGTTCGCCATCGCTTCTCTGGGTGTTTACGGAATCGTCCTTGCCGGCTGGGCGTCTAATTCCAAATATCCGTTCCTGGGCGGCGTGCGTTCCAGTTCGCAAATGATTTCCTACGAGCTGTCGCTCGGGCTCGCCGTGATCCCAATTTTCCTGCTCGTCGGAAATTTGCGGCTGACCAGTGTCGTTCGCTATCAAATCGAGCATGGCTGGTTCATCGCTCCGTTCATCGGCGATTGGATGAACCCATGGAAATGGTTGCTGGCGATTCCAATGGTCGTTTCGTTCGTCGTTTTTGCGATCGCGATTTTCGCGGAGACGAATCGGTTGCCGTTCGATCTTCCCGAAGCCGAGCAGGAACTGGCCGGCGGTTACAACACGGAATACAGCTCGATGAAGTTCGCGCTCTTTTTCCTCGGTGAATACGCGGCCATGATCACTGGGTCAGCTATCATGGTGACTTTGTTTTTCGGCGGCTGGCATCTTCCACTTCCCTCATGGCATGGCGGATTTCACTGGGCGCTTGTCGATGGAAGCGCGCCCGGCTGGCGCGGCGCAGTCGGCGGCTTGTTCAACATTGCAACCTTTTTCGCCAAAGTCGCCGTGGTCATTTTCGTGTTCATGTGGGTGCGCTGGACGCTGCCGCGTTTCCGCTACGACCAACTCATGCGGCTCGGCTGGCTTTTCTTTTTCGAGATTGCGTTGGTAAACATCTTTATCGTCGCAGCCATCATTGCGTATTTGCCAAATAAATGACGAAACCCGAATGACGAAACCCAAAGGAAATCCGAATGACGAAACCCAAAGGACAGGTCGTTGGGGCGAGTGCATTCGTCATTCGTGCCTCGTCATTCATTCGTCATTTGTCATTCGTCATTCGGATTTGTAATCATGGCTGTCACCGTTCAACGACCGAAGCTGAACTGGCGCGAGCGAATGTATTTGCCCGCGATCGCGGCCGGCCTTGTCATCACAATTAGACATTTCAAAAACATGTTGTTCGGACGCACCAAGGTCACCATGCAATATCCCGAGCAAAAATGGGACAGCAGCCTTCCAGACTATTATCGCGGCGCACCCGCACTGGTGCGCGACGAGGATGGTCGTGTCCGGTGCGTTGCTTGTCAGCTGTGCGAGTTCATTTGTCCGCCGCGCGCGATCAAAATTATTCCCGGTGAAATCCCTTCAACGGATCGCTTCGCCAAAGTGGAAAAATATCCCGAGGAATTCGATATCGACATGATCCGCTGCATTTTCTGCGGGATGTGTGAGGAGGTCTGTCCCGAGCAGGCGATCTTTTTGCGTAAGGATTATGCCATCACTGGATTCACGCGCGCTGATATGTTGCATCACAAGGAGAAGCTCCTCGAGATCGGCGGCGTGATGCACGGCGTCGTTTTGAAATGGAATGAGAAAAAGTAAAGCCACATATTGACAGATGATCACAGATTTTTCGGGTTCCGATTTTACATCTGTGTTTGATCTGTGTTCATCTGTGGCCTGAAAAAATGTCTCCATTCCTGTTTTGGATATTCGCGCTGCTGATGCTGGTGTTCGGCGTCGCCGTTGTCGTTAATCGCAATCCCGTAGCGAGCGCACTCAGTCTGGTGGTTTCGTTTCTCGGACTCGCTGCGCTCTTCATGTCGCTCGATGCCTATTTCATCGGCATCATTCAAGTGCTGGTTTATGCGGGCGCCGTCATGGTCCTTTTCCTTTTCATTATCATGCTTCTGGATCTTCGCGCCGAAGAAGGACGCCGAATCAACTGGGTGGCCTCGGCTGGCGGAATCGCCGTCGCGCTAATCCTCCTCATCCAGATCTTTTTGGTCGTTGGTCACTTTAAAGCCGCCCGCCAGCCTTTTCCGCCGCTCGCAGGATCGACAATCGACGATGTCCGGAACGTCGGTGCGCTCCTTTTCAGCAATTACAATCTGCCGTTTCAAATCATTGGGGTTCTCGTCCTGGTAGCGACAATTGGCGTCGTCCTTTTGAGCAGGCGCGAGCCTCGATAGAAATGAAATTTACCCCGCGAGAGACAGCATGATCACGCTCGGCGATTACCTCATTGTAAGCGGCATTCTCTTCTCGATAGGGTTCGCCGGCGTCATGCTCCGCCGCAATCTCATCATCATTCTCATGTCGCTGGAGCTCATGTTGAACGCGGCGAATTTATCGCTAGTCGCCTTTTCAAGATTTCGTGTTCAACCGACGGGCCTGCCCGATTACAACGTGCAGGTCTTTGTTTTCTTTATCATCACTGTGGCAGCGGCGGAAGTCGCAGTGGGTCTAGCCATTCTTGTAGCCCTCTATCGCGCCCACCAAACGACAGATCTAAAAGACGTCAGCAGCCTGAAATTTTGATGGTCCACCAAATGCACCGAATGACGCCAAAAATTCCTCGGACTACGCGGTTCGGCTCTAAACTTTTGGCGTTATTTGGCGTGTTTGACGGATAATTCTTATGCTCATTTTTCCGTGGCTTATCCTCGTCGTGCCGCTTGCTAGCGCGGTCGTTATCACGCTGTTCACGCTTCGGTGGAAAGCGCTGAGCAGTTTTATTTCCATCGCGGCTGTGCTCATAAGCTTCATCTGCAGTTGTTTGATCTTCACGCAATCAGGTACCTCCGCGCGAGAGTTCACTTGGGTCGACTTTGGCGGAGTCTTTAAAGTCCCGTTTGGCTTTGTATTGGATAATCTCAGCAAGACGATGCTCGTCGTGGTCTCGGGCGTCGGGTCGCTAATACATATCTATTCGCTGGGCTACATGCGGGATGACGAGGGCAAGTCGCGTTATTTCGCGGCGTTATCGCTCTTCATGTTCGCCATGCTCGGCATCGTTCTCTCGAATAATTTCGTCATGCTGTTTATTTTTTGGGAATTGGTCGGCTTTACCTCTTATGTCTTGATCGGGCACTGGTTCTATGGCGACGCCGCTGCCGACGCGGCCAAGAAAGCATTCATCACAACCCGCATCGGCGACTTCGGATTCATGCTTGGGATTCTGATGGTTTGGATGGTGACGGGCTCGGTCGTTTTCAGCGAGATCGCCCCGCGATTGTCAACCTTAACGAATCATCCGGCGTTTCTGACGATTGCCGCACTTCTGATTTTCTGCGGCGCAGTTGGCAAATCGGCTCAATTTCCGCTGCATGTTTGGTTACCGGACGCGATGGAAGGCCCCACGCCAATTTCCGCGTTGATTCATGCCGCGACGATGGTGGCGGCCGGAGTTTACATGCTGGTCCGTGTTGCGTTCATCATTCAGGCTTCGCCAAGCGCGCTCCTGGTCATAGCGTGGATCGGCACAATCACGGCTGTGCTCGCTGCTTTGATCGCAACCCAGCAAAACGACATCAAGCGTATTCTCGCCTACTCCACTCTCTCGCAACTCGGTTACATGGTGATGGCTGTGGGTCTCGCCTCAAATGACGCGGCCTTTTTCCACCTTTTTACCCACGCGTTTTTTAAGGCGCTTCTCTTCCTCGCCGCTGGCTCCGTCATCTTCATGATCCATCACGAGCAGAGCATCTGGAAAATGGGCGGCCTTTCCCGAAAACTTCCGGTCACATTTGTTACGTTCGTGGTTGGCGCCCTGGCGCTGATTGGTTGTCCACCTTTCAGCGGCTTTTTCAGCAAGGATGCTATTCTGGCACTCGCTTACGAACGCAACATGCCGATTTTCGCCGTGGGTTTGTTCACGGCGTTTCTGACGGCCTTCTACGTTGTCCGCTTGTTGGTCATCGTGTTCTTTGGCAAACCACGCAGCGAAATCGCGAGTGAAAGTAGAGAATCACCGTTTGTGATGACCGGACCGTTAATTGTGCTCGCGCTACTGGCAACGCTAGGCGGATTTGCATTCTTCGCGCGAAACTTCCTTGTGCTCCCGATCGAGAAGGAAGTCGCGACTTTCGTCCCCGCCCTGGCGATCATTGTCCTGATTCTGGGGAGCGGACTGGCGATTGCACTCTATCGCAACCGGGCGCGCGACCCGCTGGATATCGAGCTTTTCCGCCGCAAGTTTTATTTCGACGAGTTTTACGGCTGGCTGATCGATTGGACGCAGGAACTCCTCGCGCGCATCTGCGCCTTCTTTGATCGATGGATTATCGATGCCGGCGCAGTGGGCGGGACCAGCAGTGGCACATGGGGAATCGGCGCTCTATTACGCCTGGTTCAAGTGGGAAATTTGCAGGCTTACCTGTTCTTGTTCGGCTTGGGAATCGTCGCACTCATCTATTTTGCCGTTTTCCGCTAATGGTTCTGTTCGTCATTTTCTGCCCGATCGTTGCGGCCATTCTGATCCTGATTGGTGCGCCTGCCCGCAAGACTGCGTTGGCCACATCCGTTTTGACACTCGTGATGGCATTGCTTCTCCTCGCGTCGTTCCAAAAAGGGCAGCGCGATTTTCAGCACGTCACCTCGTTCGGCATATCTCCCG
>Ga0193729_1001172_pt1 | contig 13457 bp, 9 predicted proteins | sample U1c2metaG_FD_143036 | JGI IMG/M metagenome (GOLD analysis project Ga0193729, IMG submission 143036) | Soil microbial communities from a riparian zone of the East river system, Colorado, United States - U1c2 | ecosystem: Environmental > Terrestrial > Soil > Riparian zone | place: USA: East River... | reverse complement strand
CAGGCATCTCGGAAATGCGCCTCACCAAAGCGCTTTTCGAAGGCCTCCTGCGGCTGGATGGCAAAAATGCCCGGCCCGAACCCGGCTTGGCCGAGCGGTGGGAGGTTTCGCCGGACGGCACGATTTATACCTTTTATCTCCGCAGTAATGCCATGTGGTCCACCGGCGAGCCAATTACCACTGAGGACTTCCTCTATTCGTGGTTCCGAGCTCTCAGTCCGGCCACGGCGGCGGATTATGCCGGGCAGCTTTTCTACATCAAAAATGCCGAACCGTACTACCTCGGCCAGATCAAAGATCCGGCGCAGGTCGGTATCCGCGCACTGGACGTGCGCAGGCTTCAAGTTGAACTGAATAGCCCGCTGGCTTTTTTCCCTGATCTGTGCTGTTTTCCGACGCTGGCGGTCGTGCCGCGCAAGGTGATTGATAAACGCGGGGATCGCTGGCTCAACGAACGTCCCCTGCCCTCCAGCGGGGCTTACGAACTGGCAGCCTGGCGGCCCAATGATAAGGTCCGGTTGCGGAAGAACCCGCGGTACTGGGATGCCGCCAATACCCGAAATGAAATTGTTGACATCCTCCCGATTGGATCGCCGAACGCGGCGCTGAATCTGTACGAAACGGGAGTGGCGGATATTGTGTGGGACAAGGACCTGGTGCCGACGGAACTGCTCGACCTGCTGATGCAACGACCGGACTTCCACACGTACGATTATCTCGGCACTTACTTTTACCGGTTTAACCTGACGCGAAAGCCGCTGGATAATCCGCTGGTGCGCAAGGCGTTTGCGATGGCCACAGACAGAAGTCGCATCACGACCAAGATAACTCGCGGCGGCGAAAAGCCCGCGTTCCATTTCGTGCCCGAGGGCGTGGCCCACTACCGCTCACCGCCGGGACTGCCTTACGATCCGCAGCAAGCGCGCAAACTGCTGGCGCAGGCGGGATTTCCCGGAGGGAAGGGATTTCCGCGCCTGGAATTCGCTTTTTACGCGGGCGCGGGCGGGACCGGGAAATTGCAGGCGAAGATCGCGGTGGAACTGCAACAGATGTGGCGCGACGAACTGGGCATCGAGCTGGAGATGCGCCAAATCGAGCGCAAGGTTTTCCTGAGCGCGCAGTCGCGTTTGGATTACGATATTGCCGCTTCGAGCTGGATCGGCGATTACAATGATGCCAACACCTTTCTGGATCTTTTCATGAGCAACAGCGGCAACAATCGAACCGGCTGGAAGAATCCGCGCTACGACAATCTCATCCGCGAGGCGAATCGGCAAATCGATCTGGACCGGCGCGCGGAATTGTTCCGCGAGGCGGAAGCCATCCTCATCACGGAGGAAGCGCCGGTATCGCCAATTTATTTCTATCGGGGCTTCAATTATTTTGATCCGAGGCGCATTGAAGGGATCGAGCAAAACCTTCTGGACGAGCACCCATTACAATCCATCCGGAGAGTGAAGAACGAGCCAGCCGGACACCGTCAGTTGGCAGCAACACAAAACGGCGGTTCGTTCGGAGGCAATGACGAGATCATGACGAGGTAATCATGGATTCCTGAGGAGAACATGTATTTTGTCAAACGCCTCCTGGGTCTTTTCCCGCTCCTGTTGATTATCAGCTTCCTGGCGTTCATGCTGGTGCGGGTGGCGCCGGGAGGACCGTTCGACAAGGAGCGCAAGCCCGCTTCGCCGGAGATCGAGCGCGCCATCAAAGCCAAGTACCACCTGGATGAACCCAAGCTGAAGCAATATGTGCGCTATCTCGGCTTGCTGTGGGAAAAGGACCCGCAAGGACACTGGCGGCACGCTCCGGCGAGCTTCGATATCTCGCTGCAATACCGCAATCACTCGCTGACGGACATCATCGCCATGGGCCTGCCGGTTTCGATGTCGCTGGGTTTTCTGGCGTTTGGTTTTGCCCTGGGAGTCGGGTTGCCGGTGGGTTATTTCACGGCTGTGCGGCGCGGGCATTGGGAGGATTACGCGGGCAGTTTTTTTGCGATCCTGATGGTTTGCGTGCCCGGGTTGGTCGTGGCGCCGCTGTTGATCATGTTTTTCGCGATCAAATGGAGGCTGCTGCCCGTGGCTTTGTGGGCGTCGCCGGCGCACGCGATCCTGCCAATGCTGGCGCTGGGCCTTTATTTCTCAGGGCGGATCGCCCGGCTGATGCGCGAGGGTATGCTTAATACCATGCAGGCTGAGTTCATCACCACCGCCCGCGCAAAGGGCCTGAACGAGAACGCGGTGCTGCTCAAACACGCCTTCCGGCTCGCGGTGCTGCCGGTGGTATCCTACTCCGGACCTTTGCTGGCCGACTTGCTGACCGGCTCGTTCGTCATCGAAAGCATTTTCCAAATCCCGGGCGTGGGCCTGCACCTCGTGAACAGTTCGCTCAATTCGGATTATACGATGACGGTCGGACTGGCGTTGATTTATGCGGCGTTATTGCTGGTCCTCAACCTCGCGGTGGACCTCGCCTATGTCCTGCTGGATCGGAGGGTGAAATATGAGTAACGCCGCCGACCTGAGCCCAAATCAGAGGGCATGGGGCCGGTTCCGGCGCAACCGGCCCGCAGTACTCAGCGCCTGGGTGCTCGCGGGAATTCTTTTGATCGTTGTAGCGTGGCCGGCGGTCCTGAAGCTCGCCAGTTTTGCTGGAGCGAGTGGAGCGGCCTTTTCCCAAAACCATCAGCCGGAAAAACTTTCCGATGCCCAGTTCGAGCCGCCGAATGCCCAACATTGGTTCGGCACCGACGTGCATGGGCGCGATTTACTTTCGCGAATTCTTTACGGCGCGCAAATCTCGCTTCTGGTCGGGCTTGTCGGCGCGGGGGTAAGTTTAATCATTGGGGTGCTCTGGGGAGCGGTCGCTGGTTACATCGGTGGACGAGTGGATGCCCTGATGATGAGATTCGTGGACATCCTGTACTCTCTCCCCTCAATCATTTTCGTCATCGTCCTGATCACGACGCTGGAAAGCGTCTTGAAAAACTGGCTCGCGGCCCTCGGTTCGCCGGGTCTTGGAAAATCCGCCCGGCTGCTGTTCCTTTTTGTCGGTTTAGGCGCCGTCTCGTGGCTGACGATGGCGCGCATCGTACGCGGCCAGGTTTTATCACTGCGCCAGCGACCATTTGTGGAAGCCAGCCGGGCATTGGGCGCCGGCCCGGTTCATATTATCAGACGCCATATTTTGCCGAACACGTTGGGCGTAGTCATCGTTTATCTCACGTTGACCGTGCCGGCGATCATTCTCTACGAATCTTTTCTGAGCTATCTCGGGCTCGGCATTCAGCCGCCGATGGCCAGTTGGGGATCGTTGATTTCCGAAGGCGCGGACCAGATGAATCCGATTCGCATTTACTGGTGGCTGATTGCTTTTCCGGGCGGTTTTCTGGTGACCACGTTGCTGGCGCTTAATTTTCTCGGGGATGGCCTGCGCGATGCCTGGGATGTGCGCAGCTTGAACTAAACGAAAAGGAGATTTTAAAGCGTTGACCCGGGGCACGCGCTCGCTATTATTCGCGCCTTAATTTGAGATCTAAAAATTGAAATCGAACTATGGCAGTAAAAGTTGCAATTAACGGGTTCGGCCGCATTGGCCGGCTGGTATTTCGGGCGATCGTCGAACAGGGACTCATCGGCAAGGACGTGGAAGTCGTCGCGGTGGGCGATATCGTTCCGGCGGACAACCTGGCGTATCTGCTCAAGTATGACTCCACGCAGGGCCGCTTCAACGGCACGGTCGGCTCGGCCAAATCCGCGCCCGCGCAGGCGGAGGATGATGTGTTGATCGTGAACGGCCAGAAGATTCAGGTCGTGAGCGCCAAAGAACCGTCTCAGCTGCCCTGGAAACAATTGGGCGTCGAAATTGTCATCGAATCCACGGGATTGTTTACGGATGTGGACAAGGCCAAGGGCCATCTGGCGGCAGGCGCGAAAAAGGTCATCATTTCCGCCCCCGCAAAGGGCGACTGTCCGACTTTGGTCATGGGTGTCAACGAAGGCAAATACGACCCCAAGCAACACCATGTCGTCTCGAACGCCTCATGCACAACGAATTGCCTGGCGCCGATCGTCTATGTTCTCTTGAAAGAAGGGTTCGGCGTCGAAGAGGGACTGATGACCACCATCCATTCGTACACCGCAACGCAGAAAACAGTGGACGGGCCGAGCAAGAAAGATTGGAAAGGCGGCCGGAGCGCGGCCATCAATGTGATCCCCTCGACCACGGGCGCGGCCAAAGCCGTCGGCCTAGTGCTGCCGGAAGTCAAAGGCAAGCTTACCGGGATGTCTTTCCGAGTGCCTACCGCCACCGTTTCCGTCGTGGATCTTACGGTTCGGACGGTGAAGGACACCAGTTACGCGGAAATCGGCGCGGCGATGAAAAAGGCCAGCGAAACCTACCTCAAGGGCATTCTTGAATACACCGCGGACGAAGTCGTGAGCTCGGATTTCATCCACTCGAAAGCCTCGTCGATCTTCGATGCAGGTTCGGGCATCGAGTTAAACAAGAGATTCTTTAAGCTGGTAAGCTGGTACGATAATGAGTGGGGCTATAGCTGCCGGGTGGCGGACCTGCTGAAGTACATGATCCAAAAAGGGATCTACTTTCTTCCCGCCGACGAATAAAGAACGGGAATCGGTTTGTCTGCCGGCGGCGGCAGATTCAAACTTTGCGGCCGCCCTTTCAGGGGTGCGCGACGGCTTTTAGTTTCTTCTCGAACTTCTCCACTTTGGGGCGGATGACTATCTGGCAGTATCCCAGGTTCTTGTGGGTGCGATAGTAATTTTGATGGTCCGCATCGGCCTCGTAGAATTTAGTCAGCGGAACAATCTCGGTTACAATGGGCTTGCTGAGTTCCTTTTGCGCCTCGGCCCTGGATTTTTCCGCGGCGGCTTTTTGCGCCGGATTGCTGTAAAGAATAATGGAACGGTACTGCGTCCCGGTGTCGGCGCCCTGGCGGTTCAGCGTGGTTGGATCGTGCGCCTCCCAAAACGTTTCCAGGAGTTTTTCATAAGAAATCACTTTCGGATCGTACTGGATTTGAATCACCTCGGCGTGGCCGGTATTGCCGCCGCAAACCTCTTTGTAAGTAGGATTTTCTTTAGTGCCTCCGGCAAATCCGCTGGTCATCGATTTGACGCCGGGAAGCATCTGGAAGATGGCTTCGGTGCACCAGTAGCAACCTCCGCCGAACGTCGCGAGTTCTGTCGAATTGGTGGAGTTGTTCATATTTTTTGGCTGGGCGACTCCTGTGACCGCGCCCGTTAGAAGCGCAAGTAACAGTATCAAGTAAAGTTTCAGGTTCATTAACCCTAAAAAGGTACCCACCAAAGGGCGCCTACCGCACCGCGAGGGCCTTGGCATCATCAGAAATGCCCAGCGCGTGTTTTCGGTCGAGGCCGTTTTCCTGGAAGATGGCCTGAATGTCGTCGAAGATGGCCGGCAATTTTGCCTGAGGATATTTGGCGGGGTTCAACACCGCGTCAAGTTCCGTGATCAGCCGTCCCCGGCTGGATGCCGGCAGCGCTTTCGCGGACAATGCGGCGGATAAATCCTCGGCTAATTTCACAGCCGCCGCCTGGGAAGGCTTCGCTCCCTGAGCCGCGATGACAATATCGTTCGCCAGCTTCTGCTTTTCTTCCGCGGTTGGCGTGGTGCCGGCCTTAATGGCCGCCAAATCAGCCTGCAGGCGAGAAAGACTTTGAGGTTGGGGGGGTGGAGTCGCCGTTTGGGCCGGAGCCGGGGCTTGCGTAGGCGGGGCAACGCCCTGGCGCACATTGTTCTGGTTGCTCAGCTCTTTGGCGTGTCGCTTGATGATCATGTCGGCCCCCTGGCCGAACACATTCAACATTGCCAGCAAGCTAATAAGGAGTACTGCGAAAGTTGTTTTCATAGATTCGATGAACGGGTTGTTGCCGCACTATAACCCGGATTTCTCGAAAAGCCAAGTCCGCCGCAACCAGCTTAAAACCAGGCAATCGCTCGACCTCGCCGCGGGCGATCACTCCGGATGCAAATGGCCGGCGGTGAGAACCGCCTGCTTGGAAAGCAGGGCGAAATAATCCACGAGAATGCGCTCCGATTCGACGAGCGGCAGATCCACCAGAGGCGCCTTGTCCTCATCTGTTTGATCAGCCGGAATGCCCTCAATCACGGGCGGATTTGAGGCCGCAGCGATGGAATTCGTGCCTTCGGACGGTGTATTGAGCTTTAGGCCCGCGGCTTTGGCCAGGCTCGTATTGGTTTTCTGCACCGGCGGAGGCAAGCCCGGCAAGTCCACCTGCCGGAGGGTCAACTCATAAACCTTTTCCTGCGGTTCTTTGCGGGCCAGGCGTTCCTTATCGCGGGCCTTTTGCCGCGCGACCCGTTCTTCCTCCTCTTTGAGGCGCTGCCGCTCGTTCAACGAAATCGTCTTGTCCGCCTGCTGCTTTTTGAACAGGTCGATGTCCTCGCGGACATAAGCGAATTCCTGGTCAGTAGCGATCCGCTGTTTGGAACGACTCAGCAATTCGGGCAAGTAGGGCTCAACCAGATTGACGCGATCGTATTTGGCGCTGGGGATAGTGTCCCAGGGCATGGGATTATCGAGAGCGGCCTCGCCGAAATCTTTGGACTCATTCACGACCGAAGGCAGCACGATGTCGGGAGTCACGCCTTTCAACTGGGTGGAAGCGCCGCTGGCACGGTAAAACTTTTTAATGGTCAACTTGAGGGCGCCGGGATCGTTGGTAAGCATGCTGGAAGGCAACTGCATGTACCCTTTCAATTGGTTGACGCTTTGCACCGTGCCTTTGCCATGAGTCGAGGAATCGCCGACGATCAAGGCGCGCCCGTAATCCTGGAGGGCGCCCGCGAGAATCTCCGAAGCCGAGGCGCTGAAGCGGCTGGTCAGGACAATTAACGGTCCGTCATAGGCCACCGCGGGGTTATTGTCATTTTCAGACTCGACTTTTCCCTCCCAGTTGCGCACCTGGACGACGGGCCCCTGTTTGATAAAGAGACCGGTCAGCTTGACGGCTTCCTCGAGCGAACCGCCGCCGTTGCGGCGCAGGTCCAGAATGACGCCTTTGACATTCTCGGCCTTTAATTTCTTGAGCAGGCGTTCGACGTCGGCACTCGTGCTTTTGCCGCCGGCCGCCTCGTCTGAATGGCTCTTGGGGCCGCCGAAATCGAACTGAGCATAGAAAGAAGGCAGGTCAATTACGCCAAGGCGCATATTTTCGCCGCGGCCATTTGGTAATTCAATGACCTTAGCCTTCGCGGCCTGGTCTTCGAGTTTAATTTCGTCACGAATGAGGGTCACGATGGTGCTGGCGGAGGCGGTCGCGCCCGCGGGAGCCACAGTCAGGCGGACCTCGGTGCCCTTGGGTCCGCGAATCATTTGCACGACCTTGTTCAGATTCATGTCCACGACGTCCACCGGCGGCTTGTCACCCTGAGCGACTGCCAGAATGCGGTCCTTTTCCTTGATCTTCTTACTCTTGATGGCCGGTCCGCCCTCGACCAGTCTGCGAATGGTGCAATAGCCGTTATCCGAGGTCAGCTCCGCCCCAATCCCGGAAAGAGAAAGGTTCATGCTGATCGCAAAACTATCCAGGTGAGCGGCGCCCATATAGTCCGAATGCGGATCATAAACGTGAGCCAGCGTGTCCAAATAAACCTGGAGAACGTCGTCGTTATTCCAATCCGTAAAGTTTCGCAGGTGAAGGTGGTAATTGTGAGCCAAGGTCTCGACGATCTCTTCCGTTTCGGATTTTGGCTTGGCGGCGAGGTTCTTTTCGGCGGCTTTGCCCTCGGATTTTTGCGCAGCAGTCTTCGAATCGGCCTGTTTCTTCGCCTCGATTTTGGTTAGTTTTTCCTGCAAATACTCGAAGCGCAATCTTTCGCGCCAAAGTTGTTTCGCTTCATTGATATCCTTCGGATAGGGCTGTTCCTTGCGGCTGATCAAAATCCGCTCATCGGCGTCGAATTTGAATTTTTCGGTCTTCAGCAATTCGTCCACGAAAGTCACTCGTTGCTGGAGGCGTTCCATGAAGCGGTTGAATATTTCGCAAGCCGGGCGCACGTCGGAAATCCCGCGGCTGGTGATCGTGAGGTCGCCGAGATTGGTTCGGTAATGTTCGAACTGAACGAGGTCGTCCTGGATGAAATGGAGGTGCTGGGGATCGAGCGCCTCCAGGTAGCGGTCCAGAAACTTGCTCGACATGGCGTGGTCGAACACCTGCTTCGAATAATGAGATTGTTCCAGAAGACTGGCCGTGACAAAGGCGATGCGGCCATCCACTGGCCCGGGTTTAATCGGCGAGAGGCGGATCTCGTTTGTCGAGTTGCCCGATACGGAACCAGTATTGGCGAGGAGGGGCGCATTTTCGGCCGACCAGAGAGGGAGGGCCAGTTCGCAGCTCAAAAAGAGCAACAAGATTCGTAAAACCGAGATTCGAGATATCATTACTTTCAACTGAATGAGACTAACACAAATTCGACGATTTGCACCAGTTAATGTTCATCGGAAATCCGGATTTTTCGGCAGCCAGATCGCAGCATTCCCTCGGCCAAGCCCTTTCCGGGTTTCACCGAGCGTTACTGGAAACATCCGCGGCCGGCTTGCGCACATGAAGGAGCACAGGGAGAGAGGTCTGCTTGTCGGCTTCTTTGGTCTGGGCGAAGCAAAAGCGGTCCACTTCGGGGACCCATTTGGCGGCGGTGAGGAAAATCTGGCGGATGTTCTCGTTTTTGGGAATTAAAACGCCGTTCAACCCGATGTTATCCACAATGACCCCATGGGGCAGGCCTTCGATCGTGAAGTTGACGAGGTCGTCGTGGCCGTTGCGTTTGATTTTGAGCCAGGCGGGCACGCGGCCCCCCGAGGTGACCGTGATCTCAAGGGGCTTATCCGATCCGGCCCGGTTCACGAAATTCGTGGCGTCTTCAACGTAAGGCTCGAGCGCGACGAAGAGCTTGGCTTTCTCGGTCAATTTGATCCGCCCAAGGCTATTGACCTCTTTGGTCACGCGCTGGCCGCCGACCATAGCCATCGCTTCGACCTTACTCGTGGCTGCGTTGGTTTCGTCTGGAGCCACAGCATCAAGGGAGGCGTTAATGGTGGCTTTGGCTTCGACATGGCCGGCCTGAATCACCACCGGCGATGACGCTGTGAATCCGGGCGGTAAGCCGCTGATTTCCACTTTGACATCCTCGTCGAAACCGTCCTGACGATCGACCGTGACCGAGAAGTCTTTGCCGCTGCCAGCGTTAACGGAGGGATTGGCGCCGTTGAGAGTCACTTTGAAATCCGGCTTGGCCTCGCGGACGAGCAAACGATAAGCGAATCGATCGCCGCCGTGGCCGCGCGTGTCGGAGACTCGAACCAGGTAGGAACCATCGCGAGGGGCGGTGAACAAAAGACGCGAATCAGTTCCCAGCTTGCGTTCGCCATCATCGTCGTTTTCGTAATAGAGAACGAACTGGGGCAATCCATTGGGAACCGGTTTGGCGCCGGGAGGGTGAGGCTCGACGATATAGACCGCTTCGTCGAGCGCATGCGCGATGGGGCTGGTATCGAAGTAATCATGTCGTTTGCCCTGGAGGCTGTACAGTTGAAACCCGGAGTCAGGGCCTTGCGGCATGCGAAAGATTTTACATACCTCGCCCTGCAAGTACATGAATTGATTTAACTCCATCTCCTGCCAGTTTTCGACACGAAGGTCGTCAGTGTTCGAATCAATGGCGCGGAAATTGATATGTGAATCACGAACGGCCTGAAGCAAAAGACGTTCGACAGGTTTGCCGTCCCCGTAAAGCACTACCATCTTGGTGTCCACCGGCGAGCCTCGACGCGCGGCGTCGGTTTCGAGCAGCAGGGTTTGCCCAGCTTTGGCCTCGAATTGAAATAAATCAACGTCGGCAAGCCGTCCTGGATCAGTGGCCCAGATGCGGCCGTTGACGGCGGAAGGAACCGGAAGTTTCATGGCCTGTCCTGGCGCGTCGTTCGGCTCGCTTTCAATCAATTCGGGGGAATCATTGACCACGACCTTCAAAGCGCGGCGGCTGCGGAATTTTTCCGGGTCAACCGGGACATCCATCTCACCGGGCGCGCCCGCTTTAATCTGAACCATGCTCTCGGGCGGGAGATTCAGCCCGATGAGTTGCACCTGGCTGGTCTGGTTGGCGGGCACGCCGAGCGGGAAACAGCCGACCACCACGGGGAATGTTCCAAGGGAGAGCCGATAAAAATGGTCTTTCGAGCCGGCATCGGTGGTCTCGCCGATGCGCACACGGTAGTGGCCCGTCGAAGGAATGTGGAACTTCAACAAAGGGTCGCCACCATCGAAACCGGCATTGGAAGCGAGCAGCGCTCCGTTCTGATCGAACAAAGCCAGCATGGCAGTGGCTTTGGAACCGATGCTCCTGGCGGAGAGATCCAGGACCACCGATTCGTCCTTGTTGGCTTCGAATTCGATTTCGTCCGCGTCGCCCGGCGGATCCAGCACGCCCCAAAAGCTCACCGGCAACTTTAAGACCGCCTTTCGCTCTTTGGCGGCTTTCAAATCGCCTTCGGAAACCTGCGGGAGATCGTCCAGGTAAAGCTTGAGCTTGCTGCTTTCGCTGTTGGTATTTTTGACTGAGATTTCGTAGGGCCCTCGGGCCAGGTGCGCCGCCGCACTTACTGAGATCCAGACCTCGTTCGTGGCAGGTTCGGGCTCAGAGAGGAACTCGCCCTTCAAGTCAGGATTATTGAAGGTCAGGCCGGTCAAGCCGATCAAGTTGGTGCCGATCAGTTTGATCTTTGTTGGCACACCGCGCTGAAGGCCCCGAGGCTCCAGGAGATAAATCTCAGGATGTCCGGGAGGAACCTTGGGAGCACCGGGCATCTGCTCGGACTTCTTGGCCGCAAACCCGCTGGCAGCGGCTAATAGCAATGCGGCGGCGACAAAAGCGGGGTTTCCGAGAGCCTGCTGTAGAGACCTTCTCATTTGCCGACAGATTCCTTCCTCGGGGCGGCCGTCGGGCTTGCGGCCGCCAGTTTGATTTCCCCAGCCTTGTCCTGGGAGGTCTTGGGGGATTGAGTTACCCCTTCCACCGAATAAATGATTTTGCCACTGGTACTATCATACAGGGCAAAGCTCCCGTCTGATCGGCCGACAACCACTCTCTGCCCGCCCACAAACGCCAGCGCGGGCGGCCAATCAGGCTGCTTCTCCAGCACCAGGCGCTCTTTCAATTCATCGGTATTCCATAGTTTTACCGTGCGATCATCCGCCGACGACAGCAGGGCTTTGCCATCCTCCGAAAAAACCAGGTTCAAAATCGCGCCTTCGTGCGCAAAAATGGAATGCAGCATTGGATTGGTAGTCTCGGCAGCGGTCCGGCTGATCTCCCAAACGCGCAGACGATTATCCGCGCCGCCGGCGGCCAGCCATTTGCCATCCGGACTGAAGGCGACCGTGTAGATCTCTTTGAGCGATTGCGAAAGGGTATCGCGCCGTTCACCGGAAGCTACGTCCCAAAGCTTCACGGTACGGTCCGCGCTGGCGCTGGCGAGGATGTTTCCATCCGGGCGAAAAGCCAGGTGATACACACACCCATTGTGGCCGGAGAGCGTTTTGATTTCCTTCCCCGTTTCCACATCCCAAAGTTTGATTTTCTGGTCATAGCCTCCCGTCGCCAGCATTTTGCCATCCGGCGAAAGCGCCAGCGAATAAATGGCGTCCTGGTGCCCCTCGAACAAAGCAATCTGCCTCGCCTCGGCGACAGACCATCGGCGAACTTCGCCGGAAACGCCGGGTTGGCCTCCGGCGGCAAAAAGCTGCTCCCCGTTGGCGGAAAAGACCAGCGCGTTAACATTTCCACGTTGACCCGGCAGCTCGCGCAACAGCGTCAGATCAGCGGGTGAGCGCAGTTCAACCTCGCCGTAGCGGCCCACCGCGAGAAGTTTTGTAGCCGGCGAATATGCCACGGCATTTATCGGATTTCGCGGCGCTCCGTTTGGGATAATTTTCGGAAACACCAATTCCTTCGGAGCCGCTGGTCCCGTGGGCGCCGGCGCGCCGGCATCAATCCAGGCGCGGACCGCCGCAATTTCCGCCGAGGACAATTTCTGGCGCTTTCCCGGCGGCATGATTAATTTTTTGCCATCCTTTTCGAAATGTCCCTCAATCATCCGCACCAGCAGGCTGTCGCCGCTTTTGCCAGCCACCAGCGCAGGTCCAAGTTCGCCGCCTTTCATTAATGAGTCGAAACTTTCGAGCACCAACTCGCCCTCCGGGTCCTTCGAGGCGTGGCAATCCAGGCAATGCTCGGTGAAAATGGCTCCCACGGGAGCGTACTCGGCCTTTACGGGCTGTTCCGCTGCGAACGCGTTCGAAAAAGGAAAAGCCAAAACGAGAAAGGCTATCAGGCCGATCCGGGGCGGTTCGGCCGCTTGAAGGTAACTCGGACAACGGCAGCTCAGAGAGGCTGCTTGATTTTCCGGCCAACTCCTGGATAATGATGGGATGAGGAAGAAAGACATTGTCATTTCAAACCCGAAAATTATGAGCGGAACACCCTGCTTTGCCGGCACACGGGTGCCAGTGCAAACCCTCTTCGATTATCTCGAGGCTGGCGATCCTCTGAATGAATTCCTCGATGATTTCCCCACGGTTTCTCGTCAGCAGGCAATAGCCGTTTTGGAGCACGCCAAAAAGCGATTGCTTGCCGCTTAAGGTGAACATTCCCGATCTGCTGGCCTCTCTTGCATCGCTGAAAAAAGGACACGCCTTGCGCATAGGTCAGTGATTGAACAGGAACTCCCTGCTGCTGAGCACTGCCCAATACAAATCCTCAATCGTGGTCCGGCGCTCCGATTCAACCGCCTGGCTCAGTTCCTTGCGAAATCGTTTCCGCTCGACGGCCGTTGGGTAACGCGCCAGCGCCCCGAGGTAAACTTCATCCACAATCTTTTCGTTTGGCATCTTCTTTTCCAATAGTTTCGAGATCCGATTGTCCTTCGCGGCAAGCTTCGTGTTAATCGTATCGCCGTTGGCCAGGTGCAGAACCTGGGTGACGTTTGGCTCGGCCGTACGCTCGCACTCGCAGGTCTTGTCGCGCTCCGGGCGCCCGAAAGCCTTTAGAAAATAAGAGTCGGTCTGGGTGTCGGGCAATTGGATTGCTCTTAGGCCGAGCGGGTATTTTTCGGCCAAACCCGCATTTGCGTTGCGACGATCGCGAGTAAATTGCGTTGGGACGCCGGTGATTTGGACAATCGCGTCATGCATCACCTCGGCCATCATCCGCCTCGGGTAATAATGCGAATAGAAACGGGTATCAGCGGCGTTCTGGGGTAACGGTTTGCTGGCGCGCTGGTAAGTTTCGGACTCCAGGATCGTCCGCATCAGCATTTTCAAATCGAAATGCTGGTCGGCGAGGAATTTCGCCATGGCGGAGAGCAGCTTCTCATTGCTCGAAGGGTTGGT
>Ga0193729_1001171_pt1 | contig 13458 bp, 9 predicted proteins | sample U1c2metaG_FD_143036 | JGI IMG/M metagenome (GOLD analysis project Ga0193729, IMG submission 143036) | Soil microbial communities from a riparian zone of the East river system, Colorado, United States - U1c2 | ecosystem: Environmental > Terrestrial > Soil > Riparian zone | place: USA: East River... | reverse complement strand
GATCGGCTATTTGCCTAACGAGTTGATCTAGGTGTCGCCATGGGGCGATCCATTTTCGCCAGGCGACGAGGGCGATCGCTGCGAATACGACGGAGATTACACCCAGAAACAGCCACGACATCTCGCGTTAGTTTTCCCGCAACCGATAACCGAAACCGCGCACACTTTCGATCACGTTGGCGGCTTTGCCGAGTTTTTTACGCAGCCGTCGCACATGGGTATCGACTGTCCGCGTGTCGATGATGCTTTCGTATCCCCAAACCTCGTTGAGCAAACGGTCCCGCTCCTGCACGCGACCGCGCCGCTGCATCAGTGTGCGCAAAAGTTTGAATTCAAGACTGGTCAGATTGACGCGTTTGCCATCCACGGAAACTTCGTGACGCGCCGGATCGATCACGATTGGACCGGCACTGAGATGCTCCTCATCTGGTTTTCCCTCGCTACGACGCAGGATCGCCCGAATGCGCAAAACCACTTCGCGCGGACTGAACGGTTTCGTCACATAATCGTCGGCGCCAAATTCCAGGCCCACGATCCGATCGATCTCTTCGGCTTTCGCGGTCAACATTAAGATTGGAATGTGACGGGTCGCGGGATCGCTTTTCAAGATTTTGCAAATCTCCAAGCCAGGCATTTTCGGCAGCATCAGATCGAGAATGATAAAGGCGGGATTTTGTGTCCGAGCTTTGTTCAGTCCAGCAGCGCCATCGGGCGCCGTCGAAATGGTGAAACCCGCCTTTCGCAAATTGAGCGTGAGAAGATCGACAACGTCGCGCTCGTCTTCGACGATCAGAATTGTTTTGCCGGATGCCGCCTCCATTCGCAGCAGCTTTATCGCCGAAACCAGTTCGATTTGCCAGCGCCAGCTTCTTCGAATCCTGGTTTTTGCTGGAGAAAAGCAGCTGTTGTGCTTGAATAGGCCCTCGACACTCCTCCTGAGAATATCCGCGCAGCGTATGCACAGTAAAAAATGGGCGCAGGGCAATTTGTGAATCAGGTTTACTTAGAAAAGATGTTTTGATCCATGTCCGAAGCATGCATTCGCGAAGTAACCGCGCCTGAAGCATCGAGCGTTCCCGCGCAGATGCCGACGTCGACTTATGTCGCGACGGCGAAGGAAGCGCTTTGGAACTGCAACAGAAATTATGCCAGGACCTGGTACAAGGACGACGCCGACCCGGATGATCCCGGAGGCAATTATGCCTTTCAGCGACTACGCCAGACTTGGTTCACACCCAGCATCAAGCCGAAGTTCAGATTGCAACGCGACGACAAATTTTACGCCATTGGCTCCTGTTTCGCGAGGGGTCTCGAAAGCTCCCTGATAGGCCGCAAAATCGCTGTCGAAAGCGCAGCGCCGGAATTTGCCAGACTCCAAGCAGTCAACAAGGAGGTCAATGGCCTCGGCTTTACCAATAAGTATAACACCTTTTCGATATTGAACGAATTGCGCTGGGCACTTGATCCTGAGGCGGTCTTTCCAGTCGATTCCATAGCCCAGGTGACCGAAAGCGTCTGGTCTGATCCTCATACCAATCCCGCTCTGAGACTCGCGGACCTGGAGGAGACTTTGGAGCGTCGCTCCTTAATGCAAACAGTCACCAAACGTATAATCAACTGTCGCGCAGTGATCATTACACTCGGACTTGTCGAGGTCTGGCGCGATATTCAAACGGACGTATACCTTAATCACACTCCCAACGTCTCATTGCTTAGGACTCAAAGGCAACGGTATGAGTTTCACCTCACGAGCTTCGCTCAAAATCGGGCAAATCTGGAAGCGACACATGCGTTGCTATCTCGCTACGGGCATCCTGATCTTCGCATTGTGATCACCGTTTCTCCGGTGCCGCTGCTGAATACCTTCTCAACAATGGATATTGTAGTGGCGAACATGTATGCCAAGTCTCTCTTGCGGACGGTCGCCCAAGAATGGGCTGCGGCGCATGAAAACGTGGATTACTTTCCAAGTTACGAGATCGTGCTGAACTCCGATCGCGCCGCTGCGTGGGAGCCCGATCTAAGACACGTAAAAGGCGCGGGGGCACAGCATATCATGGAGCTGTTTGTGCGGCACTATCTGGAATAGGGCTCTCTTGATCACCGGCTCGCTCACAGGAATTTCGCAAAAAGACGTGGATCGGAAATCCGCAGCGCTCAAAGCGGATTGCTTTTTGGCGTTGTTGCGCGCTGCAAATGCATGACAGGAGTTCTTAAGAGAGAGTTCGTAACCGCGCCGTTCTTAGTCGGCACATTGTTTCTCCTCTCCGCGTTGACCTTCTATTACTTTGCGGTTCTTAAAGTCGATTACAGCAAAACAGCGCTCCTCGATCTTGGTCCACACCCGGATGCCGCCGAATACTTCGCTCAAGCTAAGGCGATGCATTGCGGTCGATGGCCGTCCATACAAATCGGATACGATAAGCTGCCATCCAGATATCCTTTCGGTTATCCCGCACTGATGCTTCCCTGGTTGAAGGTCCTTCCGGAAGCAGATTCTATCCTGGCGCCGTTTAGGACAAATCAAACCCTCGGCCTGCTTCTGCTGCTGGCCGTGTTTGGCTTTTATGTCTACCTCCGTATGCCCTTGGCCGGCGGGTTTGGGGCGCTTTTATTGGCGACATTGCCTGGGTTCTTCACGTATTGCCGCTCCTCGCTGAGTGAGATCAGTGCATCGATGTTCGTTGTGTTAGCTTTTATGTTTGCCTATCTCGGTCTGACGGAGGAACGCCGCTGGAAAATCTATTTATCGGCGATTCTCCTCGGTTTTTCGATAAATGTGCGTATTCAGTCGCTTTTCTTAGCACCGCTGCTGTTGGCTATGCCTCTGTTCCCAGTAAAACAAAAAGGCCTTCGCTGGTTTTTGCATTGCGCTGCAGTCCCCATCGTTTTCCTTATTGCCACCAGCCCGATGCTGATTCTGAACACGATACAGTTTCACTCACCATTCAAAACAGGATACGATTTCTGGTCCCCCTACTGGAACGAGCATCATCTGCTCTTTTCCCCGCACTACATTCCAAGCAACGCCGGAACGCTCTGGCGGGAGTTCACTCTGCGCCCGAACCGATATTGCGTCGCAGATATTTTTGGCACCGGCACATCCTTTGTCCCAGGATTTCTTCTTCTGGTTTGTACCGGGTTGCCCTTCATCCGGATCAACCGCTTCGCTATCTGCGCCTTTTTAGCTAACTTGACTCTTCTAACAGTCCTCCTGAGTCACAATTACAAACTTGTGGATACAAGATACTACCTTCCGCTTCTAATCCTCGCGGTCGCAGTTGCCGTAATACCTGTGGCGTGGGCGGCAAAGAACCTTTTTGCTGGAAGACGAATTGTTGGCGCCCTGGCCGTCTTTGTCTTATTTGCCGCGGCCTGTCTCGGTTATCCTTCGCGCTCTGGTTACAACAGAACCGAAACCAACCGATCGCAAGCATGGGATGCATTGCATTTTACCGATCCACCTAGGCGATCAGTGGAGTTCGAGGCCGCAAAAGAGCTGACTGCCAGAGTTGAAAATGAACCCGGAATTGTGCTTTCCGATATCGATCCAGTCTATCTTAATACGTTGCTACCACAAAAATTCTTGGCAGCACCAGTGGATGAAAAGCATCATTACAAATGGAGCTACCGTTGGCGCTACGATAAACCGGAAGCGTTGACATTCGTCGAGAAAGGGTTGGCTAATTTCCTGCCAGTCTATGCCCTTTTCGTTCCGGAAAAAGAGATGACGTCTCAGTTATCAAGGCTGCCTACCATCAGCGGATACCGATGGAGCGGAGCGGAAAATTCGAGCGCCGGTGCGGTGATCCTAAAACTCGCCACAGATACCACGGAATAAATTCGTGTTCTAATCGCCATGGCGGAGGAACAGAGCACCCGTGCAAGCTCGACCTCAAGCTCTCAACGCAATTCCCCTCCTCACGGAACTAGTCTCTTATTGACTAGGCGGCGAGATGATTTTCGCAGAAAGCGACTGAAGTTGATGCTCCAGTTCTTGAAAGCGGCGGACCGTCGTGTGCAAAATTAGGCCCGTGGTAATCGATAGCATTCCAGAGATGGCCAAGCCAACTGCGAGAATGGCGGATGGTATACGAGAGACTAAGCCGGTAGTGACAAATTCGAACACGACAAGCCCTCCCGGAACGAGGCTGGCAGTAATGAGAAGCAGCCCAATCGCCCCGAAAAAGGTTAATGGCTTATAATCCCGAAAAAGCGCCACAATCGTCGAAAGAATCAGCAAGCCGTCCTGACTTACGCGAATCTTCGAGCGGCTACCCAGGGGCCGGCCGCCCAGATCTATCGGCACCTCGACAATCCGCAATCCTCGTTCCAAAGTTTTGATTGTTAATTCTGCTTCAATTTCGAATCCGCTGGCGAAAATGGCAGTTTCCTTAACAAATTTGCGCGTGAACGCGCGATAACCAGAAAGGATATCAGTAAGTTCGCTTTTGAAAATCACATTCAAGACCTTACGAAATATCCTGTTACCAAATCGATTCATCCTCTTAAAATTACTCCGAGACTCTGAATGCAATCTGGAACCTATGGTCATGTCGGCGCCAGCATTGACGATTGGTGCGATCAAGTCATGGACCCGATAGGCCGGATACGTTCCATCACCGTCCACCAAGACGTAGATATCTGCCTCAATCTCTCGGAACATTGATCGAACAACATATCCCTTCCCCTGACGCTTTTCCTTGCACACGATCGCTCCCGCTTCGCGGGCCCGCTCAATTGTTTTATCGGTGGAATTATTGTCGAAAACGTAGATCTGCGCGGTCGGTAATTCCTCATGGAATTCACGAACGACTGCTGAAACCGTTAATTCCTCATTATAACACGGCACTAGCACAGCAATCGACATATCGTAGTGTTGCGCTGGGTTGCGTACAAGCGACATAAACTTTAGTTGGTACGGCGATTTGAGCCGTGGGTCAATCATACGGCTAGCAACGGCATTGTCACGACTGGACCAAGCATCGAATTGGCGAGAATGACGTATTTACTGGATTTATAGGCCCGCGCACACAGAATTGGTGACTTGATCAATCCGGTTGCGCTTACGCGCGTTTCGTACCCATTGAAGGTGCGCCGTCATATTTGTCATATTTGCCGGTCATTCATCGCCGCCGCTGGCACTAGCGGGAAACCTTCAGGGGCAATGCAACGATTCTAAGGCTCGTTCCGACTCGTTCTGCATGGCAATATCGCTCGCTCCAACCCTGATCTCGCGCGTAGTATCTGCTGTGAAATTCAATTTGGCCAAGAAAGCCGTTAAGCCAGCCCTTCTGATCGGGCTGCTGCTGTTAGCCGGCTACGTGCGCATTGCGGGTCTAACTTGGGGTTTGGAGGGTGGTTATGGCCACTATCGAAACTTCCAGCCAGACGAATTCGTTAGCTTGAGAGGCGTGCTGGAAGTCGATCTACTGCGCGGCCATATAAAGGCTCCTTCAGCATATTTCGAAGGCACTTTCAATTATTACCTCTGGGCCGTTCCGCAAGCGGCTCTTAAGCTTTCTAGCAAAATAGGACTTGTCTCGACAGCCTTTACAAAGATGGAAATGGAAAGCCACGTCTGTCTTTTGTATATCTGTCGATGGATGTCAGTTTTGGTCGATCTCTGCACCGCCATCCTCGTTTTTCTCGCAATCAGAGAAGCAACCCGGAATTTTTATCCCGGCCTTCTCGGAGCTTTTATTTATGCCGTTCTGCCTATGCAGGTCATCTATGCGCATTTTATGAGGACGCACCTCTTAAGTAATTTGCTGTGCGCGTTGGTCATCTGGTTGTCTCTAAAGTTCCGGAAGCGGCAGGAGTGGTGGATGTCTCTAACGGTTGGATTCATGTCGGGTTTAGCTGCCGCGACTCGAATTCCTAACGGGATCATTGTCATTATTCCATGCTTCTATTTTTTATTTGACGGGCCCAATCGTTCGCCGACCGAGAAAATCCCGCTACGCGAGCGCGCCAAGCATTTCCTTACAGGCCCGATTTGGTTGATTGGTTTCGGTTTTGGTTTCGGACTGTTTGTAGGCTACCCGATGCTGTTTCTCGATCTGCCGAGCGTTATAAATGCTGTCAAGAGTGGCGTGTTACCATACGCTACCCTCGGGGAGTTCAAAGCAAGCAACCTGCTTAATCCCTGGGTGGTTTGGAAGTATGCGTCTTTCCTAATTCCGTTCGCGATGTATCCGTTGTTGTGGCTGCTCCCATATTTCGCGATCTTATATTTATGCTTTAGACGTAGCCTCTACCATCAGAGCCTCCCGATAATGATCTTCTCCGGACTATATCTTTACTTCATGGCCAAAGGCTATGTCGGACCGTATTTCGCTCGCGCAACGATGCTTCTGTTTCCGGGATTCTGTATCCTCCTAGGCCTGGCCGTCAGCGATTTGTGGTTGTTATTGAAGAGACATCGAGCAGCTGCGATTTCCCTAATAACTGCACCGCTCTTACTCGCTTTACCCTCCGTAGCTTTTGACGTTGCATATGTTAAGGCGATGCCACAAAGGGATTCGCGTTCAGTTCTCCGGGAGGATTTGCAGAAGCTCATCGGGACAAGCTCAGTAACGGTAGGGGTTTTTTCTGGGCTCGGCGGCTATTTTTACACGGTGATGCCAGCCGTTGATCCCTTAAAAAGCGAAAAAGTAGTAGTTCAGCTACAGGACATCGGCCAAGAGGCAGACTTCTTCTTGGTCGGGTTTGGAAGGCCAATTGATTCGGGGCTGCTGGATCTTGGTATCAAGAAAATCGAGGCGCAAGGAAAGTTTAGGTACGAAAACATTTACAGTGTTCACCCAAAGATTTTAGGCAGAGAACTCCGACTTGCGCGCTTTCCTTCAGATATGACCTATCCTTTTCCGACGATTTTACTTTTTCGGTCTAAAACTGGGACCTGAGTCGGATCATCGCCTGATCTGAAAGGGCCCTTAGTGCCTACTGATACTGATACAGTGCTCTCGCGAGCGATGCTCCCGAGCCTTCCCGATAATCGGCCGCGGTCATTCCGCGAGGTGGACGACTGAGCGATGAATTTCGTCCAGAATTTCGCGCAAACTATATTGAAACTTCCAGCCTGGATAGTGTTTCTGAAATTTCCTCACATCGCTGATCCACCAGATGTGATCCCCGATGCGGTTCGTCTGCTCGTAACTCCAAGTTAATTTGCGTCCGCTGATTTCTTCACACAAATCGATTGCTTCGAGCATCGAACAGTTACTATGCCGGCTGCCGCCGATGTTATAAACTTCGCCGGCGCGCGGCGCGCAAATGAATTCCGCAAATGCTTCGACCAGATCGAAGCTGTGAATGTTGTCACGCACCTGCTTCCCTTTGTATCCGAAGACGCGATACGGCCGGTTTTTTACTGCGCAGATCATCAGGTAAGAAAGAAACCCATGCAGCTCTGTGCCGGCATGCGCCGGCCCAGTTAGGCAGCCGCCACGAAAAGAAACAGTCGGCATGCCAAAATAACGTCCATACTCCTGCACCAGAAGATCGGCCGCTGCTTTAGATGTCCCGAAAAGCGAATGTTGGCTATAATCGATGCTCATGGTTTCGGAGATCCCCGGCTCGTATTCATGTCCCGGTTCGATTTCCCAGCGTTTCGGTAACTCGCCGAGCGGCAGCCGATTCGGCGTATCGCCGTAGACTTTGTTTGTCGATGTAAAAATAAATGGCGCTTCGGGAGAAAACTCTCTCGCCGCTTCCAGCAAATTCAGCGTGCCGTTTGCATTAACTCTAAAATCGGTCTGTGGATCGCGAGCCGCCCAATCATGCGATGGTTGCGAAGCCGTGTGCACAATCGCCTCGATGTGGCCGCGATGGCATTTGAATAACTCTGCGACTGCGGAAGCGTCCCGAATATCGAGATCATAATGCTCATAACTGGGGACGTTTGCGATTAAATCATTACGTGTTTTCTTGGTCGAAGCTTCTGCGCCAAAGAATTGCGCGCGCATGTCGTTGTCGATCCCAACAACACGCCTACCTTCGTTCGCGAATCGTTTGACCGCTTCCGAACCAATCAATCCCGCAGATCCCGTGACGATGACTGTGCGCATTTAGCTTACTCGATGATAATATTGGCAATCACTCAAGGCGATTGCCCTAGAATCCAAGTCGCGTCGCCTGAGGCGAATGGCCGGAACTTGAGAAATGCTCAGCGGTTATCTGAGGCTGGGAACGATTGCTTCACTCGCGTAGGCTGGATACGGCATTTGGAAATCGATCCTTGCGACACAGATCGCGGTTCGGTGTCGCCATCTATACAAATTGATCGTATTTTGAATTCCCAAGTGGCATTCGCGGCCCGATAACAAAACATTCAGTGTCGATCTTATGCAACAAGACAGTTCGTTTCATTCTGCACTTGTTGTCCGGGAACGATATCGCGACGATTATTGGCGAAAGCACGATCCGATTGCGGAAGATCGTTTGCTGTGGCGTGCCCAGGCGTTCCGCCATATCGTTCATCTTTTGCCGGGGCAAACGATTCTCGAGCTCGGCTGTGGGGAAGGTCTGTTCACACACGCGCTCCTGCGAGTTTCGCGAGGGGAAAACCCAATTACCGCGGTGACATTTCAAAAGGGTGCCCAAATTTCGTCCGATGTTGGCGAGGAAGTAGAGCCGGGAGGCGAGCTCGTCTTTTACGAAAGCAATCCAGGGAATCCGATCCTTCAATTGCGCCGGATTTTCTCGCGCATCCTAGGTAAGCCGGATCCGCGACACCTTCTTAGCCGATCTCAGATTTATGATCTTGTCTCGGAGATCGGTTTTATCAGCGTCTACGCCGTTTATAACGATTTCGTTTTTCCCCCGCTCACACGCCGCCTGATCTGGCTCCTGCGCAATCTTTCGATCCTACTCGAGAACGCGCCCGGTGTGCGGACAATGGCCGGTTCAATCCTTCTCCACGCGCAAAAACCACCGGAACAGAAGCATGCGCCAGGCGCGCCGCTCTTTACGCACAAATCATTGCGAGGCGCGGTGTCCTTCGTGATTCCATGCCACAACGAAGAGATGAATATCCGCCCTTTGGTGGATCGGATACTCGATTTGTACGGAGACTATGTGCACGAGATTATTCTGATTAATGACGGGAGCAGCGACGGAACCGCGACAGTTATCGAGGAAATTGGCAAGGAGGACGCGCGCGTTAAACCGCTCCATCGGAATCCACCGAATGGCGTGGGCCGGGCCCTCGCGGAAGCGTTTTCTCAAGCGAGTGGACGCTACGTCCTTTCAATAGATTGCGATTTTGAGCATCTTCTGCCCGAATTTCGCGATCTTTTCGACGCCGCCGTTGAGGGCTACGATGTTGTTATGGGCAGTCGATTTTCGCGTCACAGCGTTCTTCTTAACTACCCCTTCTTCAAGATCGTGGCGAACCGTGGCTTTCACCTGCTGGCTCGATTGCTTCTCCGGCGGAACTTTCGTGACCTCACGAACAATCTCAAATTGATGCGTCGGGAGGTCGTGGTGAACATGCAACTACGCGAGCCTGGGTTCGCCGTGAATGCCGAGACCGGACTCCAACCGCTGATCCTCGGCTACCGCCTTAAAGAAGTACCTATCTCGTGGATCAATCGTTCCCCTCGGATGGGCGCCTCTTCATTCCGTCTCGTCCGCGTGGGCGGCGGCTACTGGCGTGTGCTCCTGGGCATCTGGCTCAAGCAGATGTCCGACACCGGGCCGTACGCGAGTCTGTGCCGGAAGCCCATACGCGAGCAAAACGACGGAAAAGGCCCGGGAGCGTCTTCGACTCGCGGCTAAGCAACAGTGGTTGAAACTTGCAATCTCAACCATGCGGACTAGGCTGAGCTGACGTGGAGGCGCAAGAGCTTGTTGCCGTAGTAGGAACCTCGTCCGTCGAACTAGTTAGCGATAGTTTGCAGGGATTTCTGTGGTCCACTGAGTCAACTCCAGTTTGCCGGAGACATTTAGCCACGAAGCAAAGAAAACAGAAGTAGCAATTCATCTTGCACACCTATTAGCTAGCTGCGCACTTTGAGTCGACACACACTCCCTCTCACCGGTTAACATCGTGCAACCAGAATTGTCCATTGTGATGCCCTGCCTTAACGAGAATCGCACCTTGGCGGCTTGCATTGAAAAGGCGCAGCTTTTTCTGAAGGAGTATGATGTCTCCGGCGAAGTCATTATTGCCGATAATGGTAGCACCGATGGCTCCATCGAGATCGCCGAGAAAATGAACGCAAGAGTTGTGAGAGTGAACACTCGTGGCTACGGTGCGGCGCTTGCGGCTGGTATTGAAGCAGCCGAAGGCAGATACGTCATTATGGGAGACTCGGACGCAAGCTACGATTTTTCAGCTCTATCTCCTTTCGTCGAAAAGCTTCGCGCTGGCCACGATCTCGTCATGGGAAACCGATTTAAGGGACGCATCGCCCCAGGGGCTATGCCGGTGATGCATCGATATTTTGGCAACCCATTTTTGAGCGCAATGGGGCGATTGTTCTTCTCATGCAAGGAATGTGGCGATTTCTATTGCGGTCTCCGCGGTTTCCGGAAGGAAGCGGTGCAACCATTGAGCTTGCAAAGCCTTGGAATGGAGTTTGCCCTCGAGATGGTCGTCAAGGCGCGGATGCATGGTCTTCGCATTACCGAGGTCCCCATCACGCTTTCTCCCGATGGCCGAGACCGGGCTTCGCACCTTCGCCGGTACAGGGATGGCTGGCGAAGTCTTCGATTCTACCTCCTGATGAGTCCGCGATGGTTTTTTGGAGTCCCGGGTCTGATTCTGCTGGTCGGTGGCTTGATCGTATCGATGATGCTACTGACCGGTCCTATCTCGGTGATGTCGATCACGTTTGATTATCATACGCTGATGTATTCGACGTCCGCCATAGTTCTCGGATACCAATCGATTCTGCTCTTCATTTTCGCGAAATTGATGGCTACCGAAAGCGGCTTGCACCCGGCTACAACTAAATCCTGGTTTCTTGAGCAGCGCAGAACGCTGGAACGATGCATCGTAATCGCTATCACGCTCGCCGCTGTCGGGGTGGTGCTTGGAATCATTGCTACCCGGCAGTGGTCGTTGGTGAGATTCGGCAATCTGCGACCCGCAGTGACGATTCGGCTTGTTATTTGCTCCGTTCTTTTTTTGTTGCTCAGCGGGCAAACGTTCATGGCCGGGTTCTTTTTTGGCTTCATGAATCTGGTGGCCGAACGTCGAGCGCTCCGCGCGTCTTCTTCTCATGGAACGGCAGAGCCGAAGGCCGATTCGTAACTGAACCTAGGAACAAGGTGAAGGACGATTCTTGCACGAATGAGGCGGTTCTAAATGAGCAAGCAACCATTTGTGGCGACAAGACGCGAATCGGTAAGTGGATTACCCGGTGTTGGGCAGATGCTGTCGTCGTTGCTATTGCGCTCTTGCTTTGGGCAGCACGTCTTTCCGGTCCAATAGATCTGCGCTGGGACGCCGGCGTTTACTACGTTCTCGGCACCTCTCTGGCCACTGGGCAGGGTTACAGAATCTTGAGCGAGCCCGGTTCGCCCGAAGTTTTACAATATCCGCCGCTTCTACCTGCCGTCGTTGCCTTGTATCAACGCGTTTTGGGGTCAGCAGATCCGGCGGTCGTCGCGCCGTGGCTCCGGATCTCATATGCTGCAATTTTTCTGGTTTATGCTTTGGCCGTGCTCGCTCTGGCGAGGAGGTACCTGCGGCCGTGGCTGGCGGTGGCGGCGACGGCGTTATGCCTCTTCAACACCTGGACAGTTTTCTTTTCCGATCTACTGTTTGCGGAACTCCCGTTTGCCCTAGTCAGTGTTGCTTTTGTCCTTGTCGCCGCTGACGGTCCGTTGGCAGTGCGCACTTGGGTGCGCGAAGCGACGTCCTTCGGGCTTGCTGCTGTCGCGTTTCTTTTAAGAACCGCTGGTATAGCTCTATTGGCGGCTTGGGTACTCGAAGCGATCGCACGACGGCGTTGGCGCCTTGCGTTTGTGCGTGCTCTGCTGGCCTTGCTGCCGGTCGTTAGTTGGCAGGCACACGTAGCGCGAGTGCAGGGGAGCCACGAGTATTCTCATCCCGCTTACGAATACCAGCGAGCTGCCTATCAGTACTACAACGTCAGCTACGCCGAGAATGTCCTCCTGATTGATCCATTCCGTCCTGAACTGGGTCCGCTAGATGTGCGCGCGCTCGCGACGCGGCTGGAGAAAAATCTGCCGAGCTTGGTGATGGCTGTTGGCGAAGCGGTAAGCACTCGGAGTGGCTTTTGGAGTCGACTTTTATTTGAATCGCAGCGCAATATTATGGAGCGGCCACTTGTGTCGAATAATATGTCGAATAATATCGTGCTGGTGCCAATCTTTGGCCTCGCGGCGATTGTGCTGGCAGGAGTTGCCATTCTCGTCCGGCGCCGGGCTTGGTTGATAGTGTTCATCGTAATCGGGTCAATTGGACTCGTTTGGGTAGCAGCGCCGTGGTCGTGGTCCGCTCAATTCACGCGCTACCTGACGCCACTCAGGCCCTTCTTGGTCATTTGCGCCGCCTTGCCGCTCTCCGAGATCGACTCGTCGCTATGTGTGCGGCAACGTCGATGGCTGACCATTCTCGCGCGAATTTCGATCGCTGGCGTTCTCTTGCTAGGGTTCACGGCGGAACTCTACACGTCGTATCAAGTTATCCGGTCGCGCAACGCGAGCAAGGAAGCACTGGTTATTCCTCAAAGTGGGAGTGCCGGCTACCGCTTGTTTTTCCATGATCGCTCCTGGCAAGCTTGGGAGGAAGCTGCATCCTGGATCGGCGCACACGCGCGGCCGGAGGCGATCGTTGCGACAACTGCGCCGCACTTCTTGTATCTGCGGATTGGCCGGCGCGCCGTGCTGCCGCCAATGGAGTCCGATCCAATGCGCGCGCGACGTCTTCTCGAAGCGGTGCCCGTCTCGTACGTTGTCATAGACGAGCTAAAATTCCTGGATATCTCGCGTCGCTACGCTCTTCCTGCGGTAAAGGGCGATCCCGAGGCCTGGCACCTTGTGTATTCAATTAAGGGCATTCAGATCTACCAGCGTGCCAGTAGCGCCGAATAACTGCAGTAGAAGCATGCAATTCAAACGCAGATTGGGTTCGAAGGCACAGGAATTATCCATATCGCCGCACGGCTCGATTAACTCCCGGGCGGAGCGTGGGGAACCAATTACCATGATCGGACGGCGGAACCTGTGGTTATTGCTCGTCGTCTTTATGCTGGCTGCGCTCCTGAGGATTGGTGTCGCTCAAGGGTCGACTCTTTGGGCGGACGAAGTTTTTTCGCTGGCGATGGCAACGGGCCATAGCCTCGAGCATCCGGCCGCTGTGGCTGACCGGGCGCGGGGCGATTTTGTGGAGCCTGATAACCCCGTTCCGGCAGAGGAGTTTCGACGCTATCTGAAGCACGACAACCCTCCAGCTGGTCCCGATCGAGTTGTCCGAGCAGT
>Ga0193729_1001170_pt1 | contig 13458 bp, 10 predicted proteins | sample U1c2metaG_FD_143036 | JGI IMG/M metagenome (GOLD analysis project Ga0193729, IMG submission 143036) | Soil microbial communities from a riparian zone of the East river system, Colorado, United States - U1c2 | ecosystem: Environmental > Terrestrial > Soil > Riparian zone | place: USA: East River... | reverse complement strand
ATATCCGCTCCCCGCCGAAACCATACGTGTGGTAGGGGCGGCCCACGGATTCCAAGATGCTCTGTACATGCTCATCGTCGCCGCACAGCACCGCCAGACCGTAGAACGGCAGGTTGTGCAGGAAATCGACGAAGCTCTGTTTGAGCCGGGCAAAATCGCCGTCGTGCGTCGCAAGGTGATCGTTGTCGATGTTGGTGACGATGGCGATCATCGGCTGCAGGTGCATGAACGAGGCATCGCTCTCGTCGGCTTCCGCCACCAGATATCGGCCGGCGCCCAAGCGCGCGTTGCTGTCGGCGCTCTTCAGGCGGCCGCCGATGACGAAGGTCGGATCAAGCCCGGCTTCCGCCAGCACGCTCGCCACCAAACTCGTGGTCGTGGTCTTGCCATGCGTGCCTGCGACGGCGATGGAGTAGCGAAAGCGCATCAACTCGCCCAGCATTTCCGCCCGCGCGACCACGGGAATGCGCTTGGCTAGCGCGGCGGCCACTTCCGGGTTGGAGCGGTTCACCGCGCTCGACACCACCACCACGTCGGATTCACCCAGGTACTTCTCGTCGTGGCCGATAAATATCGTCGCACCCAAGCGGGCGAGGCGCTCGGTGACGGCATTGCCTTTGAGATCCGAGCCCTGCACTTCGTAGCCCAAGTTGAGCAGCACCTCGGCAATGCCGCCCATGCCGCTGCCGCCGATGCCGACCAAGTGAATGCGCTGGATGCGGCGCATCCGGTCTTGCATGCGCGTGTTCGACGGTATGCGCGTGCCCGAAGTTATGGGCGTGCCCGAAGGCGTGGGTGTGCCCTTGCTCATGCGTGCGCCCCCGCGGGTGTCCCCGCCGCGATGCACAGGTCCGCCAGCCGCGCGGCCGCATCCGTAACGCGCGCGCTTCGCGCGGCCTCCGCCATCTTGAGCAGCCGCGCTCGATCCTCGACCAGCTCGGCGATGATGCCGCTCAAGGACTCAGGCGTCAGATCGCGCTCCTGGATCAGGCGCGCGGCGCCGGCGCCGACCATGACGGCGGCATTCTTGGTTTGATGATCATCCGTGGCTATCGGCAACGGCACAAATATCGCGCCGAGGCCGGCTGCCTGCAGCTCCGCGACCGTCATGGCGCCGGCGCGGCACACCGCGAGGTCCGCCCACGCATAGGATTTGGCCATGTCCTCGATGAAGGGCAGCACCTCGGCCTCGACTTTTTCTTGGACGTACGCCGCGCGCGTCCCCTCGAGCCCGCGCTCGCCGGTCTGATGAATGACGTGCGGACGGCTCTCGGGACTCAGGCGAGCCAGCGCCTGCGGCAACACGGCGTTCAATCGTTGCGCACCCTGACTGCCGCCGAAAATCAACAGCCTCGCGCGCGCGCCTCGCCCGGCGAATCGCTGCGCGGGGGATGCCAGGGCCGCGATGTCGTCGCGAACCGGATTGCCGATGGTGCTGGCTCGCACGCGGGGACCAAAACTGCCGGGAAACGCTTCCAGAACTTGAGTCGCCAGGCGCGCCAGCCATCGATTGGTCAAGCCGGCGATGGCGTTCTGCTCATGGATGAGCAGGGGAATGCGCATCAACCAGGCCGCAATGCCGCCGGGCCCGCTGACATAGCCGCCGGCGCCCAACACCGAGCGGGGTCTTACGCGGCGCAGTACGCCGATGGCTTGCGCCACGGCCTGGGCGATGCGCAGCGGCGCGAGCGCCCAGGTCAATGCGCCTTTGCCGCGAATTCCCGCGACGCGCACCCACTCGATGGGAAATCCTTGAGCCGGCACCAGCCGCGACTCCATGCTGCCCGGAACGCCCAGCCACACCACGGCAACGCCGCGCGCGCGCAGCACTTTGGCCACGGCGAGCGCGGGGAAGACATGACCGCCGGTGCCGCCGGCCATGATGAGCACAGGACCGCCCTTGGGTGCGGCGTTGCCGTTAGGTGCGGCGTTGCCGTTAGGTGCGGCGTTGCTGTTAGGTCCGGCGTTCATCGGCTGCCTCCCGGCACGCGCGTCACCGCCGATCGCGAGTTGCACTTGACCTCGTGATAGATGCGCAGAAGCACGCCCAACCACGCCAGGCTGACCAGCAGGCTGCTGCGGCCGTAGCTCAAGAGCGGCAACGTCAACCCTTTCGTGGGCAGCACGCCCATGTTGACGCCGATATTCACGCAGGCCTGCAGGCCCAGCCAGATGCCGAAGGCCGTCGCGAGGTAGGCCTGGAAACGCAAGCCTGCCTGCGCCGCCATGCGCGAAATATGAAACGCGCGCCACACGAGCGCGACGAACAGCGCAATCACGCCCACCACGCCGACCAACCCCAGTTCCTCGGCCAGCACCGCGAACACGAAATCGGTATGCGCTTCCGGGAGGTAGAACAATTTTTGCACGCTGCTGCCCAGGCCCACGCCGAACCAGGAGCCGCGGCCGATGGCGATCAGGGATTGCGTGAGCTGAAAGCCGCCGTTGAACGGATCATCGAAGGGATGCAGGAAAATCAACAGGCGCTTCAATCGATAAGGGGACGTCAGCGCCAGCAGCATGAACGCCAGCACGGCGGTCGTTACCAGCAGCGCCACGTAGCGCAGACGCGCACCGGCGATGAACAGCACGGCGAATCCGGTGGCGAACAGCACGGTCGCGGCGCCGAAGTCCGGTTCGATCAGCAATAACACCGCCGTCACGGAGAGCAGCGCGAAGGGCTTCGCCAGGCCCGGCAGCGTGCTCTCCAGCTCCGCGCGCTTGCGCACGCAGTAGCTGCACAGCCACGTCAGCACCAGCACCTTGGCCAGTTCGGACACCTGGAAATTCAGCACGCCGATCCTGAGCCAGCGGCGCGCGCCGTTGACGCGTGCGCCCAAGCCCGGAATCAGCACGAGAATCAGCAGCAGCAGGCCCAGCAGCAACAGCACCAGACCATACTTGTCCCACAGCTCAGTCGGTACGCGCGTCACCATCCAGGCGAACGCCAGACCCGCCATGGTAAAAATGAATTGCCGCTCCAGAAAATAAAACGGATCGCCCATATCGCGGGCGGCGATCGACATGGATGCGGACGTGACCATGATCAGGCCCACCAGCAACAATGCGGCCACCAACCCCAACGTGACGTTGTCCCAGGCGAAGGGCATTCGCTCCCGCGCGCGCACGCCGTAGGACATGGTGGCGGTATTCATGGCGATGGCGCCTCGAGCTTCAGCACCGCCGCGGCAAACACATCGCCGCGATGACCGTAGTCGCGAAACATGTCGAAGCTCGCGCAGGCCGGCGACAACAGCACGGTATCGCCGGCGGCGGCGAGCCGATGCGCCGCGGCAACCGCCGCTTCCATCGATGCCGCGGTTTCGGTCTTGCACACCCCTTCGAGCGCGCCCGCAATGGCCGGCGCGTCTCTGCCGATCAACACCGCCGCTCGCACCTTGCCGCGAAAGGCGTCCGCCAGCAGCGTGAAGTCCTGCCCCTTCCCCTCGCCCCCGGCAATCATGACCAAGGGTCCGGCCATGCCGGCGACGGCGGCGATGGTCGCGCCGACGTTGGTGCCTTTGGAGTCATCGATGTAGCGCACGCCGCCGACATCGGCGACCCACGATGATCGATGCGACAATCCGGGAAACTGCTCGAGCGCCTCGAGCATGGCGCGGTCCGGCAATCCCACCGCCTCGCCCAACGCCAGCGCCGCGAGTGCATTGGCCGCATTGTGCAAGCCGGAGATTTTCATGCGCCCGATATCGAGCAACCGCTCGCCGCGGCGCGCCAAAAAGATTTGCGTGCCGCTGCGCACCAGGGAGAAATCAGTATCCGTGCGCTGCGTGGAAAAGGTCACGGTGCGCGCCGCGCCGCCGTCGTATGCCTGGTCCCGCATGGCCAGCACCCACGGATCATCGGCGTTCAAGACCACCGTCGATGCCTTGGCAAGAATTCGTCCCTTGGCGCGCGCATACGCGGCGACCGACGCGTAGCGATCCAAGTGATCCGGCGTGACGTTGAGGACAACGGCTGCTTTGAGAGTCAGCGAAGAAGTGGTTTCCAATTGAAAGCTCGACAACTCGAGGACGTACAGCTCCGGCGTGGGCTGCTCGAGCAGATCGAGGGCGGGCTCGCCCAGGTTGCCGCCGGCGAGAACGCGTCGTCCCGCGGCGGCGGCCATGCGGGCCACCAGCGTGGTGACCGTGCTCTTGCCGTTGGTCCCGGTAACCCCGATGACCGGCGCGTGAACCTCGCGCGCGAACAGCTCCACGTCGCCCAACACGTCGATCCCGCGGGCGCGCGCGGCTTTGGCGATCGGCTCATCGAGGGACACGCCCGGCGACATCAGCACTTGCGATGCGCCCTCCAGCAGCGACAGGTCAAAACCGCCGAGGCGCAAATCGACCGTTCCCGCGAGTTCGCCCAGCTCCTTGAGTCCCGGCGGCGCGCCGCGCGAATCCGTGGCGCTCACGCGGTCGCCGCGCCTCGTCAGGTAGCGCACGCATGAAGCGCCCGTCTTGCCCAACCCCACGACGACACTGTTCATCATCGGATCTTCAAGGTTGCAAGGCCCGCCAACACCAGCACGAAGCTGATGATCCAGAAACGCACGATGACTTTCGGTTCGGCCCATCCCTTGAGCTCGAAGTGGTGATGGATGGGTGCCATGCGAAATATTCGCTTGCCGGTCAATTTGAACGAAGCGACCTGCAGTACGACCGAGACGGTCTCGAGCACGAACACGCCGCCCATCACGAACAGCACCAATTCCTGGCGCACGATGACGGCGATCGTGCCGAGCGAGGCGCCGATGGCCAGGGCGCCCACGTCGCCCATGAATACTTGCGCCGGGTAGGAATTGAACCACAGGAAGCCGAGTCCCGCGCCCACCAGCGTCGCGCTGAAAATCAGCACTTCGCCCACCCCGTTGATATAGGGAATTTGCAAATACGTCGCGAATTTGATGTTGCCGGTGACATAGGCGAAGATGCCCAGCGCCGCCGCGACCATGACGGCGGGCATTATCGCCAGGCCGTCGAGACCATCGGTCAAGTTCACCGCATTGCTGGTGCCGACGATGACGCAGTAGGCGAAGACCAGAAACCCCACCATGGACATCGGGATCGCCACGGCCTTGAAGAACGGAACGTAAAGAGAGATCTCGGAAGGGGTCTGGTGCGTGGCGTACAGCGCCAGCGCAATGGTCAAGCCCGCGATCGACTGCGCCAGATACTTGTAGCGCGGCGCCAGTCCTTTCGAATTCCCGACCACGAGTTTCAAATAGTCGTCGTAGAAACCGATCAAGCCGAAGGCCAGCGTCGTTCCCAACAACACCCACACGAATCGGCTGGACAGGTCGGCCCACAACAGCGTGCCGATGCCCATGGCGACCAAGATCAATCCGCCGCCCATCGTGGGCGTGCCGGTCTTGAGCAAGTGGGATTTCGGCCCGTCGGTGCGCACCACCTGGCCGATCTGATAGTGGCTCAACAGCGAAATCATCCGCGGTCCGATGAGCAGCGCCATGAGCAACGTCGTCACCGCGGCCAGAATTCCGCGCAGCGTGAGATATTGAAATACGTGAAAGCCGCTGTAGAACCGCGCCAAGTATTCAGTCAGGAATAGCAACATGTCAGCTCGCCCTCATCATGGGACCGGAACCGGCGCCGGCGCCGGAGCCGACGCCGACGCCGGTGAGCGCCTGCACCACGCGCTCCAGGCGATTGATGCGCGACCCTTTGATCAATACCGTCACCCCGGCAGACAGTTCCGCTTGCAGGCGGCGTATCAACGACTCGGCATCCGCAAACCACTCCCCGCCCGAGCCGAATGTCTCCACCGCCCGGGTGCTCAAAGGGCCGAGCGCAAATAGCCGCTTGACCCCGCACTCGCGCGCGTAAGCGCCCATGTGCGCATGGCTGTCCTGGCTGGTTTCGCCGAGTTCGGCCATGTCGCCGAGAACCAGCCAGGTCACGCCCGAAAGAGAACGCAGCACTTCCAGTGCCGCGCGCACCGAACTGGGATTGGCATTGTAGGAATCGTCGATGATCCAGCTGCCGCGCGTGCCGGGTTTGAGCTGCAGGCGGCCGGAGACCGCGCGAAAGTCGGCTAATCCTGCGGCGATGTCTTCGAGTGATGCGCCGGCGGCCGCGGCGGCCGCGGCGGCGGCCAGGGCATTGCCGACATTGTGCGCACCGCCCGCCTTCAGCATGATGGCGCGCTCGCCCAACGGACATGCCAGCGTGAAGCGCGTCGCGAACTCGCCTTTCTCGATGGCCTGGATGACATTCTTGGCGGCGAAGTCGGCGGGCGCGCGCACGCCGAAAGTCACGACGCGGGACGCGCCGGACACACCGCGCCAGTAGCCGGCATAGGTATCATCGGCGTTGATCACGGCGGTGCCGTCGGGCTTCAGGCAGCTCACGGTTTCACCCTCGCCTTTCGCCACACCGTCCAGATCGCCGAATCCTTCGAGATGCTCGGCGCCGGCGTTGGTGATCAATCCCACGGTGGGCTGCGCGAGACGCATCAGCTCGGCCACATCGCCGACGCGATTGGCGCCCATCTCGATCACCGCGCTGCGATGCGCGGATTCCAAGCGCATCAGCGTGACCGGGACGCCGATGTGATTGTTGAGATTGCCGTGGGTCGCCATGCAGAGGCCCATGCGCGATAAAATGGCGGCGGTCATTTCCTTCGCGGTGGTCTTGCCGTTGCTGCCCGCAACCGCGACCACCGGCAAGCTGAAGTCCGCACGCCAGCTTCGGCCCAACTCCTGCAGCGCGCGCAGCGCGTCCGCCACCACCACTTGCGGCAAAGCGCCCGGTGTTTCGCGTTCAACGAGAGCGCCGATCGCGCCCTGCGCCGCCGCCGCCTGAACAAATGCCGTTCCGTCGAAATTCGGGCCGCGCAGCGCCACGAACAGCGCCCCGGGTTTCAAGGTTCGGCTGTCGGTGGATACGCAGCCGAAGGGGCGGTCATCCCCCACCAACCGGCCGCCGACCACTCGTGCAGCATCGTGCAACGTTCGCTTCATGCGGCTGCTCCCAATAAGCGCAGGGCTTCGCTTCGATCGCTGAAGGAGCGGCGCGTCTCACCGTAGATCTGATAATCCTCGTGGCCTTTGCCGGCGATCAACACCACATCCGTTGCCCGCGCTTCTCGCAGCGCCGTGGCGATGGCTTCACCGCGATCGTGAATGACCCGCACCGCATGTGATTTGATGCCGCTGACGATGCCGGCCGTGATGGCCTGCGGATCCTCGGAACGCGGATTGTCGTCGGTGACGATGATTTGATCGGCCAAATCGTCGGCGATCGCGCCCATGACGGGGCGCTTGCCGGAATCGCGGTCCCCGCCGCAACCGAATACGCACCACAGCGCTCCCTCGCAATGCTCGCGTGCCGCATTCAAAGCCTTCGACAGCGCATCGGGCGTATGGGCGTAATCGACCACGACGGTCGGCTTGTTGCGGACATCGGCCCTGACCACTTCCATCCGGCCCGGCGCCGGCTTGCACTCGGCGAGCGCGTTTGCCGCGTCCGGCAGTGAAACACCGAGAGACAGCAGGCACGCGATCACAACGAGAGAATTCTCGGCGTTGAATCGGCCCAGGAGCTGCGTCTTGACCGTGAGCTTGCCGAAGCTGCCGTCCAGCTCCATGGAAATGCCGTGCGGGTCCAACCGCACCTGCGTGGCATGCAGGGCGCGATCGGCCAGCCAGCCTGAATCGCCGGCGCCCACCCAAACCGCGATCAATGAAGCATTGCCGGCGTAGTCTCGTGCCAGTGCGCGGCCGAACTCATCGCCGACGTTGAGCACGATGTGCTTGAGGTCGGCCACCTGGAACAGCTTGGCCTTCGCCGCGCCGTACTCGTGCATGGTGCCGTGATAGTCCAAGTGATCCCGGGTCAGATTCGTGAAAGCCGCGATTTGGAAGCGCACGCCGTCGACCCGGCCCTGATCGAGTGCGTGCGAGGAAACCTCCATCGCCACCTCGCGCACACCGGATGCGCGCAATTGCGCCAGCGTGCGATGCACCGTAACCGCATCGGGCGTCGTGTGCGTGGGCTCGGCCAGTGTTGCAGGACGTCCCCAGCCAATGGTTCCCATGTACGCGGCCGCGAGTCCCAGGCGCTCCAAGCACTGCGCCAACAAGTAAGCACAGGTGGTCTTGCCGTTGGTGCCCGTGATTGCAGCGATGCGCAGATGCGCGGAAGGCCAGTTGAAGAAGCGGTCCGCAATGCGCCCCACCAAATTTTTCAAATTCGGTATCGCGGCCGCGAATACGCTCGCCGGCAACGCCGGCGGCACGACATCGCCGCGTGGTTCCCAGAGCACCACGCTCGCACCGCGCGCCGCGGCGTCCGCGGCAAATTTGAGTCCATGCGCATTGAGGCCGGGGAGCGCGAAGAACAGGCTGCCCTCACGCACCTGGCGGCTGTCGAGCGTCAGATCGACGACGCGCGCTTCGCTCGCGGGAACGTTCGCGATGCCATCGAGCAGCCACATGAGGGCGGCGCTCATGGGTTGTCGTTCGCCTGGACGAGAGCCGCCGCCGGTACGTTTTGCAGATCATCGGGCGGAATGTCCATCAGGCGCAGCGTGCCGGACATGACGCTGGCGAATACCGGTGCTGCGACCGTGCCGCCCTGGGCCAGTGTGCCCACCTCGTGCAAATCCCGGCTCGGCTCGTCGATCACCACCACCGTGGCCAGCTTGGGGTGCGACGCCGGCACCAAGCCGGCAAACACCGCCATGATTTTGTCGGTGGAATAGCCGCCCGCGATTGATTTGAATGCGGTGCCTGTCTTTCCCGATACCCGATAACCGATGAGCGAGGCGCGCGTTGCCGTGCCGCCCTTTTCGACCACCTGCTGCATCAGCTGCACCAGCTCATTGGCGATTTTGGGATTCATGACCCGTTCGCCGGCAACAGGGCCTGAAACCTTCTCGAAGGAAATCGGCCGCCTGATGCCGCCCGCGCCGATGGTGGCGTAGGCATGCGCCAGCTGCAGCGGCGTCACCGACAAGCCGTAGCCATGCGACATGGTTGCGATGCCGACGGGACGCCAGTGAGAATAGTGGCTCAACATGCCGGCCGACTCGCCGGGGTAGTTGCTGCCCGTCACCTGGCCCAGGCCCAAACCGCTCAAGGTGCTCCAGATTTGTTCAGGCTGAAGCGACAGGGCGATCTTTGCGGTGCCGACATTGCTGGATTTCGCCAGGATCGTCGCCAAATCGATCACGCCGAAATTGTGTTCATCCTCCTCCACCTTGTTGCCGACCTTGAAGAATCCCGGCGACGTGTCCACGACGCTGTCTGGGTGGTACTGCCCGGAGGCCAGCGCTGCGGCCATGATGAACGGCTTGATGCTCGATCCGGGCTCAAAAATATCCGTGGCGGCGCGGTTGCGATACAGGCCCGCCTTTAGTTGCTCGCGATCGTTGGGGTTGTACGAGGGTTGATTCACCATCGCCAGCACTTCGCCCGTGTCGACGTCGATGACGATCACGGAGCCCGCTTTCGCGTGATACTCCTGCATCGCGGCTTTCAGCTCGCGGTACGCCAGATACTGGATGCGCAGATCGATGCTGGTGACCAAATCGTGGCCCGGCCGCGGCGCCCGAATGCTTTCGACATTCTCGACATAGCGCCCGAGAGAATCTTGAATGACGCGCTTCGCACCGTCCTGGCCGTTCAACAACTGATCGAAGCCGAGTTCCAAGCCCTCCTGGCCCTTGTCATCGACAGTCGTGAATCCGACCACGTGGCCGGATACTTCGCCCGCCGGATAGTAGCGGCGATACTCGCGCAGCAAGTACACGCCGGGAATGCCCAACGCCTTGATGCGCGCCGCCTGTTCCGGCGGCATATGGCGCTCCAGATAGAGAAATTCGCGATCGAGATTGCTGGTGATGCGCCGCGCCAGGGTCTGCTGGTCTTCCTTGAGAGCGCGCGCGAGCTTCGGCAGCTGATCGATGTTGTCGTTGATCTCCTGGGGATTGACCCAGATGCTGTCCACCGGCGTGCTGACCGCCAGCGGCTCGCCGTTGCGATCCGTGACCGCGCCGCGATGCGCCGCGATCTTGACCACTCGCATCGACCGATCATCGCCCTGCTTGGCGAGAAACCGATGATCCACCAGCTGCAGCTCGACGGCGCGCGCGGCCAGCCCGATGGCGCCGAGCACGACGAGGCTCAGGACGACCCAGGAGCGCCAGCGATAAGATTTCGCCTGCGTATCGTTTTCGCCGGAACGCAATTTCACGGCCGCACGATCCTCACGTCGCGAGTCTGCGGCAGGCTCATTTGCAATTTCGCGTTTGCCACCCGCTCGACGAAGGCATGCGAGGACCAATAGCTTTGCTCGAGTTGCAGGCGCCCCCACTCCATTTCGAGCGAGTCGCGTTCGGCGTTGAGTTTCTCCAGCCGCACGAACATGTCGCGCGCTTTGTGCCGCGCGTAAATCACCTGCACGGCGGAGCCTAAGACCGCCAACCACAGCAGCGGCAGAACAAGCGGCAGCAAACGGCGGTATTTCATGCGGCGATTCCTTCTTCGAGGCGGACGGCGACGCGCAGGCGGGCGCTGCGCGAGCGGGGGTTGCTGCTGCTCTCATTCGCGTCGGGTTCAATGGACTTGCCGACCAATGCGAGCTTGGGGCGAGCGTGCGCCGGGATGTCCGGCAAACCGGCATACATGGGATCAGCGAGCGAGTGGCGGCGCATGAACTGCTTCACCATGCGGTCTTCCAGCGAATGGAAACTGATCACGGCCAGCCTTCCTGCCGGCGCCAATCGCTGCAGGGCGGCATCGAGTGCCGACTCGAGCTCCTTCAGTTCGCCGTTGACGTAAATGCGCAGTGCTTGGAAAACACGAGTGGCCGGATGCTTGTGCCGCTCCTTGCTGCGGGCGACCCGGGAAATCATCTCGGCGAGCTCGAGCGTGCGTTCGAAGGGCTTTTTTTGACGGTCCATGACGATGGCGCGCGCGATGCGCGCCGCCATGCGCTCCTCGCCGTACTCGCGAAATATCCGGATGAGTTCCTCGAGCGGCGCGCCGTTGACTACATCCGCCGCACTCATGCCCTCGCCCGCCGTCATGCGCATATCAAGCGGGCCGTCCTGCATGAAGCTGAAGCCGCGCGACGCATCATCGATCTGCGGCGATGACACGCCGAGATCGAAAAGAATGCCGTCGAACTTGAGTCCCGCCTGAACTCGATCGGCGCAAGCGGCCAGCGACGAGAATGGCGCGAGAAAAATCGACACGCGTGAATCAGAAGAGAACCGAGCTCTGGCCTCCGCAACCGCCGCGGGATCACGATCCAGGCACAGCAAACGGCCGTTCGCGATGAGCTTCTCCAAAATCGCCCCTGCATGTCCGCCCCGCCCAAAAGTGGCGTCCATGTAAGTGCCACTCGCCTGTATGTTCAACGCCGCCAGCACCTGAGGTAACAGGACGGCCGTGTGAACCCCTCCAAACTCTTCCACCGGACCGGCCGGCTAGAACGACAACGTGTCGAGTTCGGCCGGCAAATCCGTGCTGCTTTCCGGACTCGCCAACCATTCGTCGCGTCGCTCGTTCCAGCGAGCCTCGTCCCACAACTCGAATCGCAAACCTTGTCCAACCAACATGGCGTCGCGCGTCAATTGACCGAACTCGCGCAAGTTCGCGGGCAACAAAAGCCGCCCGTGCGAATCCAATTCCAGATCCGTGGCGTGACCAATCATCAAGCGCTGCAAACGCCTCACCTGAGGATTCAAGGTGGGCAATTTGTTGAGTTTCCGCTCGATGTCTTCCCAATCCGGCAGGGGGTAAATCAACAGGCACTGATCTTTATCGACGGTCACCACCAGATTGCCTCCGCAGCGCTCCTGCAACCGTTCTCGGTAGCGGGTGGGCATCACCAGCCGGCCTTTCACGTCGAGCGTAAGTTTGTTGGCACCCCGAAACATACTTTGATGGGTCCGAAAACCCATTTTCTCCCACAATTTCCCACCGGGCACCACTATAGGGAGCGTGAACGCGGACTGTCAACGCCTTATGGTAAAAAAAACCCGTGCCGACAGTGACTTAGGTCACATTTTGTCGCCATGCGGTAACCGAGGCGGATGCCTCTCAGACGAATCAATCTGTTAGGAGATTTTCCTTAAAAGTACGCGAAGTCTGAAAAGTCGCGAAGTTCGGCGAAAAGACGCGATCTTGTTGCGAACACGTGTGTTTTCGAACGACGACCGTCTCCGGCCAGGGAAAATGCGGCGCGTAGGCGCCTTTGCTTCGCAGTTTTTGGTGGTCTGCGCTTCTTTTGGGCCGCGCTCTCGGTCGGGGCCTCTTAGGCCCCGGGAAAAGTTCGCGCGCAGCGCCCTCCGCCTCTTATTGGCCGCGTTCTCGTGCGGGGCCTCTTAGGCCCCGGGAAAAGTTCGCGCGCAGCGCCCTCCGCCTCTTATTGGCCGCGCTTCCGGTCGGGGCCGCTTCGGCCCCGGGAAAAGTTCGCGCGCAGCGCGTAAGAAGGAGTCGGCCGTTAAGCCGGGTTCTGTCGTGGACAGTCATTCCTCTGGCATACGCGTCACCGCGCAGCTCAAGCGACCTACCCGGAAGCCCATGTGGGCCACATGTAGCGGCCGTTAAGCCGCTCGCTTCCCTATTTGGTCTTGCTCCAGGTGGGGTTTGCCGTGCCGTTGGTGTTGCCACCCGCGCGGTGCGCTCTTACCGCACCATTTCACCCTTACCGGCGCCGCTTGCGCGGCACTTAGGCGGTATCTTTCTGTTGCACTTTCCGTAGGCTCGCGCCTCCCAGGCGTTACCTGGCACCGTGCCCTGCGGAGCCCGGACTTTCCTCCATGTGCTTGCGCACACAGCGACTGTCTGGCCGACTCCAGTGCGCACCATACGCAGGTACGGGCGCTAATGCGAGGCGGATTGCTATTTGAGGAAAAGCGCGCGCTTGTAGGCCTCGTTATCGCGCGCGCCGGTTATTTGCGCTGCAAGACGCGCGGCCTGTTTCAGCGGCAATTCAGCGAGCAGCGCGGTGAGCACCTTGTCCAGCTCCGCTTTCCCCTCCGAATCCGCATCGCCCGCAGCCGTTTGCGGCGCGCCGCCGATCAGAAGAACGATTTCGCCGCGCGCGAAATCGGCATCCGACTGAGATTTGTTCAATAGCTCGAGCAGCGAACCGCGGTATGTCGTCTCGTGCAGCTTGGTTGCCTCGCGCACCACGGTCGCGGCGCGCGCCTCGCCGAATGCCGCCACACAATCCTCCAGCGTTTCGCGCACGCGGTGCGGCGATTCATAGATCACCAGCGTGCGCGATTCCTGTTCGAGCGACTTCAGCCGCTGCCGCCGCGCCGCGCCGCGTGCCGGCAAAAACCCCTCGAAACAAAACCGATCCGTCGGCAGCGCGCCGATCGAGAGCGCGGCAATCGCCGCACACGGTCCGGGAATGGCGATGATGTCGATGCCCGCGGCAGCCACCGCGCACACCAACTCAAATCCGGGATCGCTGATGG
>Ga0193729_1001169_pt1 | contig 13461 bp, 7 predicted proteins | sample U1c2metaG_FD_143036 | JGI IMG/M metagenome (GOLD analysis project Ga0193729, IMG submission 143036) | Soil microbial communities from a riparian zone of the East river system, Colorado, United States - U1c2 | ecosystem: Environmental > Terrestrial > Soil > Riparian zone | place: USA: East River... | reverse complement strand
TGCAGTTGAACGTTTCGGTTGGTCCCCGATCATCAATCGCATTTGGCCGGAGACGCAAAACCAATCACTGAAATCGTTCTTTTCCGTGCGCGAGATGCGATATCTTTCCGAAACAATTGGAGGCAACAAGTGGGCCGAACTGGATCTTTATCTGCGGCATTCCCGCCTGCGAGTGCCAGTCCTGGAGGTGCTGGGAAGCGACGGGTTTCGGCTGTCAATCGCGGAGCGTGTTGCAAAAAAATCGCAGCTGCCTCCGCTGGAAACGATGCCAGACTTGGTTGCGGGAGCGCTCGCGCAACGAGACATCAACGGTGCAATTCGTCTGTTGGAGAACGAGAAAGATCGTGGCTCGTTAAGTCTGAGCGACACGTTTCTGCTTACCTATCTCTACTGTTTGAACGGCGAGGTGGACAAAGCAGAAACGCTGGCCGCCGCAAATGCTGCTGCGATCAAGAAGAATAGTTTCGCCGATTGGTTGTGGGGGAAGTTAGAAACGGACTTCGGGTTTCATCCTCCCACTAACTAAAGTGAACCACGTCGCGGCTGCGCAGGAAATCGCAGCTCAGCGAGGATCATCAAGCTGACGAAACTGAACCCACACTAAAAAGAGATGAAAGTCTCAGTCGTTATTCCGTGTTACAACGAGAAAGCTACGATCGAAAAAATTGTGGAGGCAGTTCGCTCAGCACCAATCGGCAGCAGGGAGATCATTGTAGTCGACGATTGTTCGCAAGACGGCACCCGCGGCGTGCTGGAAGAAAAGGTTTCCCAGAGGGTCGACTGCATCATTTATCATCAAGTGAATCGAGGCAAGGGAGCGGCTTTGCGCAGCGGCTTTGCGGCTGCCACCGGCGATATCATCCTTGTTCAGGACGCGGATCTTGAGTACAGCCCGGAAGATTACCCGGCGCTCCTGGAGCCTCTGATGTCAGACAAAGCGGACGCGGTTCTGGGTTCCCGGTTCATGGGCGGCCGACCGCATCGAGTTCTATTTTTTTGGCACATGGTCGGAAACAAGTTTTTGACGCTTCTTTCTAATATGTTCACGAATCTTAACCTGACGGACATGCAGACCGGCTATAAAGCCTTCAAAGCTCCCCTTATCAAATCGATTCACATAGAAGAGGATCGTTTTGGCGTTGAGCCTGAAATTGTGGCGAAGCTCGCGAAGCTAGGGTGCAGAATCTTCGAGGTGGGAATTTCTTATTACGGTCGTACATACGAAGAGGGCAAAAAAATTGGCTGGCGCGATGGCTTTCGGGCGTTGCACGCCATAATCAAATACGGTTGTCGGCCCTCGGCGTATTGAGGCTTGAGCAGGTAAAAAGGGAGTTGTAACGATTGCCCGATTTTTCAAGATGAGGCGTTGAGTCGCGCTGGCGACGTGAGAACCGACCTTTAATGCGCCGACACGCTCTGTTTATTGGAGTATTCATTTTTATCGCGGCGGCTCGGTTTGCGATTCTTCTGGCGTCGCAAGCGCATGTTCATAGCGATGAGGCAATCATCGGCCTCATGGGCAAACACATTCTGGAAGGACGTTATTTTCCGTTCTACATGTATGGCCAGCCCTACAATGCGGGTGCAGCCTGGGAATCTTATCTGGCCGCGATCGCGTTTGCATTCTTCGGCGTCAGCGTCATTTCGTTGAAGAGCTGTATCGTGGCGCTGTCGTTGCTGTGTCTTTTTCTGTTTTATCGGATGGGTTGCGCTCTTTATGATGTGCGCACCGCGGGCCTGGCGACGGTCGCGTTTGCGCTTTCTCCATCACTTCTCAAGTGGCATTTCCAAGTGAGGGGTTACTCGTGGTATTTCTTGTCGATTCCGATACTGATAATGCTCTTTGCATCGATCGACTCAGATCGGGCTCCGAAACAAAGGATGCTATTTTTCTTTGGGCTGGCGTCCGCCGTAGGCATCTGGTGCCTGGAGCTTGCGATCCCACTCGTGGGCGCTTTGTGGCTACTGCTGATTTTGCGCCGCAGATTGTCGCTCAGTAATGCGGCGGCGGGCCTGGTCGGTCTCGTGCTGGGATACGGGCCGGTCGCTGCGTTTAACTTCACGCATCAGTTTAGCAACTGGCGGTATCTGATCATCGAAAGGCCAGGAGGCGGATTCTCTTCGCTCTTCCATCTTTCAGCGTTGGGGCGAATTTTCCTGGATGAAATGCCGAAGTTCTTCGGGCCAGACACTGTTCTCTGGTATTATCCGGAAACCCCCGCATCCGGCTACGTGTTTTACGCGATTGCGCTATTCGCCGTGGGTGTGGCGATATGGCCCTTCGTAAAATCGCCTTCGAAAATCATACGGGCGCTGCGGGGCGATCTGTCGGATCACTCGCAAAAAAGAGATTTTGATGTGCTGGTGCTGACCGCGGCTTCTTTTGTCCCGTATCTGACGCAGCCTGTCGGCGTGCCGAGCTATTTCTTCGGGGGATGTTTCTTATTGTCGGTGCTGACGGGGCGAATGTTGGAACGCTCTTTCTCTTCATCCACGGTGTTGCTGCGCCTCGCTGGCGCCGGTGTGCTCGCCGCAATTTTGGTAACCGGGGTTCTGGTCACGATCAGGGTTGGACAGGAAAATCAGATCGAAACTCTCTCCTCGTGTAACGACGGCAGGAGTTACTGCATGACACGAATTCCCGGAGCGGACATTGAGGGCGTTGAACAGTATCTGCGCCAGCACAATTTGATGTCCGTCTGGACGACAATATCTTTTGTTTATCCATTACTGTTCGAGAGCGGTGAGACATTGGCCATCTCTAATGCGATTTTTGAAGATCCCCTTCGAGTTTATCCGCAGAAAATCCCGTGGCGCGAGCCTCGCCTCGATTCGGACGCCGCATTCGTCATCGAAACCGATGCTCCCTTTCTTTCTCTCCTGGAGGCGCGTTGCACACAGGCCTTCGGTGGCGCACCATTGATTCGCCACTATGGGAAACTGACTGTAATCGGAGGGCCTTCAGAGCAACCACGAATGGACACGAGTGGGCACTAATATCTTAATTGTGGAGAGGCTCGCAAATGACGCGAATAAACGCTAGTACATGACACGTTCGAATTATTCTGTCTCAGATCCGGCATGGCACAGGTCGCGCATCGGTCCCGTAACAATCGCTTTTTCTTGGCGTGAGAAAAATCGGTGCTGATTGCCGCGCTCTTCTCATTCGCGTCAATTCGCGTGATTCGCGGGCAAGAAATTCGGGTCAATTCGTGATCTTCGCTCGCTCAAAAAAACTTCAAAAAAAACCAAAAAAAAGCTTGCCAGCCCCTGGCTCGTTCATTAAACGGGAAGTTAGCGCGACAAACAGGCCTTGAAAGCCGTTCAAAAAAACTTTGAAAAAAGTGAAAAAAAAGCTTGTCAGCGCTCTAGAAATTTAATAACCGTGTCAAAACCTAACCAAACTAATGGAGAAACTAATGACTAAAAACGCACTAAATAAGCTCAGATTCGTTCGCTTCGCTTTTGTGGCGAGCGTCGGATTTCCCTTAATTTTTGCATCAAGCGCATCCGCTCAGCTACCGGCTCCGGCCGTCCCAGCTAACGCGGCTGCGCCTTCGGCTGAGGTCGAGCGCGTCGTCGTGACCGGTTCGAATATTCCCACGGCGGAAGAGACCGGCCCGAACCCGGTGGACACCTATCGTCCGCAGGACATCGAGAAACTGGGTATCCGTAACGCAACCGACCTGACCACGTTTATTCCGCAAGAGGCGGGCGGCACCGTGAACCAGAACATCGCCAATGGCGGCGATGGTACCGTGCAGCTCAACCTGCGCGGGTTGCTGCCAAAAGAGACCTTGATCTTGATAGATGGTAAGCGCATCGCGCAGGCCTCATTATTCGGTGGCTACGACATTCAGCTGATTCCGTTCTCCATGATCGATCACATCGATATCCTGAAGGATGGCGCCTCGGCTGTGTACGGAGCCGACGCCGTGGCCGGTGTAGTCAACTTCTTCTTGATCCACAAATTCCGTGGCTTGGAGATCGGTGGCACCTACGGGAACACAAACCTGGGAGGCTCCAACGATATGGGTGAATGGGAAGCGTGGTTGAAAGCCGGCACAGGCGATGACAAGACGGACATCGTCGTGATCGCCGATTTCTATCAGCGCACGGGTGGCTTGTTCAGCCGGGACCGCGACATTTCAAGCAACGGGAATTTCGTCCCATTTGGAGGATTCAACGTTCGCAGTGGAAACGAACCGGGCCGAGTTCAAGGCGAGCGTTTGATTCCCAGTTTGTTTTTCAGCGCGAACACTCCGACGCCGCATTCGGCTGCTAACGTCGCGTCTTCTCCATTTTATACTCCCCCGGGTGCGGTACCTGGCATTATAAACGGTACACCTGGGGATGGAAACTACCTGTTCTTTAACTTCGCAGCTTTCACGCCAGCGCTGCCTCCGGCAGATCGCCAGACATTCTACGGCTCGTTCACCCGCGATCTGTGCGACAAATACCTGACGATATTCGCCGATTTCAAAATTGCGCGGTCGTTTTTCGATTCAGCCCTGGCGGCTGCTCCGTTTACGCCCGATCCGTTTAAGTCAGTGGACGCACAGGGTAACACAACCAGCGTAGGGTTTAGCCCGGCCGGAATTAGCGTGCCAATCCAGAATGCGTTTAATCCGTTCACCGTCGGAGATGCGACGCTGGCTATTAACGGGGTCCCAACACCAGTGACTACCGGCGTCCGCTTCCGCGGTATTAACGATAGTGGTCTCAGGAGCGAGAAGTTTACTTACTGGGATATGCTCTTCGATGTGGGACTTAAGGGAGAAATGGGCGAGTTTGGTGATTATTTCAAGACGTGGAACTGGGAGATGGGCTTCCGCTACGCTCGCAACGAAGGACAGGACTTGTCGCTGGGTGAGGTCAGCCAGCCTGGCCTGCGAGATGCGTTGCTGGATACCAACCCTGCTACGGCCTTTAATCCCTTCATAGGCCAGCTTGGACGCAATTCGAATGTGGCGATAAACAAGGTTTACGTAAATCTTCATAACACCGCCGAGTTTGAGCTGCCGTTGGCCTACGCAACCATTAACGGCGACCTATTCAACCTTCCTGCCGGTCCAGTGTCGTTTGCGCTCGGCGGCGAGTATCATGGCGAAAGGTGGAATCGCAGGCCCGACTCACTCAATACGACATTCCAAACAATCGGTTCAACCGATCGTGAAGGCGCGAGGGTGAACCGGGATGTCTGGTCGATCTACGAGGAAGTGCGGGTACCCTTCACCAGTCCCACATGGAACTTCCCTGGCTTCTATAGCTTCGAGGTTGACTTTGCCGAACGCGAGGAATGGTACAGCCAGAATACTTCCCCAGTGTTGAGCACGTCGTTCCCAGCAGCGCATACTACATATGATGCGCAGAAGCCGAAAGTATCGGTACGCTGGCAGCCGGTTGATCCGAAGTATATCGGCGCAGTGACCTTGCGTGGTAGTTACACTGAAGCGTTCCACGCGCCGACGGTGCTCGAGCTCAATCCGGCGGGGTCGCAGAGCTTCCCGCTGGTAGTCGATCCACACTCTACGCAGACTGAGCCACAGATTGAGGAGCGCCTTAGCGGAAATCCCTTCCTGCATCCGGAAACGGCTTATGAATGGACCTACGGGATCGTGTACAGCCCGAAATGGATCAAGGGTTTGACAGTAAGCGCTGATTGGTGGCACATCGACCTGCGTGACATTGTCTCGACCCTCGGCTCGCAGTTCATTATCACCAATACCGCAGCGCCAAATGGCGCGTCAGTCATTACAAACTCCAACGGGACGCAGGTAACCCGTAGTGCTGGTAGCAACCCGACTGGGGAGCCGGGGCCAGTTACACTCGTGCTCGACCCGAACCAAAATATTTCGGGTGCGATTTTCGAAGGTCTGGACTACGAAGCGATCTATATCATGGATTCAACGATCTTCGGAAAGGGCGATTTCGGCCGACTGACCACGACAATCAACGGCACTTACCTGTCCCGTGCTGAGCTTCAGCCAGCGCCCGGTACCAAGCGCTTTGGTATCGCCGGCGAGTTCCTGCCTACGTCGTTCACACTGACGAGCTCACTGCCGAGGAATCGGGCCAACTTCAGTATCTTCTACGATGGCCCGGCTGACACGTGGTTGGGTGGCCTTGACGTTGGAGCAGTTGTTCACTGGATCGGTCAATATGAAGATGACAATCAGGATCTGGTCGGAACTTATGACGGCGGAACACCCAAGCCCCAAACGCCGAGAACTGACCCTACCACTGGGTTGGACGGCTTACATGCGCGGAAAATTGCGATGTGGACTACGTTCGATCTAATCTTAAACTATACGTTTAACTTCCCGGCGCCTGCTCCAGCCGAGGTCCCTGGCTTTGCTAAGGATGGCGGCAAAAACGTGAAGATGAAGGACGGCAAGGAAAAGAATGTCATCCCGGTCTCCACGGCTGAGTACGGCTGCAGCAACTGGAAATGGTGGCTTAACAACACCACGGTTACGCTTGGTATGCAGAACGTAACCGACGAAGATCCACCGTTCGTGGCCGGTAACTTCGAGAACGGCTACGACGAGTCGCTGACCACCATCAAAGGCCGGTTCTGGTACGTCGGGTTAAAGAAGCGGTTCTAAAAATCAGCTAGCACGAATTCACAGCGGCCGGGCTCGTTATGAGCCCGGCCGTTTTGCTTTCGCTTTGGAGTGCGGCGACATGTCGCCGCTTTGAAAGCGCGGACATGTCCGCGCACTCCACATTGGTATTGCTGAAAACTCCCCGCTCAGCTAAACATTTCAGCGATGAATTGGCCGCACGCGCCAAGTCACTGGCTCTTCGACCCCCGCCTTTACATTGTTACGACAAGTACCTACCGGAAACTCCAACATCTGAATTCGCCCGCAAGGCTGGATTTCTTTCAGGAATCCTTGTTCGAATGCGCGAAGGAATTTGGCTGGAACTTGCGGGCTTGGGCGATTCTCGCGAATCATTATCACTTCGTTGCAGCCTCGCCGAGCGATCCTCAAACTCTGCGGAAATTTCTTCGGCAAGCTTCACATGCAAACATCCAAACAACTTAATCGCCTGGACAACACACCGGGGAGAACGGTCTGGTTTCAGTTTTGGGACAGTCATATCACATACGAGCGCTCGTATTTGGCGCGGTTAAATTACGTTAACCAAAATCCAGTCCGACACGGGATGTTCCGGTAGCAGAAAATTACAAATGGTGTTCGGCCTCTTGGTTTGCGGCAAGTGCTCCGTCAGGGTTTGTGAAGACTGTGAAGAGTTTCAAGATCAATCAGGTCCACATACCGGACGATTTCTAATTTTGGAGTGCGCGGATATGTCCGCGCTTTAAAAGCGGCGACACGTCGCCGCACTCCAAATCTCAATCGCCCGCCGCCGAATGCTCGATATCGTGCGCATCAATCCACATAATATCTCTGCTAGCGCGCTGCCCGCGCATGGCAACGTCCACAACGCGCGTTCTGAAAGCAGCCGTGGCTTCGGCGATTCTTCTTAGTCGGCGCCCGTTTTCATCGCCTTTGGTTCCAGCCCGTTGCACTCACGGGCAAGTAGAGTCGAAGATTTGATCATTCGTTCCGCGATTGCGTCAATACAAGCACGGAAGGCCTGGTTTTACTTGTGATACGGCAGGCCGAGCTCATAAAGTGCGATCTCATCCCGAAGTGCGTTGGCCAAGGCGGAGTCGCTCCGCCTCTCGGCTGCTTGCAATGCCTGCCGAGCAGTTTCTTTCGCCTCACCGAAATGGCCCGCTTCAGCGAACGCAGCGGCAAGGGTTCGGAGGTAATTGGGATCTTTGCCGCGGGAGAGTCGGACAACATCTTTCGCGAGCTCGATTGCCCGATTGCCATCGCGAATTGAAGCATCAGGAGAGGTCGCCAGGAGCCAGGCCAAATTGTTACGGCCCAGCGGGTCCTGCGCGGAAATTTGCGCTGCACGCTCGTACTCCGCGATCGCAACCTTCTGTGATCCTGCTTGTAGAAACGCGTTGCCCAGCAGGGCATGAAAAGCAGCGTCGTGTGGCTGTGTCCCAAGCGCCTTCTCCCATTGGGCCATCGCATCGTCGATTCGGCCCTGCTGAAACAGAAGGTTGCCAAGGTTTAGATAAGGGTCGCCATAATCAGGTCGCATGCTTATTGCCTTGTCATAATGGTTGATCGATTCATTGATGAGGCCTCTTTGGGCGAGAATAGCGGCAAGACTATTCTCGATGAGAGCGCCACCAAAGTTGTAATAAGGGGCATCGGTGCGAGCGCGAATCTTCAATGCGGCCTCGAAGTGCGCGCGCGCACTGTCCAATTCGCGGCGTTGCAAGAACAGATTACCGAGATTGTTATGCGCCGTGTCGTTGTCACCCGTGACAGCCAACGCGTGGTTCCAGAGCACCTCGCTATTTTTCCAATACGACGTTTGCACAAACGCACGCCAGCTCAACAAGATGACGACCATTGCAGACGTCGCTGCGCAGAGCAGCGCGTACCCGCGGCTTTGGTTGCGTTCACGACGCGTTATGGACAGTATCAGGTCTGGAATGCCCCAGGCGATAACGATATACAAACCGATTTGCGGCAGGTAAGTATACCGCGCGCGCTTGTTCGCCGGCCTGCACGAGCCCAATCACCGGAACAAGCATTCCCACATACCAAAACCAGCCGGTGAAAACGTACGGTCGTTCTTTCCGCCAATGAATTGCGAGCAGGGTGATTGCGATGAGAAATGCAATTGCCAAAAGAACCTGCCAGAGAGCCAGCTGATCATTGGGGTGAGGATAGAAAGCTGCCAGGCGGACGGGCCAGAACATCTGCCAGATGTAGGCCACATAGCTGACAACAGCATTGTTGAATCGCCATGTGAATGGCAACTGATTCTTACTTCCCGCACTTTGGAGGTGTGTCAGCCAAGCTAGTACGGACGAAACAGCAGACAGTGCTAACAAAGGAATTTTTTCCGTTATGAGGCGGCTGACGATTGGCCACTGACTTCTGGTCATCGGTTTCCCCCTCCCCTTTGCAAATCCGGGAGCTCTGATTCTGTTGAGGGGCCAGTAATCCAACAGCAGAAGAACGAATGGAAGGGTCACCAGCATCGGTTTCGACATCAGACCGAGAGCGAACATGAGCAGGACGAGCAGGTAGGCTGCGAGTGAGAGGGCGCGGACATAGCGTATGTAGGCGCCGAGGGTCAGCATGAAAAACACCGCACTCAACACGTCCTTCCGCTCGGAGATCCACGCCACCGATTCCACGTGCAACGGATGGATTGCGAACAGCGCTGCAACAAAGCCGCTTCGCCATAAGCTCCCGGTCATTTGGTGCAACGTGAGAAACAGGAGGATGACGGCTATGGTGTGCAAAAGAACATTGGTGAAATGATGCCCGCTAGCGTCTAGCCCGTACAGCTGGCAATCCAACATGTGCGAAAAGGTCGTGATGGGGTGCCAGTTACCGGCTATTATGTGGGTAAAGCCCCAAGCGATCCCTCCCAGCGACAGCCCTGCGGCGACGTCTCTATTCCCATAGACGTACTGTGGGTCGTCGAAGCTGACGAATTGATGTCCCAGGGTTTGGCCGAAAACCAACCAAGTGATCGCGGTAAGAACAGCACATATCCCGACAATTACTCCACGTTTTTTAGGGGATGCCCGGATGGAAACGCGTTTTGCCATTCCTAAAGATTGGATCGAGGAGAGTAAAACCACGAATGGACGCGAATAAACACGAATTTTTCTTCTCTGTATTCGTGTGCATTAGTGTTCAATAGTGGTTAGATCTTTCCGGCAGCGAGACTGGCTTTGGGGATTTGTTTTGCTTGGTCTCGTTTGCGTCGCCTACGTCCAAGTCTTTAATGCCGGCTTCATTTGGGACGACGAATCGCATCTGACTCGAAACCCCTGTGTTGTTGGTCCGCTGGGGTTGAAGGAAGTTTGGACCAGTGCGCGTGCGGTGTATTACCCGCTGGTGCTGACGACTTTTTGGACTCTCCACAAGTTCGCCGGCCTTTCGCCCTGGCCATACCATCTTCTAAATGTGCTTTTGCACGCCGGGTCAGCTCTCTTGCTCTGGCAGGTCTTGCGGCAACTGAGTGTTCGCGGCGCTTGGTTGGGCGCGGCGCTATGGGCGTTGCACCCAGTGATGGTCCAATCAGTTGCGTGGGTAACCGAGCTGAAAAACACGCAATCGGGCTTTTTTTATCTATTGTCGATCTTCTGTTTTTTGAGATGGAAAGAGAAACCGCGGATGACGCGGATATCACGGATCAAAGGCGCAGAAGAGGTTTTAGTAAATCATCTGCGTTATCTGCGGTTGGGCTTATCGCTGCTCTTCTTCATCCTGGCGACCCTGAGCAAGCCTTCTGTGGTCATGTTGCCTGTGGTCCTTTTCCTCTGTATCTGGTGGCGAACAGGACAGGCTCGCCGGCGAGATGTTGTAGCGCTTGCGCCGTTTGTGTTAATATCCGTACTCGCCAGCGTCTGGACGATCTTCGAACAGAAGTTCCACGCTGGCGCAACTGGCACTGAGTGGGCGCAGACCTGGCCGGATCGGCTTATCATCGCGGGGCGGGCGATATGGTTTTATCTGGCGAAGCTGATATGGCCGCATCCCCTGATCTTCATCTATCCACGGTGGGAGGTCGACCCGTCGCAGCCAACGGCTTATTTGCCGCTCCTGACGGCAGTAGCTGGGTTACTTGCCTTGTGGTTGAACCGCGCAAGATGGAGCCGCGCCGTATTTTTTGCGGCCGCATACTATGTGGTTTCGCTGTTCCCTGTGCTTGGATTTTTCAGCGTCTATTTCTTTCGCTACTCGTTTGTGAGCGATCATTTTCAATATCTGGCGAGCATGGGTCCGCTGGCATTGGCTGGCGCAGGCGTCGTAACTGCTGTAGGGCGTTTCTGTGAAACGCCGCTCGATTCAGCGTCTGACACAGGCGCCCTACAATTTTCTGGTAATATCGCCGCGGTTAGATCGAAATCGTTTCTGCTTCTGGCAACCGCGGGAGCATGCCTTCTGTCGCTTATTGTTCTGACATGGCGACAAACTGCCGTTTACCATAATCTTGTCACTCTGTACACAGCGACCCTGAAAAGAAATCCCGGTTGCTGGATGGCGCATTACAATCTGGGCATCGCTCTCAATGAACAGGGCGACACTGATGGGGCGATTGCTCACTATCGCCAGGCTCTTGACCTGCGGCCAGGTTATGCGGAGGCGCATTACAATCTAGGCCGGCTTCTCGCACAGAAAGGGCAGGTTGATGAAGCTATCGCTCATTATGGGAAAGCACTGGAAATAAATCCTTCCGATGCGGATGCACACAATAATCTTGGCGTTACGCTTTTGGCTAATGGGCGTATAGATGAGGCGATCGCTCATTATCAAAAGGCGCTGGTGATCCAACCAGATTACGCCGATGCTTCCTGCAATCTGGCGGGCGCGCTTCTTTCTAAGGATGATTTAGATGGTGCCATCGCTCATTTCTCAGCCTGCCTCGCGGTATCGCCAAATCAGCCTGAGGCTCAGTACAACCTGGCGAGCGCCTTATTTCGAAGAGGTCGGACTGACGAGGCGATTGCTCACTATCAAAAAGTCATCGAATTGAGCCCGGACAACGCGGATGCTCGCGCAAATCTGGGAAGCATGTTTCTCGCAAAAGGCCGCGTTCGAGACGCAATTGGGCAATATAGAGATGTGCTTCGGATTGCGCCCGATAACGTAGCCGCCCAGAGCAATCTGGCCTGGCTGCTGGCGACGGCTGCCGACCCATCGCTGAGAAATGGACCAGAGGCCGTCCTTTTGGCCGAGCGTGCAGAATCTGAAAGCTCTCGAAGCGAAAATCATGCGATTGTTTTACGCATCCTTGCTGCGGCATACGCTGAGATCGGCCGCTTTGTTGAGGCTAAAAAAACTGCTGAACAAGCATTGGAAGCGGCGGAGATCCAGGGGAACTCCGCCCTGTCCAGTGCTCTCCGGGACGAAATCTCGCTGTACGAGCTCGGGCTGCCATATCATAAGCAGGCGAGATGACCTCGGGGACCCAACCCTCTTTATCGCGAGCCGCACAACGCTGTGAGTTAATCGCCGGGAGATTTTCGTCGAAGCGGAACCTGTTCGCGATAGAGCAAAACGTCTCCTTCGAGAAGATCCGCCAGACCGGTTTTCCCCTGGACTCTGGCAATGGCTACAGCTTGTTGTATCACCGCCACGGCGTCGGAGAAACGGCCGGTTTCTGCATAAGCGGCCGCGAGGGTCCGGAAAAAGAGGGGTTCTCGACCGCCTGAGAGGGATACCGCCTGCTGCGCTAGGTCGACCGCCTTTGCGCCGTCCCGGATCGAGGCATCACTTGATGTTGCCAGCACCCAGGCAGCGTTGCTACGAGAGTGTGGATCTTCGGGCGCTAACGCCATCGTCTGGTTGTAGTGCGCGATCGCCTCCTTCGGGGCACCTTTGCGCAGAAGCGCATTACCCAGGCCGGTATGAGCATCCGCGTCGCTGGGTTGTATCTGAAGAGCCTTTTCAAAGTCAGCGATTGCCTCGTCGATTCTCCCCTTTGCATAAAGAACATTTCCGCGGTTGTAATAGGCTTCCGCGTAATCGGGTTGTAGCTTTATCGCTTGTTCGAAGTGGGCCATCGCTTCATCGGGTTGCCCTTTTCTCGCCAGAGCGTCTCCGAGATTCATTTCTACCAACGCGGTACCGAGGTTGTAATGGGGATCTAACTTACCAGACCTGATTTTCGACGCGGCCTCAAAATGCGACATCGCGTTGTCCAGGTCACCACGGTCGACGCACAGGTAGCCGAGGTTATTGTGGGCAACATCGTTGTTGGTGGTGACGGCGAGAGCGTGCGTCCAAAGCGTCTCGCTGTTTCGCCAGTACGAAGTTTGAGCGAACGCCGTACATGCCAGTGCAGCAATAACCACTACGGCGCCTGCGGTAGCTACACCACGCCATATTCTGATCTCGCCCGATGCTGCTACATCGCCAGCAGCCCAAACTACGATTAGAAACAAACCGATAGAAGGAAGGTAGGTGTAACGGTCGGCATGGCCTTGTTCACCAACCTGAACGAGCCCAATCACTGGAAACAGCATAACAAGGTACCAGAACCAACCGGTAAACAGATAGGGTCGTTTATGTCGCCAAACGATTGCCGCACAAGTGATGGCGAGGAGGAATGCAACCGCGAAAACAACCTGCCAAGCTGCCAAAGTATCATTTGGATGAGGATAAAAAACGGCGAGGCGCGTCGGCCACAATGTTTTCCAGGCGTAAATGATGTAACTGGTGGCGGCGTTTTGCGCCCGCCAGAGGAATGGCAGCGGAGGGATCGAGCCAGCAGCGCGTTTTTGCAGCGCAAATGTGACGATACCGACGCCAGCGGAAAGGATGAGCCAGGGAATCTTTTCCAGAAAAAGCCGTTGTATTATGCGTCTTCGATTGTCTGATCGCAGGACTTTCGTTT
>Ga0193729_1001168_pt1 | contig 13466 bp, 11 predicted proteins | sample U1c2metaG_FD_143036 | JGI IMG/M metagenome (GOLD analysis project Ga0193729, IMG submission 143036) | Soil microbial communities from a riparian zone of the East river system, Colorado, United States - U1c2 | ecosystem: Environmental > Terrestrial > Soil > Riparian zone | place: USA: East River... | reverse complement strand
GCGTTGAGCAGGGCGTTGCGCCCGCCTCGGAGCCGCCCGCCCCCGGGCACACGCCGCACCTCGAGGCCGCTCTCATCGTCAAAGCGCGCCGCGCCGGGAGCGTCGGAGGTGATCACCCTCGTCTCGAAGCCCTGCAATCCGGCGGCCAGGCGATGGACCACCACCTGGATCCCCCCCGACGCCGGAGGGAAGTCGGGTGTCACGATCAGCAGCCGCGGCCGGCTGCCTCGGCGCGGCGACCTACTCGCCATCGAGTCCATGCAGGCGGTCTGCCCACAGCCCCAGCGAGAGCAGGGGCCAGAGCTGATCGCTGTGATCGCGAACGGACGCCGCATGCTCGCGCGCGAGCTGCTCGACTGCACGACGATCGAAGTAGCCCTCCTCGTAGATCGTTCCGCGCTCGAGCTGGCGCCGCAGAACCGGCGCCAGGGGTCCACGCAGCCACTCGGCAGCCGGAACCCTGAAGGCGGTCTTGCGATAGCCCCCGAGCTTGGGCGCCGGGATGATGCCCGGCGGCAGTAGCTCGTGCACGAGTGCCTTGCCCGCGCCTGCCAGATGTATAGAGGTGTCGATCGAGCCAGCCAAATCCGCCAAGCCACCGTGGAGGAAGGCGGTGCGGATCTCCAGCGACACGAGCATGCTCGCGCGGTCGGTCTTGACCAGTACGTCGTCGGGAAGGTAGTGCACCTGATCGAGATGCATCAGCCAGCGAGCGCTCGACCCGCCGTTGAGCTCACCGGCGTGTGCGGCGAGGTCGGCGAGCACGCGGGCGCTGTCGAGGTGCTCCAGGCGAGGCCCATAGAGCGCGTCGCGCCGGTGACGGCGCTCGCTCGTCACCCAGTCGAGGTTGCGTTCCAGCACCGGTGTAGGCGCCAGGCGCGTCGAGACCCGCGCGGCTCCCGGCCAGCGCGCCGAGCGGCGCAGCAGGCCCGCGAGCGAGCTCACGGCAAGCTCCGGCAAGGCAGCGTGCAGACGCCTGGCCTGTTCCAGCCAGCGATAGCGCGGATATCCGCCGAACAGCTCGTCTGCTCCCTCGCCGCCGAGCGCGACGGTGACTCGCGGCCGCGCGAACTCCGAGAGCGCGTGGAGGGGGAGCACCGCCGGATCGGCGAGCGGCTGGTCCAGGCGAGACAGCACGGCGGGGGCACGCCCTGCCACATCCGCTTGGCTGAGCGTGACCTCGTGGTGGTCGGTGTCAAGACGCCTTGCTACCTCGCGTGCGCGGTCGGTCTCGCTGACCGCGCCGCTGTCGTAGCCGACGGTGAACGTCTTCAGACGCTGGGAGGACGCCTCCGCGGCGGTAGCTGCGACGAGCGTCGAGTCGACGCCTCCGCTGAGAAACACGCCGACCGGCACGTCGGCGACCATTCGCGTGGAGACCGACTCTTGAAACAGCCGCTTTGCCTCAGCCGCCAGCGCGTGGAGCGACTCGGGTCGCTGTACGCTCCGCTCGGGCGGCGACCACCAGCGGCGCTCGTGCACCATTCCGCCATCCCGCTCCCAGCTCAGCAGATGCCCGGGAGGCAGCTGGCGCACATGCGGAACGATCGTGTCGGGCCCTGGCACGTACGCGAAAACGAAAAAGGCGTCGATCGCAGCGGGGTCGAGCTCGCGCAGCTGCGGCTTGACCTCCAGGAGCGCCGTTAGTTCGGATGCAAAGATCAGCTGTCCATCGTGTTCATGGATGAACAAGGGCTTCTCGCCGAAGCGATCGCGGGCGAGCAGCAGACGCCCCTTGCGCGCGTCCCACAGGGCAAACGTGAACATGCCCTCGAGGGCGCTCACGAGAGCCTCGCCGTACTCCTCGTACAGGTGAACCAGGACCTCGGTGTCGGCGCTCGTCGAGAACCGGTGGCCGCGGCGCCGCAGATCCTCACGCAGCCGCGGATGATTGTAGATCTCACCGTTGAACGCCACCCACACCGAGCCGTCCTCGTTGCAGAGTGGTTGATGGCCGCCGGCGATGTCCATGATCGCCAGACGGCGGGCGCCGATCGTCACTCCCGTGCGGGAGTCCGTGTGCACCCCTTCATCATCCGGGCCGCGGTGCCTCAGGCTCGCACACATCGTCCGCACTGCGCGCCCCTCGCGATCATCCGTGCTCCCCGCAATTCCGCACATTCGAGAAAACATAGATGATCGAGAGCATCGCTCGGCGCATCGTCGTGCGGGCAATCGCGGCCGCCGGGCCGGAGTGGTCCACGCCGAGCAGGGGCTGTCAAGCATCCAGCGTTGACTGCCGATAGGTGCAGCGAACAGCACCTTCTCGAGCCCCCGATCCCCCTAGGAGCAACGTGCCGATACGTCCTCGCCTGTCCGTGTGGCCGGCCTCCCTCCTCTGTGCCGCCCTCGTCATCCTCGGGCTCATCCTGCCCATCACGGCGTCGGCGAGTCCGGACCCCCTCGATCCGATCGCCGGGAACGCCACCGGTGCGGAAGAAAGGGCCAACCGTGCAGAAGAAAGGGCCACGCGCGCGCGAGAAAGAAGGGCCGTTCACGCTGAACGGCAGGCGGCCCGCGCAGAAGAACGTGCCGCGCGGCGCAACGCTCGTCGCGGAGCTAAGCATGAACAGCCGGCCCAACCGGATACCTCCTCGAGCGAAACGGCCGCGAGCCCGCCGCCGAGCGAGTCCGGCGCGCACTCGACCGACAGGTCTGTGCGCAGGTGCCACGTCAGCATCCAGGCAAGCTCCAGGCGGATAACCGTAAGCGAAGCGGTGACCCTCTTCGGAAAGCTCACGTGCCCGACCGGCGTGAGCGCGGCCGATCGAGAAGTCGCGGTCGATCAGCGCCCGCTCGGTGGCGGCGCGTCCGGCTTCACCGTCGCCGGGACAGCGACCACCGAAGCTGACGGCTCCTACAAACTCACGCCGCCCACCTTCGACACGAACACCATGTTCCGAGTCCGCGAGGGCGTCCACCGCGCACGCACGGTAGTAAAGATTGCTCCCGTCGTCACCCTGAGCGGCCCCACCCCGGCCGTCGAAGCATCCCGCGCCGGTGGTCGTGCGCGCTACGGTCAGCGACTCAAGTCGACTTTCAGCGGCACTGTCAGCCCGACCGGCATGGGCAAGCGCGTCGCGCTTCAGATCTCCTACGCCGCCAACGGCGAACGATGGCACACGGTCGCGTTCGGCCGCGTCGCTGCCGACGGCAGCTACTCGATCACGCACGGCTTCAGGATCTCCGGCGAGATGAGCGTGCGGACGATTGCGCACACGGGAAAGCAGAACGTAGCGGCCGTCTCAGAAGCACTCTTCTACGCCCCCCCTCAGCCCCAGAATCCGCAACTGACGATCCAGACCTCGGCAAACCCGATCCCCTATGGCCAGTCGGTGACGATCACCGGGGTCGCCGCCGGAGCGGCGAGCCAGCCCGTCACGCTGCTCGTACACACCGAGGGAAGCGCCTTTGCGGTAGTGGCGACGGCCACCACCGACGAAGCAGGCAACTACACGTTCACGCAGGCGCCTTTGCAGAATACGTCCTATCGCGTGACGGACGCCGCGACGAGCTCGACCGTGGCCTTCGAGGCCGTCAAGTCCGTGCTCGTGGCCGACGCCGCGCCCGACACCGCACTGTCCGGCCAGACCGTGCAGTCCGGGCAGCAGTTGACGTTCTCGGGCACGCTCACCCCTGCGCACGCCGGGCAGGTCGTGTATCTGGAACGCGAGTACGCCAACGGCCTCGGACATCACGTCGTCGAGGTCGGAAGCGTGAATGCGACCTCTGGCTACACGATCGTGCACACCTTCAACGGCGCAGGCGCGAATGTCTTGAGGATCAGAGCTCCGAGCGACGGCGAACACCAGGTGAGCACGAGCGCGCCGTTCACCGTCACCGTTACGCATTAGGGCTGCCGATCGCGCCGCAGGTGCCGCCGGGGCGCCGCAGGTGCCGCCGCGTTAACCTCCTCTCGGGCGCGCGCGAGGCTCGATCTGCAGCCAGAAGATGACCCCCTGGGTCCGCAGAGCCTCTGGAGTAAGCGCGCGCGCGAGATCCCCGAGCTCCTTATGCTGCGATACGTACCAGCACGGAAGCACGGGACGTATCCAGTCCGATTCGCCGAGAAGATATGACGCAAGCAGATACTGCTCCGAATAGTATCGGCGCGTGTGCTCGGGGCGATAGTCGTCAGGTAGATGGACATCGTGAATCCCCACAAGCACGCCCGGGCGCAGCTCGGGCAAGACGTCAAGGAAGAACACCACCGCGTCTGAATTGGTGAACACGCGGTGAGTACCGTCCACGAACACGATGTCTCCGTCCTCCAATTGAGAGAACACGTCGAGATCGGCCTTCTCGAGTGGCGCTCGCACCACGCGGTCGCAGATCGAATCGATCTCGCGGCGTGGATGAGGATCGATCGAGACGATTTCCGTATCGAGTTGACCGTCGCGGCGCGCCCGGTCGACGAACAGGGTCGAGTTACCTGAACCGACCTCGATGTAGCGGCGTGGCGCTCGTTCTCGGGTGAAGCAGTAGAGGGAGGCGCCGTCGATGCCAAACAGGAACTGTGTGCGCCAGTGCGGCTCGCGCGCGTCCGCTCGGGCGAGCGGGATCGCGTTCAGCGCGTCGGCGTATTGAGCGAACCGGCGCAGGACCTCCGCGTACTGATCGTCGAGACGTCCGAGCAGCCGAGCTAGTCGGGCGTGCGGCGGATCGCCGTGTCCGTAACGAGGCTCCGGGCTGGCAGAGGGAGGAAAGTCCAGTCTCACGAGACGGCCCCCGCCGAAAGGAGCGTGCTTGAGGCTCCACCTGAGAGCGGAGCTCAAGGCCCGCTGCGGCGACGCGCGCACGCCCGCTGCGCGCCTCGTCCCTCGCTGACCCTCAGCGCCCACGCATCACCGGATGGGCGCCAGCCAGTCGGGATCGTCGCCCTGGATCTTCGAGAAGATGCGTTTCGACTCCAGAATCTGCGGTCCGCGTGTCCTCAGCCGCCAGCTTTTTAGCCTCGCTTCATCGATCTTGCGCGCAGCGACTCGCAGCATCAGGTTGTCGGGGACGCGCAGCGGCTTTGGCCGCGAATCGTAATGGCCTCTCGAGGCGCCGCCCCTGCGCCGAAAGCCGGCGCCGTGATGGTAGATCGTGTCGCCGTAGATCGCGAACAGCAGCGGATCCATGTGCTCGCGATTGGAGCGAAGCACCTCCACCCATGGTGTTTTGGTCAACTCGAGCGCGCGCAGGAGGTTTCCTCCGACGTCCGTTGGACGTCTTCCGTCGGGCGTTTCCCATCTGTGGCCCATCGACCAGTCGCCCTGTATGTTGCGCCACGTCTCCACGGTCGTTACACAGAAGCACGGGTGTGGCTGTGCGTCCCCAAGGTTCTCCGCCCTGCGAACGGCGATCAAAGGAGCCTTCGCGAGACCATCGGATATGAGAGGCATAGGATCGGCAATGGGAAATGCATCTCCATCGAGAAACATCAGCAGGTCGCTGTCGTCGGCTTCATGTCCGATCTCCATCGCCAGGTTGTTCAGCTTGCCGGCGTGGCCGCCCGCTTGGTCGATGACCCGATCGAAGTGAACAGCGTACGAGGGGTCGATTTCCTGAAGCGAGGTCCAAGACCGATATGGGACCGAAATGTGTCGACGGAGATGCCGTGTTTGGATCTCAATCCAGCGAGGCGAGCGGTGATGTACGGTGGCGATGTGAAGCACGAGCCGTAGCTTACTGGAGCAGTCGACCCGTCGCGTCCGGCCTCGCTAGCCAGTTCACGACGGCGGTGTTCTCGGCGAATGCAACACGCGTAAACGGCCCGTCTCCGGTTACCGAGAAGATTTCATAGTTCAATTCGGTGAACAGATCCCAGAGGGCCTCCGGCGATGCGCCGTACAACGCCGCCGCCGCGACAACGTGCTCGAATATCACCAGAGGCCTTGCATGCGAGAGCAGCGAGCGACCGCCTTCGACCACGTCGAGCTCGGCACCCTCGACGTCGATCTTGACGACCCGCGGCATCAGGTCTCCGATCTCCTTGTCGAGAGTTGAGACGTTTACGGTGATGTATTCGGGATCCCCTCGCTCGTCGCTGATCTCCGGGCTTCGCTGAAGTCCACTCCAGCCGTCGAGGCTCCTGAAGTGACAGAATCTCGCAGTCCCCGGCCGAGCCCCCAGCGCCGCCTGGCGGCACTCAACGTCGGGGAAGTCCCGCGCCAGGGCTGCGGCCAGGGCTGGAATGGGCTCGAAGGCGATATGCCGGCCACGCGGCGCCACGCGCACGGCCTCCCGCAAGATCTGACCGCGGTTGGTTCCGACGTCGACATACGTCGCATCGCCGCGAAGGGTGCTCGCAAGGACCACGCTGATCCCGATCTCCTCATGCAGCTCCTGCCGCGCTCCGGCGTACAGGGCGGCGAGCAGCTCCGGCCGCCCCAGCCGTCGGGCAACGGCTCCTATTGTCCGTCTGAGCGGCGGCATCCAAGTATCCTCTCAGACGTGACTTCGGTACTGCTTCTCACGCCCCAATGGACCAGGGACGGCGGCGCTGAAACGCACAGCATGGCGAGCGCGGCCGTCCTAGCCGAGCATGGCGTGCGTGTCAGCGTGCTGGCGGCGCGCGTCGAATCCGGCGCACCGATCCCGGGCGTGAGCCTTTTTGAGAGCCGGCAGCTCTTCGATACGAGCGCTTCGCCCGATGTGCGGCTCGGCGACGCTATGTCATCCGATCCGACGGTCATCCACGCACATCAGTTCAACGATCCAGAGGTCGTCGAGTTCATGCAATTGAGCGCGCCTGTGGTGCTCAGCGCGCATGGTTACACGGCCTGCACATCCGGGGTCCACTACTTTCGGCCTGGCCAGGAGTGCACGCGCCCGCACGGGTTGGGATGCGTACCCAACGTGGCCCTGCGAGGTTGTGCCCATACACGCCATGTCCGTTCATGGCCTGCCACGTACAAGCGAACAAGCCGCGCAGTCGAAGCCCTCAAGCGCGCCGACCTGGCCGTCTCGTATTCCAGCGCCGTGGATCGACATCTATCCGTCAACGGCGTGACTCGGCGCAGGATGATTCCCCTCTTCACAACCATGGTTCCAACGTCAGGCTCCGGACATTCCACGCGTCGACGCGTCGTGTTCGCCGGTCGCATCATAGCTCCGAAGGGAGTAGGGATCCTGATCCGCGCCGCTCGCACCGTGGACGCTGAATTCGTGATCTGTGGAGACGGCTTGGGGTGGGCCCCGATGCGCAGGCTCGCGCAACGACTGGGCGTGGCCGAGCGCATGTCCTTCACGGGTTGGCTCAGCGCGGAGGAGCTCGCGCGCGAGCTGGCTGAGGCGTCGGTGGTGGCCATGCCATCCCTCTGGCCCGAGCCGTTTGGGCTCGTCGGGATCGAGGCCCTCGCCGCCGGTCGTCCGGTCGTCGCCAGTTTCACCGGAGGGGTTGGCGACTGGTTGGAAGATGGTGTCAATGGACTGTGTGTCAGGCCGGGAGATCCACCTGCGCTTGCACGAGCGCTCAACGAGCTGCTTGCGGACCCAACGAGGCAGCAAGCCATGGGAGCCGCCGGCAAGCGGATGGTTGCGGAGCGCTTCTCCGCGCAGCATCACCTCACGGCCCTGATGGACGCGTATCGGAGCGCTCGCGCGAAATGGGAGGACAACGGAGGTGGCAAGTCCGCCGGGGTTGCACAGCTCGCGCCCGCAGCGCACGTCAGCTGACGAGCACGATCATCCATCCATGTACGATGCGCACTGTGCGTACGTATTCAGATCAACTGTCCTCGGCAGGCGCATCGACGAACGAGATCATGGAGAGTGCCCTCGCGGCCTCGCATCCGGCGTCGCATCTTCGCTGGCTCGACATCGGTTGCGGGCGCGGAGATCTGCTTCGCAAGATCAGGGACAGCTGGGAGCCCGCCGACCTCTACGGCATCGACCCGATCGATTGGCTCGACGAGGATCTCAAGGATGATGTGAACTTCTCCACGGTGCCGGCCGAGCAGGCAGAGCATCTGCCAGTCTTCGACCGCGTCCTTCTGATCGAGGTCATCGAGCACCTCGAGGCTCCTTGGAGCGCGTTGCGCCATGCCGCCAGGTTGGTCGCCCCCGGCGGAAGGCTGGTCGTTTCCACCCCCAATCTGGCGACGCTGCGCCATCGCCTCGAGCTCGGCCTTCGCGGACAACTGACAAGCTTTCGTCCCGACAACCAGCCGCATCTGTCGCCCGCCCTTCCCCACGTCACAGAGCGCATCCTGGCCGAAGAGGATCTCACCCTCGATCCGCCAAGCTTTGCGGGCGCCGACGTGATTTCGCTGACGGGAGGTCGCATCTGGCCCGCAGGCGTCCGGCGGCGCTATCCGGCTCTCACCTCCGTATCCGTCATCGTCTCCGCGAGCCGCGACCGGAACGCGGCGGTAACCGCGCCGGCGCCAGATTCACTCAACTGACCGGGATCGTGGTTAACGGGGGGCGGAAGCCCGCGCTTCTCTGTATCTCGCAGTCGTTCTCGCCGGACACGACGCCAACGGCGATCCGCGCGAGCAAGCTGCTCGACAGGCTGAGCGATGAATGGCGTATCGCAGTTGTCACCGAGAGCCAGCGCCAGCATCCTGATCAGCATGTGCGCGTCGAGGTGGTCCGCGGGTGGCGACCGAGAAGGCTGTTGGCGGTACTCCGGCGTATGCGGTTGGCCAAGCTGCTCGAGATGGTCATCTGGCCCGACGACTCGATTTTCTGGGTGCTCCCTGTAGTTGTTGCCGGGCGGCGCGTTATTCGTGAGATCGCGCCGAGCGCAATCGTCGTGTTCATGATGCCGTACTCCGGGGGTCTTGCCGGAATCGCCCTCAGCCGACTTACAGGGCTGCCACTGATCCTCAATCTCGACGATTCGCCTACGTGCACCGACATGCACCCGAGCTTCCCCACGCGCCTTCATTATCGCCTTGCGAAAGCGCTCGAGGACTATTACGCCCGCCGCGCCGACGCAATCATCTACGTATCGGCGACAAACCTGGACTCGGCGAGATCTCGACAGCCAGCCGACACTGGTCGGAGGTTTCATCTCGTTCGCTACGGAGCCGACCGTGCCGACTTGCGCCCGCAGCCGGCTCCCACAGCCCATTTCGAGATCGCATACGTCGGCGCAATGTCAGGTTGGTGGGCGCTGATCGTCCGCCACGCACCCGCAGGTCGGCTGCGGCGCGCCTATGACGCATGGAACCGGCTCGGTCGGTATGAGCGAACGGTCTTGGACCAGCTAACGTCCTCGCCCGCGATCATCGGTGAAGCGATCATCGACGCGCTCGCCGAACACCCCGACTGGGCGGGGAGGTTGAAACTGACGCTCCACGGCAACCCCTACCCGGCTTCGGTCGTCGCGAACGCGCTCGAGAGCGCCGGAATCGAGAATGTTGTCACCGTCCATGGCCCCGTCCCGCACGACGAAGTGGCCGAGATAACCGCCGCAGCGGACCTGTTGTTCTTGACGCTGCCGCGGCGAGTCGATGGCTCGCGAGGCGGCAGGATCTCCGCGAAGACCTACGAGTACCTGGCGACCGACCGGCCGATCCTCGCCGCGGTGCCACAGGGCGAGAACTGGGACTACCTTGCGGACAAGCCCGGCGTCTGGCTGGTCGAGCCTGACGACCGTCAGCGCATGGCGGAGGTCATCGTCGAGCTCGCGTCCGCCAAGTTCGCGGGAAGACCCAGTACGTTTGATCGCGAGCCCCTGCGCGAGCAACTCTCATACGACGCGCGGGCGGCGCAGTTCGCGGACGCCGTTCGCGCGGGCATCGAGCACGCCTCGAGCCGTCACCGGCCGCACCGTCGTGCACCCCGCGCTCGATGATCACGGGGGCGCCCCCGCGGCGCCCGTCACGAACCCTGTCCCGTCGACGACATCCTCGAGCAGCCGGGCGATGATCTCCGCGGTGCGCTCGACGCCCATAGTCTGCCGGGCGAACGCGGACCCGCGGGCCCCGAGCGTGGCCCGCCTGGCCTCGTCCACAAGCAACCCGGCGATCGCGTCGGCCAAGGCGCCGGCGGTGGGTGGGACGACGAGCGCCGCCTCGCACCGAATCAGCTCCGACCAGCGTCGCGGGCCGTCGAGGGCGACGACGGGCCGACCGGACGCAAGCGATGCCGCGAGCGTCGTCTTTCTCGACGTCGGGCCCGTTGGTTCGGCGGACAGCAGGACATCGCACGCCGCGAGCGCGTCCGAGAGATCCTGAGCCGAGAGGGTGCCCGAGAAGGACAGCCTGTGCGCCACGCCACGTATCTGTGCTGCCGCCACCCAGGCCTCGGCTGCGGGCGAGGAGCGGCCGGGCGCTCCGAGCAGGTTCAGCTCCACGCCTACCCCGCGGTCCTCGAGGAGGCGCACGGCGTCGAGTACCAGCGAAACCGCGGCTCCCTCATACGCGTAGCCGAACAGCCCGACCACATGCCGGGCCGGGTCCGGAGCGGAAATCGCGCTTGGCGGTGGCAGGTTCGAGAACACCGGCGCGACGGCGACCCGCCGCCGCGGCAACCAGGCTCGCGAAGCGAGCCACTCGGCACGGAAGTCAGCGGTCACCACGACCGCCGCGGAGCTGCGCACGACTTCGAACAGCAGGGCGCGCTGGGTCGCAGCCCAGATCGTGCCTCGGGCGCCGCCTCGCCGCCACGGGTATGCGTACTCGTGCAGCAGCGTGACCAGCGGGATCCCCAGGCCGCGCAGTGCCGACATCGTCGGGCGCACGTAGAGTGGGAGTCCGCGGGAAGAGTAGGCGAAGACCGAGTAGTGCAGCAGAACGGCGTCGGGCCGAGCGTCGCCGAGCTCGGCCACGAGCCCTCGGGTCCAGTCACGGACCTCCGAGCGCCCGGCGATCGATTGATCGGCGCGCCACAGCCAATGCAGCGAGCACGACACGTTCTCGCGACTCAGCGCGCCGGCGAGCAGCACGGCGTGATCCCGCACTCCGCATACGCGGCTAGTCGACATGCCGACGCCCGCCGCCCGCAGCGGTCTTCCGGTCCCAGCCATCGCCTCACCCATCCCGACGGCCTGCTCGCCGCTGCGCTCGCTCACGACGGGTGCCGCGTCGCCGTCAAGCAAGGAACAGCTCGCCCCGGTATGCGGCGTCGATCGCCTCGGTGAGCGTGCGCAGATCGCCCGTCGGCAGGATCAGGCCGGTGCGCGGCAGATCGATCAGCTCCTTCATTCCGGTGTCGTCGCTGACGATTACCGGGACGCCGCAAGCAAGAGCCTCCGCAGGCGCGTAGGCAAAGCCATCCTCATAGCTCGCGTGGACGTAGAGCCTCGCGGCGCGCAGATGCGGGAGCGGGTCGCCCGGGCCGCTCCTGATTCGGGGATCCTCGGCGCATGCCGCCTGGATGAACTGTCGCATGCCCCGTGTCGCCCAGCCCCCGACGAGCACGAGTCTCATGTCCGCGTGGGGTAGTCGGCGGACCGCGTCCACGAGGAGCGGAACCCCCTTGGCCACGGTGAGGCTTCCGGCGTACACGACATTGAACGTGTCCGCCTTTTGCGGTGAGCCCTCGGGCTGATAGCGAGGATCGGGCGTGAACTGGAAGTGTGACAGCCGCTCCTCGGGAAAGCCCTCTTCGATGAACGATCCCTTGGTGTACTCGGACGCTACGTAGATGCGATCCGCCCGAGCGTACTCGCTGACGTTCCGCCGAACGAGGTGTGTCGTCCACGATCCCTCGAGGGGGTACTGGCGACGCGCCATAGCGTGCTGGCGCGCGACACGCCGCAGATGTGAGTTGGCGGAAACGAGCGACACAGACTGGTAGTGCCCCCGCCGGGCCGCCCGGAACTGCGTGAGAGCCTGGCCGTTGAAGGCGATGAGATGCTCGGCGGGCGGGAGGCTCCTTGCGGCGTAGGCATCGAACTCGACCATGAAGGCTCGCGTGCGCAAGCCGGGAGAGAGCGGAACCGGCAAGCGGGAAAGCAATTGCGCGGGATCGGGAGCACCCACTTTGCGGCGCCCGGCGTGCGGCTCGGGCTCGCGGCTCGATCCGCCGATGCAGACCGTTGGCTGCTCGCGGCGCCGCAGCGCATCGACGACCTCCTTGAAGTGTCGTCCGAGCCCGCCGATGCCCAGCGGCGCCGAGCAGGAGACGACGACCCGACCGGACGGCAAGGCCCACTCCTGGGCGTGTTCCCGCTCCAGGCGCCAGCGTGCGCCGAGCGGTCCCTCGGCTCGGCGTTCTGAGAGGGGCGCCTCAGTCGACTCCGTCATAGCCCCACAGGCTCACGAGGTCGCGATCCAAGTACTCGCTCAGCGCGATCACCTCTCCCTTGAAGCGACGACGCAGCTCGAGCATCAACTCCTCATCGGGCGGGCGAGGCTTGCTCAGCTGCATGCGGCGCTGGATTGCGATCGCATCGTGTCGCAGTCGCCGGGGCGTGAGCGCCTTGATGGCCGCCTTGACGGGCCTAGCTACCGGGCCTCGTCCCAGGTAAAGTGAACGCACGACCTCGGACAGGTGAGGAGACCGAAGTCGGACCGCATGGTTTGCTTCGATCACCGCCAGCGGAGCCGTATCGTCCACCTCCAGAAAACGCAGGATGGTCCGAACCGTGGCCTCTGGATCGCGCCGGAAATCGTCGTAGATGATGACGCGTACCTGCTCCGGTGGAAAGACGGCGTGATAGCGACGCAGCTGCTCGACGTATTCCAAGTGCTCTGAATACCGTAGCGCCTGCGGTCGCGTGGAATAGCGCGGCAGCGCGTCCCCTCTACGACGGCGCTCCTCGAGATCGATCGCCTTGCGGAGGTCCGGCTCGGTCTCGACGTCGGTCCGCAGGAGTTGAAGGTGAAGTGAACACAAAAAGCTTGCGGGCTCGCGTAGAATGGCGATAATGCGTGCGGCAGGTTGCACCTCCGCGATACGGGTTGCCGCCGTGTGGGACCTGAGATACGAAGGTGTCGCCTCGCCGATCCGCTGACCTGGCGTGGCCGCCTCAAACAGCGAGAGATACTCGTCGAGGGTATTGGGGTGCCTGCGAGATAGAGGAGCGCTAGGCCAAAACTCGGGCACGAAGAACCACGGCTCCTTGAGGTCCGGCATGTAGATCTGCGGGTGACGTCTGAGCATCTCGTAAAGTGCGGTAGTGCCGCCCTTGGGATGGCCGACGATGAAGAAGTCAGGCAGTCTCCTCTGCCGCTGCCAAAGGGGTGCTGTCGCCGTGTCAACCGATCCTGTCATAGCCCCACAGGCTCATGAGGTCGCGCCCCAGATACTCACTCAGCGCCACGACCTCTCCGTTGAAGCGGATACGCAGCTCGAGCATCAGCTCCTCGTCGGGCGCACTGGGCTCGCCCCACTGCACACGGCGCTGTATCGCGAGGGCGTCGTGACGCAGTTGCTGAGAGGTGAGCGCCTTGATCGCTGTCTTGGCGGCACTCGCGACCGGTCCTCGCCCCAAGTAAAGTGAGCGCACGAACTCGTACATGCGCGGGGATCGCACGCGGACCGTCGGATTCGCCTCCATCACCTCGATCGGAGACGTCTCATCG
>Ga0193729_1001167_pt1 | contig 13478 bp, 12 predicted proteins | sample U1c2metaG_FD_143036 | JGI IMG/M metagenome (GOLD analysis project Ga0193729, IMG submission 143036) | Soil microbial communities from a riparian zone of the East river system, Colorado, United States - U1c2 | ecosystem: Environmental > Terrestrial > Soil > Riparian zone | place: USA: East River... | reverse complement strand
GCACTTAAAGATAAAAGCGCCGTAAAAAAGATTAACGGTGATTTGCGAGCTCCCAACCAATAAATGAGGAAGTAAGGGCGAAATGATTCTTATTCCGCCCTTTGGCGTTCGCTCGAGAAATAATTAACTGGTGCGGTGCAGCAGCAGACGGTGCAGCGTCATCGGTTTCGGCTCCAAGGCCTCCAGCTCGATTTGCGCCAGCCGGCCTTCTGTGATTTCGGACCAGCGGTAAACGCCGGGCTCGCTTTCCACCTGCTCGCGGCCACGCAAGCGGCGTAGAAATTCGTCGGCGTCGGCGCGCGAAGCAACTTCGCGAACGGTGGGCCGGGCCGAGGCTTCGACAGCATAACTACGAAGAAGTTTGGGCCAGTAGTGATGGAACAGATCACTGGAAGCAAAGATGTCGCTCCAGGCCACTTCTCCTCCATAGGCCACGACGACCCCGACAATATGTTCGCCCTTGACGCCCGAAGTCGCGCGGGCGAAGCGCCGTTGCACTTCATCGACGAAGCCGTCGACAGAAACGCCAACCCTGCTGTGCTGATAAATTTTTGAGTAAGACTGCGTTGGAGCGCTGGCCACGACGTCAGCGAGTTCTCTTGTTTCGATGCGCGGCGCTGCACTGGGTGCGGCGGTAACGTTTGAGGTAGTTCCTTTTCGTACCGACTCCCACACCTCGGTCTGGCTCTGGTTCACCGCGGCTTGTTCCCGAACGCTGGGATGAACCATGGTATTGGCGGCGCTGAATTGCAATCCGGAGGACCAGCGACCATGCTCCACGCAGAAAACATCCAACGGCAACGGATCGGCCCCGGGAGCGACTATGCGATCCTTGGCGATGATGCGATCCTGTTTACCCCCGCTGACAAGTTCTCCCGCTAGAAGAAGAACGGGCCGCTTTCCGCGGTTTATCAAAACGAGTTGGTTCACCGACGCACCGCTGCTCGATTGCGGTAATGCAACACCGCGGCTTCGCGCCATGCCGTCGCTGCCTTGCTCGCGGACAACGACATCGCCGCTGGAAAGACCCTCGTCGAGTGTTACGAATGCGCTGGTATCGCGCGCTACAGAGCTGATCACCGGAAAGATGGAAATATTCTCGTACGTGATGGGATCGAGAAGGCGCCAATCGCCTTCCGGCTTGGGTTGCGCACCGGGCGAACCTGGTCCAGCCCATACGAAAACGGCAGATCCTAATACGCTGATTCCGAGAAAAGTGCCTGCGAGGGCACTCAGTAGCGAGCGTTCCATGTGAAACCTCCTGTGCGTGAGCGCACGGGATTAGAACGAGCCACTAGCGAAATCTTGCAGCGCCAAGTTGAAAGAGGGAATTTGCCCGACAAGAAGAACCAATTGTGGTGCGAGACAGCCTACCCGTTGGGATCTCCGAGATTGATGCGCGGTTTGTGGCGCTTACTGGAACTAGCTTCCTGCCGCTCGTATTCCGCCACTTCTTCCTCGGAGTAGGAGTAGGACTCGCGTGAAGCGAACATACTGTTATTACCGCGGCTGGCTTCCTGTTTCTTTTTGCGCTCCACGCCGAATTCACGACTGACCTGGCGGAGTGGAGCAGCGATGGCGTGAACTTCGAAGAGCAGGTCGCTGACTTTTTGAATGAAATCGTGGAAATTAAAGGGCCTGGCTACGTAAGGAAGGCGCGTTTGCTCCAGCGATTGCACATATTTGATGTCGGCCATTTGGGGAACGATGTAAAGCACGCGAATGCGCCCACCGTCTTCTGCGGGGACGGAGGCCAGTTCCTGCAAGGTGATGAAGGCCGCGCTGTCTGTGCCGGTGACGGCCACGTTGGCAACTACCAGGGCCCATTCGCCGTTGCGAAGTTCGTTTAAAAGAAGAGTCGTGTCGGTGACGATGTGGACTCGCCAGCCTTCGGAATCGAGAAGCTGGCGAACGGCCTTGGCGTTTTCCGCGTCCTCTTCGAGAACGAGGATCGCTACCTGGCGAGGTTTTTCAGGCGTGGTTGGAGTGCCGCTTTCCATCGTTCGATTATAACTGCTCGATAGGCGCGCCAGTTTTTCAAGAATACCGGTGCCGCGTATCGGCCAATGAACAGAGGACCCTTTCGTCGTTAAGGTTTCAGTGACGAATCGAGGACTGCGGCTAGCGATTTGAATGCCGAGAAACCAGCCTAGGGATGGGCGGGCGGAGGTGCCGGGGACGCAGTGCCGGCACTTTGCAGATGGCAGCCGGCAGCCAGGGATTTGTTGCCACCGGATTTGGAGGAACGCTCGAGGCTCCCGACTTCATCCTTGATGCGCCAGACGACGGCACCGTCGGCATATTTCTCACCATCGGATTCGTCGGCCTGCTGCAGGTTGTAGGTGTGACCTTTGAAGACCACTTGAGCCTGTTTTGCGTGTAAGTTGACGACCACTTTCGCGTCGCCGTTGCACGTGTACGTGAGGCGCCGCCAGGTGCGCATCATGTGCGCTGACGGAGAAGCACCTCCGGGAGGATTGGCCGGAGCCACAGGAGTGGTGGGGGCGCTTGGAGAATTGGGAGCCGGTTGTGATGGCGGAGGTATGGGGCCGGGATCGGGCGTAGGTCGTTGCGCCCGCAAAGGCGGTGCGATCAACAGAATAAGCGCGAACGCGCCGTAAACGATCGACGTTCTCGTGACTGATGCTCGCGTTACTGGAGCTGCCCAAATATTGCTGGCCATAATTTGTTCTCCCGACTTTTTACTGGTGTTCTCCCGACTTTTTACTGGCCGACTACGAAATCGCTCCCATCTACATAACGACGGCCCCCGCTGCCGTCCCAGAAAATTCGATAGGTTACCGAGGAAGTAGCTGACATGCGACGAGTATAAAAGATTTGGATACCGTCGCGAGACCATTCGCCGTGGCTGGACCACTGCTCCGAAGGGGTTAGCACGACACGCCGCTTGGCGCGAATTTCATACAGGAAAATTCCGGCCGCATCAGCGGGGGCGCCGGCCGGAGCGGTGAAATACTTTGCCGAAACCAACAGTAAGTCGGGGTTCACCGGATTGATGCGAATGTCGTCGGAATCCGATACCCGAAAAGTGTCGCCGTAAATTTCTTTGAGCGGCACAGATTGTTGCGGCCGGTCGTCGCCAATCCAGTAAAGGCTCTGCGCGTCATTTGCAAGCACCGTGTGTACATCGGCCCAGCCTTGCAGGGAATCCACGCTCCCGTTGTACAGCGGTGTAGGAGCTTCTGGCGTGGTGATCGGCGAAGACACTACGCGCCATTTTTGATCCTGCGATTGCAGATAGGCGAAGCGCGAATCGTCCGGAGGCCAGAAGGCCTCGCGCACCGTGCCATGAACCAAATCTTTGGAACGGGCAGTATCGAAATCGTAGAGCACAATGGTGCGCTCGGATCCCATCTTGGAATCATTTCGCGTGTAGAGGAGTTTTTTGCCGTCGTGAGAAAGCGAGAGCTCAGTGCCCGCGGCGGGAATTACTTTTTTTGCCGCGCCACGGCTGACAATAATTTTGCCAGTTGCGGTTACGTAGGCTACCGCTGTGGGTGCTTTAAAATTGGTGATCGCGTTAACCGGCGGCTTTTTCTTGTCGGCGTCGTCGTCATCCGCGCCCTGATTTACGATTTTTGGGAAAAGCTCCGCAGCAACGCGAGCGCAGCCGCGAAATGTACCGATTTGCCCGTGCTCAAGCACGATGCGAAACGCATTCTTCGCAATTGTTGAAGCAGGCGTGGCGGATGTTGTGGGTTTTCCTGGGGGAGTCTGGGTGGTCTTCTGCGGGACCTCCGGAACAGGGGCCGCTGCGACATCAATACAAACTTCCCTTGTGAGATGGACCGTTACGTCCGCACCTGTGGCGATATCTTTGGCGCGATAGACCCACGCTTCGGGAGATCCTTCCGGGCTGACATTGGCCGGCTCAAGCGCGATCGGCGGGTAATTGGCGCGGTCAAAGTGTTCCGGGCCTTTCTGCCCGATGAGCACACTCCAAACGGGATCGCTGCCGTGCCCGAGAAGAAGGATAGGGTAGTGCGTCGATTGCGGGCTCGCGGGAGCCTGCGCGGGTTTGGGTACTTGGGCGGGCTGCTGGGGCGGTCCCCCGGCTTGCTGGGTGAAGGACTGGCTAGCGTGGAAGTTGGCGCAGAAGAGCATCGAGCATGTCAGGCAGAGTAAGCGCGAAAACATACTCGGTGTATTCCTCCGGAATGGCGTACGCGGATCAACGACCTTTAAGGCTACGGCAGAATACTCCGCGAAGGCGAGGGAGGCAATTCAAGGGAGGTGAATTACTGAGGGATCGTTCGGATGTTGACCAAGGAAGCAGTCTAGGCGAATTAAAAGCGAAAATAGTTGTTGACTAGGCGAATAAAAAGCGAAATACTAGCGCGGTGCTTCGAGGTGGGCTATGTCCCCAATGTCGTTCCCCTCGCCGGCGAGAGCTTTCGCTCGACGGCGCATCGCACCATCAACCACCGCATCACTCTTTCCCGATGGTCCTGACACGCAAAGCCCAAAGAATGGGATCGCAGACCTTGCCCCGGTCGCTAGCGGTCCACACAACAGCAACCCGGGTACGAACGTGGCGGATTGCCCCCCGCCACCAGCGGTTTCGGCGGGTCCCCAAAACCTGTCAGAGACCGGTACCCGTGCTGCTGTTGTGGCACCTGCCAATGGCGTAAATGCGCCGTTGATAGGTATAGCCCGCCTCGCAGCAAAATCTCCTCCGGCAGAAACTCGCCGGAGTTCAGCGGAACGGCCCGAGTACTTTCTGTTGCCGGTTAAATCCATTCTCAACCGCTGCGATTCGCGGCGTGTGCCATTCGAATGGACCATTAATCCTTATCGTGGCTGCGAATTCGGCTGTCATTACTGCTACGCGCGCTACACCCATGAATACATGGAGCTGGACGGCGGCGAATTCGAGAAAAAGATATACGTGAAGAAGGATGCCGCGGCACTGCTGGCCTGGGATGTGGCGCGCAAATATTCCTATCAGTCGCAGGCCTCCGGCGGCGAGCACCCGGACCACATTGCCATCGGGACGGCCACTGATCCGTACCAGCCGGCAGAAAAAGAATACGGCGTGACCCGGGCGTGCCTGGAGGAATTGGCGAAACGCGAGGGCCTGAGTATTTCGGTTATTACCAAGTCCAATCAAATCGTGCGCGACATTGACGTATTCAAGCGCATCGCGGAACGTTCGTCGCTTTCTCTAAACGTAACGATCACAACTATGCGGCCAAGATTGGCGCGGCTTCTCGAGCCGCGAGCGCCGCGACCGGATTTGCGTGTCGCGGCGGTGAAGCAATTGAGCGATGCGGGGTTAGCGGTAGGAGTTTCAGCGTCGCCGCTGATTCCTGGAATAACCGATCGTGAGGGGGATTTGGAGGCGGTGGCTGCGGCGGTGCGTGCCGCCGGCGCACAATGGTTTTTCTCGAACGCGCTGTTTCTTATGCCGTCCTCAGCAAAGCAGTTCTTCCCATTTGTCCGGCAGAAATTCCCGCGGCTGGCCAGGCAATATGAAAAGTGGTACGCGAAAAACGGGTATGCGCCAGAAGAATACCGCCGCAAGGTAGCGGAGCGCGTGGCGAAAATTCGCAAGGAACATGGATTTTCGACTCGTCCCTGGGAGGAGAGGACCAGAACAGGCGGTTGCCCGCAAATGTCGCTGTCGTGGAATGGTGGCGCAGGGAATAGCGGGATGGAGCAAATTCAAAGCTGTTCGCTAAGTAAGGCGAGCTAGGTCTCGCAATAAAAGCGGCCAGGTCGTCATGAAAAAACCGCTAGGCCATGATGACTTTGTTCTGGAAACGGCGCGCCGCGACGATCAGCAACAGTGTGCCCATGGCGAAAAGTGCCAGGCCGTCCATCCATAGATGTTGAATTCCAGCTCCTCGAAGAATAATTCCGCGAGTGATGTTGATGAAATAGCTGGCGGGAACGAAATAGCTGATGACGCGAAAAAAGATGGGCATGGTTTCGCGCGGGAAGATATAGCCGGAAAAGAAAATGCTGGGCAGGATAGTAACGAACGCGAGCTGCATGGCCTCGCCCTGGGTGCCTGCTTTACTGGAAATTAAAATGCCGAGTGAAAGGGACACGAACAGGTAAGGCAATGAGAGCAGGGCCAGAAGCAGAACGCTGCCGTGGATAGGCACCTGAAAAATGAAACGCATGCAAGTAAGAATCAGGCAAAGCTCGGTAAAGCCAATGAAGAAATAAGGGAGCAATTTTCCCAGCAACAAACCGAATGGTCGGACCGGCGTGACAAAAAGTTGCTCCAGAGTGCCGCGTTCCTTTTCGCGCACGATGGCGAAGGCGGTAAGAAAAGTGGTGACGTTAAGCAGTAAGATAGCGGTGAGCCCGGGCAGCAGGAAATTTGGAGAGCGTGAGTCGGGATTGAAAAGTAGTTTTGGACGCATATCCACGGCGAAGGTAGCGCGGTCGGCGAGGACACGGCGGAGGGATTCGTCGAGCCCTATGGCGGTGGTTACGTTAATGGCCTGACCGGCGACAGACGAATCAGAACCGTCGATGAGCACCAGGACCTGAGCGCTCATGTTGTGGATGAGCCGGTCGGAATAGTCGACGGGAATTTTTATGCCCACGCGAGCGCGCCCGGAGACGATGGCATCGTTGAGATCGCGATCGTTGGCTACATAATCGATGATATTGAAGGTGTCGGAATTCTTTAGACGGTCGATGAGTTCGCGACTTTCGCGCCTGCCGTCGCCATTAAAAACCACGGTATGAACCTGTCTCACGTTGGTGTCTATGCCAAAACCGAGCACAAACATTTGAATCAGCGGGATGAACAAAGAAAAAAACAGCGTGGCGGAATCACGCCTCACGTGCAGCACTTCTTTATAAAAAACGGCGCGGAAGCCGCGAAACAGATTATTCACGGGCGGTCTCCAATTGCGCCTGGTGTTTGTAGGTAAGTTCGACAAAGACATCTTCGAGGCTTGGTGTCAGCGGGCGGATGTCGGTCACGGTGATGTCGTTTTTGAGCAGCTGCGCGCGAAGATCTGGAAGGTCGTAACGGTCTTCCACCAGTGCGTGAATGGATTCGCCAAAAATTGTGGCGCTGCGAATCCCGGGGATTTTGCGCGCCACTCGCAGCGCGCGGGTGACTTCAGGCGTACTGATTTCAACGCGCTTGGTGCCGGCGGGCTGCACCTCTGGAATTTTCTTCAGTTCTACGGGTGTGCCATCGGCGATAAGTTTTCCGTAATAGATGTATGCGACGTGACTGCAGCGCTCCGCTTCATCCATGTAATGGGTCGTCACGAAGAAGGTGATGCCGTGGCCGGACAGTTCAAACAGCAGATCCCATAATTCGCGTCGCGCGACGGGGTCAATGCCCGCAGTGGGCTCATCGAGAAACAAAAGTTTCGGCTCGTGAAGCATGGCGCAACCCAGCGCCAAGCGCTGCTTCCATCCCCCGGAGAGGCGGGCTGCGAGGCGATTCATGTATGGACCTAGCCCGTTAAGCTGGACGATTTCGTCGATGCGCTGCTTCATACGCGCGGGCGGCAAGCTGTAAATACGCCCATAAAATTGCAGGTTTTCGGTGACCGTAAGGTCATCGTACAGACTGAATTTTTGAGACATGTAGCCGATGCGCTCGCGGACAGACTCCGCATCGGTGCGCACATCCAGACCCTCCACCCAGGCGGAGCCTTCGCTAAGGGGCAACAGGCCGGTAAGCATTTTGATGACGGTGGTTTTGCCGCTGCCGTTGGGGCCCAGGAAGCCGAAAATTTCTCCTTTTTCGACGCGGAAGCTGACGCCGTCGACGGCAACGAAGTCGCCAAAACGGCGAACCAGATTTTTGGCGTAGATGGAGGCTTCTGCCGGGTGTGGTTCGTTATTGGCAGGCATAAATTAATTCGCAGCTTTTAACTTCACGTCGGCGGCCATGCCGCTACGCACACCGCCGGTGGTGTCATTGACGCGAACTTTTACGCCGATTACTTCGTGCACCCGTTCGCTGCGAGTCTGCACGTTGCGAGGAAGAAATTCGGCTTGCTGATTAATTTGCTCGACGAGGCCATTGAAAACCGTGTTGGGAAAAGAGTCGACGCGGACTTCCGCTTGCTGGCCAAGGCGCACGCGGCCAATCTCCGTTTCGGGGATGTAAATGCGGATGTACACCTGATCGCGCTCGAGGAGCGTGGCGACTGGGGTGTTAGGCGCAATGAGATCTCCAGGACGGACATCCAGCACTTCCACGGTGGCGTCGGACGGAGAAACCACCTGCGCTTCGCGCGCACGCGCTGCGTCGTAGTTGTAAGCAGCCTTGGCGAGGTCAATATCTTCAGCGCGGCTGCCGTGTTCGAATTTTTCCTGGGTTGCCAGTGCCGCGCGATAGCGCGCTTCGGCGGAAGCAATTTCTTCCGAACGGTAACCACGTTGAAGCTGAGCCAATTTTTGTTGCGCGTTTTTTTGCTGCGCGGCGGCCACCTTCCACGCAGCTTCAGCAGCATCGCGTTGCTGCCGCGACACGAGATCTTTTTTTGCTAAAGCATCATAGCGTTCGAAATCATTATGGGTTCGCACTTCTTCGGCATTGGCACGATCGAGGTCCGATTGAGCCGCCGCGATATCTTCGCTGCGATAGCCGTTCTTGCGTTGCTCGTATTCGGCGTTAGCCTCGGCGGTGGCGGCACGCGCTTGCGCAATATCTTCCGGACGCGAACCGGTGTGAGCTTTTTCCCACGCGGCTCGTGACTGTCCGAGAGCGGCTTGTAGTTCCTGGTCGTCAAAGGTAACCAGAATCTGGCCCGCTTTTACGTAATCGCCCTCGCGAACAAGCACCTTGTCGATACGCCCTCCGACTTTGGAACCAACGCGGATATCACGCGCTTCCACGGTGCCGGATCCTTGCAAGATGGAATCGTTGCGCCCGTGAAACCATCGAGCAGATACCACGGCCGCGGTGACCAGCACGATCAGCACGATTAGAATCGCACTATTCTTACGACTCATGTCGCGCCTCCTGCGGTACCCCAGGAACCGCTGGCGCTAGACCGTCGCGCGGCGACAAACCCTGCCAAAGCACATCGAAAGACGTGCGAATGCGGGTGGACAGCGAATCGTCCCCATAAAGGGACCAGATCAGCAAAGTCCCGAAAACCGTTTGGCGAAAGACGTGAGCAATGTCACCGGCAGGCAAATCTTTGCGCAGCTCGCCGCGCTGCTGGCCAATTTCCACAAACTCAGTAAGCAATCGGTGTCCTCGGGTCTGGTTCATGCGCATACCGTCGCGCACCGGAGTGCTCGACAAATTGGCGAGCAGCAGGGCGCGCACTATGGAAGGATTGCGACCAGGCTCTTCGGTCATGCGCACAGCAAGAGTACGAAGGAATTGTGGAACCGGTTCCTTGGTGTGGCGAAGATTGTCGATGATGGATTCGAGCTTGGTGAGTTGCATTTCGGCGAAAGCCAGTAAAACGTGATCTTTGCTCGGAAAGTAATTGAAAAACGTGCCTTTGCCGACGTCGGCGGCGTTGGTGATGTCCTCCACGGTGGTATCTGCGAAGCCGTGCTTGGCGAAGAGATCGAGAGCAGCACGAAACAGGCGTTCCCGGGTCTGCGAGGAACGCCTCTGCCGGCGGTCCGAAGCAGTAGTCGCGAATGAAGAGTTCATATGACCATTAACCATATATGACTATAAGTCATACATGGTCGCACGGCAAGTATTTCTCGAGGGAATTTCTATAGCATATGCGGTAAAAGGGAACTCCCAGGCCGCTGATGGCTTGGGAGTTCCCCTGTTGCTGAACCCCTTACGGAAGGCTTTCTGGAAGGCCTAGAAGGCGTGCCCTTCGCCCACTAGCAACTAGTCTTCGCGTAGGGACCGTGGATCGGAAGTGTTCTTCGGTGTGCGACGATTCAAGTAAGCAATCATGCGCTGCGCTGCCTTCGGTGTTTTTGCGCCATGACCGAAAACGATGTCATGAGCTTCGATACCTTTTCCATAGAGCTCCTCATTGGCATCGCCGTCCGGCCGCAGGCTCGCTCCTGCCAGCGAAACTCCGGCAAACAGCCCTCGTGAACGTGAGTAGCTGAGAACTTCGGCGCGCAGAGTTGCGTCCGTGGAAGCTTCGGCAGTGCGTCCTTTGGGCCCAGCCGCAACGGAAGCGTCCGCACCCAATTTTACTTTGCTCTTGAGCATGGAGTGAGCACCGCGGGGATTCGTCACCAATAACACGAAGTCGGTGGCCTGTCCGCCAATCTGGAACCCGACGCTCCCGGCTTCCATAACCATCATGGATGGCGCGCTCCACGGGCCGCTGTAATTCTCGCCGGTTCGGCAAGTCATGGCGCCGCGGCCATAACTGCCGCCCACGACAAAGGCAGCTTTGAGTACTGACGGAAACACAATCACACACTCGGTCTTGTCGATCAGGTCTTGTGGGATGTCTTCGGGAATATCCATAATTTCCCGAAGCACCGTGCCGCAATTCTGGAGCCGCTGCGTTACTTTGCTATCTGCGCCAGACACCGGCAGCGTGAGTGTGGCCAGAGCCAACAACGAAAGCATTCGCTTCATATGCAATTCACCTCGGTTTCGATTTTTGACGCAATAGTTGGAAAAACGGTTAACGTGGACGCGACCAGCGGACGTTCCATTCTCAGACCCAAGTGCGCATCGCTAATGTTGAGCGAGCCTCTAAGGGGAGTGATCCGCGGCGCTTCGACTATACTTTCGTTGACCGTAATTTACCAGCAGGGAGCGGAATGGGCATCAAGCGAAGGAGTTTGCAATACGCTCTGGCGATCTGGGCGGTTGTGTTTTTTGCTTGCTTTTTGAATCCGTCCGCATCGCTAGCGCAAAAAGAAAAGAAAGGTCACACCGGGAGCCCTACTAAAGCGGCTGCGGCAACGTCGCGCTTCGAAAAGAGGGTGGACGCGCTGCTGGGATCCGAACCTGCCAGTAAGGGCGAGTGGGGCTTGTTGATTGCCGATGCAGAAACGGGAGAAACGCTGTACGAGCAGAATGCAGCGAAGTATTTTGTGCCGGCATCGAACATGAAGCTGTTTACGACCGCGCTGGCGCTGAACAAACTTGGCCCGGAGTTTCGGTTTCATACCACCGTGGAAAGCACGGGAGTAGTTTCGCCAGAGGGCGAGTTGAGTGCGGACTTAGTGCTGGTGGGCCGGGGCGATCCCAATCTTTCGAATCGCAAATTTCCATTTAATTTGAAAGAAGAATTCGATGGACCGCCGGAAAGAGTCCTGGCGGAGCTTGCCGACGCCTTGGTGGCCAAGGGCGTAAAGAAAATGTCCGGCGATGTGGTCGGAGACGACAGCTACTTTCCGAGGGAGCGCTATCCCGACGGTTGGGAAATTGACGACATGGTCTGGGAATACGGAGCGGCAATTTCGGCGCTGGTGGTGAACGATAACACCGCGACGGTGACGCTGACGCCGGGACAGGTCGCAGGCGATGCGGTGCAAGTCGGGGTGGCGCCGCGCACTCAGGATTTTGTGGTGGATAACCAGGTAACGACCAGCGCGGCGAGCGTAAAAGCCGATTTGACCTTGACCCGCGAGCCTGGCGCGCACCTAGTGGTCGTGCGTGGAACGCTGCCGGAAAAAAGCACCCCGCGAAAATTAGTGCTGGCGATTGAAGAGCCGGCGCTGCATGCGGCTACATTATTAAAGGCACTGCTGGAGCAACGCGGCGTGGAAATTGGCGGCGGCGTGCGAGCGCGCCACGAGGCGATTGTCGTTGAGGGGATCACCCCGACGGTTCTCGCGGAACATGTCTCGATACCCCTGGGCGATTCCGTGAAGCTGGTCAACAAGATTAGTCAGAATTTGCACACCGAAGTATTGCTGCGGACGGCCATGCGGCAAGCCGGGGCCTGGAATTCTTTCGAGGATGTAGCGAAATTTGCCGCGGACTTTTATGCCCAGGTTGGAATTGCTTCCCAGGACGTGATCCAGACGGACGGCTCGGGATTATCGCGACACGACATGGTCACTCCGCGAGCGATGCTTACCTTGTTGCGGTACGCACAAACGCGGCCGTGGTTTGAAAGTTTTTTTGCGTCGCTGCCTGTGGCCGGCGTTGACGGGACGCTGGAAGAGCGCATGAAGAATACGCCTGCAGCCGGAAGAGTGCATGCCAAAACTGGATCTGTAGAGCACGTGAGAACCATGTCGGGATTCGCGGATACGGCCGGGGGACGCAGATTGGCGTTTTCCTTTATGACCAACAACGAATACGGGAAAAATCATGAGACCACGGACGCGATGAACGGACTGTGCCTGGCGATGATCGAAGAATTTAATGCTGTGCCCGCCAAACGATCCCGCGAACACAAACAGCCGCAATAAGCAGCAGGAAAAATGAAACAGGAGATTATTGTCAGCGTGTTTGGGAGTTCGCGGCCGCGCGAAAATGATCCGGAGTATGCGGAGGCTCGCGGGCTGGGGCGCGCACTCGCAAAAAAAGGCTTGGCGATATGCACAGGTGGGTACGGCGGGACCATGGAAGCGGTGTCGCGAGGCGCGAAAGAAGCTGGCGGCAAGACCTACGGAGTCACCGCGGAATTTTTCCCGGCGGCCAAAACCAATGCATGGGTAGACGTGGAAGTGCGCGTGAAAACCTGGCAGGAAAGATTGTTTGAGATTATTCGGTTAGGGGATGGCTTTGTGGCTTGCAAGGGCGGCACCGGGACTTTGGCGGAACTGGCAGTAGCCTGGGAAATGATGAACAAGTCGGCGATGCCGGCGAAACCGTTTGTCGCGCTAGGGGAATTTTGGGCGCCGATTTTAAATTGTGTGCGGGGAGTGGAAGTGGGACAAGAAAATCCCTGGGCCGAAGGGAAGACGCAGATTTTGAGAACTGTGGCCTCGGCGGAAGAAGCAGCCGAGTTTTTGTGGAATAGTTTAGAAAAGGGAATGTAAACGAGAAATGTCGCGGACCGCGCTGGATGTATTGGAATTCGACAAGCTGCTGGAATTGCTGCGGCAGAGAACGACTTGTGCGCCAGGGCGAAGATTTGTGGATGGTTTGCAGCCTGGAATGGATCGCGGTGCGATTACCGCCGCGTTTGCGTTGATTCGCGAAGCGCGGGAATGGCTGCGAGCCGCGCGGGAGTTGGGATTTGGAGCGCTAGCGGATCCACAAAACTGGCTTGAGCGGATGGAGGGGCCGGGGATGGTCCTGGAAGCGCGCGAATTTTTGGATGCGGCGACTTTGCTGGAGACTGCCGGATGGTTGCGCCAGCAGTTTCGCGAAGAAGAGACAAAATTCCCGCTCCTGGCGGCGCGCGCGGCTGCGCTAAGCGAGTTTAAAGATTTGCTGGCGGTCATTCGTAGGAGTGTGCTGCCGAATGGCGAGATCAGCGACGACGCTTCACCGGCGCTCCGAAAAATACGCGCAAGCATCACGCAGACGCGCGACGCCATCCAGAAAACCCTGAAACATATCCTGCGCACCAAGAATACTGAGGCCGGCGAAGACTACGTCACTTTGCGCAATGACC
>Ga0193729_1001166_pt1 | contig 13482 bp, 10 predicted proteins | sample U1c2metaG_FD_143036 | JGI IMG/M metagenome (GOLD analysis project Ga0193729, IMG submission 143036) | Soil microbial communities from a riparian zone of the East river system, Colorado, United States - U1c2 | ecosystem: Environmental > Terrestrial > Soil > Riparian zone | place: USA: East River... | reverse complement strand
GGTGCCGATGCTTCCGGCCGGTGTTTGACGACACCTGACTTTCCGGCCCACGAGTGCCAATGACGCCACGCGACCCGAGAATGGGCCTTCGGGCTCGTCCTCCTGCACCGTGAGTTGAGCGGCCCGGCGCGAAAGGACTAGGGGATAGACCGCTTCACGGCAACTGCTCTTCGTTGCCGTGAAGCGGCCTATTCCCAAGGACTACTTGGGCGCCAGCGCCCCTTTCAGGCTGACCGCCCCACTCACCGTCTTCGGGTCGACCGTAATCTCCTTGAGCTTGGCGGCCACATCCGCGGCGACGTCTTTCTGACTACGCCCGCCCAGATACTTCGCGAAGAAATCCTCTGATGCCGTCACGTACGCCAAGGTGTTGATGGGCCGCGCGAAGCCGTGACCTTCATCCGGCGCCACGATGTATTTGACCGGTTTGCCGTTATCGCGCACGGCAGCGACGATCTGATCGCTTTCGCGGACATTGACACGCGGATCGTTCTTGCCCTGGACCACCAACAGCGGCGTGACGATCGCCTTGGCCTGGGTCAGAGGCGACTCTGCGATCAACAAGGCTTTGCCTTGCGCGGTCGTCGGATCGCCCATGCGGGTGTACATTTGCTTGCGTCCCGCTTCCCAGTAGGGCGGTATGGCGTCGAGCAGGGTGATCAAATTGGACGGCGCCACGTAGGCAACCGCCGCAGCGTAAACAGTCGGTGTAAACGCCACACCGGCAAGGGTGGCATAACCACCGTAGGAGCCGCCTGTAATGCCGACGCGCTTGGGGTCGGCGATTCCGGCGGCGACGAGCGCCTTGACGCCCCACGTGATGTCGTCCTGCATTTTCCGGCCCCACTCGCCATTGCCGGCATTCAAGAATCTCTTGCCGTAACCGGTGGACGCGCGAAAGTTGGGCTGCAGTACGGCATAGCCGCGATTGGCGAAAAACTGGGCGTTCGTGTCGTAGCCGAAAGAATCGCGGGCCCAGGGTCCGCCGTGCGGGAACACCACGAGCGGCAGATTTTTCGCCGGCAGTCCTTTCGGCAGCGTCAGATAGGCGGGGATATCGAGCCCGTCGGAAGACTTGTAGTGGTAGGGTTTGCGCTGCGCCAGCGCATCGCGGGGAATCTCCTCGCGTACGCGATACTGCATCACCAGGGACTGCGCCTTGCGGTTCCAGACATAGACCAGGCCGGGTTCGGTATCGTTGTGCGCGCTGACGATCCAAATATTCTCGTCATTTGATCTCGCCCCGAGACTCACGTCGAGGCCCGGAAGCTTCGATTGCAGCCAATGGAAGTCCTTTTCGAAGGCCGGGTCCTTGAAGTAGCGCCGGACCGCGTCGTCCTCGTATTCGGTAAATAAGATGCGATGGTCGAGCTGCGAGATTTCGATGTTGAACAGATCGACGCGCTTCTCCGGATCTGCTTCGATCTTGGTCGTGGCTCCCGTGCCGACGTCCATCAGCTCAAGCTCGGTCAGATCCAAGACGCCCTTGTTGGTGGCGAGGTAGACGTTCTTGCCGCTTGCGTCAAAATCGAACGCGCCGCAATTTTCGAGCACGCTGCAGCTGTAGATTTGCTTGAAGCCATCGGCGTCGACGCGCAACGTCTCCGTGTCGCCGGACTTCGTGGTTCGCACCGCGAGGCGCAGCGTGCCGGCGTCATCGAATTGCCACGCGGCAATCTCTTCCGTGTTCTTGCGCAGCAGTTTCTTCACGCCGCTGGAGATGCTGAGTTCATACAGATCGTGCCACTTCGGATCGCGGTCATTCAGTCCGATATACAGAATGTCCGGCTTGGTCCTGGGTACCGAAAAAATTTCGGTTCGAACGCCCTTTAGGTTGGTGAGCGCACGCGTCGGCGGGACGCCGGATTTCGCATCCGCCGGCAACTTCGGATCGATGGCATAGACATTGAAATTCTCATCACCACCCGAATCCTGCACGTACAAAATGTACTTGGAGTCGTGGCTCCAGAAATAACTTCGAATGGGCCGGGTTGCTTCGGCGCTCATGGGACGGGCGGCGCTGAAGGGCTCGTCGGCTCCTTTGACCCAAATATTACGCGTGCCTTTGTAGGGTTTTAAGAATGAAAGATAGCGGCCATCGGGCGAAATTTGCGCGCCGGCGATGACTACCTCGCCGTAAAACAGATTCCGATCGATGAGGGGCGGCTGGTCGGCGAGCGCCGTCAAGGGTGATGCGGCTGCAGCCAGCACGGTCAAGGCCAATACTATGTGTTTCAATTTAATATCCCTATTGAAGTGTAGGAGTGCGCCCGAGTGCGCCATAATGCCAGACAGTCCATCGGAATCCGAGTTTCAGAAGTACAACGCATAAATGCCAATCCCTGATTTGTTGCGCGATCGGCTGCGATTGCCCGTCATCGGCGCGCCCATGTTCATCGTATCGACTCCACGCCTGGTCCTGGCACAGTGCAAAGCCGGCATCGTGGGCGCCTTCCCCGCGCTGAATGCGCGGCCGGCCTCGCAACTTGACGAGTGGCTTGCCCAGATCAACGAGGAACTGGCGGCATTTCAGCGAGCCAATCCACAGGCAAAGGTCGCGCCCTACGCCGTCAACCAAATCGTGCACAGCAGCAACAATCGCTTGGAGCAAGACGTTGCGCTGTGTGTGAAACACAAAGTCCCCATCGTCATCACGAGTTTGCGGCCGCCCTCTGAAGTAGTCGCTGCCGTGCATGGCTACGGCGGCATCGTATTTCACGACGTCATCAATATGCGCCATGCTGAAAAGGCGGCTGCCCAGGGCGTGGACGGCATCATTGCGGTTTGCGCGGGGGCGGGCGGGCACGCCGGGGTGTTGAGCCCCTTTGCCTTGGTCAAACAGATTCGTGAGGTGTATCCGGGCACCATCATTCTGTCGGGCGCCATGAGCAGCGGCGCCGACGTATTGGCCGCGCGCACCTTGGGTGCGGATCTTGCCTACTTCGGTACGCGTTTCATCGCGACGGAAGAGGGCAATGCACCGCCTGAGTACAAGCAAATGCTCATCGATAGCGGCGCCGAGGATATTGTCTACACATCGTTGTTCAGCGGCATCAACGGCAACTACCTGCGCGGCAGCGTCGCGCACGCGGGTCTCGACCCCGATCATCTGCCCGAAGCGGACAAGACAAAAATGAATTTCGGCACCGGCGGCAATACGGCGGCGAAGGCGTGGCGGGATATTTGGAGCGCAGGTCAGAGCGTCAGCGGCATCCACGACATCGAAGCGGTGGATGCGCTCGTCGCGCGGATGGAACGCGAATATGCAGCGGCACGCGCGAGCTTCAGCTATTAACTGCCCGATGGACCACGTTATGCGAGCGCCGGCTTAATTGCGTTTGCGTGCCGAACAATTGCCGGCGGCGCTGGCGCGGGGCCTGGCCGGGATCTACCTGGTTTCCGGCGATGAGCCTCTGCTGGTCGGTGAAGCCGCGGACGCCATTCGTGCCGCCGCGCGCGCGGCGGGGTACGCGGACCGCCGGGTATTTTTCATCGACCGCAGCTTTAGCTGGGATGAGCTGCGTCTTGCCACCCAATCCCTGTCGCTGTTCGCGGAGCGGCGGCTGTTCGAGTTGCGGATGCCCAGCGGCAAACCTGACAAGGGCGCCGCGCTGCTCGCTGAGCTTGCCGCTCAATCGGCCGCCGACCTGATTTACTTGGTTGTCACCGACAAGCTCGATAAAAAAGCCGGCGACGCTCCCTGGGTGCAGGCGATCGAGAAGCACGGTGCATGGGTGCCGATCTTTCCGGTCGATGCCGCCGCGCTGCCGGCTTGGCTGCGCGGCAGGGCGAAACTGCTGCACATCGAAATCGGCCCGGAGGCATCCCAGCTGATCGTCGATCGCGTCGAGGGCAACCTCCTGGCCGCGCAACAGGAATTGGAGAAACTGAAGTTGCTGGCCAACGGCGGATTAATCGATGTCGACTTGGTGCTTCGCTCGGTCGGCGACAGCGCCCGCTACGATGTGTTTCAAGTTGCGCAGGCCGCTGCCGCCGGCGATGCCGCCCGCGCTTTGCGCGTGTTGCTGGGATTGAAGAGTGAGGGAGTGGAACCCACGTTGATCTTGTGGGCGCTTTTGCGGGAGCTGCGCGGAATGTGGCAGGCTCGTGAACGCGACCGCCTGCGCTCCGCCGTTCGGGGCAGCGGCTGGAACCTGGCAGCGACGCCGTCGGCGCGCGCGCTGTCCCGCCTGAAGAAGCTGCCGTTGGCGCCGTTGCTGATGCAGGCCAGCCACACCGACCGCGTCATCAAAGGCTTGTCCCCGGGGGATGCGTGGAGCGCGCTCACCGGTCTCACCGGCGCGTTTGCCGGCGCTTTGCAAGCGAGTGCGGATTCAGGCAGGGTAAGCCAATGAACCCGATGGGCATTTTTGGCGGAACCTTCGATCCCATTCACTATGCGCACCTGCGTACGGCGTTTGAGTTGCAGCAGGCGCTGCGCTTGAAGGAAATTCGGTTTCTGCCCGCCGGCAATCCTCCGCATCGCGATCAGCCCATCGCCGATGCGCAGCTGCGGCTGCAAATGGTGCAGCTCGCGACAACGGGGCAGACGGGATTCGTCGTCGATGATCGTGAAGTCCGCAAGAAGGGCCCCTCGTATTCCGTGGAGACCTTGGCGGAACTCAGGCACGAATATCCGGATCGGAGCATTTGTCTCATCGTCGGCATGGATGCGTTCCTGAGCCTGCCCAAATGGCATCAATGGCAGGAACTGCTGCAATTGGCGCATTTGGTCGTGGCGCACCGCCCGGGCTGGCGAGCCCCAGGCATGGGGCCTCTCGGGGAGCTGTTGGTGGACCGGGGCACCGGCCGCATCAACGACCTGCATGAATCACGCTCTGGCTGCATCTTTATTCACGCCGTCACTCAACTGGAGATTTCCTCCACCGAAGTGAGGCAGTTAATTGCGATGGGCCGTGATCCGCGCTTCCTCATGCCCGATCCAGTGCGTAAACTGATCCTGGACACCCATTGTTACTCTAGGAACCGGACTTAGTGGCAGTAAAGCGAAAAATTTCCAGCAGCAAGACAGTAGGCGGCAAAAAGGCCGTCGCCAAATCCAAGACGGCGCGCAAACCAAAAGCGGCTGCGCCCGGCAAAGTCGGCAGCGACAAATCCTTCCTCAAGACCGTGATCATCGATGCCTTGGGCGACATGAAGGCATTGGACGTGAAGCTGCTGGACGTGCGGGGCCTGACCGACATCGCGGACTTCATGGTGATCGCGAGCGGAACCTCCGACCGGCACGTCCGCTCGGTGGCGCAACGCGTGGTCGAAAAGGCCAAGGAAGCCGGCTTTCGGCCGCATGGCGTCGAAGGCCAACAGGATGGCGACTGGGTTCTCATCGATTTGAACGAGATGATTGTGCACGTCATGCTGCCGCGCGTTCGCGAGTTCTACGGGCTGGAGAAATTGTGGGACATGACTGCCGTGAAGCGCGCGGCGCGCGCTTGATGCCCCGATGAAATGCCGGTTGATCGCTGCCGGTACCCGTCTTCCCGACTGGGTGAACAGCGGATTCCTCGACTATCAGAAGCGCCTGCGCATGCCGCTGGTTTTGGACCTGCATGAGATTTCCGTGGCCACCCGAAGCGCGGGTGAGAACCCCCAGCGAGCCGTGCAGCGGGAGGGCGCGGATATGCTGGCGGCCATCGGCCGGGATGACTATGTGGTGGCGCTCGATATCGCGGGCAAATCGATGAGCACCGAACAGGTCAGTGTGTGGCTGACAGAGCGCCTGCGGGATGCGCGGCCGCTGGCGCTGTTGATCGGCGGTCCGGACGGGCTGGCGCCGGCATGCCGGGAAAGAGCCGATTTCACCTGGTCCTTATCGCTGTTGACTCTGCCGCATGCGCTGGTCAGGGTCGTGGTTGCCGAACAGATTTATAGAGCGATGAGCCTGCTTGACCGCGCCTGATGGCACCGCGCCTGATGGCACCGCGCCTGATGGCACCGCGCCTAATGGGGCGGCCTTCGGTATCCTGCAGTGATGTCCGCAGACTTCGTCTACCTTGCCTCGGCTTCTCCGCGCCGGCGCGAATTGTTGCAGCAAATCGGCGTGCCGTTCCGCCTCGTCGGCACGGACTTGGATGAGACGCCGCTGCCGAGCGAGGCCCCCACGGCCTACGTCTCGCGCTTGGCCGCGGCAAAAGCCGATGCTGGATGGCTCAGCCGCGGCGCGGCAAACGCACCAGTCCTGGCCGCGGACACCGCCGTGGTGCTGGACGGAGAAATTCTGGGAAAACCGCGGCACAAGGACGACGCCGAGCACATGCTGCTCAAGTTATCGGGCCGCACGCATGAGGTGTTGACCGCCGTTGCAGTTCGCTCGGCAGCCGGGCATGAGACCAAAGTCAGCCGCAGTTTGGTGACTTTCCGAATCCTTGATGCCGCCGAAGCCGGTGCCTACTGGAATACCGGGGAGCCGTGCGACAAAGCCGGCGCCTATGCGATCCAGGGTTATGCCGCCATTTTTATCGCGGATTTGCGGGGCAGCTACTCCGGTGTGATGGGATTGCCGCTGTTCGAAACCGCGGAGCTGCTGAAGTCCGCCGGCTTGAGCGTCTGGCAAAGCGGTGCGATCAGGCCATGAGCACCGAGATACTGATCAATGCCAGCACGCATGAAGCGCGCGCCGCCGTGGTCGAAAACGGCGTGCTTCAAGAAGTCTTTCTGGAGCGGGCCAGCCGCCGCGGACTGATCAGCAACATTTATAAAGGACGCGTTTCGCGGGTATTGCCGGGCATGCAGGCGGCATTCATCGATATCGGCATGGATCGCACGGCATTCCTGCACGCCTCCGACATCTTCGACCCCCGTCATGCGGATACCGGCATAGAACCGCCGCACACCGACAACATTCGCTCGCTGGTCGCGGAAGGCAACGAAATTCTGGTGCAGGTCGTCAAGGATCCCTTGGGAACCAAGGGCGCGAGACTCACGACGTACATTACTTTACCTTCACGATACATGGTGTTCATGCCCAAGGGACGCGGCGTGGGCGTATCGGCGCGTATCGAGGACGAGACTGAGCGGCAGCGCTTGAGGGCTGCGGTGGAGGCCGGTATCGAACCGCTGGACAGCGGCGGATTCATCGTGCGCACCGCGGCCGAGGATTCTGCGGCGGAAGCCCTGCGTGCCGACATGATCTACCTGCGGAAACTGTGGGAGTTCGTCCGCCAGAAGGGTCTGCGTACGCAGCCCGGCAACTTGGTGCACGCGGACCTGCCCCTGCATTTGCGGGTGCTTCGCGATTTCGTGCATCCGGATGTCGACAGAGTATTGATCGATCAGCCCAGTGCTCATCGGGAGATGCAGGAGTTCGCCGCCGCGTTCATGCCGGAGGCGCTGCCGCGCATCGATTTGTACGGCGATCCACGGCCGCTGTTCGAGTTGCATCACGTCGAGGAGGAAATCCAAAAAGCGCTGGATCGCAAAGTGTCGCTGAAGTCCGGCGGCCATTTGATCATCGATCAAACCGAGGCCATGACGACCATCGACGTCAACACCGGCGCGTTTGTGGGGCATCGAAACCTCGAGGAAACCATATTTCGCACCAATCTCGAGGCGGCGGTGACCATCGCGCGGCAGCTGCGTCTGCGCAACTTGGGCGGCATCATCATCATCGATTTCATCGATATGGAGGAGTCCGAGCACCGCCGGCAGATCATCCAAGCGCTGGAACGTGCGTTGAATGAGGATCACGTCAAAACCAACATCTCCTCGGTGTCGCCGTTGGGTTTGGTGGAAATGACGCGCAAGCGCACGCGCGAGAGCCTGGAGCATCTGTTGTGCCATTCTTGTCCTACTTGCGAAGGCCGCGGATTCGTCAAAACAGTGGAAACGGTCTGTTACGAGGTGTTTCGTGAAATTGTGCGGCAGTCGCGCCAGTTCGAGTGCCAACAATTGATGGTATTGGCGCATCAGGACGTGATCGAGCGCCTGCTCGACGAAGAGTCCTCAGTCTTGGGCGAACTGGAATTGGTCACGGGCAAACCCATACGCCTGCAGACCGAAGCTCTCTACACCGTCGATCAATACGACGTCGTGCTGATGTAATGATTCGCAAGGCCGGCAAAGTCTTGGGTATCTGCTTCGCGGGGCTGGTGGTTCTCGTGCTGCTGTTGATGCTGGCGCTCAAGCTGGCGCTCGACCAGGCGCCTCGCTACGAAGCGGAAATCAAGGAATGGGTTCGTGCGCAGACCGGGTACCACATCGGTTTTGCACGCGTTTCACCGGCGTTTCGTTGGTACGGTCCGGAGCTCTATTTCGATCGCTTGGAACTCCGCTCCAAGGATGATCAGCGCGTGCTGGCGCGCGCAGCGGGAGGCCGGGTTGCCGCGGATATTTGGCAGCTGATTCGCAGCGGTAAATTGCTGGCGGGCCGGATTGAAGTCGACTCACCGGCCATTGCCGTCGCGCGCCTGGGGCCGCATCGCTTCGCGGTGGCCTCGGAGATTGAACTGGGCGGCGAAGATTCAACGTTGGGAACGCTTAGGCTCAATGACTTGCCGGCGGGAAGGGTGGTGATTCGTCACGCCGTGCTCACGCTGCAAGATTGGAACGCCGCGCTGCCGCAGTTGATTTTGCAAGACGTGGACATCGACGCGCGGCGCGACTCGGAGAACCTCGCGCTCGAGTTCAGTGCCCTGCTCCCCGGGGTGCTGGGTGGAACCGTGACCTTCAAGGGAAACGCGCGCGGCGCCGGTGAGGTGCAGACGCTGGCCTGGGATGCGCTGGCGCGGGCGCGCGACATCTCTTTTCCTGGCTGGCATCAGCTGCTGCCGGACATCCTGAGCAACTTGGATGCAGGTACCGGCGCCTTCGAGGTGGCTGCAGCCGGCCATGGTGCGGTGCTGGCGCGTGCCGATGTTGATTTCGGGGCCATCAATATTGTCACGCAACTGCCCGCGGGCCCCATCGCCAAATTCGACCAAATGAACGGCGCACTGACCCTGGTGCACACGGGCGATCTTTGGAGCCTCACGGGCAAGCGGGTTCGCGTCGGGCGCCGCGATCCGGAGTCCGCCTTCGAGGTCAGTTGGCAGGAAGGTGAAGCCGGCCTGTTGAGCGTGCGAGCCAGCGCCAATTATCTGCGCGCGGAGACCCTGCTGCCGCTCACGGGCTTTTTGCCGCAGAAAGATCTTCGGGACCGGATTCGCGAGATTGCACCGAGCGGCGAGTGGACGGATACCTCGATCGCGTTTGAGCGCGGAAAAGTCGCCGATCCGTGGCGCATGCAGGTTCAGGCGAAATTTCAGCGCGCGGGCTACGCATCGGTCGGCGGCTCGCCCGGATTGCGCGGTGTGGCAGGCTCGATTGCCGGTAATGAGAGCGGCGGACAGGTCATCATCGATTCGAACGTTGCGGTGTTTCATTGGCCCACTCAGTTTCCGCAAGCGGTGGACTTGGAGCGCCTCAGGGCCAACGTGTATTGGAAGCGGACCGCGCAGGAGCTGCTCGTTGCCTCACCCGACTGGGAAGTAAAAACTCACGACGCCGACATCCGGGGGCAAGTGGCTTGGCACCAACCGGCCGATGGTTCCTCGCCGCGGCTGACACTGGTCAGCACCATCTCGAACGGCAATGTGGCCAATGCGCGCAACTACCTGCCGAGGGGGTTGATCTCGGCGCCCGGTCTTGCCTGGCTGAATCGGGCATTCCTGGCGGGCCGCATGGTGCGAGCCAACGTCTTGTTTCAAGGCCCGGTGCGTAGTTTTCCGTTTCGCGAGGGCGGCGGCATATTCCTGGCGCGCTGTACCATCGAGGGAATGACCTTGGATTACAGCGACGGCTGGCGGCCCGCCGAGAATCTCACCACGAACGCCGAATTTCGCAATGAGGGAATGAGCGCGCACTTATCGGGCGCGCACATCGGTGATTTCGTGCTCGAGTCGGGGGATGCTCACTTTGCGGACTTCAGCAACGGCGAGTTGAGAATCCACGTCGGCGCCCGCGGCGACGCGGCGAGCGCGCTTGGCTATCTGCGCTCAACGCCGCTCGATGCCATCGCGGAACATGCGTTCTCGAACGTGGAGGCCACGGGGCCGCTGCAGGCCACGGTGGATCTGTTCTTGCCGTTCAAAGACTTTGTGCATCGCCAGGTGTTGATCCACGGACGCTTGGACGACGCCAACATCAACAAGTCCGGCTCGAGCACCATGGCCACCGACGTGACGGGCGACTTCGATATCGATAACGGGCAAGTGGCGCGCGCCGATATTCACGGCCAACTGCTCGGCGGCGGTTTCCAAATGCAGGCGCGAACCCCGCGCAACAAGCCGGTCACCCGCACGCAGCTCGAGTTTCGCGGCACGATGAGCGCCGATGCCCTGCGCACGGCGTTCTCGATTCCGGCAGCTCTGTCCATCACCGGTCAAACGGACTGGAGAGGCGTTCTCAAAATCACGCCTGAGCCGGCTCGCGAACGATCCTTGCGCCTCAGCAGCACGCTGGTGGGCCTCGAGATGAAGCTGCCGGCGCCATTGGACAAGAGCGCCGAAACGCCCTTGCCGAGCTGGCTCGAGATTCAGTGGCCGGCCTCGGGCGGACCGCAGGGGTCGTTCGCGCTCGGGTCCTTGGTCAGCAGCTCCTACGCGCTGGAATCCGATCAGAGCGGGATGCGCCTCGTCCATGCGGCCATGACCTTCGGCGCCGGCGACGCCAACGCAGGCGAATCGCAAATACTGACCGTGGGCGGAGCCGTGCAGCGCTTGGACTTGGGCGGCTGGCTGCGCCTGAGCACCCCCGGCAAGGACGCCAAGCCGTTGTCGTACTACATGCGCGCGGCGCGGCTGAACGTGGCCGAATTGGATTACCTTGGCCTGGCGTTTCATGATGTGTCGCTGGATCTGGCAGTTGCCGAACGCAACTGGCGCATCAATGTCGGCGGTCCCAATGTCATTGGCGCCATCACGATACCGAGCGCCGCGGGTTCTGCTGAACCCTGGAACCTGCAGTTCGACCGGTTGCATTTCGATGTTGCCGGAAGCGAGGATTCGGCCGGCTCCGCCGAGGCGAATATCTCCGCGGATATGAATGCGCGCGCGGTGCCGGCGGTCAACTTTCATGCCACGGAACTGATCTGGGGCGAACGGCAGTTCGGCGATGTGACCGCGACGCTCGCCAAACAAGACTTTGGCGTCGCCCTGAAATCCTTGAGCGTGGCGGGCCCCAGCTTTACGGTCAGCGCCCAAGGCGAATGGCGCGCCAAAGATGCCGGCGTCAGCCGCATCAAGGGCACGCTGGCCAGTACCGACGTACAGAGCACACTGAAGGATCTGGCGTACGCGGACGTGATCGAGGCGAGATCCGGCAAGATGGAATTCGATCTCACGTGGGACGGCGCACCGACGGCCGCGGCGTTCGCGCAAGTGATCGGACACGTGCAGTTGTCGATGGAGAAGGGGCAGGTGACCGGACTCAAACCCGGTGCGGGGCGCGTACTGGGGCTGGCCAGCATCGCGGCGCTGCCCCGGAGGCTGGCATTGGATTTCAGCGATCTGACCGACAAGGGACTGGCGTTCGACAGTGTTCACGGCGATTTCGAACTGCGCGACGGCAACGCCTACACCGATAACGTGCTGCTGAAGGGCCCGGCGGCCGAAATCGGCCTTATTGGCCGGGTCGGCTTGAAAAACAAGGATTATGACCAAACTGCAGTGGTAACCGGCAGTGTGGGTAATTCGCTGTCCATCCCGGTCGCGAGCACGCTGGTATGCGGGCCGGTATGCGGCGCGGCAGCGCTGTTGTTCACGCAGGTGTTCAAACAGCCGCTGAAGGGCTTGGCTCGAGGGTATTATCGTATTACCGGCAGCTGGGATAACCCGACTGTGGAACGTATCAAGAGCGCAGACGCACCAGGGGCGTCTGCGGAGGCACCGAAATAGATGGGCAAAGTAGCTGCAATACAAATGACGTCGAGCCATGTGGTGACTGAGAACCTGGCCTCGGCGGAAGCGTTGCTGCGCGAGGCAAAGGACGCCGGGGCGCTCGTTGCCTGTCTGCCGGAGAATTTTTCGTTCATCGGAGTCAAGGATGCGGACAAGCTGCAAGTCGCGGAGCCGGATGGCAATGGTCCGGTCCAGGCCTTCTTGAGCGAGACCGCGGCCAAACTCAACCTGTGGATCTTGGGCGGCACCATCGTGATCCGAACGAATGACTCGGGCCGCGTGGCCAATTCGTCGCTTTTAATCGACGCGGACGGCAAGCGTGTCGCGCGCTACGACAAGATTCACTTGTTCGATGTCACCATTCCGGGGCGTAACGAGCAATATCGGGAATCCAACTACGTGCTCCCAGGCCGCGATCCGGTCATTGCCGACACGCCGGTCGGCAAGCTCGGCCTCTCGGTGTGCTACGACATGCGATTCCCGGAACTGTACCGTGAGCTGGTGTTGCAAGGCGCGGAGTGGCTGGCGATGCCTGCGGCGTTCACCGTGCCGACCGGGCTCGCGCATTGGGAGACGCTGCTGCGCGCCAGAGCCATCGAGAATTTGTGCTACGTTGTGGCGCCGGCACAGTCCGGCTTGCATACCAGCGGCCGTGAGACCTATGGGGATTCGCTGATCGTGGACTATTGGGGTCAGGTGCTGTCGCGCCTGGCAAAGGGTACCGGAGTGATCACAGCAGACATTGATCTTGCGAACCAAGCGGAATCGCGCGCTCGTTTCCCCGCACTTGATAATCGCCAGCTGGGATTGGCCGCCGCCGCCACGGTTTCGGCATGAATGCACGCGCCGCTGAGTTAAGCCTGCCCACGTTTGCCGTGGCCGAGAAAATGATCCTGGCACCTTCAGGCCTCGATGAGCGAAGGCTGAGTCAAGTGCTGGACACGCTCATGAGCCGCGGTGTCGAGTATGCGGACCTGTATTTTGAGCTGTCGCGCGAGGAATCCTGGTCGCTGGAGGACGGCATCGTCAAGGAAGGCTCGCACAGCATCGAGCAAGGCGTCGGCGTGCGCGCCATCAGCGGCGAGAAAACCGGCTTCGCGTACACCGACGAAGTGCTGTTGCCGGCTTTGCTCGAGGCTTCCGACGCGGCACGCGCGATTGCCCGAAGCGGAGGCAGGAATGCGGTCAAGACCTGGCAGCGTCCTCTGACGCACCGGCTCTACCTGCCCATCGATCCGCTCGATGCCATCAAGGACGAGGACAAGGTGGCTTGGTTGATGCGCATCGATGCCGATACGCGCCGCCTCGATCCTCGGGTCAAACAAGTCATGGCCTCGCTGGCGGCTGTGCATGAGATCGTGCTGATCGCCTCCAGCGACGGCACGCTGGCGGCGGACGTGCGTCCTCTGGTGCGGGTCAACGTATCCGTCATCGTCGAGCAGAATGGCCGGCGCGAGCAAGGCTATAGCGGGGGAGGCGGCCGTTTCGGCCTCGATGAGCTGCTGCACGGCGACGCGCCGTTCGAACATGGGCGCGAGGCGGTGCGGCAGGCGCTGGTTAACCTAGACGCGGTGGCGGCGCCGGCGGGCTC